>Ga0209140_1000017_pt1 | contig 133730 bp, 128 predicted proteins | sample SaaInlV_120m_DNA_3_FD_184666 | JGI IMG/M metagenome (GOLD analysis project Ga0209140, IMG submission 184666) | Marine microbial communities from expanding oxygen minimum zones in the Saanich Inlet - Saanich Inlet SI073_LV_100m_DNA (SPAdes) (version 2) | ecosystem: Environmental > Aquatic >... | reverse complement strand
AGTCGGAGGTGGACCACTTGAAGCGGTCTCCCAGAGGGATCGAATCCTCTCGCCCCGACCATTACTTTTCAACATAGCTATAGTCGGAGGTGGACCACTAATTCGCTTGACTTAGTAGTGCATCCATTCCGTAACGCTGCGCAATCATCGCCAACTGCTTACGGTAGTACATAACGGCACTGTTGTTGTTTGATGAAACATCATAAACTTTCCACCCATTATCTGTTGGATGAAAACGGAAGGTTAACTTCACAGGAAATCCTCTAGGGTGAGTAATACGAGCAGCAACACTAACCTCTTTACCAAAACGAGAGCGTTTAGCTGGGTAGAATGTTACTCTGTGGTTAGTGTATGCGTAGGTGGCTATCTGCTGACCTAATGCTGTTATGAACATCTCTTTAAGCTTATTAGATAGTTTTTTAACATCTTCATCACTTAAATCTTTAGCCATCTTACCTGCAGCAAGGCGAGTCATATGTTCAAAATCAAAATATGGGACGAGCTCCTTTTCAACAAAATCTAAGACATTAGAAAGGTCTGTACTGCCAGTTTTTCTAAGATATGAAAATGTATTTTCAATGCCCTGACGAAGCAGCTGATCTGGGGTTACATTTTTGATTGGTGCTACAGGTACATACTTGCGCTCTGGAAGTGGCGCTGGAGTTGTGCGACTATATCTCTTATACTGTTTAGCTGGCGCAGCTGGTGCTGATGGCTTATATGGTACTGGTGCTGCTGATGGCTTATATGGTGCAGCTTTCTTGTAGGGCTTGTACGGCTGATAAGGCTTATATGGACTATATCTCTGGTATGCTCTATATGGAGCATTCTGATATGGATTAGAACCACGATACTCATACCTGTTATAGTTCTGCGCATCTACAGTTGGCACAACCAATACTGCTCCAAGTATAAACATTGGAACCATCTGTACCCATACTTTTCGCATCCATACTCTCTTCATCATAATAGTATTATCCTTAATTATCTAATCAACTACTCTCAATTTTCAAGCATCGATTATACGCTAAGATTACACACTGCAACAGAATAAATTATCCACATTTGCTATCGCCGCAATTAAGGCAAGTCATACATCCATCCATCTTAATTACTGCTTTTGTTGTACATTTAGCGCATAGTTGTGAACCAGCTGGAAAACTTTCTGCAGCAGAACTCTCTTGTGTACTCTTAATTTCATCACTTTGAACAGTATTGGATGTCGCTTTTGTTGCAACACTTTTTTTATCATACTCAGCACGCTTTTTATCTAAAAACTCTTTTTGGTGAGCGTCCACCTTAGAACCACCGATCATACCTATATATTTCAGGTGACACTCTATGCAATCTCCAATCTCAGCCACTAGAGATGGCATATATTTACCACCCTTCTTAAAGTATCCACCGCGAGGATCAAATACCGAACGCAGCTCCTCAACTAGGAAGGTTACATCACCACCTTTACGGAATACTGCAGAGATAATTCTAGTCAACGCTACAATCCATTGGAAGTGATCCATATTTTTAGAGTTGATAAAGACTTCAAATGGACGACGCTGCTCATGATCAGTTCCCTCATTCAGAACAATATCATTAACAGTTACATATAGGGCATGCTCCGATAGAGGGGTCTTAACTTTATAAGTAGAACCAACTAAATGGTCTGGTCGTTCTAGTTTTTCATGCATCTGAATAACATTAGATATATCTTCATTAGAGCTCTCTGTACTCTCTACAGCAGGAGTCTCTGCCAAACTTTCATCCTCTACATCATCCACCACACTATAACCAACAATTTTATTATTAATCTGTACACTCATTCCTCTTCTCCATTTTTACTGTATTTTAGACCACAATCACAAACGACCATAATACCCCTCTTTGAGGGCATCATATAAGTTTGCAGCTGAGTGCATTTCACCATCATACTCAATCTCTTCGTTACCTTTAACCTCTACTGTTGAGCCATCTTCTAACTCAAATTTATAGGTAGTATTTGCTAGATCTTCATCTTTTACCAGAACTCCTTGGAACACTTCCGGATTGAAACGGAAGGTTGTACACCCTTTTAATCCTTTATTGTAAGCGTATAGGTAGACATCCTTAAACTCTTCATAATCAAAATCAGTTGGAATATTGATTGTCTTTGAGATTGAAGAGTCGATCCACTTCTGTGCAGCTGCTTGCACATCAATATGTGCCGTTGGTTTAATTGTATCAGAAGAGATAAAGTAGTCTGGAAGTTGATTCTTCTCATCTTTTGCAAATGGTGCTGCATCTGAATTAATCATCTCTCGATAAGCGAGAAGCTCATAGGATAGAACATCAATTTTCTCTTTACTCTTTTTCCCTTCACGAATCACATTTCGTGAGTAGATGTGAGAGAAGCTCGGCTCAATACCGTTACTAGCATTATTTGCAAGAGAGAGGGAGATAGTCCCTGTAGGGGCTATCGAGCTGTGATGACTAAAACGACACCCCTTCTCTGCCAATGCAGCTACAAGCTCAGGATCTTCCTGTGCAACCTGCTGCATATATCTGCTATATTTAGCATGGAGTATTTTTCCAGCAATTTTATCACCCACACTCCATCCATCAACTACCATCTCTGGGCGTTTACGCACCATCTCTGGGGTAACCTCAAACTCTTGCTCCATTACTGGAGCAGCGCCCTTCTCTTCTGCTAGTGCAAGACCTGTTTTCCAGCCCATAACAGCAAGTTCTTTGGTCACCTTTTCAGTAAACTCTAGAGACTCTTTATCTCCATACACCATCTCAAGCATAGTCATCGTAGAGCCTAGCCCTAAATATCCCATACCGTGACGGCGTTTGCTCTTGATCTCATCTCGTTGCTTACCAAGAGGAAGACCATTAATCTCTACCACATTGTCAAGCATACGAGTAAAGGTAGCGATCACTTTGCGGTAGTTATCCCAATCAAACTCTGCCTTCTCTGTAAATGCATTTTTAACAAAGCGAGTTAAATTTATAGAACCGAGTAGACAAGCTCCATAAGGAGGAAGCGGCTGCTCTCCACATGGATTGGTAGCACGCACCACCTCATCAAACCAGTTATTATTCATCTCATTTACTTTATCAATTAAGATGAAACCTGGCTCTGCATAGTCATAAGTTGAAGACATAATTACATCCCACAACCGTTGCGCGCGAATGGTCTTGTAAACCTTACATGCAACCAACCCTTTATCATTAGTGATGTGAGTATCAGCATCAGCCCACTCTCTCCACACTATATGTTCAGGATTATCTAGCTCAAGCTTTTCACTCTCTACTACTTTTTGGCTTGCAGGAAAAGCTAACTGCCAATCACTATCTGAATTCACTGCCTCCATAAACTCTTTAGTTACCAGCAGAGAAAGGTTGAATTGACGTAATACGCCATCTTCTCTTTTAGCGCGAATAAAATCCATCACATCTGGATGCCCTACATCAAATGTTGCCATCTGTGCTCCTCGTCGCCCTCCTGCGGAGGAGACTGTAAAACACATCTTGTCATAGATATCCATAAATGAGAGTGGGCCTGAAGTATACGCACCAGCTCCTGCAACAAAAGCTCCCTTAGGACGCAGGGTGGAAAACTCATACCCTATTCCGCAACCAGCACGGAGAGTCAATCCAGCTTCATGCACCTTCTCTAAAATACCATTCATAGAGTCTTCGACTGTTCCAGAGACTGTACAGTTTATAGTAGAGGTAGCAGGTTTGTGCTCTTGTGCACCAGCATTTGAGGTGATTCTGCCCGCTGGTATAGCCCCGTTTTGAAGTGCCCATACAAATTCGTTATACCACTTCTCTTTAAGCTCTGGAGTCTCCTCCACATCAGCAAGAGCGCGCGCCACGCGTTCATAAGTGTCTTCAATAGTTTGATCTACATTATCCCCATCTTTACTTTTGAGACGATATTTTTTATCCCATATATCTAGGGAGGCTGGCTGAAATGGCACTCCAGCCTCAGCAATATCCTCTTTAGCATTATTCGTATCAATATCTGGCACTGCGCGTAACTTAGCTGCTTGCATCTTTAAGGTCTCCTCCTTAACGGGATGGTTCAGAACAACAGACACTACATATTGTGTTTGCGCCCTATTTAGGAATGGCTATATTACCATCTAAAAATAATATGTCAACTCCACCAAAATAACACCTCACCCAATACAAGGTGTTGTTTTTACTTATTTAAAATTATTCAAGGATAATCTTTAACTCTGCATTTTCAGTAAGATAAGAAAAAATAATTTTTTTTAAATAATACTATATGTTGTGTCTACATAAAACGTAACCTAATAACTAAACCTTTAAAAATGGTAACTATTCAGTTGTAACAGTTCAGATCGCCTCTAAAATTAATCAGATCAAGGCGCAAAATTTGAGTATATATTTATATATGATAATTTTGTAACGCAGAGATGGTGAATTTTAGAGCTGAGCTGAACAGTTACTAAAAATGTAATTCAAATTTACTGTACATGGTATCATTTACTGATGGAATACCATGACTATTACAAAACTTTAGGACTCTCTAAAGGTGCTTCTGATGTCGATATTAAGAAGCAGTATCGCCGTTTAGCGCGCAAATACCATCCTGATGTTAGCAAGGAGAGCAACGCTGAACAGCGATTTAAGGAGGTTGCGGAGGCTTATGAAGTACTCAAAGACCCAGAAAAACGGCGCTCCTATGATCAGCTAGGAGCAAACTGGAAGGCTGGAGAAAACTTCCGCCCCCCCCCAGGATCAAGAGGAGGTATGGGTGGAGGCTTCGGTGGAGCGAGAGCTGGTGGAAATGCCCAATTTAGTGACTTTTTTGAATCCATATTTGGAGAAGAGATGGGCGGAGGCGGAGGTCCTGGGACGAGAGGAGCTGGTTTTGCAGGGGCACAACAAAATGGTGGCGATCAAAAGATGCGGATATCGATCCGTCTACAAGAGTCATTTGAGGGCGGAAATCGTACTATATCTGTACCAGAGCTGGAGCCTAACGGTGAGATTAGTAGTGAGCGCAGGAAACTTGAAATTCGCATTCCTAAAGGGATTCAAGAGGGGCAAAAAATTAGACTTACTCAACAAGGACAGATGGGGCGAAATGGAAAACGCGGCAATCTACTACTAGAGGTGCGCTTTCAGAAAGATGAGATCTTTAGTGTCGATGGGGGTAATATTCTAATAACCCTTCCCATAACCCCTTGGGAAGCAGCATTAGGTGGCACCATAACTGTTCCAACCTTAGGCAAAGCTGTTGGAGTAAAGATTGCTGCTGGCGCCAAAAGTGGGCAAAAGATGCGCCTTAAAGGGCGAGGATTGCCAAGTAAAACTGCTGGCGATCAGATCATTGCTCTGCAGATAGAGACGCCACCTGCGGAGAGTGATGAGATTAAGGCACTCTATAAACAGCTAGAAGATAAGAGCGACTTTAATCCACGGAGTTACTTTGAAAATATATCGTAAAACACCACTCATACCAGCTCTATTCAGTACGCTGTTACCAATACTACTTTTAACTGCATCCCCTACCACTCTTTTAGCAGGAATATCTCCTCTAGCCTTTGGGAGTAGAGACGGAATGCCGACTCTTGCTCCTATGCTAAAAAAAGCAATTCCAGCGGTGGTCTCTATCTCAATAAATGGAGAGTCAACCAAAAAAATTCCAGAGTATGCCCCACAATATAGATTAGATCGCAATAGTAGCAGAGGAAATAAAAAGCCTAAACCTATACCAGGCTTGGGATCGGGAGTTATTATTGATCAACAATTGGGACATATAGTTACCAACCACCATCTAATTGAAGGTGCTAACAGCATTGAAGTTACTCTTGAAGATGGACGCACATTTAGTGCCAATATTATAGGTTCAGATAAAGAGACAGATATTGCCATAATTCAAATTAGCACGGATCAGTTGCGAGAGATAGAGATTGGAGACTCTAGGCTAATCCAAGTTGGAGATTTTGTAATTGCTATCGGAAACCCATTTGGACTAGGCAATACTGCAACATCAGGGATTGTAAGTGCTCTGGGCAGATCAAATTTAGGGCTTGAACGCTTCGAAGAGTTTATTCAGACTGACGCTCCAATAAATGTTGGAAATTCTGGAGGAGCTCTCATCGACCTTAAAGGAAGGTTGATTGGAGTAAATACTGCAATCTTAGCTCCACACGGTGGGAGCGTAGGAATAGGATTTGCCATCCCAATCAATATAGTTAAAGTTGTAGCGGAGCAGCTGATAAAAAACGGCTCCATACAACGCGGATACCTTGGCGTATCTGCAAAGAAACTCTCCCACACCTTAGCTCGGAGCATGCGTGTAGCTCAAAGGGTTGGAGTAGTTGCAACTGATATCCTAAAGAACTCACCCGCTGAAGAGGCAGGGCTTGAACGAGGTGACATTATTATCTCTATAAATGGACACCTTACTAACAATCCAGTACAACTTCAAAATATAGTTGGACTCTTCCCAATTGGTAAAAAACTAAACATCGCTGTTCTTCGTAATGGACATGCGCGCACTCTACATGCAACCATAGAACATGAAGAGCGAGAGAGAATCTCTGGCAATAGTATTAATCCTAAAATAGATGGAGTTATTCTAACCTCACTCTCACCTCTGGAGAAGAATAGTTATGGATCGGGTGGAGTTGCGATAGACTCCGTCTCATCAGAAACTGCAGGATGGAAATTAGGAATACGCAAAGATGATGTAATATTCTCAATAAATCGCCAGCCAGTCACCACCTTAGATGAAGCAAAAAGTGCTGCATCTTTATCGCCACAAACCATAATAATTCAACTCTATCGTGGCAATAAAATTATAGAAATTATTGCTAGATAAAACTCAAACTGGCAATTCATATCTAACAAATTATATCCTAGAAATTACATCCGATAATTCACAAACTCATCCTCGCTCTCGCACCGCAGATACGGATTACTCACCAACTCCTGCTCAAGCGTAGAGCTGTATTCAAGCGCATAGTGGTGTCCAGGATAGACTTTAGTCTCTGGAGGGAACTTCTCTACAAGAGATCGTAACGACCTATATAGTGTAGCTGAATCTCCTCCAGGAAGATCACAACGCCCACAACCATTCACAAACAGAGTATCTCCAGTTATAAGATTTCCATCCACAAAGTAGCAGACTCCGCCGGGAGTATGCCCCGGAGTTGCAACTCCTATAATTTCACTACTTCCCAATTTATAGCTGAATGGAGCACTGAACATCTCCCACCCCTTATTATCCAACTCAAAAAATGATGCCTCAATAGCACTTATATAGACCTTAGCCCCAGTGACTGCTGCTAACTCCTCAGTTCCATCCACATGATCAAAGTGACCATGAGTCTGTAGAATAGCTACAATCTTCAACCCTCGCTCCTCTGCAAATGCAGTAATCTTACCCACCTCCCAAGCTGGATCTATAACTGCAAGAGTATTACTCTCTTCATCCTCAACCAGATGAATCAAATTTTCCATCCCACCTAACTCTAAACGATGTATTTTTGCCATATTAACAACTCTCCTATTCTTATAACCTGCTTATAACCTGACACTAACTTGCTCTACCTCGGTTATAATACAGCAATGGACAGAGATAAAAAAGAGAGTAGCAAAAAGATCGCAACTAAAAAAAGTTCTCCGAAAAAGGGAAAAACAGCGGCAGCCTCAAAAAACAGTAATAAAGAATTTGTATCACAGTTTCGTGGTGCTGCGCCATATATTCATGCGCATCGGGGGCGAACTTTTGTTATCACATTTAGCGGCGAAATGGTTGAGAGTAGCAATTTTCACGAACTGATTCACGATATTGCTCTTCTCAACAGCTTAGGAGTGCGCCTAATATTAATCCACGGAGCGCGCCCACAGATTGAGACTCGCCTCAAGGAATTTAATCTAGATAGCCAAATTGTAAATGGACTGAGAGTTACTGATGACGACACTCTGCTTTGCGTGAAAGAGGCGATAGGTACAATTAGATTAGAGATTGAGGGATTCCTTTCGAGTTGCCTTCCCAACTCTCCAATGGCGGGAGCAGAGATCAGAGTCGCGTCAGGAAACTTTGTCACTGCTAAACCATTGGGGGTGCGTAACGGAGTTGATTATCAGCACACAGGCGAGGTGCGCAGAATAGAGATAGCAGCAGTTGAGAACCTACTTGATAGTGGTTTTATAGTTCTGCTCTCACCGATAGGAACCTCCCCTACTGGAGAGATCTTTAATCTTAGCAGTGAAGATGTTGCAACTTCAGCTGCTATCCAACTCAATGTTGACAAGATGATTTCACTAATTGATAAGAGTGGGGTAGTGGATGGACGCAAGAAACTAATCCGCCAACTGACTCCTGATGCTGGAGATAAAATCCTTAAGTCACGCAGAAAACTTCCTGAGCAGATAGTACGCCATCTTATAAGTGCTATTCACGCTTGTCGTGAGGGGGTTCCACGCAGCCATATAATCAGCAGCAGAGAGAGCGGATCGTTACTCCAAGAACTATTTACCAGAGACGGTATAGGCACTATGGTTAGCTCTGATAGCTATGATGAAATTCGGTCTGCAGAAATTGAGGATATAGGTGGCATTATATCTCTTATCCAACCGTTAGAAGAGAGCGGAATATTAGTCCCTCGTTCACGCGAGCAGCTAGAGATAGAGATTAACCACTTCATCGTGATGGAGAGAGATGGAATGATAATTGGAGTAGTAGCACTCTACCCATACCCAGAGCAAGGTTTGGCTGAGATTGCCGCTCTGGTAATCCACCCCAACTATCAAAATAGCGGGAGAGGTGAGGAGCTCTTAGAGTTCCTCGAGAATCAACTCCAAAATAGTACAGACATAAGTATAAAAAAACTATTCCTACTCTCGACCCACACTTCACATTGGTTTCAAGAGAGAGGTTACATCCCCGCAAAACTTGCAGATCTGCCGCTCAAGCGCCAATCTCTCTATAACTTCAAACGCAACTCAAAAGTATTTATAAAAGATACGGATGAAAAAAACAGCACGAATAAAATAGATAGTAAATAGTAAAAGGAACAGTAAGTGAAAAAAACTTTCAAAAGAAAAACCGCAATTGCACAACGATTTCGTGGCTTTCTACCTGTAGTGGTAGATGTAGAGTGCGGAGGGTTTGATGCCAAAAAAGATGCGCTATTAGAGATCTCTGCAGTAATCTTGGACTTTAATGAGAGCGGACAGCTAGCTCCTCAAGAGAGTATCGAACAGCATGTTTTACCATTTAAACATTCTAACCTTGATCCTGAAGCACTTAAATTTATCGGAATAAAAGATCCATTCCACCCATTTAGAATGGCTATTGAAGAGAGCGAAGCTCTAAAAAACATATTCTCTCCAATTCGCAAAGCAATTAGTAGAAGCGGTTGTAGCCGTGCAATCCTGATTGGACACAATGCCTGGTTTGACCTAAGCTTTCTAAATGCTGCAGTGGCTCGCACTAAAGTGAAGAGTCCATTTCACTCCTTCAGCAGCTTCGACACTGCAACTCTTGGAGGGGTATTTTACGGAGAGACTGTTCTCGCCAAAATGGCAAAAGCAGCTCATGTAGACTGGGATCAAGAGTCAGCCCACTCTGCACTCTATGATGCAGAACAGACTGCAGAACTATTCTGCAAAATGGTTAATGATTGGAGTGAATTTAGTGGGCGTTTTTAGCCACAGCCGCTTCCATCATCTCTTTGAGGTCTCCCTTAGAGTGGATATCTAGAGTGATATCACATCCACCAATCAACTCTCCATCCACGAATACCTGTGGAAATGTTGGCCAGTCAGCGTAGCGCGGAAGATTCATAAAGACCTCTTGGTCTTCCAGCACATTAACATAAGAGAAATCAATTCCAGTCTGCTTCAATGCATCTGCAGTACGGCTAGAGAAGCCACAAGATGGAAACTGAGGAGTTCCCTTCATATATATTACCACTGGGTTGTTTTTAACTTGTTGATCAATTCTCTCTAATACATCCATATTACTACTCCTATTATCTGTTATCTAAAATTATCTACTACTTAAAATACTATTCAACTAACAATTACTTGACCAACCATTACTTGACTAATTAAGTTGGTAATTATACTGTTAAACCATTTTTCTGGTCAAGATATTAAACTGGATTATTCTCATCAATAAACTGGTGCTGTAGATCAAACTTATTTTCAAGCCATTTTCCTAACGCTTGCACTCCGCTGCGTTCTGTAGCGTGATGACCACAACTAAAAAACAGTATTTCACGTTCCAATGCTTCATGATAAGTTTTCTCTGACACTTCACCTGTTAAGTACGCATCTAACCCAGCCTCTGCTGCCTCTACAATATAACCCTCTGCACCACCACTACACCACCCTATATTCTCTATTTTTTTAGATTCTCTATCTCCCACTCTCCCATCAATGATTAGTGGTTTGCGTCCATTTAGTCCTGCAGCTACTTTATCAGCCAACTCTGCAACTAGAAGAGGTGTCGTGAGTTTACCGTACTGTACTAACTCTGCAACAGCTAGTGTCCCCTCTGTAGTTGCTCCCAGCTGCTGCGCCCACTGCGCATTATTCCCCAACTCTGGATGCGCATCTAATGGAAGGTGGTAGGCGATTAGATTAATGTTATTTTCTAGTAGAACTTTTAGACGGCGCTGTTTAGGTCCAACCACCCTATAATCATCCCCATTCCAGAATAGACCATGATGCACTAAAAGTGTATCAGCACCTAACTCCAGAGCACTCTCAATAGCGTACAAAGATGCGGTGACCGCAGTTGCAACACTCTTAATTTCAGAAGATCCTTCAACTTGGATGCCATTTGGGCAGTAGTCTTGAAAGCTATCTATATTTAGCAACTCATTAATTGCTGCAACTAAGTTAGGACGCTTCACTATTAATACTCCAGTTATTTATCTTATAGCTACTCATCTTCCAGACATCTTTTTAGTGCGATGAGAAATTGTGCATTCTCTTCTTTAGTGCTAACCGTAACTCGGAGCGACTCAGAGAGAGCTCCAGAGGCTGGGTTTAGATTTTTTATCAATACACCTCGGAGTTTAAGACCTTCAAATATTTTATCAGCCCATCCACTATCAACTCTAAACAAGATGAAGTTGGCTTGGCTTGGATATACCTGCTGAATCAGGGGTGAACTATCTGCCAACTGTTGCAGCTGTGCCAGAAGATCTTCTCTATTACTACGCAATTCTGCCGCTTGCTTCTCTAGCACTGCAGCATGGTTTAAAATAAAAGATGCGGTATGTTGAGTAAGAGTATTAATATTGTATGGAAGGCGTACTTTATCTATCTCAGTTATCCACTTCCTCCCTCCTGCCAATAGACCTAAACGCAACCCTGCAAGACCCATTTTAGAGAGTGTGCGCATTACGAGGAGGTTCTCATATTTATAAATATCCCCCATAAAACTATCATTAGCAAAAACATGATACGCCTCATCCACTACTACAAACCCTTCTGCCACCTCTAAAATCTGCTCTATATCTGCACGCTTCCAAAGATTGCCTGTCGGATTATTTGGATAGGCAAGAAAGATTATTGCTGGTTGCTGCTCTACAATAGTTGTAAGAATCTTATCAAGATCAAGCTCAAAATCGCTCTCTTTAAGAGGAACAGCGCTGAACTTCATACCAACATAAGTAGCTATCATTTTATACATTACGAAACTTGGTTCTGGCGCCATGACAGTTCGTCCACTCTCAGCTATAGCCATGAGTATCATCTGGATTAGCTCATCAGAACCATTACCAAGCACAACTCCTGCATCTGCTGGAATATTCATAGTGCTGCGTAAACGATTAGTAAGCTCTATAGCTGCCGGATCTGGATAGCGATTGATCTCAACATTTTGTAGCGACTCTAACCACTCTCGCTCTAACTCTGCAGGCCAGCGATATGGGTTTTCCATGGCATCAAGTTTTATCCACTCGCCTGGAGCTGGAATATGATATGCGGAGAGCGCCGCTATCTCTGGTCTAATCCAGTTTTTCATTCAGTTTTTTTCACCTATTAATTATTCTATACTCTGCAGAGCGAGCATGAGCAGTTAATCCCTCACCACGAGCTAAAATTGAGGCTGTTTTCCCTAACTCTGAAGCTCCCTCTGCTGAACACATAATCAAACTTGAGCGTTTCTGAAAATCATAAACTCCGAGTGGAGAGGAGAAGCGGGCAGTTCTAGAAGTTGGTAACACATGGTTTGGTCCTGCGCAGTAATCACCTAAAGCCTCTGCAGTGTATCTCCCCATAAAGATTGCGCCTGCATGTTTGATTTTTGGCAAGAGCTCTTCTGGATCTGCAACCGATAGTTCAAGGTGCTCTGGAGCTATAAAGTTAGTAACATCTAACGCCTGCTCTATACTATCCACCTTAATCATTCCACCTCTCTCATTCAGCGCAGTGCGTATTATCTCCGACCTCTCCATACCATCTAGGAGCTTATCTATACTCTGTTCTACTGCAACTAAGAAGTCACTATCTGGCGATATAAGAATAGATTGCGCATCTTCATCATGTTCAGCCTGCGAGAAGAGATCCATTGCAATCCAATCTGGATCACTTTCGCCATCACAGACTACTAAGATTTCAGATGGACCTGCGATCATATCAATTCCAACTGCCCCAAAAACCATCCCCTTAGCCGTGGCAACATAGATATTACCTGGACCAACAATCTTATCTACCTGTTCAACCGTATCAGTTCCATAAGCTAGGGCAGCTACTGCCTGTGCTCCGCCAATAGTGTAGACCTTATCAATTTCTGTAATTGCCGCAGCTGCCAACACTAACTCATTAACTACTCCATCTGGAGTTGGCACAACCATAATCAACTCTTTAACTCCTGCCACTTTTGCTGGAATTGCATTCATCAATACAGATGATGGATATGCCGCTTTACCACCTGGCACATAGAGCCCTACTCTATCTAAGGCAGTTACCTGCTGCCCAAGCATAGTACCATCCGCTTCAGTGTAGCTCCAAGATTCGCTCTTTTGATGGTTGTGATAGAGTCTGACTCGCTCTGCCGCAGACTCTAATGCAGTTCTCTGTTCACTTGGCAGGTCATCCAGAGCTTGTTGGAGACGCTGCTGAGGAATAACTAACTCACTCATACCTGTAGCAGTTAAGCGATCAAAACGATTTGTATACTCTACTACCGCACTGTCACCTTTACTCTGTACATTATTTAGAATCTCTTTAACCGTATTTTCAACTTCTTCATTCGAGCCAGCCTCCCAAGCCAGGAGCTGCTCTAGCTTTTGTTGAAAGTTTGAGTCGCTATAATTTAATTTTTTCATACTATACCTATTTGATACTTACTCTTTAATTGCTGCGGATAAAGCATCTATAAGCTCTTTAATTTGTCTATTTTTTAACTTCATTGCCGCTTTATTTACCACTAAACGAGAGCTTATTTTGGCTATCTCCTTTAGAGGCTCTAGCCCATTAGCTTTAAGAGTGTTTCCAGTCTCCACTAAATCTACAATTCTATCTGCCAAACCGACTAATGGTGCAAGTTCCATTGCGCCATACAACTTAATAATTTCTACCTGCTCTCCAAGTGAAGCGTAATACTCTCGCGCAGAACGCACATATTTTGTTGCAATTCGCATTCTCCCCTCTGGTTCAACCGCTCCAACTACACCAGCAGTCATCATCCTACAGCGGGCAATTTTCAGGTCTAGAGGTTCATACAGGTTATCCCCACCATGCTCCATCAATACATCTTTTCCTGCTACCCCAAGGTCAGCTACTCCACGCTCCACAAAGGTTGGAACATCTGTTGCTCTAATAACCACAACTTTTACATGCTCTAAATTTGTGTCTAGAATTAGTTTACGACTTGTTACTGGGTCATCAACAGGACGAATTCCAGCCGCTTCGAGAAGGGGTAGAGTATCTTTATATATGCGCCCTTTTGAGAGGGCTATGGTAAGTGGTCTATTCATACTGCTTATTCTACATCACTATTAACACCAATATCATAATCTGACTCATAAATATGAGCAATAGATCATAGTTATAATTACGGTTGACGCTCTATATCCGCACCTAACTGCATTAGTTTCTCTTCAATAGTCTCATACCCTCTATCTATATGATATATGCGATCTATAATAGTCTCTCCCTCTGCAGCGAGAGCGGCAAGAACTAGTCCAGCAGATGCACGCAGATCAGTAGCCATTACTTTAGCTCCTGTTAATTTATCAACTCCTTTCACTATCACAGTATGTCCGTCAATCTGCAGATCTGCTCCCATTCTTATCAACTCTGGAACATGCATAAAACGGTTCTCAAAAATAGTTTCCGATACTATAGCAACCCCGTCAGCAATAGAGTTAAAAGCCATAAATTGAGCTTGCATATCTGTTGGGAATGCTGGATGAGGTGCTGTAGTAAAACTAACTGCCTGCGCTCTTCTCCCCTCCATACTTAAATAGATAGAACTATCACCTGTGATAATTTTTGCTCCAGCCTCTTCTAGCTTTAATAGAACCGCCTCTAGTAACTTAGGGTCAGTATCCAAAAGCTCAATCTCTCCCCCAGTAATTGCTGCAGCAATTAAGTAAGTTCCACTCTCAATCCGATCTGCGATAACTTTGTATTCATCTACACCATGCAGTGAGGGGACTCCTTCAATTTCAATAATAGAGCTTCCTGCTCCACTAACTTTTGCTCCCATAGCATTGAGAAAATTAGCCAAATCCACAACCTCTGGCTCTCGTGCAGCATTTTCTAAAGTAGTTTTACCTTTAGCCAATGTCGCAGCCATCATTAAATTTTGAGTTCCAGTAACAGTTATTGAATCGAGTAGAATATGCGCTCCAATTAACTGTTTAGCCTTAGCATAGATATACCCCTCCTCAACTTTCACCTCAGCACCTAACGCACGCATTCCATCCACATGCAGATTAACTGGACGCGCACCAATTGCGCACCCTCCTGGCAGAGATACTTTCGCTTCACCAGTTCTTGCTAAGAGTGGCCCAAGAACAAGAATTGATGCACGCATAGTTTTCACTAGCTCATAAGGGGCAAACGGTTCACTTATGGTTGTAGCATCCACTGCAATACCATTGGCACTCTCGATAACTACTCCCACTCCCATAGTGGCAAGAAGTTTCATCATAGTGCTCACATCTTGGAGTTGCGGCACTCTGTGAATAGAGACCGGGCTCTCTGCCAACAGAGATGCTGCAAGTATAGGCAACACTGTATTCTTCGCACCAGATATTCTAATTCTACCGCTTAGTTTCTTGCCACCCTCTATTCTAAGTTTTTCCATCACTCCCTCATCTTATAACCACTGTGTAACATAAAAATAGATAGTATAGAAAGCAAGATAAAAAAGAGTAGTGCGACTACTACACTCTGCTGGTAGTCGACATCTGAAACTCCTAAAAAGCCATGCCTAAATCCATCTATCAGATAAAAAACCGGATTATAACTTGAAACTTCCTGCCAAAATGGAGGAAGATTTTGAATAGAGTAGAATACACCACTAAGAAAAGTAAGAGGCAAAATGATGAAATTTTGAAAGGCTGAGAGATGGTCATACTTATCAGCACTAATTCCAGCAATCACTCCCATCGCCCCCATAACCCCACTAGATACTATTGCAAAAAGTAAAATCAACCCAATAGAGTAAACTTCAAAATCAACCAGTAGAGCTGCTATCAACAATACTCCAACTCCAACCACTAACCCACGAACTATTGCTGCCATCACGAATGCCAAATAGAACTCAAATACTGAGATTGGAGCAAGCATTACGAAAACAATATTACCATTCATCTTTGACTGCAGAATACTTGATGAGCTATTAGCAAATGCATTTTGAGTCATCGCCATCATAACCAGTCCAGGAATCAGGAAACTACTATAGCTCTGCCCACCATAGATAACTACAGCATCTTCAAAGACTACTCCAAAAACTAATAGGTAGAGCATAGTTGATACTGTCGGGGCTAGAATGGTTTGGATAAACACTTTCATAAAGCGCACAACCTCTTTTTTAAACAGAGTCCAGCAACCATAAATATTAAATGACACTATAGCTTATGCTCCATATTTTTGTTCAAACTATGACCTTATCTGCAGTCATAGTTAAAAAGATCTCCTCTAGGGTTGGTTCGCGCAACTGAATCTTATCGTCACTCACCCCAAGACTACTCAACTTTTGCAACATATTTTTTGCAGCTGCTTCATCTCTAGAGATACGAAGTTGAGTGCTATTTCTACTTCTTGAGACTACAGCAGAACTAAGCGCTGCAGAAAATAGATCCTCTGATCCAGCTAACTTATCTGTTACCACAGCTACGCGCCAACTACTCTTTTCTATCAGACGATCCTTGCCATCCAGAGCAATACAGCTGCCTTTATTGAGAATAGCTATCCGATCACACATTGACTCAGCCTCTTCGAGATAGTGTGTAGTTAGCAATATAGTGTGTCCTTCACTATGTAGTCGATTTGCAAACTCCCAAAGTGCGCGACGCAACTCAACATCTACTCCTGCGGTCGGCTCATCTAAAACTACAACTGATGGACGATGCACTAACGCTTGCGCAATTAGTACTCTGCGTTTCATTCCTCCAGATAGATTATGTAGATTTTCATCTCGTTTATCCGATAGTTTAAGAGTCTCTAGCAACTCATTTATCCAGCCATGATTTTCTCGTCCCAATCCAAAATATCCAGACTGGATAACCAGCATCTCCCAGACACTAAAGAATGGATCATATACTAACTCCTGCGGTACAACTCCTATCTTACTACGAGACATTCTGTAGTCACGAACCACATCATGCCCCATAACCTTAACAACTCCAGAAGTAGCATTAACTAATCCACCCATAATATTGATAAGGGTAGACTTTCCAGCCCCATTAGGACCAAGCAAGCCGAAAAATTCCCCCTGCTCCACACTAAAACTTACCCCTTGCAGAGCCTCAGTATTTTTATAGCGCTTCTTAACATCAAGCAACTCAATCGCAGAGGTAGTCATTCAATTATACCTTCAACTCCACCAACAAGAGCAAGCTCTCTGAGCTGAGCTGGTATATTAGTAAATTTAAGATTTATATCTAATTGCAAGATATTGCTGCGTTGTAACACCTTGCGCTTCCACTCTATCAATAGTGACAGACCTGCACTATCTACCCTCTTAACATCTTTAAGATCAACTTTTATCTCAATATTTTCGCCCTCTTCAGCTCTCTCTTTTATCGAGCTATAAAGGAGGCTAACAGACTCTTTTAAGATTTCATTAACTGTTGCAAAAGTGAGCTCTCCAGTTAACGAGAAAGATTCATCACTTAATCTATGAAGCACTAATTTATATGTCCTGAGACAGATAATCGCGCAACTCTTGGATCAACTATTGACTCTTGCATTAGTTCTTGCTACTTGAACTATTTTTTTTATCTAAGTTATGTTTAGTTAAGCGTGCAATCAACCCATCAAATCCAACTTTACGAATCTCCGCACTAAAGCTAGAGCGATAGTTTTTAACCAAACTTACCCCATCAACAATAATATCGAAGACTTTCCACTGCTCACTCTTATCTAATCGAACTCTAAACCAGACAGGTACAGTTGGTGCTCCATCACCACTATAAAAATCTGCCTTAACCACTCCATCTTTACGCTTTGGATCTCGGTGAAATGGCTTAAACGCAACACTTTTTCCTCTAAACTCTAACAAGGCGCTAGCGTAAGTACCGATCAACATCTCTGTAAACTGATCGGTAAACTGACGACGCTTTTCAGGAGTAGCCTTTTTCCAGCTTTTACCCACAATCCATCGCGACATTAATATCATATCCAGATGCGGGATGACAAACTTATTAACCAGGTATCTAGCAACATCATTAACCTCTTCTGGATTCTCTTGCAGAAACTCCTCTTTATCAACAAGACTCTGCATCACTTGATCAGTTAGGTCTCGCATTAGTTGAGTAGGGTTACTAACCTCTTTAGACTCAGCTGAGTTTGCGCTTTGAACTCCCACCAATGATATCCATAAGGCAGTCATTGTTAAAAATAACCCTCTCCCCACATATCCTAATCTGTTTTTTATCACTATTTTCACTATCTATTAACTCCCATTAAAATATATCAAAACATTCTGGACGCATACAGATCAACGCGCATAAGATCTAAATACACAATATCTTCTCGATAAACGCTATCCAGTAATCACTCATCAGTGCTATTTTTTACCTGCGGAGTTGAACAGAAACTGTCCAATAATCTGCTCTAGTGCAATTGAAGATTGAGTCAACATAATCTCATCTCCTGGCAATAGAAAAGTAATACCAGCTCCACCAGGCTCTATCCCAACATACTGCTCACCTAACATTCCTGAGGTGAGAATAGTGGCAACTGCATCATCATAGAGCGCCGTTGCACACTCTTCAAAAAATGCGATCTGTCCATACTCAGCAGAGTCTGTTGGTAACTCTGCTCCACAAGGGATATACAGCTTACTTCCATCACTCTTTATCGGCTGCTCTCCAGTTTCTGTAACTCTCTGGAGAGGTAATTTTTCTGGATCAATCTGGAGCTCTACAATAGCTCTATATTCAACACTATCTAACTTTATTGACGATACTCTCCCCACTTGAACTCCAGACATAGTAACAGGAGCTCGCTCTTTAAGCCCACCAATTTCATCAAAACGCGCCAGTAAACTATATCCTGTTTTTTGGCTATAGCTACCTAAATTACCTACACTGTAGGCAAGAACTGCTAGGGCCACAATACCAACCCCTGCAAACAGCCCAACCCAAACTTCTAACCCTCGCTTATCTCTCATTCCTATTTCTCTATATCTGCCTAATACTTTTTTCGTAATCAGTGAAAATTTTAACACATATTTTTTTCAAAATATTTATTTGTTTTGTGTGTGACTATGGATGGATGGATTAGTGTGAGTGGATGAAGATAGTGAGTAGATATAAAAAAGGGATCATAATTATGATCCCTTTTGCAGCATAAAATTTTATGACAACCTCTAAAGGGACTCTTTAAGTTCACGCCAAAGTTCGCTAAATGCTACTCCTGCTTTTGAGTGAGGTGCTGTAGCCAGCACAGGCTCTCTAGTTACTCCCATATTCTCCACATCTACGGCATAAGGTATCTCGCTAACTAGAACTCTCTTATACTCTTTGCGTATCAACTTCTTCATATTTCTATGCATCCGCTTGCGCCCTTCCACCATAGAGAAGAGGGGGAGGAGCTCTTGCTTCCTAAAAGATGAGCCTTTATAAAATTTCAAGAGTTGCTTTAAAGTTCGTTCTGATAAGGTAGTTGGAACTACAGGAACTACAACTCTATCTGCGGCATAGAAGATATTTTCAGAGAGTAGAGTAATGTTTGGAGGTGAGTCCAAAACCACTAAATCATACTCAGTATGTAGTGAACGCAAAATCCCATCCAGTCTAATTTTAGAGCGTTTCATATTTGCCAACATCTGATCAATATCTCGATACGCCATATTAGCAGGGAGAATGTCTAGATTGGGATAGTCAGATCCTCTGATATTCTTCAGCACTCGCTCTTTGCGAGTAAGCAGCAGTTTCGGCTTTAACTGTTTAGATGGACGAACTCTAAGATAGTAAGATGCTGCCCCTTGAGAATCGAGATCACAGAGTAGAACACGCAGCCCATCTGCAGCTGCCGCATAGGCTAAATTCACTGCAGTTGCAGTTTTACCAACTCCTCCCTTAATACTATAACAGGCTATAATTTTCAATATTTACTTCCCCCCTCTTTTGCTCCACCCACCATCTTACGGTATAGCTTAATGGTCTGCTCAGTATAGAAGTGGCTAAAGCTTGCACTAACTAATGCTCGCTCCTCTCTCTGCTCAAGATTAAGAGCTCCTATCAAACCGCCTAAAGCTGCCAACAACTCTGGGGATGCCTGCTGTTTGGCTCGCATCTCACTCTGCAGAGTATGCTCCAGTGACTCTTGCTGTACCGATAAATCATTAAAACGTCCAAGATTATCTTGAAGTTTTTTAAGTGTAGCAATCGCCTTACTCTCCATCTTCTTAGGAAATAGCACTCCAAAAAACTCTAGCAGATAACGCAACTGCTTACACTCTAAACGAAGATCATGCACCTCATCATCTGGAGTTGTATCATCAATCACCTCTCCTAGTTTTCCGACCTTATGGAAGTGCCTTGACAACTCCTGTTGCGCTACCGCCAATACTGGACGCTCTGAACGCAGCCCCACACCAAGCAGTTCAGCCTCACCATCAAGACGCTGTTCTATCGCTTCAACTATTTGCATATAGTCAGCAGAGCGAAGCCAACGCTTTACTCTGTTCACCTCTCTTCTTCGTTTTTTTGCCAACGATTCAAAGAGAGCATCAATTCCCATGGATAGAGTAGAAGGGAGCAGTGCAGAGTAACTCTTACGCTCTAACAGATAGACATCAAGATCACGCAGCGCATTAGTTCTCTTCGCCAACATTTTAAATTGCTGTTTAAGCCAACGACTCTCTTCCACACTAAAAACTTTGCGCACCAGAGTTAGGATAGATCTAATTCTACGCAACGAAACTCGGTAGTCATGGAGAAACTCAATATCCAGATCAGCCAGTATTCCCTCTTCATTCTCGCGCACCACCTTAAATAGAGCTTTGACATAGTGCAACACCACTTCGCGTGTCTCTTCACTAGGCTTGATAACAACATCTGGTTTTGCTTGATACTGCATTGGGACAACTCCACTTACTAGTAGATTACTCCCTAGTAGTGAACCATGCCGTGGTTCAAGTCCAGTTTTTCGAATAACTTTTTCCACCTTTATTAACTCACTATCATAGCCACGCACTGGAAGTAACTGAAGCATAGATTTAGATACGCTATTAGATTCTAAGTCTGTAGACTTAATAGTTATCATCTCAAGCCACGCAACACTCTTATCATCTCTATTTTTTACCGCAAAACGGATGCGCTCTAGGGTGAATTTATGGAGAGGAAGTAGTGCGCGCAACTTAATTGCCCTCTTCAACTTTTCTGAGAGTTGCTTAGTAGAGCTACTCTCAACACCAACCTCATCACTAAAATCAGCATAGAAGTTAAGTTGTTTTCTGCTCTTATAAATCAAGTTAGGCGCTGCAGTAGGAAACTGGCTCGCATCATAGAGTTGGTACTCTTTACCATTAGTGAGACGATAGAGCAGCAACTCTCCTCTACGCCAAAGTGCCCAGTCAAAACTATCTTGAAGTTGATAGCGAACACTCTCCCGTCTCTCTTGCTGTAGAGTAAATGGCTTTAACCCCTTCAACAACTGAGGTAGCTCGTATTCAGATAGATCCAGTTTCCAACGCATCATATATATTCTCTCTATTTTTTGGGTTAAAATCTAACCACCATCTCAACTCAATTTAACTGCTCAAACATATAGCCAACTCCACGCACTGTTACTATAATATTGCTACATCCATATATTTTAAAAGTTGCTCTAATTCGACGAATGTGTTGATCTACTGTGCGTGGCTCCACCACTATATTATCGCCCCACACCTCTTTTAAAATTTGCTCGCGAGTAAATGCCACATCAGGGTTATGCATAAAAAAGTAGAGAATATTAAACTCAGTAGGGCTCACATCTGCACGCAATCCCTTAAGAAATAGCTTATGACTCTCAGCATTTATTCTAACATCTCCATACTCTACACTCCAATCTTTACTCAGATCTCTACCATTACTACCCCTATTGGCTAAATCTGCATTATCAAAAATCAGATGGAGACGGCGAATAAGGGCATTAACTCTCGCCTCTAACAGACGTGGAGAAAATGGCTTAAGCATAAAGTCATCAGCACCTGAGTCTAAAGCACGAACTTGGCTATCTTCATCACTATTGGTTGCAAACAGGATAACCGCAACTTTGCGTAGCCTCTTCTTCCCTCTAATTTTATAGAGCAGTGCTGAACCACTACTATCAGATAGAGTACAGTCTATCAACACAATATCAGGCTTCTCACTCTGAACACTTCGCCATCCTATCTTTCCTGTTTCACTTTCAACAACATCAAAACCACTCTTTTTAAGATGGATAGAAATTACTCTATTGTGCTCAATATCGCTATCTACTATTAATATTTTCATCTGTTTCTCTATAAACTATAACTACAGGAGAGAGAATCCTCTTGCTGCTTTACTGACAGATCCTGGCTCTATAGATATACCCTCTTCACTTAACTCATCGCGTAATTGAAAAAGAAAGGCGGGGTCCGCATTATCGCCGCTATCACAGAGCTCTAACTCTATCTCACATATCTGTACCTCATCTTCATCTTGCCCACTATCAACACCTTTATAAAGATATACTCTGCCGAAATCTAAAGCAAATTCAACCTCCACTCCTGCCGGGCTAGTTATGAGCCACTGCTTACGCACAAAATCAGTAGTAAATTTTGGAGTTAACTTTTCACTCGTACCCTCTGCCAACAGGGCTTTGGTGAGCGGAGCAAGTTTTAACTTTAGCAACTCCTCATAATCTAACTCTTGACTCTCTAATGGAACTTCAAACTCATTACGCCGATGCAGTGCTCCACCACTCTGCGCTTCGCTATCATCATCTGCAATAACAGAACTCTTCACAGTACGAACCCACCCCTCTCCACCTTTATCTCGGATGCGCAGAGTTATCCCCTCAGTTTTTAGAGCTAAAGCAGAGGTGTCGTAGTAGGTGCTTATCAAGCGCTGCTCACTATAACTGCTCTGCTGTGTAGAGCCATATCTCTTCAATAAATTTAACCCAGATATTTTAGCAACATCCTCTGCTTGCAAGGTTAGCTTCAGCTCTGTCTCCATCCTCTTTTCTCCTCTTAATAATATATATACATATCCATAATCCGCCTATGTCAGAGTATACATCCATTAGAATAATTCGACACCTGTTTTAACTTGTAACTATTCAGTTACTTTAACTTTAATCTAAACTATGAGACATATCCACAAACTTATTGTGACAATTTAATAACAAATAGAGACCTATCAATATTGGAGCTTGATAAAAATTGAATAAACGAGCATACTGTTTTTAATTAATGATAGAAGATACTTTTTTGGATAAATATTATGACAACTAAACAGCAACCCGCTAAACAACACTCCTTAGAGCAGCAACCACTCGATCTACTTAGTCCCGAACTATATCTCAATCGAGAGCTTACTTGGCTTAAGTTCAACAATAGAGTTCTGCATGAAGCAGATGATGAGCGAACCCCTCTTCTTGAACGAATGAAATTTTTAGCCATCACTTCATCTAACAGTGATGAGTTCTTTATGAAGAGAATTGGCGGACTTAAACAGCAGGAAGCAGCAGGAGTACAGACTTTAAGTGTTGATGGACGCACCCCTAGAGAACAGCTGGATGAGTGTTACACAGAGCTGCGCAATCTAAACTTAAAGCAACGCAAATCGTTCTTCGATATAGTTGAGCTCCTTAAAGCTGAAAATATCTACCTCGCAAGATACAGCGACCTCAACAATAGTCAAATTGATGAACTTCGCCAGAAGTTTATTAACCTAATCTTTCCACTCCTAACTCCATTAGCGATGGATCCTGGACACCCTTTCCCTTTCATTTCGAATCTTACCCTTAATCTGCTAGTAACTCTTCGTTTTCCCGGAGAAGATATTACTAGAATGGCTCGAATCAAACTTCCAGTTGGAAGAGCGTCAGTAAAACGCTTCTACCAAGTAACAGATGCTGAAGATGGTAGAGAGGCTGAAATTTTTGTACCGCTTGAAGATATTGTAACTAACAATCTAGACCTTCTTTTCCCAGGAATGGAGATAATCACCTGCGAGCTCTTTAGAGTAACCAGAAATGCTAACACTGAGAAAGATGAGGAGGAGGCTGATGATCTGCTCTCTATGATAGAGTCAGAGTTGCGAGATCGTCACTTCTCCCCTATTGTACGCCTCCAAGTTCCACATAATATAGTTACAGAACATAGCGGAATGTTAGCAGCAGAGTTAGGGCTAGATGAAGAGAGCGATGTTTTTGAGTGTAACTCATTTATGGCGATGGGAGATCTATTTGAATTAGCACTCTTAAACCATCCAGAATTGCAGGACAAATCCTACACCCCTCTTGACCACCATAGAATTGCTTACGACACTCGCCCCATATTTCATCAACTCCGCAAAGATGGACCCATTTTACTCCAGCACCCTTACGAGTCATTCGCTACAACAGTAGAGTATTTCTTAGAGTCTGCCAGCATAGATCCAAAAGTTCTAACCATTAAAATGACCCTCTATCGCACCTCGGCAGATAGTAAAATTATTGAATCGTTAGTACGGGCTGCACGCAATGGCAAACAAGTTGCAGTACTAGTTGAGCTTAAAGCTCGCTTTGATGAGGCGGCAAATATTCGCTGGGCTCGTCGTTTAGAGCAGGCTGGAATTCATGTCACATACGGAGTAGTTGGACTCAAAACTCATAGTAAAGTTATTTTAGTGCTTCGCCAAGACTATAACGGTCTGCGTCACTACGCCCATATTGGGACTGGCAATTACCACTCTGGTACAGCTCGCCTCTATACCGATTTAGGAATGCTGACTGCTGATGAAGATATAGGCAAAGATCTAACTGAACTCTTTAACTATCTAACTGGATACTCTCCTCCTCCAAGCTACCGTAAAATTTTAGCTGCACCATACACGCTAAAAGATTCGCTTCTAAAGAAGATAGAGCGTGAAATAAAACAGCACTCTTCAGAAAATCCTGGGCTGATTCAGTTTAAATGTAACGCCCTAGAGGATGCAGATATAACTCACGCCCTCTATCGCGCTAGTCAGCGCGGAGTTAAGGTTGATCTAATTATTCGCGACACCTGCCGCTTCCGTCCTGGCATTGAAGGCATTAGTGATACAGCTCAAGTTGTAAGTATTGTGGGAAGCTTCTTAGAGCACTCACGCATCTTCTATTTTCAGAATGGTAACAATGAAGAGTACTACATAGGCTCTGCTGATTTAATGAAACGCAACCTTGAAAGCAGAGTTGAGGTTGTAACTCCAATAATAGACAAAGATATGCGTCAGGATCTTCGGATGATTATCAATGTCCAACTTAACGATCATCGCAGCGCATGGCAGATGGACTCTGATGGCAACTATACTCAACGCACTCCAGAAAAGAATGATGAGGTAAATAGTCAAAATACTCTGAAGAAATTTGCTGAGCAGCGACTAAAAGCAGCCGCTAAACATAAACAGAAGAAGATAAGAAAAAAATTGAATAAGATGACAAGGTAACAGAGGAGATCTCTAATGAAAAAAAAACAGAAGTACGATAGTAAAGAGATTGGAGCTCTACCAATCTTAGCTGCTATAGACTTCTCTAACTCATCACGCAGAGCACTACTCTTTGCTGCAGATCTTGCTGATCGCATTAGCCATCCACTCCATGTACTCCATATTATCCACGATCCTGGCAATGAACCTGGATACTACTCAATCAAAAAAAAACAGGTACTACGCATAGAGGAGAGAGCAGCTGAGATGTTTGAGCTCTTTATGGCTGATATTCGTAGTGCCAATCCAGAACAGAAATCACTACAAAACTTCACCTATAGCCTAGTAAGTGGAATACCAGTAACTAGAATTTTAGAGATAGAGAAAAAGATTAAACCATTTATGTTGGTCTTAGGGAGTCAAGGGCGCACAGGTCTCTCTCATCTTATGTTAGGCTCTAAAGCTGAACAGATAGTACAGCTATCAAAATATCCTGTAACCATAGTTAAATAGTATGAACATAAGTGTGACAGAGATAGCTTGGGGAGTGATGGCAATGCAGCTCTTTGGAGGACTGGCACTATTTCTATTTGGAATGGAACAGATGTCGGACTCGCTGAAAGCAGTTGCTGGCGAGAAGATGAAAACTATCCTCTCTAAACTCACCACTAACAGAGTCAGCGGCGCACTGACTGGCGCACTAGTAACCGCTGTAATTCAATCCTCTTCTGTCACCACCGTACTGGTAGTCGGCTTCATTAGTGCAGGATTGATGTCAATGTCTCAGTCAATCGGAGTAATTATGGGAGCCAATATCGGCACCACTATCACCGCACAAATTGTTGCTTTTAAAGTGACCAAATATGCACTACTGATGATATCTGTTGGCTTCACCATGCTCTTCTTTTCACAACAACATAAGATCAAACAGTATGGTGGTATGTTGATGGGGCTTGGTCTCGTCTTCTTTGGGATGGGCGTAATGAGTGAAGCGATGCATCCACTCCGCAGTTATCAACCATTCTTAGATCTGATGGTAAATATGAGTAACCCACTCCTTGGAATTTTAGTAGCTGCAGCCTTTACCGCACTAGTACAGTCCTCCTCTGCCACTACAGGCATTGTGATCGTGATGGCGAGTCAGGGCTTTATCTCACTCCCAGCAGGGATTGCACTTGCCTTTGGTGCAAATATTGGAACCTGTGTCACCGCCCTCCTCGCTGCTATTGGAAAGCCACGCGAGGCGCTCAGAGCTGCGGCAGTTCATGTTCTGTTTAATGTGTTAGGGGTACTCCTCTGGCTCGGATTTATCACCAATCTTAGCGAAGTTGTAACCTCAATATCTCCATCCAACCCAGAGTTAAGTGGAATTGATCGACTCAGTGCTGAAACCCCCCGCCAGATCGCCAATGCTCACACCATCTTTAATATTGCCAATACTCTTATCTTCCTGCTCTTCACTGGACAGTTCGCTAGGTTAGTTGAATGGATGGTACCTGACCGTCCGATTGAGGAAGAGGAATTGATCAAGATTCAGCATCTAGATGCAGAGCTACTATCCACCTCCTCCCTTGCCCTTGGCAGAGTAAGGCTAGAACTTATCGAAATGTCTAAGGTCATAAGTGATATGCATAACAGGAGTCTAGAAGTGATCAGTAAAGGGTCACCGACTGACCTCCTAGAGCTTGCCAAAGAGGATGCTAAAGTTGATCTGCTTCACCAAGAGATCATCAGCTATATGGGTAAAATTAGCGGCAATGAACTATCTGAAAACGAAGCAACAGAGCTTGCCAATATGTTTGAGATCACCAATGCACTAGAGACTATTGGAGATATAATAGAGACTGATATGGTCGGCTTAGGTAGGCAGCGCATTAAACAGCAACTCTACATCAGCCCTCAAACCAAAATCGTACTTGATGGTATCCATAAAATGGTGGGGCAATCTCTTGATCTAGTAGCATCCTCGCTAAGTTTTGACACCCGAGATGACACCGCTAAAATAATTGAGATGAAGTCAAAATTTAATCGACTAATAGAGTCTGCTCATCTACATCAGATGGGGCGTTTGACTGCTGATGAATCAAAACGCCTTCAGACATACTCCCTTGAAGTGGAGATAATAGAGAAACTAAAACGGATCTACTACTTTACTAAACGAATCGCCAAAGCTGCTAGTTGAGTTAAGTTAATTCACACTCTTATAAAAGTAACTTCATACTGAAAATATACCTTTTAGGGTAAAGAAGAAGAGTGCTGCCATAATCCCTGAAGCAGGGAGAGTTATTACCCAAGATACTACAATCTTACCGACCAGACGCATATCAATAGCTCCGATGCCACGAGCAAATCCCACCCCTATTACCGCACCTACTGCAATGTGGGTGGTAGATACAGGAAGCCCAGTTCTCGATGCCAACACCACTGTTATAGCAGCTGCCAGCGTAGCTGCGTAGGCACGAGTTGGGGTTAACTCGGTAATTTCATTACCTATAGTACGCATCACTTTATAGCCCATAGTTGCTAAACCTAACACAATGCCAGCACCACCAAGTAGCAAGACCCAGACTGGGAGCCCAGCTTTCTGCATAACCTCTCCCCCAGAATTTACAATACTTATAACTGCAGCCAGTGGACCGATACCATTTGCCACATCATTGGAGCCGTGCGCAAACGCCATCGCACAGGCAGCAAATATCATCATTGGAGTAAATACTTTTTCAACACTTGCAAAGTGAAAATCTCTATCTGCATTTTCATCTATCGTAACTTTACTAATCAACCACCATCCTATTGCCGCAATTAGCAGACCAACCATAAAAGCGATAGCAAAACTTTCGAACACTGTAAGTTCTATATGGAGATGTTTTAACCCTTTAAATAGAGTCACTAGAGAGACAATAAAACCGAGCAAGAACACATAAACTGGGCCATATTTTTTTGCACTGGCAAAAGGGTTTTCTGTATTAAGAATAGTGCTCCTTATACTTACCATCAGACTAAAAGCGATAATTCCGCCAAGCGCTGGTGAGACAATCCAGCTCGCTATAATCTGCCCAATTTTACCCCAGTTGACCGCATCCATCCCGATCCCTGCAATAGCAAAACCGACTAGCGCCCCAACAATAGAGTGAGTTGTCGAGACCGGCCATCCTCTAAAAGTGGCAACCATTAGCCAGATTGCTGCAGCTAGTAGAGCAGCTAACATTCCAAAAACTAAAATTTCTGGGGTGTTAGTAATGGTAGATGGATCAATAATTCCTTTACGGATAGTTTTAGTTACATTGCCACCAGCTATAATTGCTCCTGCAAACTCAAAGATGGCTGCAATAATAATTGCCTGTTTAACGGTGATTGCACCAGAACCAACAGAGGTTCCCATCGCATTAGCGACATCATTTGCCCCTATCCCCCAAGTCATATAGAGACCAAAAACTATTGCAATACCTAAAAACCAAGGACCATAAAGCGCTATACTTTCCATTATAAATACCTTTAAATATACTTCATATCTTATTAATTATCAAACAGTAATATTATCTAGCAATAAGCAACCGAAGTCTATCACCAGACTTCTCTGCATTGTCTGCAAGATCACCAATCCACTCAATAATTTGCCTCCAGAGCATAACCGATACAGGATCTATATCTTGTTCATTACGGTGCAGGATCTGCGTCAACTCAATCCCCTGATCATCAGTCTTATCTTCAAGTAGATTTAATTGCTCCAACATCTTCTCAACTCTCTCTGCCTCATGCCCACGAAATCCCATCTCGACCAACTCATCTAACTCTTCTACAATCTTTCCGTAGTGTTCACAAACATCCACACAGCTATTAGTTAACTCAACCAATAGCTTTTGCATTGGCTCAGGCACACTCATTGGGCGCTCAATAAAGAGCCCTGCAATATCTTGCGCTACATCTGCAATAGAGTCTTGAGTAGTTAACACTGCCAATAAGTCGCGTCGATCAACTGGCATAAATAGACTTTTAGGGAGATGATCTCTCAATCCATTCTTCGCCCTATCTGCATCATTTTCCGCAGTAAAGATCTTCTCTTTTAGGAGCTCGACTTTATCTTGCTCCTCCAAAATAACAGCATCTATGAATGATGGCATCTCACGCACGCAGGTAAGCACATGACGCATATGTTGTTGCAACGAGGTGAAAGGGGATGCTCCTCCAAAGAGGCTGGATATGGTACTTTTTGACATTGCAGATTCTCCTATCTACTTTTACTAACTATTTTACAGCGCAAATTATACTATACTTGTATTCTTTAAATATAGTATCCTAGACAGTTTCACTAAATTATCACATACCCTAATCTAGTACTGTAAGATTATTTACCTAGTGGCAATTCATCTCACAATGCGTCTTACTATTTTAATAAACAGTAAGGTTATTGGAGTACCGTGCAGAAAGAGATCAAAGATATCGAGTGGATTACGCAAGGTCCCATCCAACAACATTCCAATCTTCTCAACCAAGTGTGGCTCAGGATGAGGGGGAAATATGGCTGGCATAATAGCCAACATAACAGCAACCACCGTAAGCGATCCCAACGGGAAATTATCTAACCATTTCATATTACTACAACCCTCTTATAAAGTATTACACAAAGAATTCACATCTTCACCATTAACTCTCAATTTCCCCAACTCTTTTTCCTAAAAATCTCTTCTTGCCTCAATAAAGAGGCGGTCATTATCTGACCAATCTGGTCTGTATTTTGTTGCATCATACCAAATTCCTCCCCCAGTTACTGACCACTGATCTCTTAAATCATACTTAGTAGATAGTCTTAGATAACCTCCATCATTGAAGATATTGCCATTGCGTAGGATCACCCCTTTTAGGTGAATGGTGTCGTTACGAAGATCTCTGGTGTATCCAAGCACACTCTGCCAACTGCTCTCATCCTGAAAATCTGTGCTATTTGTAAGTGATGACTCATAGCCATTTATGTGACGGCGTAGCACCTCGAATGAGAGAGTACTGTTAGTAATGCCTCGATACTCTCCTCCTAAAAGCAGATCGAAGCGAGATTTTTTAGCTGCGCCAGTATTAAAGTAGCGCAGACCATCAACAAGTGCTAACTCCCCTTTCCAGAGCCAACTCCCCTCGGCTATATTGATTGCTGCCCCAAGATGGCTTACTCTAGCGTTTCGCATAACATTGTTAGCGCCAGCAGCATCTTTGTAAGGGGTGTCGTAGTTAAGTCTTCCTGCGTAGAGGGAGAGATCCCAACCACTAAAACGCCCCATTGCAGAGAGTGCATACTCTGCATCACTTAATCCATCATCTGACAGCTCTACTGGAACTGCACTACTATCACAACTTGCCTGTGTTACCACCCCAGCAAGCGAATATTCACTTCCACAAGGTGCTGAAAGGTTGGGGCGATTCTCTGATATCAGAAGCGCGCTCCAGCGCCAATCACCCTGATAGTAATCTGTCTTGAGCATCCCTATTGGGCGGCGCAGTGTTTCGATATCGACCAGTCCTGGCTCACGCAGATCCAGAGGATTAAGAACATCGTTGACTCGTAAATAGTCTGACTGTCCCCAAACTACAACCTGCCTCCCCACTTTAAGATCAAGATCTGGAGTTAGCGATCCTCGCACCCAGAATTCGCCAATCTCTGCATCTTGCTCATAACCATCTACCACCCCACCAGTATATTGATTTCGTCCATTTATTGAGTAAGCGAGGTCATAACGCAGAAAACCATCTCCGTGCAGCTTCCAACCACCTCCAAGATCTTGTTCACTCTCCAACCAGAGTTTAGTGGAGAGCCTAGTGAGACGATCAGCTGTAGGACTACTACCAGCAATATTCCAAGAGCTCCCAGTTACCCAGTGACCACGGATTGCGCTTACTGAATTTTCTGGTAAAGAGAGTTCACTCTCTACACTACTCCCAAACTCACCCTCCTCAAATCCATTTTCATCGAATCCACCTAGGAGATTATCAACTGACTCCTCACTATCAAACCCACCCAGCGCATCATCAATTAAAAGATCAGAACTACCGATCTCTTCAGCCGCTACAGGGATAAGCGTTGAGGTAAGAAGTAAAACAGGTAAAAAGAGCTTCAATTCGCACCCTTCTCTAGACGACGCACTGTAAACAGACTTTCATCTAGCTCTTGGTTATAACGCACCTTAGAGTAACGAATTACTGTCTTATGTAGAGTTCGCTTCCCCTCTTTGGTGGTCATCGTAGTCTCTAGTGGAGTCCAGACTCCATCTATCTGCTCTAATTTTTTAAGATCAAGATAGCGTAATTTTCCTTTACTTTCCATCCAACGCACTGCACGCACAACTACAAAATTATCTTTGCGCACAAACACTACTGATTGACGATATCCTGTCTCCTCAATAATCTCTTTTGATTTAGGGACTGACTTTATCTGCCACACTTCATTACCGTGAACCTTAGTCTCTTTCATCAGAGTGAAGTTATAGTCATCCAGATCAGGGTCGCTCATATCGGAATAGTTAAAGTCAGACCCCATAAAGCTTCCACTCTTATCATCATTGGCAATTCGTTTTGTCTTCTTTAGAGCTGGCAGATAGAGCCACTGATCATCATCTTTACCAGACTGGTCATAATCATAAGTTAAAAAACCGGTATCTTTCACATCCGATGGAGAGAGAAAAAAGAGGAGTGAGTAACTATCATCTCCTCTATCTTGAGACATCTTTTTTAATTTACGGATTCGTTGCTTGCCTTTTTTGTCGATTAAGATCATCTCCATCTCCATCAACCCATTATTACCATCATCTCTAGCATTTACTGCCTCCATCAACTCTCTTGCACTTGGTGCTGCAACAGCTAAGTTTAAGGATGAGAGTATGGTTGTTGACATTAAAGTAATAGTTAAAGCAACTGTTAGTTTTTTAAGTTTCATCATCATATTTTCCATAGTTAAGCTTATTATTTTTCACACTTTCAGATTTAATTTTTTTCTAAATATAAGAGTCATCAAAGCTGGAGCTAGAAGTATATCAGCAAATAGAGAGAGGATAATTGCCAACCCAGTTAGTCCTCCAAAGTTGAGTAAATTATTCATCTCGGACGACATAAATATAAAGAAGCCGAGACTAAGTACAATAGTTGTAACTACCATCGCTCTGCCCGCAGTATGCATTGTATGTACTATCGCCTCACTACTACTTCCACTATCCTTATAATAACGCATAAAATTGTGCATAAAATGAACCGTATCATCAACTGCCAAACCTAAAGCAATACTGCCGATAAGCATTGTGAATGCATCTAGAGGAAGACCAAAAATCCCCATAACTCCTAGAACAATAGTTATTGGGAGTAGATTTGGAATCATACTTATCAACCCCAAACGCACACTTCCTACTAGCAAAATCATCATAATAGAGATAACAACCGCAGCTATTGTGTAGCTCTCTAACATACTGCTCATCATCGCATCCAGAGTACGAGCAAATATCATCATCAATCCAGTAATACTTATAGTTACACTACTGTCTGCATCACTGCTATCCACACTACTATCTACACTATTTACAAATGCAGCCTCACTGCGTTGCTGCAACTCACCAACTAACTCGGTATAAGCTCCCGCATCACGCCACGGCAAACGCAAAGTTAAACGAGCAGTTCGTAACTCACTATCAACCATCTTTTCTAGATCATCAGAACCTGTATTCTCAAACAGCAACATCTCCTGCGCTAAGAGCTTGCGTTCAGTTGGGACTCTATACTCTTCCACTCTATTTTCATTTAGAGCTTGATTAGTTTCTCGCAAAATATCCACTACCGAACTACGCTTACCACTCACCAACTTAGCATCTCCAGAGCCGAGACTATCTAGACTATCTTGGAGTTTAGCCAGATTACCAATAACAGTTGGGTTATAGAGTCCATCAGCTTTGCCGCTATCAATTAGCACCTCAACCGAGATGGTGCCACGCATATCTCGATCAACATTCTCAGTTGCAACACGAATTGGCTCATCTTCTGGAAACCAGGTCATTACATCATGCTTAAATTGAATTTGAGAAATACCAAATAACGCTACCAAAAACAGAAGTAGTGCCCCAAACACAATTGGTATTGGATGATTACTAGAGAGGTGGGCAGCTCCATTTAACAACTTATCAATAACACCTTTACTCTCTTGCTCAACACTACTGGCTTTCTCTCCAAGAGAGCGCTGTTTTAGCGGCAAAATAGCCAATAAAATGGGGAGGAGTATTACCGAAAAGAGCATTGCAAATATTGCTCCAGCTCCACCAAACATTCCCAGCTCTGCAACTGCTCCTAGTTCGGCAGTTGAGAATGAGAAGAGCCCTGCAGCAGTGGTGAGGCTAGTCATTACTACTGCTAGTCCAGAGTGTCCAACAGCATACTGAATCGCCTCCATCTTGTCACCGTTCTGATCAAAGCGACGATAGAAGATCGAGAGAATATGGACCGAGTCACCAATCCCCACTGCCATGATAAATGAGGGAAGAATCTGGGTAGTAAGTTTAAGCGGAACTCCTGTCGCTGCCATTAAAGCAATAGTTGAGAGAAGTGACAAAATAACCACCACTAACGGAATAAATACGCCACTACCTCGTCTAAAGGTGATAAAGAGGAAGATAACTATAATCCCGACCATACTCAAAGTAAACTTGCGCATATCGTTCTGCATCGATTTTTTCAGGATCTCCATCACTAAAGGTGAACCTGCAACCTCTAACGGAAACTCTTCACTACGATACTCCTCAACCAGTTCCATTACCGCATCAACAACTTCACCATTCTCAGCATCAGTTAGGAATGTTAGCTCTTCTGATTCGGATGAACTCTGTTCAATATCATCATCAAATCCCCCTTCAACCATATCATCAAAACCAGTACTTAACGGATCCTCAACCTCTGGAGTGGAGAATGCCTTAGTCTCAATCACCAAAGTAGTAACTTTTCCATCTTCAGATATAAGTAAGTTTTTATAGAATGGATGAGATAGCGTAACTCTGCGCAACTCTGCATAGCCCTCTGGAGTATTTGGAAATGCCTCCATCAGATCTTCTACCAGGAGTTCACTCTCGTTTCCTACAGTGTAGCGCACATTGACCAGACTAGTAACCTCATCTAGATGAGGAACTTGCTCCTCTAACTCAGAGTGGAATTTTTTCAATGTCTCCACAAATTCAGGCGCAAAAATATTTTGAGGGCGCATAGCTATAAGCACCACCTCTTCTCGCCCAAACTGTTCACGAAAACGGTTATAGTCAAGTAGAATAGGGTCATCCGCGCGTAGAAAACCTTCGTTAGAGGTGTCGATTGTTATCTTAGGTAGATTAGTTAACAGTAGTGCAGTTAAAACAAAAACAACTACCAGTGCAAACCATTTCCAGCGGATAAGCCCTCCAGTGTAAGAGATAAACGCTCTTTCAACTCCAGATCTGTCCATTAACTAAAACTCCTTTTATTATTTATGACTTATTATTAGTTATTAACTATTAATGACAACTAAGTCATATTAAACTAATATACTTATTTTTTTAAGGCTATTTGCATATTTTTTTAGATTCGCCACAACTATTGCATCCGCCACACTCTGCATTCGAACTACCTATACCTAAAATTCGTTTAATATATCTCCATAGATAGTGCGTAGCAAAAAGCAAAACTACACCAAGCACAACGATCTCCACCGTCGTCATCTCACTCATAGTAGAACTCGCGCAACTCGCACCACCACCCAAGCCAATATCCAAGCAACGCTAAGTCCCATTCCAACCGAGAACATAGTCCAACCTAAAGATTGAGTCTCTCTCCTAATTACTGCAATAGTAGCTAGACACGGCATATAGAGTAAGGTAAATACCATAAAGGCGAGCGCAACTTCTGGTGCCATACTTCCAGCCATAGCTTCTCGTAGACTTACACTCTCTTCGTCTACATCATTGCCAGTATTATAGAGAACTCCAAAAGTTGAGACTACGATCTCTTTAGCCACGAACCCTGTTAAGAGAGCGATACTCCCTTTCCAGTCAAATCCTAATGGTTCAAAAATAGGCTGTATAGTTTTTCCTATCTGCCCTAAATAACGCTTCTCTTGCTCCTCTTGAGCTTGCGCATTAGATAGTTTTGCGAGCGCTTGAGTCTGCTCCTCTCCAGCCACCATCTGCTGCTCAATACGATTCTGCGCTGCACCATAATCCATACTAAGCTCAATATTTTGTGGAAATGCCTGCAAGAACCAGATTATGATTGAACCCACCAATATAATCCCACTAACTTTCTTCAGAAACTCTACTGCCTTCTCCCACATATGGATAATCACCGAGCGCAGTGCCGGTATCCTATACGGAGGAAGCTCCATTACAAATGGATCAGAGAGACCTTTAAACATAGTCTTCTTCATTATATAAGCTGCACTCATCGCGACAAATATCCCAGCAAGGTAGAGTCCGAAAACTACACTTCCTGCATTTTCACTAAAGAATATTCCTGCCAACAAAACATATACTGGGAGTCGTGCAGAGCAACTCATAAATGGATTAATTAAAATAGTGAGTAGCCGATCTTTTGGGTTTTCAATAGTTCTTGCTGCCATTATTGCTGGAACATTACAGCCAAACCCCATCAATAGAGGAATAAACGCTTTCCCATGGAGTCCTATACCGTGCATAAAATGGTCCATTAAAAATGCTGCTCTTGCCATATAACCTGTATTCTCAAAGAATGAGATGAAGAGAAACAGCAATACAATATTAGGCAGAAAGATTACAATTCCGCCAACCCCACCTATAATTCCTTCAACCACTAAATCTCGTACTAACCCTTCGGGAAGAGCTGCTGACATCATATTTGAAAACCAACTAACTCCAGAATCTATCCAGTCCATAGGATACTGCCCTATGGTAAATGTAGTTTGAAACATAAGCCACATAAAAAATAGAAATAGCGGCAACCCTAAGAGACGATTCAGTAGTATCTGATCAATTTTACGAGTTAAGTTTTGTGTTGTTACAGACTTAGACTTGCTCTCCACCTCTTGAACTAATCCATGAATAAATCCATATCGTCCATCGGCGAGTAGGGTTTGTGAATCCTCTCCATGAGACTCTTCCAACTTAAACTGCTCCTCTTTAGCAGCCTCAATAAGATCTGTGTGATCTCCCTCTTGCAGGAGCACATCTGAATCGCCCTCTAACAGCTTAAGAGCCAACCAACGAGATCTCTCCTCTTCCACTTTTCCCACATGAAGTTTAGCAATATGTTGCTCTGTTCTATCTATCGCCTCTTCAACATGGCTGTCATAAGGTATTCTAATCTGTCTAGCTTTACCACCACTCTCAGCCACCTCCACAATCGCATCAAGCAACTTATCTTTTCCCTCACCACTTCGCCCCACCGTCTCCACCACTGGCGAACTTAGTAGTTTAGAGAAATTAGAGGTATCAATAACCACTCCTTTCGCTCGCACCTCATCAATCATATTAAGAACTATGACTCTCGGTATATCCATCTCAATAAGTTGTGTAGTGAGAAATAAATTACGCTCCAAGTTTCCTGCATCCACAATGTCAACTATCAGATCTGGGGACTCTTCTAAAATATACTCTCTCGTCACCTTCTCCTCTACAGTTTTAGAGGAGAGTGAATAAGTTCCTGGAAGATCCACCAACTTGATCTTCCACCCTTTATGCGAGACAACACCCTCTTTACGAGTGACTGTTACCCCAGTAAAATTCCCTACCCGCTGCCGAGCCCCTGTAAGGTGATTAAAAAGGGTTGTCTTTCCACTATTTGGATTACCTGCCAGAGCAACCTGAACAGTCTTCTCTTGTTTACTCATCTATTCACCCTACATTTTCCTTAACTGCGCTCTGCATTACTCTATCTTGGTTTATTATGATCTGTTCTGCTTCAGCATTGCGAAGACTTATCTGATACCCGCGAATTGAGTAGGATCTAGGATCTCCAAATGGAGCTGTTGAGTCCACTCCAACAACCGTCCCTTTGATAAACCCCATCTCTGTAAGGCGCTGTCTAAGTCTATTCTCACCCTCAATTTTAACTAGAGATCCACTCTCTCCTGGCTTTAGAGATGCTAATGTTTTATTCATAATATTACTGTACAGGATACCCTAGTTCAGTAAGTTTTTCTGTTACCTTAGCCATAACTTCATCTACTCTACTATCCTCAAATTCAAGAGTTACACTCTTCTTTTCCACATTAACTTCAACCTTATTTACTCCATCCATCTCTGTGAGGTTACTCTCAATGGTGCTAGAACACCCACCACACATCACATTTGCCACGTTGACTGTTTTCTGCATTACTTAACTCCTAGTCTATTAAAATTATTAACGGCACTTTTACTCTCTATTTCACCTCATCCTCTTTAGATCTATTTTACTCTGAATTCAGTGGTTGTGGAATTCTCACTTCTACTCTAGCCCCTTGACCAATACCCGCACTCTTCATCTCTATCGTTCCGTCTAAACTCTGCACAAAGTTTGCCGCAGAGTGGAGACCAAACCCAGAGCCACGCGCCTTACTGCTCTCTCCAAAACGAAATATATCTCTTAATTTTTCGGCTGCGACCCCAACACCGTTATCCTCTATCATCAACAGCAACGATTCACCTTTGAGCTCGGCAGAGAGAGTCATTTTACCTTTTAAATTGGAGTTACTCTTCTGTTGTTCTTGAATACTCTCTATACTATTCTTAATGAAGTTGACGATCATCTGTACCAGTGAATTTTTATTCATATAACCTTGTGCACTGAGTGGAGTAACACTCACCTTAACCGCAACACCCTGTTTTTCGAGAGCTGACTCTAATAAATTAAGCGCATCCACAATAATTGATCGAAGTGAGAAATAAGTGGATTTAGTCGTATATTTAGAGGCCCCTCGATGCATCCGGATAATCTCTCCAATGTGCTGGTTAGATTTTTGAATTGCACTCATAATATGGTTGATTTTTCCATCGTTCAAAACAGTACTAGAGAGCATCTTAATCGAGCCCTGTAATATTTTTTCTAGCTTCGTAAGCTTATCGTCCTTCTCCTCTGCAGAGATATTCTCCGCTCTCATCTCGGAAATCCACTCTTGACTCACGCTTAGAATTTTCACCAATTTAGAGAGCGCCTTAGTTTCATGCTCTATCTTTAAAATATTACCGTCCACGCCTGTCACCGCATTACCAATATTGTGGAGTACTGATATGCTCATCTCGGCAATACCAGACTGAAAGGCGGCATACTCTTCAAAACGGTGTTTTTCATCAATTTCACTCTGAAGTTGCTCATTAAGATAGAGGGTGTGGAGTGCATGAGAGGAGATGGGAGCCATTCGCCGCATCAGCGATAAATGCTCTTTATTGAAGTAGGCACGTTTTTTACTAATACAGACCAATAGCACCTGCTGATCAACCCCCTTAAAAGAAATTAGCAGTGCCGAGCCACTCTCTTCCATCAATGCCGCTGACTGCTGCTGCCACGCTACCACACGGGTTAGGTTAAACAGCATTACTGGATTTCCCGAGAGAACTCGCTGAAAAACTTTATCGATCACCCAGTTTTTTTGGCAAAAAAGAGGGGAGGTTGAGGCTATACAGCGTAAGTTATCCCCCTCATCTGGAGAGAGGATAAACGCATGGTCGCATTTCAGTTGCGCAATCACCAATCCCAACAGTTGGGTCAACATATCATCAGTTGATTTTGCGCTGGTGATAATCTCTAACCCCTCTAGTAAGCTGTCAGCCTGACGGCGCAGCAGAGACTCTCTTTCACGAGAGCGGTCAAGATTAATTAACGCTTCGCGGATCTGTTCGCTATCCATAATTAAGAGTGCTTCATACTTATATTTAGCCGTTACTTACTTGAATCATATTTAGGAACTGAAAATTAATCAGTAGGAATATGGCTAAAGGCAACAATAGAGATCATCAAATTACCATGAGTATTTTCATGTCCGACAAAACAGCCCTGTTCGCCAAAGGTAAAATCGCCAATAAAAGGGGTATCGTTAAGCGCGGCAGAGACATAACTTGCTACTTCATCCATCTTCGGCTGCACCGTCAACATACAGCCAGCACAGTAGATGGCAAGCCCCCCTGCCAACTCTTCTGATTGAAAATTACCCTGCTCTACTGCAGCAGTAGTGACTCGTCCTGCACGCTGAACGAGGCTCTCTATCGTGCCATGCATCAGGGTAATCTCTTCCCCTTCTGCCACATCACTAAAGAGGGTCATCCCACCGTTCTCTAGCACCCCGTCAGGGTGAGAAAGTTTATAGTATGGGACGCCTCCCACCTCACCAACAATACGCCCTAGCGGGTAGAGACTAGTCAGTGCAAGCACATTACCACCATCTGGCAGCATCTCTGTAATAGCGCCCTCTGTCCACTTATTATAGACCTCTGCCGCAGGACGACCGTCAATCTCTAACAGCGTTCTTCCTTCGCATTTGGTAATTACCCCAGTAATCTTAGTAGGATCATATCCGCTATGGAAAGCATAAGATATTTTAGTGGAGGGGAATAGAACAGAGATCACCACCGCATCATTCCAGACCTCTCCATTTGCAATCTGCTTCCAGTTGCCAGTGACGGTATTATCGCCAGTACTGCCGCCAGCAATGGGCACATCAGGACCAAGAATTGATTCAATCCCTGCAATCAGTGCCTCTTCACGCCCTGGCGCACCATTAATCCAGACCAACGCTGGCACTTCTCCAATACGACCTGATTTATCTAGCGCCTGTTCCAATGCATTGGCGGCAGCATCTTCCGGAGAGTCTCCGATGATCGCGCTGCCAGTACCGTAGCTCCCTTTCGGATCAACAACACCCCAGAGAGCGAGCCCAACTCCATCCTTACTATGAAAACCGCTATCACTCATCGACCCCAGACAGGAGGTACCACCATGAATTTGACACTGCTCTGGAGTCTCGCTCTGTAGAATTTTTGTTAGCTCAGCACTGTCATAAGGATCTGAGTAGTAGGCTAACAGCAGGTCAGGATCTGCCCCCAACTTCTGCTTAAGCGCCGCTATCGCCTCGCTGGTTGCAGTAACCGTATCACCATTGGTTGAAAATGTTGTTGCGATCTTCATACGTCTCTCCTGTTTAATTACTCTTTTATTTAATAGTTTAAGAGCTTAATATCTCCTTAAAACTCAGACCACTCATCTTCTACCTTAGCAACTACTGAGGGAAGTGCCCATGATAGACGACACCCTTACGCGGCGCTGCCATCATGTCCGCAACGCGCTCACGCCATGCAAGATAGTGTGCGGTCTTTTTATGAGATGCTGCGCCCGTCTCGCTAGTGTAGGCCTCATAGAGAATAAACTGCGTAGAGTCTGTAGCATCTTGCAAAATATCAAAGCGCCGATTCTCTGGCTCTTGAATTGAAGCTTTGTGATTGTGCTCACTCGCTGCTATAAAGGCATCCACTGATTCCAGTTTGACTGAAACATAAACAACAGTTGTGTACATATAATTCGCCTCTAAATAATACAATATAACTTAATCCCTACCATCTAGTTCGCAATATCTCTGCAAATTCAGCTTGCGTTAGCTTTATAGGATTAGCCTTCTGGTCAGAGAGAGAGAGTATCATATTTAAGTCTCTCTCTGCCACTCCAAACTGGGAAAGTTTAGGAATCTTCATCAATTCGACCCAACCACGCAACCCCTCAATCAGTGCTTGTAATTTTATTTCAATAGAATCGCTCTGTTGTGCAAACCCTAGTTTTTCGCTAATGGTGGCATATTTATGCAGTGCAATTCTCTCCGCTACCATATCTATAGAAGTATCATCACGCGCTAACAGGACTTCAATATTAACACGATTTGCTTCTGCTAACAGGGTGCCACAGACCACGCCGTGTGGAATCTTAAACAGACCTCCAATCGGTCCCGCTAGACCATGCACTGTCCCTAACCCAGCATTGGCGAGCGTAATGCCTGAGATCATCGAGCCGTAGGCGACCGCCTCACGCGCCTTCGCATCTGCTCCTTGACTATCCCAAAGGGGGATTAACCCCTGCCCCATCTTCTCTATCGCGCTCTCCGCAAGGCTATCGGTAAAGGGAGTGGCATTCTTAGAAAGATAAGATTCCAGCAGTTGGCTTAGCGCATCACAGCCATTGGCAGCGAGCAGCCATGCTGGACAGCTGGCAAGAAAATCGGGATCGACGATCGCAACTTGTGGAATTAGGGCTGGGTGTCGAAATGATTTTTTGAACCCTTTCTCACGATCGGCTAACACTGCATTCATACTCACCTCAGAGCCGGTGCCAGCGGTGGTTGGCAGCGCTATAAAGGGGAGTGCATTGCCATCATACTGCTCGCCTCGCCCCACCCCTTCAAGATACGCCATCACTGATTCACCACTAGGAAGTAATCCAGCAACTGCTTTCGCTGCATCAAGCACACTACCTCCTCCAATCGCAACAACCAGCTCAATATTTTGAGTCGTATGCGCTGCCACTATCTGATCTATCTGTTGAGGAGATGGCTCTCCAGAAACTTGAAGGTGGGCGACAAGATGTAGCTCTGAAGATTCAATCTGCTGCAGCAGTTCCTGGCGGTTATTTAAGAGCTCGAAGGAGTATTTACCTGTAATCAGAAGTAAACGCACACCATACGCTTGCGCCAAGCTTGCCAGTTGACTAGAAGAGCCTGAACCAAACTCAATAGCGGGGACTCTTGCACTCTGCATCACAGTCTTTCTCCTCTGTTTTTTCTCACCTATAAATTAACCTTGCGCTTCCTGTTTTTCAGGATCATTATACGCCACTCTAAAACGCCTGTTAAACTATCATACGATGGATACTTCTTTAACTGCTCTCTTTATCTCCGCACTACTCTCCTCCACCCTGCTACCGGGCGGTTCTGAGGCGCTGCTGATTCTGCTCGACCAGCAGAGTGTGCACGATGATATAACGCTGCTGATAGTCGCAACGGTTGGCAACAGTTTAGGAGGAATCTCAACTTGGGCGATCGGCTGGTGGATTAAAAAGCGTTGGCAGAGCAAACAACATAGCCGTGCACTCAGCTGGATAGAACGCCACGGCGCACCAGCACTGCTACTCTCCTGGCTGCCACTGATCGGGGATGCTCTCTGTCTAGCAGCGGGTTGGTTAAAAATCTCTTTCATCCGCGCTCTAATTTTTATCACCCTCGGCAAAGCTGCCCGCTACATGGCGCTTCTCTGGCTCTGGTAATCAAATTCCTTTACTATACTGGCTGTAGGTAGTTGGCTGCATTCCTACTTTTATCTTATCCATTGCAGCCACTTCTCCACTCAGGTAATTATTGAAGAGAGTAACTAACTCACCCTTATCAAGCATAACCTTAGTCGCCGTTTTGATATCTCGCAGATCCACCATAAAACTGCTGAACATTTCAGGCAGATCCCTCATGATCTCGCTATTGAGAAAGTTGTGTTCATTGTAGATATTATGGTATCCGCCTCGTGCTTTCTCGATATAGAAGGAGATCTCTTTCATATTTTTAATAGATGAACGCTTCTCGCAATGTGAGATGCAGCGATCATCAACGACACTTTTCTCACAGCCAGTCACAGGATGAAACATACAGGCTCTGGTCGTCATCAAAGTTATAGGGTGAGAGATACTGTAGTGAAGAGTGAAATTTTCTGGGGATCTAATCCTTCTCATCTGCATACTACTAATCTCATTGGAGATAAATGCACCAGAGCAGCTAAACAGATCTTTAAGAGCAAGCAGACTAAAAGAGTTAACCAAGTTTAGCTCTGGTCCTGCAATCCACTCCACCCCCTCTTTCTGTGCTGCAAGAGCTACTCCCGTATTATTACTTACAATAGTTTTTGGGCGAAGCTCTTGTATAAACTCAACTGCGGTCTGGTAATCATCTCCAATTATAATGGCTGGAAACCAAGGAGTAAGTGAGCGATTATTACGAAACATCTCCAGCAGCTCGCTACGCCTTTGCTTAATAGAAGATGGAAGCTGAAAATAGATAGTAACTCCAGCATTGTCATTACTATCCAGATCAAGCTCATCAAGATCTGAAATTAGTAGCGAAAGAGTTGGTGAAACTGCTCTCTCCTCTGAAAGCAGTGAATTAAGATCTCGCATCTCCACTCTACAGCTCTGTTTAGGAGGATCACTTTCAACAGTGAGTGACTCAATCTTCTCTTGGAGTGATGAGATCATCTCACTCTTAATCTCATACAGTTCTCTCTTAGCACTATCCAGATCATAATTAACCTCTCTACTAAACTTCACTCGGTGGAGAGCAGAGTTATCTCGTGGATTGTCGATAAATGACTGCTTACCGATCTCACCTTGCAGAAAGGAGTTAGATAGATCACGATTAAACACCGTGCGCAACTCGCTATCATCACCCCGTAGTGGTTGAGATTGGTAATAACTATCTAACTCTCTACGCCAACTATCAACCACTGTATAGACATAGTGCGCCCCCTTAATTCTCCCCTCTATTTTGAGTGAATCAACCTTAGCTGATGCAAGAGCACTGAAATCAGCCAGTGCAGAGTTATCTTTAATATTTAAGGGAAAATCACTTCCCTCCTCTGTAGTCTCATATTGGTCTCGACAGGGTTGACTACAGCGTCCACGATTCCCTGATTTGCCGCCATGCAGAGAGCTCATATAACAGAGTCCAGAAAATGAGATACAGTTTGAACCGTGCACAAACACCTCAGTCAGAAGAGAGTTATTATGTGCCACTGTGGTCAAATCCTCAATCTCAACTAAATTTAGCTCCCTGGAGAGGTTAACTCTAGTAGCACCAATTTTTGCTAAAAACTCTATCTGCCCACTATTATGGGTAGTGAGCTGAGTAGATGCATGCACCTTTAAACTAGGATAGAACTTACGGAGAAGATAGAGAAGCCCCAAATCTTGCACAATAACTCCGTCAACTTCTGTATTAACCAATCTATTAAGGGTCTTGATAAGTGACGATAGCTCACTCTCTACAATAATAATATTTAGAGTTAAAAATATTTCGCAGTTGTGTTGATGAGCAAGCTTGATGATCCCGTTTAGATTATCAAAACTAATATTGGTAGCTCTATTTCTAGCATTGAACCGTTCCAGACCACAATATACTGCATCAGCTCCAGCAACAATCGCCGCCTTGATAGAGTCAATATCTCCACCTGGGGCGAGAAGCTCGATTTTTTGCCTCCCATACATTGATATTGACTGTTTTTTTCTATCTTGCTGCATAATACTTTTCACTTAGAAATGAGACTTACCCACTTGAGCTTATCATTATGCCTAATATTACCCCATTGAAACAATTATTTCAGTATAAATAACACTCTGACCCTAATTATTTAGCCCCTGCCCATTATCCTGAATGGTGATCTGAACCTCCCCTCCCTGTTGCAGTGCGCACAGAGTTATTCGTCCAGTCTCGCCCTTGCCACTCTCTTTACGAATCTCTGGGGACTCTAAACCGTGATCTGCGGAGTTGCGTACAATATGGACGAGTGGATCATAGAGACTATCCACTACCACTTTATCAACTTCGGTCTCTTCCCCCTCCAGGAGTAGCTCTATTTTTTTGCCAGTCTGGCGCTGTAAGTCTCGCACCACGCGTTGCATTCGTTTAAATACAGTACCCACTGGCACTAAGCGCAGTCCAGAGGATTCATCTTGGATCTCTCTAATCAGCAACTCTAGGCGATGTGCGAAGTTTTCAAACCCATCTAGTTCAAGCTCCTCTATATCGGGACGATGAAGAATTTCAGCGGAGACTAGCCCCAGCTCGCCGACCATATCCATCAGGCGACCAACTTTATCTGCGCTGACGCGTAGAAAGCTATCTTGGGTTTGAGGTGCTGTTTCAGCCATTAGCAGACTTTTTGCTAGAGTTGACTCTAGCGGCTGATCCATTGATCAGAGCACTGAAACTTATACAGCAGGCTGGCGCTAACTGCCTGGTGTGTGTGTGTGTGTGTGTGTGTGTGTGTGTGTGTGTGTGTGCAAAAGTCGTGCTATATCAATATGTAAATAGAGTGCAGACTCAACTAGAGAGCGACTCAACCTACCTTCTATTATCTCTATAACTCCACTTGCAAACATTAGTAGATTAAACCTTTAAATAAAATATTTTTTATACATCTGTTAATTCAGAAGAGCTATCGTACATAAAACTTATCGCCTCCGTCAACTCTCTCTTCTAAAAACAGTTGCATCCTAAAAATAATCTTGTAGAATATTCATCAACTAACTTACGAATAGATAGCTTATACAGCAAACTATCTATTACACGAATTATTTAGGCAAACTCTTCAAACCCTCTCCCACTCAAACTCGGTGATGTTTTTATCTTCACTAGAGAAGTTGATGCCTACTATGTAGATCTCATTAGCCCCTGGCTTTTGGTACTTTTGGTAGTACTTTTGCTCTTTGATCTGCTCCACCCCAGGGTGCCCTCTCTTGCCTGACGGCAATTCACCTTGCATTGCTTGTTGCGGTTGATCTACTTTAAACTCTATGATGACGGTTCTATTGGGGAGTTGAATGGTAAGGTCTATTCTCCCTATATTGGTTGGATCTTCGGAGATGGTTGGATATCCTAGCGACATAAAGTAGGTGTAGACGACCGATGAGTAGTACCCTTCGTACTTCTCTATTATTTTGTTGGCGTAGTTGTTGTAGGGGATGGATGCGAAGAGTGCGGTGAGTGCCTGCTCTAAGTCACTAATATCTCCCGTTAGTGCATCGTAGAGGTGGTCTTGGTGGCGAATCGCTTCGTTGGTCTGTCTGGTTAGGTATTGTATAAATAGCTCATTCAGGGAGGATTGTATCTCTCTGTTGGGGAGCTTTAGTTTGTAGAATATCTTCCCTCTTCTGGTTATCTCCTCTTCAAAGGTGAGGTAGCCAGTCTGCCACAGTAGTGCGACGAGGTCGATATTGTCCACATCAAAGGTCTCTAAAACTTCTTCTGATGCGACGATATTTTCTAGGTCTGGAATGTAGTAATCTTCTTGTGCTAGCTTTTTAATCAGGAAGCTGGGGTTGCCTGTTGACCACCAGTAGTTTTTATATTTACAGCCGTTAGTTATAAACAGCAGAATATCAAAGGGGTTGTAGACTCTTTTATCTTCTCCGCCTAGGTAGTTATAGCCGTTGTACCACTCTTTTAGTTTGGCTAGATCTACATCGACAAGATGCTCTGCAAAGTGACTCTCTATGTCGTTTTGGGTATAGCCACAGATATCTGCGTAGTCTGACATAATGGTTATGTCAGTTAGGTTGTTAAGTCCACTAAATAGGTTCATTTTGGAGAATTTAGAGACTCCTGTTATGAACACAAATTTTATGTAGCGGTCATTATCTTTGATGACGCTGTAGAAGCTCTTTAGTATATCTCTGGCAACTAGTGCCTGCTCTCTGTTCTCTATGTTGTCGAGGATCGGTTTGTCATACTCGTCAATTAGGATGACGACTTTCTGTTGGTATTTGTCGTAGGCGTTTTTGATAAGATCATCGAAACAGTCTGAGAGTTCAGATTGTGGATCACACTCTATTTTAAGATCTCTCTGTACATTTTTTAGCGTATGGAGAATGCTTTTTGTAAGACTCTCTCTACTGCTAAAGTTACCGCTATTGAGCGAGATATTCATCACAGGATAGCTTGTATCCCAATTCCACTTATCATAAACCGCTAACCCTTTGAAGAGCTCTTTTTTACTTTGCAGAAGGTCGCTTAGGGTGTCCAGAAACAGGGATTTACCAAAGCGTCTGGGGCGAGAGAGGAAGTAGTACCTGCCCGAATCAATCAACCTGTAAGCGAATGCGGTTTTATCTATATAGAGATAGTTTTCATTTGGATCACGAATGTCTGCAAAAGTAGTGATGGCTAAAGGGAGTTTCTTCATAATCATTGAGTATAGCATATCACGATAAACGCTGCAAAACGCTTCCAACATCAAGCGACACAATAAATAATAACGACCCCTCTAAGTGAGGGCAATAAAGGGTATTACCTTAACCGCTCCTATCAGGCTTTGAATAAATTACACTCTGACCCTAATTATTCCTAATTATTCCTGACCCTAAATATTCTCACCTCTGTCAACTCTCTTTTCTGAAAACAGTTGCATCCTATAAATAATCTTGTAGAATATACTACTTTATAGTGCAACTAGTAAGAGGTGAGTCTATATGAAGATTATCAAAGGTGTATCACACAAATCAGATGGTGCGGAGGCGGTCGAGGAGGCTATTAGTAACTGGAGCACTGCTGAGCGTCAACAGCTAAACTTTATTCTAGTCTACTACTCTACTCAACAAAATTCCAACGAAGTTGCCGCTACACTACACCACCATTTTCCAGAGGTGACGATGGCGGGTTGCTCCACTGCAGGAGAGTTTCTTGATGCAGAGCGTTATGAGGGGAGCCTTGTTATCATGGGAATCCACTCACCTACAATTAACTGGCAAGCAGCCGTACTTGAAGATGTGCGTAACTTCGAACCTGCAGATGGTGGAGAACTAGTGGAGGAGCTTCTTTCTCTACATAACTTAGAGCGAGACGAACTCAACTCAGAAAAACATTTTGCACTCATTCTGCAAGATGGATTGGCGATGCAGGAGGAGAAGATCACTGCAGCGGTTACAACCTATCTACAAGGGGTTCCGCTACTTGGTGGCTCTGCTGGTGATGATCTACAGTTCAAACAAACTACTCAGATCGCTAATGGGAAAGCTTATAGTGAGGCGGCTGTAGTAATATTAGGAGAGTCTGCACACCCCTTTGCGATCATAAAAAATCAGCACTACCAGCCAGCAGGAGAGGATGTAATAGTCACAGATAGCAATCCTGAGAAGCGTAATATTAAAACTCTAGACGGTCGCCCCGCAGCAGAGGTCTATGCAGAGATGACGGGGGTTGGTATTGAGGAGATAAATACCTTTGACTTTGGAAAATCCCCACTCATCTATCGTGAACAAGGCGAGATCTATGTACGCTCTATTCAAAAAGTTGAGAAGGATGGTTCACTCACCTTTTACTGCGCAGTCGATCAAGGGTTACTGCTAGAGAAAGGAGAACGCCAGGAGCCGCTCCAAGAGTTAAAAAAATCATTCGACACTCTTCAACATAAATTAGGAGAGATTGAGTTAGTTATACTATTCAGCTGTATTCTCTGTAAAGCTGAGACTGAAAGTGCGGAAGAGCGTCAAGCGTGGGGTACTCTACTCCAGCACTACGCCCCTAATGTTATCGGATTTGATACTTATGGAGAGCAGCTTAACGGACTCCACATCAATCAGACCATGGTTGCCATTGGCTTTACTAAATAGGAAAATTGAATGCCTGTCACTTTTGAGTCGCTACAACAGAGCAATAAGATACTTAAAGCTCAACTGCGTAAACTACAAAATGAGAAAAATCAATCTGGCTCTTTTATCCACGCTCAAATGGAGAGTTTGGCAGAGGAGTTAAAGGAGAGGAAAGGTGAGATCCTCACACTTCAAGAGGCGCAGCAAAAACTAGCTGAACAGGAGCATCAATTTCGCTCCCTATTTGAGACCTCTTATAATGCAATTATGACGATTGCTCCACCGATGTGGGGTTTTAAAAGAGGCAACCCTGCTGCGATTAAAATGTTTGGATGCAGTAGTGAGGAGGATCTTATTAACGCTACCCCATCACAACTTTCGCCTGAATATCAGCCTAATGGAGAAACTTCTGCCGATCTCGCCAAGTACCATATTGAGCATGCTTTAATTGAGGGAGATCACGAATTTGAGTGGATACATCAACGCCTCAATGGTGATACATTCCCAGCTATTGTAAGATTGGTGCGGATGGAGGTTGATGAGAATGAAACACTCAATGCAACTATCATAGATATTAGTAGTGAAGTAGAGGCTAAGAAAGCGCAACAGCGGGCAGAGAAGCAGGAGCAGTACACTGCATTCCAAGCTGGCATTGCCGAGATGGGGGCATCAGTTCTTCACAATATCGGCAATGTCATTACCGGTATGAGTGGACAAATACTTTCACTACGCAATAAGTTTGAACGACTAGCAAAACTGGAGATAATCCTCGAACGATACGCTGAAAAAATTGAGGCGAGTCAAGTTGAGCGCGCCCCCTTGATCGCAGAGATGGTTAAATTTCTAAACGGTGCCAAAGGGGTGCTTGCGCAAGCAAGAGGTAACAGCGGTATAAACAGAGATGAGCTGGAGAGAATGCAAAATGGTATCGCTCATATTGGAGAAATTATATCTATTCAGCGTAGTGCAGCACGCCCTATTATTAATGCTACTGAATTCAATTTAGATGCAATGGTAGATGATACTGTCAATCTAATAAAAGATCGTTTCAATAAAAGCAAGGTTCTATTTGAGTACCATGATGAATTAAAGAGTTCCAGCCTCTACCTCCCACGCAATCCGCTAATCCAAATGCTGCTCAATCTACTTAAAAATAGCCTTGAAGCTATCCTTGAAGAGATGGAGAGAGGCACTATAAAACAGGGGAAGATTAAACTTACTGCCAAAGATGTTAGCAAAACAGAGTTTATGATAGTTGTGGAAGATAACGGCTGTGGAGCTTCGGCTGAAAATCTTAAAAAGATGTTCTATGTCGGCTTTACCACCAAGCAGAAAGGGAGCGGCTACGGACTTCACTCAGCCTCTAACTTCATTCACAGTCTAGGCGGCGAGATCAATACAGATAGCCAAGGTGTCGGCAAGGGATTGAAGATTGAAATCACACTCCCCTATCGAGCAAACAAACAAGAGTTAGCTTGAGTTAAATTTCAATAACTACTCTTGTCCCGTGAGGTTGCTCTCCTTCTATTTCAACGGTACCAGCGTGAATATCAACAACTCTCTTTACGATAGAGAGACCTAGCCCTGAACCTGGCACACTACTCCCCTCTATCCGATAGAAACGGTCAAAAACGCGCTGTCGAATATCCTCTGGAATACCCAAGCCATTATCACTAACTTTTAATACTATTTCCTCCCCCTCTGTGTTAACTGTAACGATTACTTTTCCACCAAAGTGGGTGTAGTTGATACCATTCTCAATCAGATTTCTTAATAGTATCTGCAGCAGTGGAGCTGAACCATTAACTACTTCTCCACGCTGCCCAACCATTGTGAGCTCAATATTTTTAACCAACGCAGTTGGCGCCAGCTCTGCCATCACTCGTTCTGAAATAACTGTTAGATCAACCTCCTCAAAACAACGCTGTACCACACTAGGATCTAAGCGTGTCAAAGTAAGGAGCTGCTCCACTAAGTGTGAGGTTCGATCTACCCCCTCAACCACCTTATCTAAAGCGCTATCACTGACCTCTCCTTCTGTCCGCTTTGCAACCTGTGCTTGTGTCTTAATTGCAGCGAGTGGAGTACGCAGCTCGTGGGAAGCATCCGCAGTAAAGCGGTGCTCTGCCTCAATCGTCTGCGCCACTCTTTTTAATAGAGTATTAATGCTATCAATGAGTGGGGAGACTTCCTGTGGAACCTGTTTGGCGGTAATCTCTTCAAGCTGAGTCGGTGAACGGGATGCCACTTCAGCAGCAAGACTCTTGAGCGGATGGAGCCCTCGAGTAATTCCAAGTGTCATTAGCAATGCAAGCAGTGGCAGTGCTATGGTAATGGGCCAGAAGAGCTGCAGTATAATCTTCTCCTCTAACTCATTGCGCATTTCGTACTGTTCGCCCACAATCGCGATCAACACACCTGTCGTATCAACTCGATGCAAAAAACGCCAACGCTCACCCCCCATCTCTCCGCTACTATAACCTGCCACTCTGCTCATAGGAGTAGCGGGCGCACTATTGGAGCGCAGCAACAACTTATCACCACGCCAAACTTGAAATGCTACTTTCTTCTCATATTCATGCACAGGTTCTGCGCCAAATAGATCCGAACGGAAATCGTCTAGATCCATCTCTGTAATTTCATGCTGCGTCAAATCCAATAGCACCAGTGATGCTTGAGCCAACTGTGCATCAAAAACTTCTTCAATTTCGTGTTCTGTGTTTTGCCAGATATAACCCATCATCACCACCCAAACAGAGGTAAATACACCGAGTAATAGCAAGAGTAAGCGATTACGGATAGAGTTCATTCGCTCTCCTCTTCAACCCTATAACCAACCCCACGGATCGTATGGATAAAAGTTTTTCCCAGTTTTTTGCGTAGATTGTGGATATGCACCTCTAGTACATTACTCCCAACATCACTCTCCCAGCTGTATAGATGCTCCTCCAGATAGCTGCGTGAGAGCACCCTGGGAGCTGCCTCCATTAAGAGTTGAAGTAGTGAGAACTCTCTTTGAGAGAGATTCACCGTTTCATTATTTAAAGTAACCAGATGGGTGGCGGGATCAAGCACAACTGTGGCAATCTCAATCAGTGGAGAGCTCCGTCCAGCTGCACGCCGAATTAACGCTCTTAGACGCGCACTCAACTCATCTAAATCAAACGGTTTAATGAGATAATCATCAGCACCACTATCTAACCCTTTGATTCGATCTTCTATTGAATCTCTAGCGGTTAGAATCAGCGCTGGGGTTGTATCGTTTCGTCCACGCATTGCCTGTAGAATATCCAACCCGCTCTTACCAGGTAGCCCAAGATCTAGCACCACCCCATCAAAGCTCTCATTTCTGAGCGCAGAGTCGCCGTGATCTCCATTGTGCATCCATTCGACTGTGTAACCATCATGGCTCAACCCTGCCTCAGTAGCATCACCGAGTAGTGGATCATCCTCTATTAATAAAATTCTCATTTTCGGATAAACAGTTTTGCAGCTGTGTTTTGCTTGCGCAGTGCACTATCGACTAGACAATCCATACTAACTCTAAATTCACTATTCATTGCCGTAACTTTATCAGAGTTGAATTCGCCCTGCCCCGCTCTCTTCTATTATCTGTAAATTCATAACGGATAGAGTAATACTCCAACCTTAAGGGAGTCTTAAAGAGTGGGTAATTATTTAGAGTTTTTGGTTACGCCTCTAGCGGCTTCAATTTCATCTTCCAATGCAGCAAATGCTTTACTTGCTCTAAGTTTGGCATGTGCTTTCTGGTTTTTCTTAACCCCTTCCACTAGTACATAATTAGCATTACCTAGCGGGTATTCGATCAATACAAAGGCGCGGTAGCCCTTCTGCACTTTGATCAACTTCTTCTCAGTTACTCGGTAACCAGAGGTGTTGACATCGGTAAAGAGGGATTGGCTAATCCGTTCCATCTGCTGTACAAATTCTATATTCTCTACATTACCGCTCCCCTCTACATAGCGTTTAAGTTTTCCGCTCATCAAGCTATTCAATCGATCAGCGAGATTAGTTTTACCATCCATCACCGCTTTGTCTATTGACATCTGCAGGTCGGGAGAGATGGCAGTAGCGGCGACATAGAGATAGTCATCTCCGACTGGAGGCTCCATAAACCAGTCTGGCATCTCCTCCATCACCTCGACCCGTTGCTCTTCGCGCTGCTCTTTTTTATACTGGCTAAATGCTGGGGTACCCACTTCAGGGATGGAGGAGCATCCTACCAGTACACTACTTAATAAAACTGCGGTGACTGCGTTACGGACTAAATTATGCTCTCTATCATCTATCTTCATCTTACTTCTCCTAATCAATTAAAAAATATCAAAAACTTAATGCCTATTAATAGAGTCTACATACCTCCCTGTTCTCTCTTAGCAAGGGAGATAGTGCTACTTATTTACTATCAACCCACACCTCAAGATCGCTCTCCAGACGCGCTATATACTTCAGTACGGTGCGGCTTCCATCTCTCTTCTGATTGAGATCCTTTAGATCTAGAATCACCTGTTCCACGCGATCAACTCGCCCCTGCTTGAGATAGAAGCTTCCAGCATTGAAAAACTGCTCGGTAGCATCTCGGTAGTTACCCTCGTTATAGTCACTCACTGCAAGGTTGTACCAAGCAAAGCCGCTCTCTGGATTATATTTAATCGCCATCTGATAGGCGGCTCTTGCCCGTGCCATATCGCCTCTCCGTGAATTAATGTAACCGAGTGCCGCATAGTAATCATCACGATCTGGATTGTGGGCAATCGCCTTGACAAAACTGCTATCCGCTTGCTCAAGCTGATTGAGTTTGGTTAGGACTCGACCTTTCAGAAACCATGCCTCACTATCACTTTCTTTAATCTCAATCGCCCGTTCAAACTGTTCCAACGCCCCCTCATAGTAGCCTTGTTTCAATCGATTACGACCCCACGCTCGATAGTCTCTCGCCTTACCGCTAGCAGTAGTCAACCTCTGATAGACCTCCTCCTGTTGAGAGGTCGTTAAGGACTGCTCTGCAAGGAGTCTACGCAGTTTACTCTCTCTAGCAGCCCCAGAACTAGAAGCGAGATATTGATCAAGATCACCCTTCCAGCGATCTTCTGTTTCTAAGGTAAAATGGTTAAGAGCCTCATCATCGCTATAGTTGACCATCACATCTGGTATAGTGCTCATCATTCGTCGAGCGAGGTCATCCATCACCCTCAAGATCTGTTCATTCTCAACATTTCTTGCTGCATCGAAGAGACCCGCAGCAATTCCAATCGGTGAGAACGGAAGCCCCCCATCCTGCTGAGTGGCGTGGTGTTGAGACTCCCATAATAGTTCCCCATCAACCGCTCTCACCATCTGTAACTTGGCTGCCGCCTCCACTTTGGAGTAGACTCCGTAGAAAGATGAGCCGCCACTCACCTCTCCCATCAAAAATGCATCACAGTTTAGAAGCTGCCCTAACGCTGCCCTATCCTCGACCTGCTCAACATCAAGCCCATTGTTCTGAATAAGATAGTCCACTCGTGCGATCTCAATATCACGAAAACCTCGTGGAGATAGATGAGCATAGAGTGTGCGGCGCACTTGGCTTCGTCTTAGAGTATCTGCATCCCCCTGCAGTGGAAGCACTGCTACACAAAGTGGGGTGGGGTTATAGAACGCATCGTGCACTTCAAACAACACCTCGGTAGAGAGTGCACTGGAGGAAGGAGTCTCCCCTTCACCCAAGTCAACATATCTAGTCGAACAGCCGCTGATTGCTAACAGTGCGAGCATGGCAACAGTGATACCTCTAATAGGAATAACGCTCTTCATTGGACAGACCTCTCTTTAATGATTTCATAAGGGATAAATTTTTCTCTGCGTTGATTGAGTGGAATCTCAGCGAGCAGTTGATGAAACTGCTCCACGCTCATCTGATCTGGGAACTTAATTTTTTCATCTTTATCTCCTTTCTCATCAATTGCAATCACCACCAGCTCCTCAACTACACGATTTTTGCCGATAGGAAGCTTGGCAATTAACTGATATTCACCCTCTTGATTTGGAATGGATAACTGCTCCGCCTTCTCCACCCACCCCTCTGGCTGGTATAAGTTTGGAAAGATTCGCCAAACCTGTTCACCGCTCTCTAAATATGGGAGCAGTTGAAGAACCGTTATACTCATCGGTTGCGGCACATCAATGAAAATCTTCATTTCGTCCCCCTCTCTGAAAGAGAGCTGATTAAGGGAGATCTGTTCCGTAAAGAGCGGTGCAAAGTAAGGATTCCTCTCTCCTTGATTGCAACTCACCTCTAACGCCGCCTCTACACTGCAACGAAAGAGGGGGGCTTCTGATCCAGTGCTAATCAGTATCACCTCTTTTTTCTTTATTTTGAACTGGGTCAGATGTCCAGCAGTTGACTCAAAATAGAGTTGATCAAGAAGGTCATATCCATCACCCAGCGCCCTTAACTTGCCACCAGAGAGATGTGCACCACACTGCTCCGCTATATTCTCTAACTTTATCCGCTCAACTGCTTGACCACACCCCTCTTCGGCACTCATCTCTGCGGTGAAGATGTAAGCGCCTGATTCAACCGTTATCACCGCCTCTGCACTGCTCATCAAGACCAAAGCAAGCCCCCAAATAATAAGAGAGTCAAGAGGATCAACAGACAGATTGAGTAATGTACGCATCATAATGATAAAGTCTAAACGCTCAACCTTAAGAGAACCTTAAGGCGCTTACCTCCTTTTCGCTCTTTAGCCGTTAGTGCTATAGGTTGCAAACCAACATCGGTTTGTCATCAATCTCTATCTGCCCTACATCTAAGTAGAAAATAAAAGTACAGTGCTGAAGAGCTTGTTTTATTGAAAGCAGCATGAATAAAACAGACAACTACCTTGACAAACACCGTTCTCATGTCCGCTTATAACTCTGGATAAAAGAATGAAACAAGTCGCATATGATCTTAAAATCGAAGTTGTGGAGTAGAAGCATGAAAGTATTCACTTATTCAGAAGCTCGGCAAAATCTGTCCGAATTATTAAACACTGCTCAAAATGAAAAGGTTGAAATTCGGCGAAGAGACGGCTCTATTTTTTCGATAGTTCCAAAAACAAAAAAAGAAAAATCACCCTTTGATGTGTCTGGCATTAAAACCAGAGCAACTACTCAGGATATATTAGATGCAGTTAGAGAATCCAGAGCAGGCTAATAAAAGCATAGAGAGGGAGGCTTAACGCACGCCCCTCATGTGTGCGTTGACAGGGCTGCTACGGCGATGTGCCAGCGCCCATCTTCGCCACGACAGGACTTTCCAAGATAACTTTGAATTCGTCCATCATCTCTTCTCACCATTCGATACTCACGACAGTATCTCCCTCCATCTGCACGAAAGGTGCGAAGCATGGTGATGGTTCGTGCATAGCGATCACTCTCATCTCTCCATTCACTGCTTTCACCAGAGGGGAGACTCTCCAATGAGTGCTGAAAGTGGGATTCAGGTGAGACGCCCTCACCATAAGCTATATGTTGATCCGAGGGAATGTAGGCGACCAACTCTTTATTACGCTGAATATGACGACGAGAGGAGGTAGGGGCGTACTCATCGAGACGGAGCACATAGTGCCCCAGTGCAGGAGCGTAGAACCAACTACGGGTCTGCATCCAGCGCCCCATCAAGGTATTGCGATCACACTCAATTTTCTGCACATCAAATATACCCGCTTTCAATGTAATCTTGTAGATCCCTCCTACCTGGCAGCGCCAGCTCTGCAGATAAGATTTTTTAGAAAAATTAACTTTGTCATTTACAACAACAGTTGTTGGAAAATATTCAGACTCTCCACTCTTAAGCGGCCAGAGAATATTTCGCTCACCACTGTATTGAACCACCACCTCTTTTGTCTCTGTCTCCCACTGCTGTTTAGGGAGGATAAAGTTTCGATATGTCGTGTAACGAAAAGCGCCTCCCCGTGATTCCCAATCAACCTTCTCTCCTCTAACAGCAATGACTTTTTCTACACTCCCATCACTAAATATGAAGGTGTCTCCCGCACGATATTGGGGGAGGGTTGCAGGTTGAGTGAGATACCCTTTTTTCATTTCAGGCATTGGTGGCGTTGAGACGCAACCGCTTAGGATAAAAATTGAGAGCAGTAGCATGGGCATTCTCATCACCATTTTTCTCATAACTTCTTTCCTTCTTGAATCTGCGCCACCTGCTCTCGCCCGTAGTAGCGGCGTGCCCAGTAACTTAGGGTTTTATCGAGATAGCGTTGCAGTTCATCACGGCTCACCCGTCCGTCACCATTTCCATAAGGGGGATGGTCTGCCTTGCCACTCATCGCATAGAGGTAGTATTTAGTGAAGAGTCCATTAGAACGATCCTGTTCCCAAGAGGCGATCTGGTCACTACCTCCAGCTGAGATCACGGTAATCTCTTTGGGAATGGTGGTCGGCTTGCGCTGCGCAAAGATCGGTGAGGCGTGGGTAACTACTTGACTATCTTGACTCACCCCTGAGAAACACGCCTCCAGTACCACCGTTACTGAACGGGCGTTAAGCTTGGAAAGATTTTGGTAAAGCTCTTCAACCGGATAACCGTTGAGGGCAAGTCGAGCTCCATCTGCATCGGCAGGCACCAGATAGTTGCTCTCTTTCGCCTTAACCCCAGGGGCCCCATGCCCTGAAAAATAGAGTGTCACTCTTGACTGTTGCGGTTTGACCCAATCATAGAGTTGTCCTTTTGGATGTTTTTCGGTACCAAAGAGACGCATCATCTGCGCTTGGGTTGCATCTTTCAAGTGGATAATATTCCCTTCTCGCACTCCCAACCCTTCACGCACATAACGGGTGAACGCCTCTGCATCAGCGTAAGCGGGAGTCACATCAGGTACTTTGGCTCCAAACTGCTGATAGTTGGCATTGCCGATAATGACGGCAATATCATCTTCACTATTTTCAACTGTTCTGGCATAGGTTAGATTTAGAGTGTCGTGTGGAAATGGAGATTTTGTGATCTCAACCGCTACTTTCTGAGTCGATGGTTGAGTGGCTGGTTTAGTGGCAAACATCTGTCGTGGTGAGTGGTTCCAATGTGAGGCAATCAGTGCCTGCTCCGCTTCAGGAGTGACCCACTCCAGATTCTCTTCTGCGCTGTAAAAAGCGATCCCTGAACCGCCCTGACTCTCACTCATCCACTCTACAAACTCTTCGCTGAAAAAGTCATCGCCGCCCCCATCATCGGAACCACTACTACTACCATCACCATCATCTCCTCCACCATCGTTGCCACCATCACTTCCGCTATCATCACCGCCATCGTCTCCTCCATCATCTCCTCCATCATCCCCATCTCCATCTCCATCTCCACCGTCCCCCCCATCGCCTCCGTCACCATCAGCATAGACGACATTTACCATCTCTCCCAGCAAGAGGGGAGATAGCGAAAGTGAAAAAATAGTCAGTAGTGTCAGTAGAAAACGAACCATAAGAGAGAGTCTAAACACCAAACCTTAAGTGAATCTTAAGATAACCATTAACATTTATTCTAATCTTAAGTCCCTCTTAAGGTTCACCCTGTACGCTATTTACTATGCAAAATTCAAACAGTAAAAAAGAGAGATACTTGAATTTATTAACCGATAGAGAAGTACCTAAAACAGGAGATTAAAGAGATGAAAAAAAATCAGAGAAAAGCAGCAACTTTATTGATTGCGACCACACTATTAAGCAGTCCAACCCTAGCAGATAGTGATGAATGGGGAAATCGCTCCTATATGCGCAGCAGTAGTGAATACAATCAGTACCGTGAAGAGTGTGGAAGTTGTCATATCGCCTACCCACCGAGCCTGCTAGGAAAAATATCTTGGGGGAATATGATGCGCTCTCTCGATAACCACTTCGGAGACAACGCCGAGCTCGCACCGCAAGAACAGAAAGAGCTCAGCGCCTATCTACAACAGTACGGCAGCAGTGATCGTTGGTATCAATTCTGGCGCAAAGGAGATAGTGAGATTCCACTGCGTATTACAGAGAGCCGTCCTTTTGTAAAAGAACACGATGAGATTCCACGCCGTTTTCTCGACAACCCAAAAATCGGCTCACTTAGTAACTGCGGAAGCTGTCACCTAAATGCAGCAGATGGATCTTTCAACGAGCATGATGTCCGTATACCTGGCGTGGGACGCTGGGATGATTAATCCTCAGCTTCTACTTCCTTTTGACAACCTAACACTTCGTAATCTAAGCGCATTGGTAACTACTGTTACTGAACTCATACTCATAGCGGCAGCTGCAACAATAGGGGTTAGCATCACTCCAAACAGAGGGAAGAGTACCCCAGCGGCAATAGGAATACCGAGCGTGTTGTAGATAAAAGCCCCGAAGAGGTTCTGTTTGATATTTTCCATCGTTGCTCTGGAGAGGGTAATTGCATCAACTACCCCCTGCAGTGCGCCGTGCATTAGGGCGATATCGGCAGATTCAATGGCTATATCGGTACCAGTACCGATCGCTATCCCCACATCCGCCTGAGCGAGTGCAGGTGCATCATTTATGCCGTCTCCGACCATTGCTACCACCTCCCCCTGCTGCTGTAATTGAGCGACCTGTTTGATCTTCTCTGCTGGAAGTAGATCTGCAACAACGGAGTTTTTATCAAGTCCGATCTGAGTAGCGACTGCCTCAGCAGTTTTCTGGTTGTCTCCAGTAAGCATTACCACATTCACCCCTATCTCTTTTAGGTTTGCAATCGCCTCTTCCGCCCCTGCCTTGATCGGGTCTGCAATACCTAACATACCCAACAGCTCTCCCTCTTGGGCGAGATAGATGGGAGTAATTCCTGCTGCGCCCCACTCTTCAGCTCTATTCTCACTCTCTTCACTATTACTATGAGAGGAGATAATTTTATCTCTCTCCATAAGAGTGCGGTTACCGAGATGTAATTTTTTACCTGCCACCTCGCCTTCAATCCCCTCTCCAGTGATACTCTGAAAATTAGCTGCAGCCTCAATTGAAATTCCACGCACCTTCGCTTCATTAAGAATTGCAGTAGCTAGCGGATGCTCTGACCCTATCTCTAATGCTGCCGCCAATCTCAACAGATCATCCTCACTATTTTTAACTCCTCCACTCTTCACTTCAATAGCAATTTTAACCAGTTGAGGATTTCCCTCAGTAATCGTACCAGTCTTGTCGAACATAACTGTGGTCACCTTCTCGGCTTGTTGTAGCGCCTCACCATTACGAATCAGAATCCCCATCCCTGCGGCACGCCCGACACCCACCATAATCGAAATTGGGGTTGCCAGCCCGAGCGCACAAGGACAGGCGATCACCAATACTGTCATCGCTGCCACCATCGCGTAACTGAATTGCGGCTCTGGTCCTAACCAGAGCCAGAGCGCAAAACTTACGGCAGCGATGGTGATCACAATCGGCACAAAGATGGCGGCGATTTTATCAACCAAGCGCCCGATCTCTGGCTTGCTCGACTGTGCCTTGCGCACTAGCTCTACAATCTGCGCCAACACCGTCTCTCTGCCGATATGGGTTGTGCGCATTATAAAAGTTCCAGAGCCGTTGATAGTTCCACCTACAACTTGCCCCCCATCTTCCTTGGCAACTGGTATCGGTTCACCCGTCAGCATTGATTCATCAACATAAGAGCTCCCCTCTAACACCACTCCGTCTAATGGGATTTTTTCACCAGGTCTAACCCGTAGCGTCTCATCTAACCCAACCTCCTCTAGCGGAAGATCAAGCTCCTCGCCATTGCGTAGCACCCGAGCCGTTTTAGGTTGCAGCCCAATCAACGCTTTTATCGCAGAAGAGGTCTTGCTCCGAGCTCTACTCTCCAACGCAGAGCCGAGCGAGACCAGTGCGACAATAATAATTGCCGCTTCAAAATAGGCGTGACGAGCCAAAGATGGAACTAAATCAGGATAGAGAACGATGATGGTGGAGTAGAGCCAAGCGGTGCCTGTACCCATTGCGACTAGGGTATCCATATTGCCGCGCCGATTTTTAAGCGTTACCCACGCTCCGCTGAAGAAGTGCCCACCAACAAAGATGAGAATCAGCAGAGTGATAGCGCTAATCGCAAGCCAGATAGGCTGCCCGTTTTCTATGCTAGGAAGAAACCCACCCATACTTGCCACAAATAGCGTGAGACCAGCCCCACCAGCAGAGATCACGCGCCACCACAATTTTTGGTACTCGCGTGCCTCCGCTTGCTCTTTTGCTTGCTCATCTGCAAGGGTGACCAACTCTGCCGCCCCGAACCCTGCCTCTTTTACTGCAGCGATCTGTGCTTCAACAGAAGCTTCTCCCTCAACAATTGCGCTTCTCTCACCAAGATTAACTGCTGCCGACTCTACCCCTTCAACCCCCTGCAACGCCTGCTCAACGGAGGAGAGGCAACCAGCGCACATCATTCCAGAGATAGAGAGGCGCGTCTCTTTAGCCATTCCGCTCACTCCACATCTGATAAACTTTATCATTCCAGTGGGTCTGAACCCAAGCAAGAACCGCATCAATCTCCTTTATCGATAGGAGATCTTTGAAGGGTGGCATCTGCCCACCAACGGCAGCCCCGCCCTCTCGAACTGTCTTCTGTAAAAGTGCTAAGGAGTGGTGCCAAGCATGAGCCGATCCATCTAATGGTGGAGGAGGATAGTTACCACTCTCATCAGGCTCTCGCCAGTTAGGGATAGATGCCGCTTCTGGTCCGTGACAGGCTGCACAGTTAGTCTTGAAAATATCTGCCCCTTGTGCCACTTGCTGTTGAGTATACCAGCGCTCTACCGTGCCATTATTAATATTACTATCTGTTGTCTGTTGGTATGTCTGTTGGCTTATCTTTTGATTCTCCTGCTGATTAGGTTGTTGAGATGCTTGCATCACTACTAAACCTAAAACAGCCAACATAAGAACAATCGATACAACTACTTTTTTATCCATCTCTTTTCATCCTAAAATATTTTTATTGCTGACTAAAACTACAACTACAGCTAAAATTGAGTCGATTATAGTGGAAATTCTACCACCATATCAGTCTCCTTCATACTTACTTAATGCCTCTGAGTTGCTGCTGAAACCTAACAAATGCAACAATATCACTCACCTCTTCTGGGCTGATCCCAGTCAACATTGGCATATCTCCATATTTCCAGTGGTGCTGCTTAACTCCATTTTTGACTGCATGATAAAACGAGAGATCCGCATGGTGTGAAGAGCCATAAGTTTTATTCATAAGCGGAGGACCTTCTGCCGTTCCAGCCATATCAACGCCATGACAGCGTGCACAGTTATTTTTATAATTGACTTCCCCTCTCTCCACACTCCCCTGATAAGTGGGAGGTGGAAGAAAATTACGCGCTCTAATACTTTCTGGGTCGAATATATCGCAGCCAGAGAGAACGAGTGACAACAAGAGGATAGCAAAAAAACTCATACTCATACCGCTTTGTTTAGCACCGACTATCGTCTGCGCTGGAGCTCAACTAGCTCTTTGAGAGAGGCATCAATCCCTGCCATATGCCCTTCCATTTTTGCCATATGCGCCTGCTTTGATACCATCATCTGCTGCATTATTTGAGGATTTCCTCCGTTATACATCATATTTCTAGGCATCATCTGCTGCCCCATCATACCTTGCATCATCTGTGGATTCATGGCTCTCTGCTGTCTCATCTGTTGCATCATCTGAGGGTTCATCATCCCCTGCTGACCTTGCATCATGGGCGCTTGTTGCGCTGTTACAGGGTGCTCGCTATCTGCAAAAACTGGTAAAGCCATTAGTATGGCTGCTGCGGTTATCATCATCTTCATCGTACTACTCCTTAGTTTATCAACATAGTTAAAAGTAGCTCGTATCGTGAGCTAAGCGCTTCGCATGAAATAGACGAAGATCAGATAATCGTTTTACCCTAAAGAACGAAGAAGAAAATATATCGGTAAAACGATCAAATTAATATTGTGATCAATTAGACTGTGACTCTACATAGATCGTAATTTTTGGTGAGATCAAGTTTTCAAAATGGGTATGTTCCTCATCAGCGACTATCAGCTGTAGCGTATGTTTTCCTAACGATAGTTCGAGCACTGTTTCTTGCTCACCATTAGAGAGTCTAATATGATTTTTAGACTCCTGCATCGGCTCATCTAGTTGTCTATCCGCATCCACATCAACCATCAAGTGAAAATGTCCTGCGTTGTGTTTATCTACCCCTGCAGCAGTTATTTTTAATTTAGGCGCAGAGAAAAGTACTCTTACTGGACTGGTCACGACTGCATTATTTTTAAGATTAGAGATTGTAACCTTCTCTCCTTCTTCATAATCACCATGGGCGAATAGTAATCCGCTAAATAGAGAACCCATCATGATAAGAGTGAATATCAATTTTTTATACACTGTTTTTATGCTCCTAAACTAATATAATTGAAATACCGTAATATCTCAGGAACGGTTAGTATACGGGAGGAATGTAAATAGACGATGTCAAAAAATGGGGTTTTTGTAATGCTTTGTAACACTACAACTGCCATTTAGGCAGTTGCGGTCATCTAGGGATAACACTACAACTGCCATTTAGGCAGTTGCGGTCACAAGGTGAATTGCCGACAGGCAAAAGATTGCCTCCTGGGGGGCTAGGGATATTTTTCATCAATTTCTGATGCTACTAGTTGCTGGAGTTGTTTATAGCCAAAATTGATTAGCGGTTTGCCATTCACGAAAAAACCTGGGGTTTTGTTAACTTTAAGCTGTTTAGCATCAGCAAGATCTTGTTTAACTCGTCTAGCAATCTCTACGCTCTTCATATCTACAGCTAACTTATCCATATCCAGTCCAATTCCATCAAGCTGTCCCCACAACTTTGCAGGTATAGAGATGTGGTTAACCACCCAAGCATCTTGTCTTTTATATGCTAGTTTTAGCGTCTCCCAGAAGAGTCCTTGTAGACGAGCCGCTTCGAAGATGGTGATTATCACATCTGAACCATTGTGCAGAGGTAGATAGCGCAAGACTAAGTTTACTCTACCTTCATTTTCACTCATTATGCGTTTAACTAATGGATAGAAGGAGCGACAGGTTCCACAGGCTGGATCGAAGAACTCAACAATTGTCACTTTAGCATCTACTGGGCCAAGTGTTGGAGAGTAATCTCGCTGTATATACTCAATATTTTCTAAAGTTGCACTATTTAAGGAGCTATTTTTTTGATTGTTGTAGAGATCAGCGGCGGCGATAAAGAGTCCGACAAATAGAATTGCTACAGCTGCAACAATAAATTTATTTTTCATAAGGTGTTCCTTTTCTTAAATATGAGTAGAAGAGTGATAATAGCGCTATAAGATAGAATAGATAGCATTGGGATGGTAACAAACCCCATTAACTCTAAATTTATTTCAGCACAGGAGAGCTCCTTACTGCACGGCTGCAAGCTCTCTGGAATATATCCTGAGTAGAGCAGATAGTGGTATACTGCGAAGAGCCAACCAAAAGTTGCTAAAGGTAAAGTGTAACGCACTACTGAGCGATCTAATGGAAACATACCAACTAGAAATAGAATGGCTAGTGGATAGATAAAGATACGCTGGTACCAACAGAGAACACATGGCTTCAGCCCCATTACCTCACTAAAAAAGAGGCTCCCAAATAGTGCGCCCATTGCAATTAACCAACAGATAAAAATTAATATCCATCCTTGTGGTGTTACAGCTGTCTCTTTATATTGCATCATATCTGTCCATTATACCTCTTAAATATAACGGAAGTGGTAGTAACCAAACTTCTGCTCTCTGTCTGCGGGGGTAATATGATTTTCACTTCTTTCACCGATAAATTCAAATCCATCTCCGACTGCGGCGACCATCTTTTCTCGATCATATTGGACAATCTCTAAGTCGCTACATTTGGTTGGCCCATCAAGAGCAAAGGCAGCGATGATTAGATCTCCACCTCTGCTAAGTGCGCTGCGCAGATTCTGCATATATGCTGTTCTATCTACTGGATCAGTTAGAAAGTGAAATACGGCTCGGTCGTGCCAAAGGCTGTATGGATGAGAAGCAGTAAACTGAGTAATATCTTCTTCGTACCATTCGACAGCATCCTTCGCATCCAGCGCAGCAAAACGCTCTTTAGCACAACCAAGTGCGGCAGCAGAGATATCAAGTAGTGAAAGATTACTATAACCTTTTTGGTGTAGTGAATCGATTAACAGCGATGCGCCCCCTCCCACATCAATGATAGGGGCACTCTTCACAACTCCACTACTCTCTATCAAGTCAAGAGAGAGTGTCGGCGCCTTTTGGTACCAGCTGACCTCAAGCGGAGATTTGTTTTGATAGACATCTTCCCAGTGTGATTTTCGATTAAACATTTTTAACTACTCCTAAGTTACATTTTCAAGAGACAAGTGGTAGATCATACCAAGGTAGCTCAAGCTTTGCAGTTACTCCTCCCTCTGGATTATTATACAGAATAAGTTCTCCTCCGTGAGCTCTGGCTATATCTCTGGCTATACTTAGCCCCAGACCTGTACCGCCTGATAACCTGCTTCTCGATTTTTCAATACGGTAAAATGGCTCGAATAGGCGTTCCAACTCCTCAGCTGGAATCTTTTCGCCCTCGCTATTTATACTTAGAAGTAGATTACTCTTGCTCTCTTCTATGGTTACCCAGACTCTTCCCGATCCATGTAGCACTCCATTCTCTAACAGATTAGTGAGACATCGTTTGAGTTGTGAAATTCTTCCTATAACTGGCTGCGTACTCTGCCCTTCAATATCAAACTTTATCTGTAGTGGAGCTAGATCATCTTGTAAACTCTCTAGCAGTGCATCTAAATCTATCTGCTGCATCGGCTCTGAGTTCTCTATTCCACGCATAAAGTCGAGCGTAGATAGTACCATCTCTTCCATATAATCAAGATCTGCCTCAATACTACTACGCAGAGACTCATCCTCAATAAGATCGCTTCGGAGGCGGAGGTGAGTGATGGGGGTTTTCAGATCATGAGATACTGCAGATAGAATACGACTACGGTCTCCAATATAACGATTAAGGCGTTGCTGCATAGTATTGAATGCCACTACTGCTTTTTTGACCTCTTTTGGCCCTTCAATAGCTAGAGGAGGGTGGTCTATATCTCGACCAAGCGACTCTGCTGCATCTGAGAGTAGCGAGATCGGGCGGGTAACCCAGCGCACTGCAATCCATGTTAGGATTAAAACTGATACCATTAAGAGAAGTAGAGCCACTAACATACGCAGAGGCCAAGCAAATATTTTTTTGGGGATGTGGTAGTGGAAATTCACCCATACCCCATCATTAAGACGCACTTGTACATGAAATGATTTCACCATCTGCTGAGGAGAGCTCATACTATTATGTTCAACTGATAGCATCGCCTCTACGACCTCAATATGCACTTCATATCCTGATGGCAGGTTCTGCTGAAGGTACTCTTTAAAAAGTAGATACACCTTCTCACCTTCATATTTTTTAGTCTCAGAACTATCTCTATATTGAGGTTCCTTCTCTTTTCTATATTGTGAATTTAACTCCAGTTCAAGCGGAAATCCATTAAGTGCAGTTACCATCTTATCTCGTTCTACACTATCCATTGGATCGAGCAACTCTACAATCGAGCCAATTCTCTGCGCACTCTCTGCCCCCATGGTTTGATGGATTAAAGTGTCTCGATCATATAGGTGAACTAACGCACTAAGAAGTTGTGGAACCATCAACCCAATAAGTAGAATTGCTAAAAGACGACCATAGAGTGATTCAGGTAATATCTGGAACAAAACGATACCCCTCACCTCTTAAAGTATGGATGATTTGTGGGTTTTTTGGATCTTCTCGCAGCCGTTTGCGTAGTCGTCCCACCAACACATCAATACTGCGATCAAATGGTTGTGCTTCTCGTCCCTGACTGAATTCCAACAGTTGATCTCGGTTAAGAACTCTACCAGCATGCTCTAAGAAGACCCGCAACAACCTAAACTCTCCTCCGCTCAACGGTATTAATACTTTATCTGGTGAAATCAGATGTCGCTGTCTGAGATTCAACACCCATCCTACAAATACAATCTCAGTTACATCTTCTTGAATTTTACTCTCTGGAAGTGAATCCGTACGACGAAGTACACTTTTAATACGCGCTAATAGCTCACGAGGAGAGAATGGTTTAGAAATATAGTCATCAGCCCCCATCTCTAAACCAAGAATGCGATCACTCTCCTCTCCCATTGCTGTCAACATCACCACTGGAACATTTGAATTAACACGAAGTTTTCTTAATAAAATTAACCCATCATCTCCAGGTAACATAAGATCAAGCACGATAAGATCCACTGGAGCTCTATCAAGTGCCGCAAACATCTCTATCCCGTCTGCTGCTATAGTCAGGCGATAGCCAGTTTTCTCTAGATAGTCGCGCAACAACCATCTTATCTCAGGGTCATCATCTACTACCAATATATGTTTTGCATCTCTCATACTTATCTATTTTACACCTTGATGTGTCTACATACAGCTCATATGTTTCGCCCCTTGACACCCCTTAATTCGCTCTCCCCATAGACTTTTGATATAAGCAACAAGTATAGCCGCATCACGCTTCGTCACTCCCGCCTCTCCCCAGGCTGGCATTCTGCTCTGACGCGTTGATCCTTCTAAAATTGTTTTAATCAACGCTTCATCGGTATGGTGCCAAGCATGTGCTGACTCATCAAGCGCAGGAGCCATCAGATATTTTGTGTTGGTAAGAGCTTCAACTGTATAGGTCTCCCCTACCCCTGCAATACCGTGGCAACTCTGGCACTTCTCATTGAAAAGCTTTTCTCCAGCCCGCAGTTTTGCTGTTGTTATATTTGGCAAACCATCCTCACGCCTCCAACTCTCGCCTCCATCTTCTGAGATAATATATTTACCATACTGATTACGAGCAGTTAATTTACTATTATCTCCATCTTCAATAGAGAGAGTAAGTATAACTTGAGACCCTAACTTATTATTTATTAATGTCCATTGATTTGTATCTCGCTCCATTTTAAGCAGTCCTTTTCCTGCCACAAAAGTATACAGATCTCCACTCTTCAATGAGGTTATCAAAGTAACTGGTAGTGGAGTTGAAAAAGAGTGTCTCCACTGCTTTCCTCCATCTTCACTGATAAACAGCCCACTATCTGTTCCCGCATATCTCCGTCCAGAGGAGTGCTCTATAACTGTTCTTTTTTCTGGCAACTGTTCAAGAGAGAATATCTTACCCATATCTGCAACGCTATTATGGTTGGCGTAGAGATCACCTTCCGAGAGCAGCGAGTAGCCAATAAAACCTACAGCTATAACTATGAAACTAGACAATACACCCTTTAAACTTAATATTTTTTTACTCACTTTATAACTCTCCTAAAAATCTTTATAATTAAAAAAACCAAGGATGACTATAACGGGTGAATGTAAACCTTGTATGTCTATAAACAAGTTTTTTGTAAACAGATGTAACATTTAGATATAGACTTACAGTAAATTACAAGGTAGGTAAAATTAAACAGCAAATTTAGATATATCATTAGAGTATGAAAAAAATTAACGGGGCTTGGCAGGTAAGGCGTACCTTTGCAGTACTTGACTATCTTAGCAAAATAAACCAACTTCCAGATACTATCTCTATAGAGTGGAGTCGCAGAGGTGATAAGGTTAAGATCATCTACGATATTAGAACCACCAATTACGAATCTGTAATGCAACACCTAGTTGCGGCTGGTGTAGTAATCAAACAGAGTTTCTGGTCTAGATTAGTGGGGAAAATAAATCAATACAGCGATAAGATCGGCAGAGAGAATGCTGCAACACGGCCTGGACCCTGCTGTAATAAGCCACCGAAATAGATCACCGTAAGTTGAAAGAGTAATTAATTAATACTTGAATAACAGATAGTGGTCTACTGTATAGCAACAAACTATCTACTCATTTCAGAGCTCTCACCAAGTCCAATATTTTATCACTATCCCACTCTCTACCTCCAACTGCACGGTAGACCATTCTGCCAGCAGGGTCGACTACAATTGTGGTGGGTAGACCGCGTACTTTCCACTGCTGGGTGACTTTGGAATCAAGGTCCATTAACAGTGGGAACTCTACTGGATACTCTGCGGTAAATGGGAAGATCATATCTTCATTCTCGCCAACATTGATTGCGAGCATAGCTATCCCCTCCTCCCTAATCTTCTCCCAGGCTCGCTGCATTGAGGGCATTTCAGCTCGGCACGGAGGACACCAAGTTGCCCAGAAATTCACTATCAGTGGCTCTCCTCTATAGTCAGACAGGTGATGCGTCTCTCCTTCAAAGTCGAGGAGTTCGAACTCTGGAGCAACTCCGTCTATTTTGGTTAAGCCACTCCGTCCACTCTCTTTTGCAAGTAGCGGGGAGGAGATGAGCTGCATAATTAACAGTGAGAGCATCAGTAACGATACCTTCATTATTAGCAAACCATCTGCTTCAGCACTATTAACTCTACTTCTAACTTTGCTCACTTTGCACACTCCATTGCTAAAATTGTTGTTTGTAGCTTAGATCCGTTAAGGTATAAGGTTACATCAAGATCAAAACTTTCACTAGGCTGTAGCCCAAAACTTATCATTCCCCAGTTATAGTCTTCAGGCTCAAACTGCTGCTGAGTAGGAATTAACGACCAACGAAATGCTATTTTAGGGGAGTCCGGAATATCTAATAGATCCCACTTTTTATCCCAATAATTTCGAACGAGAATTTGCTTAGAATATTGTGACTGAAGATTTTGTTGTTGAATAACTTTCCACTCGGTTAAATTATACTCTACAGTTTTGGCTCCATCATTACGGAATATTCCTTGAAACATACAGGAGCTTCCCACTACTGCTGCATTCTCTGCAGAGAAGCCTCTTCCAATAAAAAACGCCTCGCTTTGTAGTGGTGTAAGTTGAGTGAATTTTAGGGAGACACCATGCTCTTCCCACAACCACACCTTACCATCATTATCATTCACATCAGCGTAGAGCGTTGATGCAGTAAATATCAATACCATATAGAGTACTATTTTTTTCATACAGAGTGACATTATAGAGCATTATTGTGCTATATTTAGCGTTTTTTAGTTAATTATTAACCAGAGCTCTCTTTTATATTATGGATAGACCAATAGACAAAACCGCAATAGCTGAAAGCATATCCTTTCAGCTTGCTGATGGGCTTGCCGCTTTTGAGACTAAAAATTTCGCTCTTGCAATGCAACATCTCACGCCATTAGCTGATCAAGGTAATCCAGAGGCTATGTTTAGAGTTGCCATTATTAATCAGAATGGACTGGGTTGGAGTCAGGATACGGATAAGGCTTATAGATATATGCAGAGCGCTGCAGAGAAGGGGCACGCTTTTGCTCAACACAGTTTAGCGTTTATGTATCACCAAGGAGAGTGTACTGATGTCGATTCAGACCTTGCAGTTAAGTGGTATAGCATGGCGGCTAAACAGGGGCTCTCTGGATCTATGGTTACTCTAGGAATGATGTATGACTCTGGTGATGGAGTAGAGGAAGATAAGGAGATGGCTCAAACTTGGTATAGACGGGCAGAAGAGCAGCAGAAGTTAGATGACGCAAGAATTGATGGTGAACCAGAATGAGTGAACAATTTAAAACTCCCTTGCCTATAAGGCTATTTCTAGTTGTTGCAGCTGTAGTACTGTTTAAGATGGTTTACGATATATCACAACAGAATAGAGAAAACCAGCTCGCTATTATTGAACTTAATAAAAAGATAGATAAGCTCTCTATACCGATTGCAAATGCTCAACAAGATGTTGAGCGCCTCAACACAGGGTTTAGTAAAATAATTAAAGGGATAGACCGTATGGGGATGGAGATAGGTAAATCAACTAGAAATGTACAGTTAATCCAGAATGATGTCCATGAAGAGATGAGCACAATTGGAAAGAAGATCTCAAACATCTCCAATCAACTATCTACTATACAGTCTAATACTAGAAGCCCATTTCGGCGCTAACTGTTACTTATGGAGAATGGACTTAAAACTGTTAATCTAGAGTGCATTCGTGGTGATCGCATTCTATTTAGCAATCTCAATATTGAGATCACACCTGGCAACATACTGCAGATTGAGGGGCGTAACGGCTGCGGCAAAACTAGCCTACTGCGTCTGTTATGCGGTTTAATGCTTCCAAATGAGGGAGACATTTTATGGCTTGGTGATAATATTGCAAAAGAGCGGGCTGAATATTACGCAGCAGTATCATATCTTGGACACCATAACGGAATTAAAGAAGAGCTAACTGCATTAGAAAATCTTCTTTTTTCTCAAGCACTCGCACCAACTAAAGATGGAGTTGATCTCTATGCTATTCTAGCTCGCCTCTCGCTTTCAGGTTTTGAAGATATACCCTGCCGCCACCTTTCAGCTGGGCAGAAACGACGCGTTGCATTAGCCCGCCTACTTGCAACCAAAGCAAAGATCTGGATTTTAGATGAGCCATTCACCGCATTGGATCGTAAAGGAATTGCTGAGATAGAGGCAATTTTTGAAGAACATGTCGCTACTGGTGGGATAATAATATTAACTACTCACCATCCTCTTAAAGTAGATAGTGACTACTATAGCTCCCTAAATTTAGAATTAAATATGGAGTCTAAAATGGTTGAGGCTCACACCTAAATGGCGAACAATTCTCTATCCAGTGTATTTTTTCAGGTGCTTAAACGAGACCTTACTTTAGCCTTCCGCCACCGTGGTGAGATAGCAAACCCTCTACTATTTTTCATAATTGTAGTCTCTCTATTTCCGTTAGGAGTTGGACCGACTCCATCTACACTAGAGACTATAGCGCCAGGAATAATATGGGTTGCCGCTCTACTCTCCGCCATGCTCTCACTTGATGGAATGTTCCGTTCCGATTTTGAAGATGGCTCCTTAGAGCAGATAACTATGAGCCATCACCCTCTCTCAGTTCTAGTGCTCGCAAAAATCCTTGCTCACTGGTTAATTACTGGTCTGCCACTACTATTTGCTGCGCCACTACTGGGGGTACTTCTCTATCTACCAAGCGAAGCGATGAAAACTTTAGTGATAACTTTGGCGCTGGGAACTCCTATCCTCAGTCTGGTGGGAGCTATCGGTATGGGACTTACTGTAGGTCTTAAAAGAGGGGGGGTTCTTCTCTCACTCCTAGTGCTTCCTCTCTATATCCCTGTGCTTATTTTTGGCTCAATGGCAGTTAATGAAGCAGCAGCAGGACTTGCTGTTGATGGGTACATATATATACTATCTGCTCTATTAATGTTCACCCTATCCCTCTCACCTATAGCTACTGCTGCATCTATTCGTATCAGTACCAGTTAACTAAATTGAATATCTTCTCAGACTTAAATAGATAAACTTAGACATCCAAAATGAAACTACCAAATTTTATATACCGCTTCTCTTCACCAAAACATTTCTACTCCATGTCAGGAAAACTCCTGCCATGGCTTGTAGCGACATCTTTTGCGCTATTAGTTTTAGGGCTATATGTCGGATTTGCGATGGCACCAACCCATTCTGAACAGGGAGAGAGCTACCGCATTATATTTCTCCATGTTCCAGCAGCATCTAACTCTATGATGATCTATATGATCATGGCAACTTCTGGAGCTATTTTTCTAATCTGGAGAATTAAACTTGCTGACACCATAGCTGCAGCCAGCGCACCGATTGGAGCAGCATTTACCTTTCTTGCTCTAATTACTGGTTCAATTTGGGGGAAACCTACTTGGGGAACTTGGTGGCAGTGGGATGCTCGCCTTACCTCAGAATTGATTCTCCTATTTCTCTACTTCGGTTACATGGCGCTTCGTGCTGCAATGGATGACAGGCAGAGTGCAGCTCGCTCAAGTGCGGTATTGGCGCTAGTTGGGGTGGTTAATATACCAATTATTCACTTCTCGGTAGAGTGGTGGAATACTCTACATCAAGGAGCCACAGTATCTAAGATAGCTAAACCATCTATGGAGATGACAATGTTAAGCTCTATGCTGTTGATGCTTTTTGCTCTATCTATATTTTATGCCGTAGTTCTATTAATTCGTGCTCGAGGACTTACCCTACAGCAAGACTCGCGAGGAAGCTGGGTCCGCAATCTACCTACTATTAAAACTAACATACTCCACTGGCTTATTCCAGTTGCAGCTGTTGGCTATATTGGTTTCCACGCAACCTCAACCACTACTACTCCAGTTTTAACTGTAGCCGAAGTTATCACTAACAGTGCTGCTGGAGATAACATTGAGATGCGTGGAGAAGTTAAAACTATTGAGTCTACTGGAAAGGAGCATAAGATAACTCTCGCAGATCTTGCTGACACTCAAGATAGTACTGTAAAAAGTGGCCGCAAAGAGCTGCAGATAAACTTTACCGGAACACTTCCAAAGCAACTCCGCACCCATTGGGGGGCGCATATTACTGGAACTCCTGTTACAGATAGTGACACTAAAAATATGGGGTATATTCGTGCCACCTCTATCGCTGCACTCAACATTAGAGACCACTCTAAATATGTGCTCGCCTCATATCTAATAGCCTTAACCGTATTTCTTCTAAATCTACTTGGAGCTCTACGTACTACTCGTGAAGCTAAAAAGAGTATAGCAAGACATATTCGACAACAGGAGAGATAAACTGTTATCCTTAGATGACCGCAACTGCCTAAATGGCAGTTGTAGTGTTACAGAGAGATACAAAAAAAACGCTCGTAAAGAACTTACTTCCACCTTGTGTAGGGTACAATTAAAGTAATTTACGACATTATTTATATAATAAAATATACTCAACTCAACATAACCACAACATAACTTACACTATAGAGATACAAAGATGACATCAAAAAGAAAAAAGAGACTACTCCTAATCCTTCTAATTATTGGAGGAGTTGCGATTGCTGCCACATTTATGATGAAAGCCCTCAATGAAAACATTAACCTCTTCTACAGCCCAACTGAAGTGGTAGAGGGCAAAGCACCTCTTGAACATACTTTCCGTTTGGGAGGAATGGTCTCTGAAGGGAGCGTCAAACGCAAAGCTGATGGAGGCTTAACTGTTCACTTTGATGTTAATGATGGCAATAAAACTGTCACTGTCGCCTATACTGGCATTCTTCCTGACCTATTTCGTGAGGAGCAAGGTATTGTAACTCTCGGTAAGCTTGGGAGTGATGGAATTTTTGTCGCAGAAGAGGTTCTTGCTAAACACGATGAAAACTATATGCCACCCGAGGTTGCTGAAGCGTTGGAGAAGGGAATGCAAGATGGAATTAATAAGATGAAGGAGAGTGCACAATGATCCCTGAAATTGGTAACTTTGCGTTAATGATCGCTCTCGCAATAGCTATTGTGCAGGGAGTTATCCCCCTTATCGGAGCACAGCTCGGCATCTCTAATTTGATGGCAATTGCACGTCCAGCTGCCCAAGCACAATTTCTGTTTATGACTATAGCGATAGTTCTACTTGGAGTTAGCTTTGTAACTGATGATTTCTCTGTACGCTATGTTGCAACCAACTCAAACTCTCTCCTCCCAATGATCTACAAGGCTAGTGCAGTCTGGGGTGGCCATGAGGGCTCGCTACTATTATGGGCATTTATGCTAAGTGGATGGGGAGCTGCGGTTACTTGGTTCAGTAAAAGTCTCCCTTTCACTCTAACCTCGCGTGCACTTGCTATACTTGGTCTTGTTGGAATTGGATTCCTACTATTTCTACTGTTAACTTCAAATCCATTTGAACGCCTTATTCCTGCAGCACTAGATGGACGCGATCTCAACCCACTCCTCCAAGATCCTGGCCTTATTATTCACCCGCCTCTTCTCTATATGGGATATGTTGGTTTTGCTATACCATTCGCATTCGTTATCGCAGCCCTAATTGGTGGGCAGTTGGATGCAACTTGGGCTCGCTGGTCTCGTCCTTGGACAGCAATGGCGTGGGTATTTCTCTCGCTAGGCATTGGTTTAGGTAGCTGGTGGGCATACTACGAGCTTGGCTGGGGCGGATGGTGGTTTTGGGATCCAGTAGAAAATGCATCATTTATGCCGTGGTTAATGGGTACCGCCCTACTCCACTCGCTTGCTGTAACTGAAAAACGAGGTGCCTTTAAGGCGTGGACTGTACTACTAGCAATATTTGCATTCTCTCTGAGTCTACTTGGCACATTCTTAGTCCGCTCTGGCGTACTAGTATCAGTTCATGCATTCGCTGCTGACCCTACTCGTGGAATATTTATCCTCTTCTTCCTTGTAGCGGTAATTGGAGGCTCACTTGCACTCTACGCTTGGCGTGCGCCTATGATCCATAGTGGCGGTAAGTTTAAACCATTCTCACGGGAGACTCTACTTCTAATCAATAATGTACTTTTAGTTGTTGCAACTCTTACTGTGTTAATAGGAACTCTATACCCTCTTATATTAGATTCGTTAGATATGGGCAAGATCTCTGTAGGTCCTCCATACTTTGATAATGTGTTCGTCCCTATTATGCTTCCAATGTCATTCCTAATAGGACTTAGTGCAGTGATTAGGTGGAAAGCTGATCAAGTTAAACGTGTAGCTAGTAAACAGATAGTAGCTTTGGTAGCAGCTATAGTAGTTGGTGGATCACTACCACATCTAATCTTCAATCAGAGCTCTATTCAGCTAACCTTAAGTATGATTGTTGCAGTCTGGATAATATTCACCATGTTTGCAGACTTTGTTCAAAAAGTGAGACGCAAGGTACTTTCACGCAATCAACTTGCTATGCTAGTTGGTCACACTGGACTGGCATTTTTTATTATAGGGGTCGGTTTCACTACCGCATTCAGTATTGAGAAAGATGTTCGTATGGAGCCAGGCAGCAAGGTTGAGGCAGGTGGTTATACCTTCCTTCTCGATGGTTTAGTTGAAGAGCAAGGACCGAACTATACCACTACAAAAGGATTAGTATATGTCTATGATAGTGACAACAACCAAGTTGCTGCACTCCATCCTGAGAAGCGCCTGTACACCGTGCAGAAAATGCCGATGACAGAGGCTTCTATTGATGAAGGGCTGTTCCGTGATCTATATGTAGCGATGGGCGAGCCAATTAAGAACAGTAGAGCTTGGGCTATGCGAGTATATTACAAACCATTTATCCAGTGGATATGGTTGGGAGTACTGATTATGTCATTAGGAGGAATAATCGCAGCCTTTGACCCTCGTTATAGAAGAATAGCTAAACAGGCGCGGAGACCTATTTAACTATTATTTAACTCTTATTTAATTACTGGATTACCTCTCTTAATCCAGTCGGTTATTCCATCTTTAACATTGTAGACATCTTGCCATCCCATCTCTTTTACAAGGGCTCTGGCAAGGGTCTTAGTGCGATTTCCTGTACGACAAATTATTACAATTTTATCGTTTTCACCTTTTGGCTCAAGACGCTTTAAGAACTTATCATTGAAATCACTATGGATGCGACCATTTTTAGTGAAGGCTGTGATTTTCTTAGATCCTTCAATAATACCGGTCTTCTTCCACTCTTCTGGACGACGGATATCTACCAGAGTTAAGTTGCCCTCTGCCAACATCGCTTTCAGTTCAGAACTACTAATATTGTTAATTCCAACTGCAGATATCAACTCCACATCAAAGAGCAAGGTGGAGTTAGCTGGAATTACTGACATAGCACGACTACCATACCCCATTTCTGCTGGAATAACTAGCTTGCGCTGCTCACCAGGCTTCATCCCCACTACTCCAACATCCCAGCCTTTAATAACGGATCCTGCACCAAGGGTGAAGCTAAATGGTTTATCTCTATCTCTACTAGAATCAAACTTAGTTCCATCAGTAAGAGTGCCAGTATAGTGAACAGTAACTTCATCACCACTCTGCGCAGCTCTGCCCTCCCCTTCGACCACAGTGTTAGCCTCAAAGCCAGGAGTTACCATAACCTCTGCAACAGCATCTCCCTCACTAGAACATCCTGCAAGCATCACTAACATAGATGCGAGCAGTCCTGCGCTCAATTTATTTGATATCTTAGTCATAATTATCATCTTCACCATTAATTCATTAATCTATATTTAAATTTATTGTAACTATTCAGTTGCAGTAATTTTATCAAGATAGCAGTTACCTCTATAAGTAACCTCTTTTTTTACACGCTCACCTAGTTTTTTATAGTGAATTTCTCCACGCAAAATTCCAGTACCAGCTTCAATCATACTCTTTTCAAGGGAGACCATATCTCCATCCAATTTTCCTCTATAACGAAAAATAGATGCCTGAGGGTTGATTATCCACTCTTCATAAGCAACATACTTCTCCTCTTCATTAAGCACTCTCTTCTCACGGCCACTCTGATCTGGAACAACCACTTTTTCATCTAAATTGTGAGTAACTTTTCCGGTAAGACGGTCAAGCTCTTCGATATCACAACTTAATGTTGTTCCTGCAGATACACTCATTGCACTTGCTACACAACATACGCCAATAGCTATCTTTATACTATTTACTGTTTTCATATTTTAAAACTCCTTTGCTTGTTAATTTTATCTAACTATTCACCTAACTATAGCAGTGGATAGTGGTGGCTAACTATAACTGAAACAGAGAAATGAAATGCAGTTAAATAAATTAATCTTTTTCATAAAATTGACCAAGGTCAACGATAAAATCCCCTAAATAGATAATTATTACATTTCTAAATTTTAGGTACTGGTTTGCATATCCATTGTATTGGATACCTCTACTATAAAAGTAACTAAAAATTAGTGGCAGTATTGAAATTTAACCTGAAGTTTTACAATTAACCTATAGTAGCTTAATAGTTGCTAAAAGTAAGGAGTCTATAATTTATGCTTAATAAGACATTAACCATGGCTGTCGCCATAGGCGTGTCCGTAGGTGCAGGCAGCTCAGCGTGGTCATCCGCGCTAGACGATGTTATGAAAAAACGTGGCCTAACCCAAAAGGATCTGCTTGCAGCAGCAAAAACCTACACCCCAACAGGTGGACGCGATGAGTATCTCGCATTCAGCTCTGGCGGTCAGAGTGGACAGGTGATCGTATACGGTGTTCCATCTATGCGCATCCTAAAATATATTGGTGTATTTACCCCAGAACCTTGGCAAGGTTATGGCTTTGATGATGAGTCTAAAGCAGTACTTGCTCAGGGCAACATTAACGGTAAAGAGATTAAATTTGGTGACACTCACCATCCTGCATTCTCTGAGACTAATGGTGAATATAACGGAAAATTTCTATTCATCAATGATAAAGCTAACCCTCGTATAGCAGTAATTGATCTCCATGATTTCGAGACTAAGCAAATTGTAGTTAATCCTCACTTTAACAATGAGCACGGTGGTGCTTTTGTAACTCCAAATACTGACTATATTCTTGAGGCCGCTCAGTACCCTGCCCCATATGAGAATGAGTTTGTTCCTCTAGAGCAGTTCAATGATCGCTATCGTGGTGGTGTTACTTACTGGAGTTTTGATAAAGAGAAAGGTCGCATCGATCCATCTCAATCATTTACAGTTGAGATGCCTCCATACAGTCAAGATCTATCTGATGCTGGTAAGTTTGTAAGTGATGGCTGGTCTTTCACTAACTCATTCTGTTCTGAGCGTTATGTTGGTGGTATAGAAAAAGGTCGTCCTCCATATGAGGCGGGTTGTTCTCAGAAAGATACTGACTTCCTACATGTTGTAAACTGGAAAAAAGCTGCGGAACTATTCAAAGCTGGTAAAGGTAAACCTGTAAATGGAATGGATGTACTATCCATGGATACTATGGTTGAAAACAAGGCTATGTTCCTTATTCCTGAGCCAAAAAGTCCTCATGGTATTGATGTCTCTCCAGACGGCAAATATATGATTGTCTCTGGTAAGCTCGATAGCCACGCTTATGTTTACAGCTTCGATAAAATGATGACTGCACACGATGCAGAGAAATATGAAGCACATGACCCATATGGTATCCCGATCGTATCGCTAAAAGATGCGCTACATAAACAGGTAGCAGTTGGTTTAGGTCCACTTCATACACAGTATGATTCAAAACCTTGTACCGTCTTTACTTCAATCTATGTTGATTCACAAGTTACTAAATGGAACTACTGTACTGGTAAAGTACTGGATAAATTATCTATCCACTACAATATTGGTCACTTAGTTGCGATGGAAGGTGACTCTGCATCTCCTGATGGAAAGTACTTAATCTCTCTTAATAAGCTAGCTATTGACCGCTTCAACCCTGTAGGTCCACTGCATCCGCAGAACCATCAGCTGATCGATATTAGCGGTGATAAGATGGAGCTTCTATATGATATGCCACTACCACTAGGCGAACCGCACTATGTAGTAGCAATCAAAGCTGACAAACTGAAGCCAGCTATTCGCTATAAATCTGGTTGGAACAGCCGTACAGATACGCGCTCTAAGTTTAAAGCTCGTGCTGGCCGCGAGAAGACTGTGCGTACTTGTGATGGTGACAACTGTACAGTAGAGGTGTTTGGTACGGTAATCCGTTCGCACATCACTCCTGAGACTATTGAAGCTGAAGTTGGTGATAAAGTTATTGTACATCTTACTAATCTAGAGCGAGCTGAAGATGAGACTCATGGGTTTGCTATTAATGGTACCAATGTCAACCTCTCTATCGAGCCAGGTAAAACAGCATCTGCTACCTTTATTGCGGATATAGAAGGTGTGTTCCCATACTACTGTACAGAGTTCTGTTCAGCACTCCATTTGGAGATGGAAGGATACCTCTTAGTTAAACCTAAAGGCTATAAAGACGTTGAAGGTAAGATTGTAGATGGTACAACTTACTCTAAAACCGATTACGATAAGCAGGTTGGAACTAACCATGCAACTCAAGATGTGATCGATAGTGTTGTTAAGTTCATTACAGAGAGAAACTATACTGATTTCGCACCTGTAAAAGAGCTAGTTGATGACGCTGTGGCTCAGTTAGGCTTTGCATCTAAGTGGCAGAAAGACTCTGAAGCATCTGCTAAGAGTGGTGACTACCAGAATGCTACACTACAAGCTGGACAGTGGTGGCAGTATCAGGTTAAAGCGGCTGACATCGGTCTGCGTGCTAAAACCTATCTGGAAGAGCATGGCGCTGTAGTTGTAAAATAGTTTTAATTAGCTAATTTACGATTTGAAGGGGGGAAGAGAATTTACTCTTCCCCTTTTTAAAGCTAGGGAATATAATGAATGACTTATTCTCTTTAATAACCTTACATTTTTTATAACATTAGGAATACAATTTATGAATATTACAAAACAAGTAGTTCTTGCATCTGCAGTGACCCTACTCTCATCTATAGCGACAACGGCAATGGCTGATGGCGAAGCTCTATATAAAGCTAAAACTTGCTGGTCTTGTCACGGTAAAGATGCGAAAACACCTATTATCCCCATCTACCCAATACTTGCAGGGCAGAACAAAGATTATGCTCTAAACCAGATGAAAGATATTAAGTCTGGAGCGCGTAACAATGGACAGACAGCTGCAATGCAAGGTGTTATGGGGCTAGTAAATGATGCAGAGATGGCTGAAATTGCTGAATGGCTCTCAACTCTAAAATAGATAATCTATGCTAATCTTAACTAATATGTTTAAATAGTACTGTAATCGGTACCAACATTAAAAAACTGGAGAAATTGATGAAGAAATTAACCACCATTGCCACTGTACTGACCTTTATTGGAGTCAGCTTTAGTGCAACAACCATAGCTGGCGGTCAAGTTAAAGATGTAAAAGATTGGAATACAGGGGAAGGCGAGCAGAGCGTAGCTATGAAACTAGCTCCTAATCGTGAAAATGGGATTGAAGTCTACGAAGTTTGTTCAGCTTGCCATCTGCTTGAGGGCTGGGGAATGGACAATGGAACTTTTCCACAACTTGCTGGACAACATAAAAATGTGTTGATAAAACAGCTTGCTGATATTCGTGCTCTTAACCGTGATAACCCAACCATGTACCCTTTTGCGCTACCTGAGTCAATTGGTGATGAGCAAGCAATTGCTGATGTTACTGACTATATCGCAAAATTACCTATGAATCCTAACAACGGAAAAGGTGAAGGTAACAATTTAGCACTTGGACAAAAGCTCTATAAAGATAACTGTGTTCAGTGTCATATGGAGAATGGTGAAGGTGACCAAGAGAAGTTCTATCCAAAAATTCAGGGACAGCACTATGCATATATGTTGCGTCAATTTGAGTGGATTCGCGATGGCAAACGCCGTAATGCAAATCCAGATATGGTAAAACAGATTGCTGGATTCAATGATGATGATATGAAAGCAGTTATTGATTTCGTATCTCGTATTCCAGTTCCTAAATCTGATGTGGCTCCTGTAGGATGGATTAATCCAGATTACGATTAATAGAAGAAGTTAAAAGTTATCAAGTGGCAGTTCAAAGTTAAATCTACGAATGCTCTAACTGCCACCTGATGACTGAAAACTTTACGCTTAGAAAACAGAAAAAGTAATACAGAAAAAATAGATACAGACAGACAAAACAAACAAATTAAATACAGACAAATATGCAAAATAAAAACCTAGTCATCGGCACATTCTCCTTAGTCTCAATTGGACTACTTATCGCAATATTCTACAGTCCAATCTGGTGGGTTTCACTAAAAGCTCCACAATATCCTGAAGCATCTTTTCCACAAGGAATCAGGATTCACTTCCATGTCAATAAAGTTGATAATGGATGTAAAAAAGTTGAGTCTGAAGAGAAGTATGAAGAGGAGGCTCTAAACTGTAAACATGAGATGGATGCAATCAACCACTATGTTGGAATGTACCCAATCGCAGCTGGCGCACCAGTTGAACGAGCAGTATCACCATTTGTATTTGTACTATTGGGATTAATGATAATAGCGTTTGCTCTACCCAATCGCAAACAGAAGATGGCATTTATGGGCATTGGTTCAATTGCGATAGCGGGCTGGGCATATACAACCCTCTATAGTGAAGATGGCTTAAAACAGCAATCTGCACCATACCGTGATGACTTAATGAGTACTATGGAACTTACTCCAAATGAGATTGAAGGTTGGAGTGGAGTTGATGCAATTAAGGCAAGTTACGAAGAGGCCCTTGCTCGTTACTTTCCAACTATTGCAGTTGAATGTGATAGATATGCAAACCAGATGACCTATGTGGATCTCTATGCAACTCAAGATCGTCCATTTGAAGAGCTCAACGATCTACTAGCAAATGCTGGAGCTAACTCATCTATAATGGAAACCTTCCACCAGCTTTACGACAAAATCAAAAGCGACCCAACAATGACTGCAGAGCAACAACAACAAGAGTTTATGCAGCGATGTGAGGTTATGTCTAATAAGGTAGGAATGACAGATGTAGAGCGCAGCGCTCTAATGATGCAGATTACAGATATAGTCTTTATCGGCTTACTTGGAGCGATGCTACTTATCATTGTCGGACTCTGGAAAATGGAGAATGCTTTCAACTGGGTTCTTATTCTAGTACCGATGGCTCTTCCTATATTCTTTATTCTAGATTATGCTGGTTGGCTCTGGTGGTTTGGACATCACCTAAGCGAGATGGGAGCATTTACAGTTAAACCATTTATGCCAACGGTATTTGGGGTTGGAAAGGTTGCACAGTTTGCCACCTACTCTTATCCTAACTATGGTTTCGGGCTGATTATGCTAAATTCAGTAGTGTTGGCAGTGGCTGCTCTGATTCATTTGAAATCTAATAGATAACTCATTTCAGATAAAAACAGATGGTGCTGTACTACAGCTTATTACGCAGGACTGCTTACGACTATATTTCGCGTAAGAAGTTGTGTAGAATACTATCCGCGACAGCTCTTCTACTCTTAACTGTAAATTACGCAGTGGCAAGCAGTGTTACAGATAATTTCACTGAATCACTTCAGCAGTTAATAGATGCAACCCCTCAAGGAGGAACCCTCTCTCCTCCTGCTGGAACCTATACTGGATCAATTCAGATAGATAAAGCTATCACTATAGATGGACGAGGTGAAGTTACTATTGATGCTGGAGGTAAAGGGAGTGTTATCTACCTACATAGTGATGGAGTTACTATAAAAAATATTCGTCTCACCAACTCCGGTGAATCACATAATGATATTGATTCAGGCATTCAAGTACATGGTAATTTTAATGTTATCAAGAATAACATCATTGATGAGACTCTATTTGGAATAGACCTTGGTGAGGCTAAAAATAATATTATAAGCAACAATCATATTAGCTCTAAAAATAGTGTTGATCTTGGAATGCGTGGTGACTCTATTCGACTTTGGTATAGTTTTGATAACACCATCACCCATAACACTATTATCGGAAGTCGTGATATGGTTGTCTGGTACTCTAGCAACAATACAATCTCTCACAACCGTTCATCTGGGGGACGCTACGCTCTCCATTTTATGTACTCACAAGGAAACTTAATAGAGGGTAATGAATATAACAACAACTCAGTTGGCATATTCTTGATGTACAGTGATGGAGCAACCCTTATCAACAACAAGATTACCCGCTCTCTCGGTACTACTGGAATGGGTATCGGGATGAAGGAGACCAGTGATGTAAAGATTATAAATAATCAAATTCTCTACTGTGCTACTGGAATCTATAGTGATGTCTCCCCCTACCAACCTGATACAGTCAATATAATGGAGGGAAATACAATCGCCTTCAATGGAATTGGCATTCTATTTCACACCCCTTGGTGGGGAAATATTGCCCGTAACAATATTTTCAAAGATAATATCACTCAGATATCTGTGGATGGTAATGGTGGTGCGACTAAAAATGTATGGGAACATAATCTATGGGATGACTATCAAGGTTTTGATAACAACCAAGATGGAATTGGAGATCAACCATATGAACTCTACTCTTATGCAGATAGAATCTGGATGGATCGTCCAGAAGCTAAATTTTTCATAGGTACTCCCCTACTCGCTTCTTTAGATTTTCTAGAGCGGCTCGCCCCATTCTCAGAGCCAATCTTGCTACTTAGAGATGAACAGCCGCTATTGAGTGATGAGTTAATTGATGTCAAGATAGATGAGATAATAGACCAAAAACAAGATAAAAATGAAGATGACGAAGAAGTAGATAATGGTGAGGATAGTGCGCCAGTAAGGGAGTGGGGAGCATCCCTCAAAGCACTGCAACAGAGTATACATATAGAAACTGAGCAATAAAAACAATACAATTAGAACTGTAAATTAAGGGCATAAGGATGAGTAAATCAGAACCAAAAGATAGATCAACTCCAACAGAGAAGAGTAGCGCAAAACCGCGCCTAACTAGAAAAGAGCGTGAACGAAGAGAGTTTCTACGCAGTGCTGCTATGGTAGCTGGAGTTACTGGATTTTCCCTGCTAAACTTAATTCCTACCTTAACCAATGCTGCTCCACGCCTCCGCCCACCTGGAGCGCTAGATGAGAAAGAGTATCTTGCATCCTGCATTAAATGTGGACAGTGTGTACAGGTATGTCCTGTAGAGGCCATATTCCTTGCCGACATTATGGATGGCCAGGGGCAAGGAGCAGCCTATATTGATGCACGCAATCAAGCGTGTGACTTCTCTTGCGATGGTCTCCAGTGTGTTCTTGCCTGTCCAACTGGAGCTCTAACTCACGAAATTAACTACTCCCATGAAACTAGAATGGGGGTTGCTGAACTGCGCCTACCTGACAGCTGTTTAGCCATGCAGAAAAAAGGATTTAAGGGAGTTACTCGCGGCATAGAGTATCAAGGAGTGCTCCGTTTTGAAGATATTGATCGCTGGGAACCACAAAAACTGAATGAACAAGAGTTCGATATCCCACTCTGCGATCTCTGCGTACGCCTCTGTCCAATTGAGATTAGAGCCAACCAATGTGATGCTGGAGCTCCCCCATCTGGAGATAAAAATCAGTGTCCACCAGAGAGAGCAATTATGCTCTCCGTAGAGAAAAAAGATGATGGCGGACTGCAATACCGTCCGACTATACTAGAGGGCTGTGTAGGTTGTGGAGTATGTGAAATGGTCTGCCCTACAGCTGCACCATCTATTGTTATTAAGGAGCGCACAGCATGAAAATAGGAAAGTACTGTCTCAATGTTATGTTGGGTAAAAGACCTCAGAAGACGCCACCAGCTAAAATATCTCCTGAAACCCAAACAGTTCATCAGCGTAAAAAGGATAGTGGCGAGATCGATAAAGTAAAGGCTCGTAAAGAGCATGAACTATTCCGTGAAACTCACGATAAAAAATGGCGCAAACGGCGCTGGGCAACTATCTTATTTGTTAATCTTCTATTCGTATTCTCCTACTCACTAGATATTCAAATTCTAGAGGGCTCACTCTCTGCCTCCCGTTTTATCGGCTTTCATATGGCTGACCTTAACTCAGCACTACAAGTTATGCTTGCCTATAAAACAGTTTTAATCAACCTGTTGATTGGCTTCATAACTATTTTTATATTATGGATTTTACTTGGAGGTCGCACCTTCTGCTCATGGGCGTGCCCATATCATCTTCTCTCTGAAATTGGAGAAATGATTCATATTAAGTTAGTTGAGAAGAAGATAATAAAAAACAGACTATTTAGTCGTAAAGCTAGAGTATACCTCTATATTATATTTATAGTCCTAACTGTCGGCACTGGATACACCATCTATGAAGCAATCTCCCCTACTGGAATCATAAGTCGTGCCTTAATTTATGGTCCGACCTTTGCGTTACTCTGGGTCCTCTTTCTGCTAACAGTTGAAGTATTCTATTCACGCAGAGCTTGGTGTAAATATGCGTGCCCTATAGGTCTCACTTATGGATTTGTAGGGTTAATATCTCCGATGAAAGTAAACTACAATATGGTCAACTGTCACCATGAGGGGGATTGCCGTAAGGTCTGTCTCGTACCCCATGTGCTGGAGTGGACGATCAAAGGTCGCTCTCCTGACTTTAATGTTCAGCTCGGGCCAGACTGCACTCGTTGTGGAATGTGTATAGATGTCTGCCCAACTGATTCGCTAAATTTCTATTTCAAAGGGTTGAGTAAGGTACCTAGTGGAGAAGAAAAAGAGGGTATAGAGACAGCCATAGAAGAGAAGAAAACAGAGGAAGAGAGCAAGTGATAAAACTCTCTGCAGTTAGTAAAAGCTTCAAACGCCACCAGGTACTCAAATCTCTTAACCTTGAGATTACGACTGGTGAGCGCATTGCACTACTGGGATCTAATGGTGCTGGCAAAACTACCTTAATCCGCTGCCTGCTTGGAGAGTATACTTTTCAAGGATCTATTACTGTGAATGGACTAGACCCTCGTCACAACCGTAGAGAGGTGTTAGCACAGATAGGATTCGTACCTCAGCTTCCTCCTCCACTCAAAATGCCTGTAGATCAACTTATTAACTTTGCAGCAAGCGTATGTGGGAGCAGCCCTGCTGATATGGTAGCAGTAGCAGAACAGCTAGGATTAGATATAAAGTTACTCCAGCGTCACCCTTTTGAGAAACTATCTGGGGGGCAAAAACAGAAACTCTTAATATCTATCGCACTAGGTCGTCCTACAGCTCTACTTATAATGGATGAACCAACTGCCAACCTTGACCCAGAGGCACGCAAAACTGTTATTGCACTACTCCAAGAGAGAGCTAATAGTTGTGCAATGTTAATCTCTAGCCATCGTGTTGATGAGGTTGCAAACTTAGTTAATCGAGTAGTAGAACTAGATCGTGGTGAAGTAGTTGCAGATAAAATTATCACCCCTGAATATATAACAGATAAATTATGATAAAAAATTTAACTATCCTCACCACCTTAACTCTACTATTACTGGGCTGTGGAGGGGATCCTGCAACAGGACCAGTTGAGATAACCTGGGATAGAGACAATTGCAGCCGCTGCGTAATGGCTCTTAGTGATCGCAGACATGGGGCGCAGATAAGAGGTGGTGAACGCCATCAAGCATATACCTTTGATGATATAGGGTGTGCTGTACTCTGGTTAGAGACGCAGAGCTGGAAGAGTGACCCTGCAACTGAAATTTGGGTTAATGATTTCGATAGCACTAAGGGGGACAATAAGTGGGTTGAAGCTCGTAGTGCCAAATATATTCGTATAACTCACACCCCAATGAATTATGGATTTAGTGCCATCAATAGTATGGATGACAGTTCACCCTATAGTAGTGAACAGACCATATATAACTTTACTCAGATGAGAGAAGCTGTATTTAAACAAGAAGAGGAGTTCAACGCTTCCGTTAAAGCGCGCCTCAATCATCGTAATAGTGAGGCAGCAGAATGAAACACACCTGGATGACAGCTAAAGCAGATATATCTGAATCACTGCGAAGCAGATGGTTCCTAGTATACTCGCTAATATTTGGGGGAATTATAGCCCTTCTCTTTACCTTTGGTCTAACAGAGTCAAGGGTTATGGGTTTTGTCGGACTATCTCGTCTTCTCATAACCTACATTCAACTCTCAATGGCGATTCTTCCGATCTTCATCCTCATAACTACTGTACGATCTGTTGCTGGCGATCGTGAAGCAGGTGTCTTTGAATACCTTCTGTCACTCCCTGTTGCTCTCTCATCTTGGTTCTGGGGCAAGATATTTGGACGCTTTATTGTAGTATTCTTACCTGTATTTATGGCGATGGCCGCCTCCATTATCTGGGGAATATTTGAGGGAATTGAGATACCTTGGAGACTCTTCCTCTTCTACACCGCTTTTCTATTCTCACTCTCCTGGTGTTTTTTAGGAATAGGAATGCTAATCTCAACCATAGCCCGTTCAGCAGATATTGCTCAAGGTGTAGCCTTTATGGTCTGGCTCACCCTACTCCTACTCTTAGACCTAATTCTACTAGGAGTTATGATTCAGCAACAAGCTCCAGTGGATACAGTTGTTGCAATTGCACTAAGCAATCCACTACAGGTTTTTCGTACCGCTTCAATGCTTCTATTTGATCCTCAACTAGTACTACTTGGTCCCTCTGCATATCTAATTCTAGATAATTTTGGAGAGGTTGGATATCTAATTTGGGCTATCGTCTACCCAATCGTATTAGGAAGCTTAACCGCAACTCTCGGATACTTTATTTTCAAAAGGGGCGACCAGATATAGTGAAAAAATATATTGCAATCACACTTCTACTCTTAACAAACAACTCAGTTGCCATTGATTTAGATATTGGCGAAGAGATAAATGAAGTATGTGCTGGCTGTCATGGTGAGTATGCCGAGGGAGGAAAAGATGGTGAGTATCCTCGCTTAGCTGGTCTTCCTATCAAATATCTAGAGAAAGAGCTCCGCCTCTTCAAAAGCCATGAACGGCTTAACCACCCTATGGTTCCATACACTAAAGAGCGCGAACTACCAGAAGAGGACCTTCTGAATGTCTCTGCATATATAAACAGAATTAAACTCTACTCTAAACTTCCACCAATAATAGATAAAGATAATTTTAATGCTTATGAGAGACTCCTCCTTAGCGAGAGACTACTAAATATTGCTCGTATAGACGGTGATTATGCTGGTGGCAAACTCATCTATAATAACGAATGTAAAAGCTGTCACGGACAAAATGGAGAGGGTAAAGAGAAAAAAGATATCCCATTTCTAGCGGGACAATATAGTAAATATCTTCTCAAACAGATCAACGCATACCAGTCTGGAGAGCGAGTTCATGATGAAGAGGCAAGTAGTGACTCTATATTTATAGGGTATAGCAGTACTGATCTTAACAACTTACTTGCATATATATCACTCCTAGATGATAAGTAACACTGGTGTATAAACTTAAAATCACCCCTTACCAGATCGAACTTAAACACCCATGGATAACTAGCCGGGGAGAACTCAACACTAGAGATGGTTTCTGGGTATCTATAAGTGAAGATGGTAAGAATAGTGTAGAGGGAGAGGGAGATGCTGCACCTCTTCCAATATTAGGAACAGAGACTATAGAGCAGTGCAGAACACTACTAGAAAAGTTTGTATCTATTACAGAAAAATATACTTTAAATGAACTATTAGAGATCTTAGCAGATTACCGTACCACTATGCCTGCAGCTTGTTGTGGCGTTGAATCTGCCATTATTGACCTGCAGAGCAAGCTGGGAGAGAACCCTCTCCAGATTCAAAAAAGTGTGAGACCACTCAGAGTAAACCAAGCAGCTGGCACTCTACAACAACCAACAATTGACAATAGTGGCAACTCCATAGTGAAGTTAAAAATTGGAATCGAGAGTGTTGAATCTGAGATAGAGCTCCTAAAAGATCTTATTAACACCCTGCCCTCTCACTACAGGGTTAGATTAGATGCCAACCAAGCATGGAGTATGGAGCAGGCACTAATATTTATCAGAGCTCTTAATGAACTATCTGGAGTAGATAGAGTTGAATCACTAGAGGAGCCAATAGTAGATCCGACTCTAGAGCAGATTAATAGACTTCAACACCTAAGCAGCTTCCCTATCGCCCTAGATGAATCTATATCTCACTTTGAGCTTCACTCTCTACTAAATAACAATAAACTGCGTAGAGTAGTTCTCAAACCTACTCTTATCGGTGGACCTCAAACCACAGTTAAAATAGCACGTCAGTTCAAACAACATAGAGTAGAGGTTGTAATAACATCTACTCTAGAGAGCCATATTGGAGTAGACTCTGCAATACAGTGTGCCCTAGCTATAGATCCAGAGCAGCAGTTAGCACACGGTCTTGATACTGGAAAATGGTTAAATGAGGAGTAAAAGAGCACGATGATTATTAAGAGAAAAATTCAACTCCATGAAGTAGATTCTGCCGGACTGCTTTTTTTTGCAAACCTCTTCACTCTTGCCCATAGCTGCTATGAAGAGATAATGGAATCTTATGGAACTCCCATAACTAAAATAATTGAGAACAAAAGTTACTCTCTTCCCATCATCCATGCTGAAGCTGACTACAAACTTCCTATTCGACATGGTGATTCTTTAGAGATATCTGTTCAAGTGGATATGATTGGTAACAGTTCATTTACTCTACTTACCAAATTTATAGTTAATGATAATAGAGAGACAGTCGCAGCTCAGGTAAGAACCGTCCATGTTGCGATTAACCACGAACCAATACCTCTTCCAGCTGAGATTATAGAGCTGCTTCATAAAATAAGCCCCGAAAACTTTTAGTACTTATGGATATAGGGTTAGCCAACTATCAATGGTCTCAACAGCTGATTGCATCGTTAGTAAGTTCTGGAATTACTCGCTTTGTAATATCTCCAGGCTCTCGCTCCACTCCTCTCACTCTTGCAGTATCTCGGAATAGAGATGCTCAACACTGGTTAATTATTGATGAACGCGATGCTGCATTTTTCGCACTTGGTCAAAGTAAAGTAGATAAGATAGCAACGGCTCTAATCTGCACTTCAGGAAGTGCGGTTGCTAACTGGCTTCCTGCTGTAGTTGAGGCAAACCACTCAGCTACGCCTCTACTTCTACTTTCCGCAGATCGCCCTCCAGAACTCCATAACTGCGGTGCGAATCAGACTATTCAACAACACAATATTTTTGGAGCTGAAGTACGCTTCAACAAAAGTATTCTTCCACCTGATGAGATAAAAAATAGCGATGAATATATTCAACAGTTAGTAGATACTCTTATTGGCAAACTAGGCAGCAACAACTCTAACCAAAACATAATACCTGGACCACTCCACCTTAATATCCCATTTCGTGAGCCACTCCTTCCATCCACTCTACCGCCAGAAATTTCAGCTAAACCAATTCAGGAGAATATAGCACTTAATGAGCTGCCAATTCCAACTTATCAAATTAAGGAGAGTGCTGAAATAGTATCAATTGGTGCTGGCTTGATAATCTGTGGAGAGGCGATTTACAATAGTAAATTCCCCCTACAACTTCAAAAAATATCGAAACAGCTCAATGTGCCGATCTTAGCTGACTCACTCTCCAATCTACGCTGGAGAGCGCAACAATATGACCTACTCATAACAAACTATGATGCAGTAAGTGAAGAGATCCAGATAGGGGTGCATATAGAGTGGATCATCCAGTTTGGTAAATTCCCCCTATCTAGTTCACTTAATAGATACCTCCATAACCATCCACCAAAAAAGTTTATAACCATACAGCATAGACAGCTCTGGAGCGATCCACTCTCACTATCTACTAAACGGATAGAGATAGAACCAGCACTATTCTGTAGTGAACTATATTCAGAGCTCAAAGAGAACCAACACTCTCCAGCTGTAAACTCTACACAACAGCTCTTAACTGATAATTTAATAAAGTTAAATGCTAAAGCAAATTCGTGGTCAATAGGTAAACGCAGTAGTAATAAAGATTTAGATCTATTAAGTGAGCAGGCTATTTTACAAAGTATAAAGAGCGAAATCCCTGCAGATGGAGTCCTGTTCAGCGCAAACTCTATGGCTATACGAGATATAGATTGCTGGCTCGGAAAGCGCTCCAAACCACTAAAACTTTTTGCCAACCGTGGCGCTAGTGGTATTGATGGTAACCTCGCTACTCTATGTGGAATCCGTTCAGTTATTGATTCAGATACTCCTCTGGTTGCCCTACTTGGTGACATAACCATCTTTCACAATCTCAACGCACTCTACATTGCACAACAGATTAAGGGAAATACAACTATCATTATTCTTAATAATGGTGGTGGCAATATTTTTAGCCAGCTCCCTCCTGCCAAGCTACCTGAGTTTAAGGAACTTTGGCTAACTCCAACTAATTTAGATTTTAAAAAAGCCGCTGCACTCTACAATATAGAGTACCAAAAAATAGAGACGCAAACTGAGTTTGATAAATTACTTCCAACTCTCATTAAACAGAACTCGGTCAAGCTGATAGAATTAACTATTAATCCTCTCTTTAGCAAAAAACTACGACAACAATACTGGGACTCACTACTTTGACTAACTGGAACAGAGAGCCATCTCTCAACTATAAAGATATTATCTACGAAAAATCTGGCGCCCCACAACAGGGGATAGCTAAGATAACCATCAATCGTCCAGAAGTGCGTAATGCGTTTAGACCAGAAACCGTCATAGAGTTAATAGATGCATTTCACCACGCCCATTTAGATCAAGAGGTAGGAGCTATCATCCTAACAGGAGCTGGAGATATAGCCTTCTGTTCTGGAGGAGACCAAAAAATAAGGGGAGATAGTGGCTATAAAGATGAACATGGTGGTGAACACCTTAATGTACTAGATCTGCAGCGTCAGATTAGAACCCTGCCTAAACCAGTAGTAGCTATGGTCAATGGTTACGCTATTGGCGGTGGACATGTACTCCACCTTATTTGTGATCTCTCTATTGCATCGGAAAATTCCATCTTCGGACAGACTGGTCCTAAAGTTGGAAGCTTTGATGCTGGGTTTGGGGTCGCTCTTCTCACGCGTGCTGTCGGAATTAAAAAGGCAAAAGAGATCTGGTTTCTATGTCGTCAATATAGCTCCTCTGACGCGCTTCAGATGGGGCTCGTAAACTGCATAGTGCCATTAGAGAGGCTAGAGGAGGAGACTGTTAAGTGGTGCCTAGAGATGCTTCAACATAGCCCTACCGCTCTCCGCCTGCTTAAAGCTGGATTTAACGCTGAGAGTGATGGTATTGCTGGAATTCAGGAGCTAGCTGGAAATGCGACCTCACTCTACTATATGTCAGACGAGGCACAAGAGGGACGCAACGCCTTTAATGAAAAGCGCCAACCTGATTTTAGTAGCTACAGAAATAGATCATAATCAATTACAATATTCTAAAGACTTATATAATATTTACCTATGAGAAAATCATTAATTCAGCAGCTCCAACAAGAGCTGGAGATGATATACAGCGCCAACAGTAATCTTAAAACTGTTATTAGTATAATTATTCCATTTAATGAAAGACCATTCACAGCCCCTTGCTGCACCTCTTCACCATATAGAGACAGCATCTACTGGAGAAGCCCTAAAGGCAAAGTGAGAGTGCTTGCGCTGGGAGACTGCTGGAGTGTAGAGTTAAGCGGCACAGATAGATTTAGAGAAGCTGAATCACACTTTAATCAATTAATCGAGTCGTGGGATATATTTAACCATCTTGATAGTGAAGAGAGTAGCTCAGTAACTCCGAGAGTTCTCTTCCAATATGCATTCTCAGAAAAAGATCCGATGAATGGGGAGTGGAGCAACTTTCCTAATACAGTTTTAAAGCTCCCTAAACTTCAGCTTCTTAACGAAAATGGAATACAGTCTATAATATTCTCTCATACAACAGATAACTCAAGCAGTCAGATAATGGAGGAGTGGGAATCACTCCTCCAGCTTCTACAACAACCTCCAGAAGTAGATACAGATAATACCAAGGAAGTTGAGTTCAGAGCTACTGAAATTAAGAGTAACAGTAGCGAGAACATCAGACTTATAGAGCGCGCGATAAGCACTACAAAAGATAGAGAAGATAGAGAAGATAAGACAGAAAAATCACTCATCCAAAAACTAGTTATTGGACAACAGAAAAACTTTATCTTTCCAAGCAAGATCTCTAGCGAAAGAACTCTAAAAAATTTAGAGAGTAGTAGTCCAGAGAGCGCTCAATTTGCATTCTCAAACTCCACCCATACATTTATAGCCTCTCCTCCTGAAAAACTCTTCTCTAAAAGAGGAAACATTATCAACTCTGATGCACTTGCTGGAACAGTACAAAGGGGTTCATCTTTAGCAGAGGAGGCAGAGCTAGAGAGTAAACTTTTAACGAGTAAGAAGCTAAACATTGAACATAGAATAGTAGTTGATGCTGTTAGAAACTCTCTTGCCTCACTCTGTCGTAATCAAAACTCTGAGCGTAAACCTAAAATCCGTAAACTTGGGAATATTCAACACCTTCTCACCTCAATTACTGGCGAGCTTCAGGATAGTGTCTCAATTTTTAAATTAATAGAGACTCTCCATCAGAGCCCTGCAATATGTGGAACTCCTAGAGCTGACTCTTTTGAATGGTTAGAAAATGAGCATAATAGTAATCGCGGAGCATACTGTGGCGGAGCTGGATGGATAGACTCTAAAGGAGATGGTGAAATCCATGTACTACTACGCTGCGCAATGATTGAACAGGATAGAGCAACGATATATGCTGGTGCTGGAATTGTTGACGGCTCAAAAAGCAGAGATGAGCAACAGGAGATAGATCTTAAAATAAGCGGAGTATTAGACTCAATATCTGGTTAACTCATAACTACTGTAACTACTTATTACTCTCTCTAATCCGTTTCAACTTATCTTGAATAGATAAATTAGCACCGCTATTAATCTCTCCCATTAGCGACCTCTTCTCTTTTCCTGCTGCCTTTGCTGCTTGCTCCTCAAGAAATGCCTGCCCTGTAAGTTTATTTTTATTATCTTCCTGAACGCTATGCATATCATTCAACCCCATTACTGAGCGTAAGAGAAATAGTGCAGCTATAAATATAATCGTACCTAACATTGCTATTAGCAGATACTTTACCTCACGACTCATATTATATTTCCCTTAAGATCCAATTATCCTACTAGCCTATAGCACTTTGACACAACACCATCAACTGTCCAGGGAAGAGTCCTAGAGCAAGTACAACTAGTGCATTTAGCGATAGAGTCAAACCAACAGGCTCTAACTCAAATTTAGGTGATGCTAGTGGTGAGGATATTTCAGCATCACTATCCACTTTATCAAAGTAGATAACCTTTATCACTCTAAGATAGTAGAATGCTCCTATAACTGAGAACGCTACTGCTGCAACCGCTAGCCAAACCATATCTGCTGTAACCACCTGCTGTAACACTGCAAGTTTCGCATAGAAACCAACAGTTGGAGGAACTCCAGCCATTGAGAACATCAAGATCATCATCATCAGCGCAAACCATGGACTCCGTTTTGCCAAACCTCTATAGTCGTTAATCTCCTCAGCCTCAAACCCTTTACTGCTCATCAACAGAATCATTCCAAAAGCACCAGCTGAAGTAAACGCATAGGTTATCACATAGAACATTGATGCCTCATAACCTGCCTCTGTTCCGCTTAACACACCAAGAAGGAGGAATCCGATATGAGATATACCTGAATAAGCCAACATCCGTTTTAGATTAGTTTGAGCGATAGCAATTATATTACCAATAGCCATAGAGAGCAGCGCCAATATAGTCAACATCTGCTGCCAATCAACCACCATCTCTCCAAGCCCATCTACCAACAGACGCATAACTAAAGCAAATGCCGCAATTTTGGGAATACTTCCAATATAGAGTGTAACTGAAGTGGGAGCACCGTGATATACATCTGGGACCCACATATGAAACGGTACAGCTCCTAATTTGAATGCTATACCAGAGACCACAAAGACCAATCCAAAAAGAAGCACTAAATTTAGATCTTTCTCACCACCCTGCTGCTGCACTACAGCCGCAACTTCTGTCAAATTAAGCGACTCAGTTGCACCATAGAGCATAGAGATTCCATAGAGGAGCATTCCTGAAGCGAGAGCTCCAAGCACAAAGTACTTCATTGCAGCCTCAGACGCACGCAGAGAGTCTCTCTGCAGAGCTACCATCGCATACATAGCAAGTGACATCAGCTCTAACCCAAGATAGAGAGTAAGGAATGAGTAGGAGGAGATTAAAATCATCATTCCCAATATTCCAAACAGCCCCAATACAAAATACTCGCCACGATATAGATCGCGCTCTTTTTGATAACTTCCTGAATAGAGGAACACCATAACTCCAATCAGCAGAGTTGAAATCTTTAGTATATCCCCCATCGAATCTCGCACTAGTGACCCTCCAAACAGAAGCTGTGAACCTGCACTCCCCTCGCCCCCCATCCCAACTACAACCACTATTGCTGTTAATATAAGTGAACCTAAAGTTAAAAGCCAGGTAATTACTCTAGCCTCATCTGTGATAAACAGATCGACTAAAAGAACTACACAAGCCATCGTCAGTAGAGTTATTTCTGGTGCTACCGCAAACAGGTCTGTACTATTTAAACTCATAAACAACTCCCACACTTGGATGTAATCATCTGTTCTAATAGGTGATCTACTGAGGCGTGCATAATATCAACAACTGGTGCAGGATATAGCCCCATCCCCAATATAGCCAGAGCCAAAATAGACATCATTAAAAATTCTCTGCGGCTCATATCTTTAAGAGCAGCAACTCCATCATTTGTCACTTTACCATAGACCACTCTCTTATACATCCAGAGGGTATAAGCAGCGCCAACAATCAGCGTAGTCGCAGCGAGGAAAGCGATCCAGAAATCTGCACGGAACGCTCCCAGAATAACCATAAACTCTCCCACAAACCCAGAAGTTCCAGGAAGCCCTGCATTCGCCATCGAGAAGAAGAGCATAAAGGCAGCAAACATCGGCATAGTTTTAGCAACACCGCCATAATCTTTTATCTGACGAGAGTGGAGGCGATCATAGAGCACCCCTACACTCAAGAACATAGCTCCAGAGATAAAGCCATGCGAGATCATCTGCGCCAACCCACCCTCAACACCAATTGCAGCACCAGCCATACTTCCACTATCTTTATAGATCAAAAATGGGATAAAGAATCCAAGAGTAACAAAACCCATGTGTGAGATTGATGAGTAGGCGATAAGCTTCTTCATATCTTGCTGCACCAACGCTACAAAGCCTATATAGACCACCGCTATTAGCGAAAGCGTAATCATAAATGTATCTAGTTCACTACTCGCATCTGGAACAATCGGCAGACTAAAGCGAAGAAACCCGTAAGCTCCCATCTTCAACATAATAGCCGCAAGCACCACTGATCCTCCAGTTGGAGCCTCCACATGCGCATCTGGCAACCAAGTATGGACTGGCCACATTGGAACCTTTACCGCAAAGGCGAGGAGAAATGCGAAGAATATTAAGAGCTGCGCAGTCATCCCTATCTGCAGATCATGGTATGCAAGAATTGAGAATGTACCACTCTCACTATACAACCAGAGCAGCGATATCAACATAAAGACCGAACCAAGGAAGGTATAGAGAAAGAATTTTATAGTAGCGTAGACTCGATTTGGTCCACCCCAAACTCCGATAATGATAAACATCGGAATCAACATCGCCTCCCAGAAAATGTAAAACAGAATCGCATCAAGTGCCGCAAAGACTCCATTCATCAACCCTGTCATTATCAAGAACGCCGCCATATATTGGCTATTGCGATCCTGAATCACCTCCCAGCCTGCGATAACCACAATCAGAGTAATAAAGCTAGTCAACACAATAAATGGCATAGAGATACCATCAACTCCAAGATGATAGTTTATACTGAACGGCTCAATCCACGGCAGGAGCTCCACAAACTGCATCAGATGGGTAGAGCGATCAAAATCACTCAATAGAGAGAGCGAAATAATCAAAGTAACAATGGCGAAGAAGAGTGCCGCAACTCGTCCAAACACGCCGCGTTTGTCGCCAATCATAAGTGTCAACAGCCCGCCCACGATGGGGAACCAGATAAGTAAACTAAGTATTGATGTTGAATTCATAAGATCTATTTTTCATCTATCCATAATATAATATATAACAGATTATAATACCATATCAAGCGAAGTTAAGTGAACAGTTTTAACCCACAGGGTCAGGTCTTTACTTTTGCACTCTACACTAATCAAGTCAGCTATATTATTGGTTGTTGATTAGAGCTAAAAGCAAATGATCAAATAGTAATGTTAGCAGTGTAGTAGATGCTTATCTTCACAGTTGCCTAAAGCTACTACATTAGCTGTAAACAGTAGGAAAATATCACACCTTATTCAACTTAGCCAACAATTACTTTAGCGGAAATAAATCACACTCTAACCCTAATTATTCTAATTATCCCTCAAACTTCCTGAATAAACTCCAATCCATTCCCGTCAGGGTCACGACAAAATAGCGCTAAGCGCCCTGATTGACTTCGAGTAAAATTAATAGACATACGCTTTAACCTCTTCTCGATGACTGATAAATTCATTACCAAAAAAGCAACGTGCCGATCTCTTCCAACATGCGCTGCTCGCCCTGTGGAGGGGTCACTGCTAGGCAGTCGCATTAAGTGTATCTGCTGCGCACCAGCATTTAACCAGACCCCCTCATACCCTAGATCAGGGCGAGTTCTGTCTACCTCAACCGAAAGTAGTTTCTGATAAAAACTTAAGCTTATTTCAAGATCGACCACACAAAAGCTGACATGATGAATGGCAAGTAGATTACTCACAAGGTGAACCTCCTCCAAGCAAGAGAGTGCGCCTGTTCTAGGATCACTGCTATCCGAAGGGGTGTGGAGTTGTGGGCAGGAGGTGTTTTTTGGGCTCTCGATACTATTTTTTTATCAACTGACTTCATAAGTCTTCCTCCATAGAATATTTTGTCACAAAAAGTATAACCTTTATGTGACAAAACATCCACAGGGTCAGCTTGCACTAATCAAGTCAGCTATATTATTGGTTGTTGGTTATATCTAACAGCAAATGATCAGATAGTAATGTTAGTAGTATAGTAGATGCTTATCTTCACAGTTGCCTAAAGCTGCTACATTAGCTGTAAACAGTAGGAAGATATCACACCTTGCTCAACTTAGCCAACAATTACTTTAGCGGCAATAAATCACACTCTGACCCTAATTATTCCTAATTATTCCCTCTGACCCTAATTATTTCAGTATCAATATTGAATTGAGAGCAATCCAGTAATAAACAGGGAAGTGGAAGTGGAACAGCATAGCTGACTTAACTAGCGTAGAGTGCAAAAGTAAAGACCTGACCCTATCAGTGCTATCAGCAGGTCTTTAAATTAAATTGGTGGAGAGAGAGGGATTCGAACCCTCGGTACCTTGCGGTACACACGCTTTCCAAGCGGGCTCATTCGGCCACTCTGACATCTCTCCGTTGTTAAGCGGGCAATATTTTACCAGAATTTGCTCGCAGTTGTTCTAAATCTTCTAGAGTATCTATGCCGTGCCCAGGATCTTCCGTTGCTTCTGTCAGATGAATCCGCTCCCCTTTCCAAAGTACTCGCAACTGCTCTAGTGACTCTATCTGTTCTAACGGGCTTGGTGACCAATTACTGTAGCGATGCAGAAAACTAGATCTATATGCGTAGAGACCTATATGTCGATTATGCAACTTACTAACAGGTCTCTCTGCAGAGAGGAACCTATCTCTATCCCAAGGAATTGGAGCACGACTAAAATAGAGCGCATACCCTAACTCATCTAGAACTACTTTGACTGCATTTGAATTTGAGATATCCTCTTCTCTATCTATGCCTTGATATAGAGTGGTTACTGCCGCATCTGGGTGCTTCTCCATATCTTCTGCCACCTGTTTAATCAGTGTTGCTGGCATCTGCGGCTCATCCCCTTGCAAATTTACTACTATCTCATCATCAGCAAAGTTTAGTTTAGATGCAACCTCTGCTAAACGATCTGTTCCTGATTGATGATCAGATCTGGTCATACATACTTCACCAGATATATCTTTAATAGCATCAGCTATTCTATTGTCATCCGTTGCGACTATTACTCTATTAGCCCCACTCTGCTGAGCTCGCTCCCAGACTAAGGAGACCATTGGTCTGCCATCTATCTCTAGAAGCGGTTTGCCAGGAAGTCTGGTTGAATCATAGCGTGCTGGGATAATAACTGTAAAACTCATACTGATCTACTCATATATTTATTCCATCTACTTCTCGGGTAGATCTTCTGTAGCAATAGTGCGCGCTTCATCTTCCAACATAACTGGAATATCATCTCGTATAGGGTAGGCGAGACGATCTGCACGACAGACTAGCTCCTGCTTTGGTTTATCGTATACTAATTTACCTTTACAGAGTGGGCAGACTAGAATATCTAACAATTTTTTATCTATCATATTTAAATCTCTATTTAATTTTTAAACAGGTACGGAGTGCCCTATCCAATTTATCATCAATTATTGCCGCTACTGGCAGAACCCAAACTTCAGTTAACTCGTTAGCAAACTCTGTACACTTCACAGCATCTTTCTCTGTAACTATCATAGGGAGATTATCACTAGTGTTAATTTCCAAAAGTTCTGCTCTATTATACTGATGATGATCTGAAAATGGGTGAGGAATCACCTCCATTCCTAAGTTACGCAACATTGTAAAGAAGCGTTCAGGATATCCGATACCAGCAACTGCATGAACTCTCTGCCCAGAAAAATAGTCAGTAGTTTTTTTAGAGTTAGGCTCTACTAGCTTATAGAGTGGTTGAGGCTGTAGAAAAGAGTTTCCAGCAACCACTACTGCATCGACTTCATCAAGACGAGACGCGGGTTCACGCAGTGGGCCTGCTGGAAGGAGGAGACGATTCCCTAGTGCATACTCTCCATCTACAACAGCTATCTCCATATCTCGCTTTAAGCTATAGTGCTGCATACCGTCATCAGAGATAATAATATCTACTAATGAGCTCCCATCATATTTATCTTGTAGAGCCATTTCTGCCGCTGCAACTCGGTCAGACCCAACATAAACTGGGACCCCACTCGCTTGCGCAATCAATAACGGCTCATCACCACATACTCTAACATCGCTATCTGAATCAACTCTAAGCAGAACTCTCTCATCTTCTCTCCCATAACCTCTACTTACAACTGCGGGGCTGAACCCTTGATCTATACACCACTTAACGAGCGCAATCACTAAAGGTGTCTTACCAGCACCGCCAACAGTTATATTGCCAACTATAATCAACGGCACCGAGACTTTGCTACTCTGCAGGAGTCCAAACTCATATCCAGCTCTGCGCAGAGCAACTAGCAGATAAAATATAAGGGTTAGAGGGAGCAGGAGTATAGTTATACTACGAGAGAGCAACCCTTTCCCATACCAAGAAGTTTTTAAGATCTGCTCAATCACTATCTATTTACCACTCCGCTCAGTCATAATTGATACTGAACTAATCCCAAGCTGTTGAGCCATATCCATCACTTCAACTATTGAACCTGTTGGCGCACTCTTATCAGCATATATTTTCAACCCTACTATATTGCCTCTACTGCTACCTTCGTGACTCAACACTTTCAAACTCTCGCTCCAACTATATTTAATACCATCCTCCCCCACCAAGACTATCTCTCCATCAGCAGCAACCACTATCTCTAAAGGATCTTCCAACTTTTTTTGCGGCTCTATAGAAGATGATGGCAAATCTACTTTCAGCCTTGTCTCTTGCTGGAAAGAGGCTGTCAACATAAAGAATATTAACAGCAGAAACACTACATCAATAAGTGGAGTGATATTTACCTCCAGATCATCTCTACTCTTGGTTTGCAATTTCATACACGATCACCATGAATAAGATCGACCATTCTAATCGCTTCCTGCTCCATCTCTACTACAAGCTCATCAACTCTTCGTTTAAGGAGACGGTAAAAAATCAGACTTGGAATCGCAATAGATAGTCCAACTGCTGTAGTTAATAGAGCCTCAGATATTCCTGCAGAAAGGACTACAGGATCTCCTACTCCGCCCAGAGTAATCGCTTCAAAAACTTTTATCATTCCGATAACTGTACCCAGCAGACCAATCAATGGAGTACCTGCAGCTATAGTTCCGAGCAGACTGAGATAGCGTTCCATCTCATGCACTTCATGTCGCCCAGACTCCTCTAGACTCTCCTTCATAATTTCTCTAGAGCTATTGCGGTTAATGAGTCCTGAAACTAGCATTCTACCAAGAGGAGAAGATCTATAGATAGAGCGCATATTCTCCTCATTTAACTCTTTATCCCTATGCCACTTTAAGATCTGCTGCACCATATTAGCTGGCACAACTCGACTTCTCCGTAGCTCCCAAAATCTCTCTATAATGATTGCAAATGCCAACACAGAGGAGAGCAGTAGTGGCAACATCAACCAACCACCTTTTAATAACAGTTCAAACATTAGTTAATCTTCTCTTAAAATTATGCTAATTGTTTTTAGCAAATTGTATTCCAAATTACAGACTTAATGATTCTATCACAGAGAGAATAGTACACTGTGTAGACTACACTCTATAGATATATTACTGAGTAAACCATACTCGTTGATTTAGATCTCGCCATGCAGTGGGCTCTCCTCCACCTAGTTTAACTTCAACCGCTCCAGAATCGTCGCTCATCCATAACTTTACCCCTCTTTTTCTATAACGCTCAACTATATCATCCTTAGGAAAACTAAATCTATTTCTATATCCAACTGGAAATATCGCCAAACGTGGAGTAGTAAGATCTAACCAACGCTCTGTGGATGAAGTTCTGCTCCCATGATGTGGAACCACTAGAGCGTCCACATTTAATATTTCTGGATCTAAATTGTCGACCATCAACTGCTCTGCCTCGTGTTCAATATCTCCTGTTATCAGAAAACTGTCGCCATTAGCAGACTCAACCCTAACTACACATGACCCATTATTCCCACGAAAGTGGTTCAAAGTTGGAGGGTGAATAATTTTAAATTTAACTTCAGACCACTCCCAACTCTCTCCAGCTATGCATCCAGTAGCTCCTTTTACCTTCTTAGGAACAGATGATTTTGCCTCTACAATAGCCACCTTTTCCTGTATAGATTTAAGCCCTCCTATATGGTCACGATCTCCATGACTAACTATTAGCATATCAATCTTATCCCAACCACGCGCCTCTAGAAATGGGGTTATAACTGCAGATCCAGCATTAAATGTTCTACTAAAACGATCTCCTGTATCGTAAAGCATAACTCTCTCATTAGTCTCAACCACAACCGCAAGCCCCTGCCCCACATCCAATACAGTAACCCACGCTTCACCCTCTACTGGTCTAGGAGGAGCTGACAAAATCAGGGGAAGTATGAGTAGAAGAGAGAGTGCGCGCGTCGTTCTGCGTATAGTTTTAGATGGTGGAGAGATAGCAACTACAATCCCCACAGTTGCCAACAATACTGTCCATAACTGAGGCTGATGAAATCTAAAATGAGATATTGGAAGCTCTGCTGACCAATTTAATAGTGGTCTTAACAGTTCAAAACTACTTCCCGTAAGAGTTAACAGCAGTTCAGCTCCTGCAAGTTCAAGTATATGCAACATAGCAGCCAGCAGATTAAGTGGAACCACGACCATACTTATCCATGGAACTGCTACAATATTTGTAAATGGTGCAACTAAAGATCCCTGCCTAAACAGTAATAGAAGCAGTGGTAACATCCCTAAAGTAAGGACTAATTGAATATGCACAACGGATCGAATTCTACTCATTACCCTACTTAATCTACTCTCTACAGCAATATCTGCAGACACTTCTGTAGACCCTCTGCGTGGCAGCGCATATAAAATAAGTCCGACAGCCCCAAAGGAGAGCCAAAACCCTGCAGATAGAACTGCAAAGGGATCTAAAACGAGCAGAACAAACATAGCTGTTAAATAGATACTCCAGAGAGATACCGCACGCCTAAATAGAATCATCCCCATAACCACGCTAACCATCACCAACGCTCGTTGAGTTGGAATGGCAAATCCAGCCAGTGCTGCATATCCGAGAGCACCTACTATTCCACCCACAGCGCCAACCTGTTGAGCTGGAATATAGAGAAGCAGAGGTGAGTAAATAGACCATAGCCAGCGAAATAGAAAGAAAAATAGTGCGGAAACTAATCCAATATGAAGTCCAGAAATTGCCATTAGATGACTCGTACCAGTCTGCCTAAATATATCCCACTCTTCAGTTGATATCCCTTGCCTATCCCCTACAGCCAGTGCCGCAAGAACTCCACCATTTGGTGAGCTCGTGCGCATCCACTCTGAACTACTCTCTCGTAGTGAAGATATAGTATCGGTATTTTTTCCAACAACTCTATTCTGTACAACTCTATTCTGTACAACATACCCTGTAGCTCTAACCCCTTTTTGAAATAGCCACTGCTCCCAACTAAACCCTCCAGGGTTCATAAATCCATGCGGCCGTTTCAGACGAACCTTCAGAGTCCAGCGCTCTCCAGCCTTGGGCTCTGCTTGATCTCTCTCTCTTAGATACCAACTCAACCTTACCTGAGCTGGAAAATAGAACTCTCTCTTACCATTACTATCATCTAAATTTTGAGAAGCTTTCTCAATTTGAAATAGAAAGCGTATAGAGTTTGGACTTTTATGTTGCGGAATATCAACCACTCTTCCAACAAGCTGAAGATCAACCCCCTCCATCTCCTCTGGCAGATCTATAGCAAGACGGAACTCTGTCTGAATAGATGCCCACAAAACTCCTGCTACAAACCAGAATAGCGGGCGCACAATTTTCACTCGCCACCCCACCACCAATAGAGGCAGCAGAACTACTGCCCATTTTGAGGATGGGAGCTCCGAGAGTTGGAACAGCAGCATAATTCCCAGAGTAAAGGGAAGCACTACCCATCCAATTCCAGCTATTCTTTTCACACTAACTGCATTCACTGATATAATCCAACACTATTCTAATTTAACATTAATTTCATACTAACTTCATACTACTCCATTTTTTACAATATTTAACACTATTTAACTCATACACCACACTATGCCTAAGCATCTCATAAAGCGTTATATGCCAGACCATAAGAGCATAAAAGAGCATAAGCACCTGCGTATTTTTGGGCCTCTGCTGCACAACGCGAATTTATGGCACCTTAATCGACACTCAGTAGCTGGCGCCTTTGCAGTTGGTTTATTTATGGCATGGACTCCAGTCCCTTTTCAGATGGTACTTGCTGCCGCTGCTGCTATTATGTTTAGTGTTAATCTCCCTATAGCGCTCGGGCTAGTATGGATAACAAATCCGATTACTATGCCTATACTATTCTGGTTTGCCTATTGGGTTGGATCCAATATACTTGGAACTCCACCAGTAGATATTGAGTTTGCAATCAGCTATGAGTGGCTGCAGACCGTGCTTCCACAGATCTGGAAACCATTTCTTTTCGGATGCCTTATTAATGGAGTTATCAGCGCATTAATCGGTTACTATGGTATGCAATCATTCTGGATATGGCATGTGCGTCGAAGCTGGAAACAGAGGGGCGGGAGCATTAATTAACAACCAATTAATTTAAGGAACTAACTCATCAACTACTCCATCCACTAAACGCACCACCCTATCCATACGAGAGGCTAGATCTCTGTCGTGAGTTACTAAAACTAACGCTGTACCATCCCCACCTGCTGAACCGCTATTAAGCTCTAACATCAACTCATATACCTGTTCTGCACTCTCACTATCAAGATTTCCTGTTGGCTCATCAGCTAACATCACCGCAGGCTCAGTAACCAGCGCCCGTGCTACTGCTGCCCGTTGGCGTTCCCCTCCAGACAGAGCTGACGGCTTATGAGTCAATCTATGTTCCAACCCAACTCTACCTAAAATATGGGCAGCTCTCTCCTCCGCCTCTCTGCGCTTAACTCCCCTAATAAGAAGCGGCATAGCCACATTATCGAGTGCGCTAAACTCAGCAAGCAGATGGTGAAACTGATATATAAAACCGAGTTTTCTATTACGCACCCCGCTTCGCTGATTCTCAGATAGAGTTGCTAGGTTCACCCCATCCACCAATACAGAGCCAGAAGTTGGACTATCTAACCCTCCAAGCAGATGAAGTAGTGTAGATTTACCTGAACCAGATGTGCCGACAATCGCAACTCGCTCCCTGCGCTGAACTGCAAAATTAACTTCTCTTAATACTGAGACACTACTCTCTCCATCATCAAATACACGAGAGAGATTTTTACACTCTAAAACTATATCACTCATACCTAAGAGACTCCGCAGGCTGCACTTGCGACCCTTTCCAAGCTGGATAGATAGTTGCTAATAGACTAAGCCCCAATGACACTAGCGTAATTACAACCACATCAGATAGAATCAACTCAGATGGAACTGACGAGATATAGTAGACCTCAGCTGAGAGAAACTGCACACCAAAAAGTCTTTCAATAGCTGGAATAATATTTTCAACATTTAACGCAAGGGAGACACCACCGACCAGACCTAAAAGCGTGCCCAACACCCCAATCACAATTCCCTGCACAATAAATATAGTCAGAATATCTCGCGGCCTTTCACCAAGGGTACGCAAGATTGCAATATCTGCCTCTTTGTCAGTAACCACCATCACCATAGTTGAGACTATATTAAAAGCTGCAACTGCGACAATAAGCATTAAAATTATGAACATCACTCTCTTTTCTAACTGAATTGCACTAAAGAAATTAGCGTGCTGCCTAGTCCAATCTGTCACCCTAAAGGCTCGTCCTGCACTATTTGCGATCTCACGACTCACCTCTGGAGCTCTAAACATATCACTAAGTTTTAGTCTTACCCCTGTCACCTCATCCCCCAATCTAAATAGTTTCGCGCTATCTCTAAGCGACAAGAGCGCCAAACCGCTATCAAACTCATACATCCCAACTTCAAAAATCCCAACCACAGTAAATCTTTTCATTCGTGGTACTAACCCCGCTGGAGTTACGCTACCTTTAGGAATCATCAAAGTTACCTTCTCCCCCAATCCGACTCGCAATCTACCCGCAAGTTCGCTACCCAGCACAATTCCAAAACTTACTCCATTTAGATCCGCAAGTTCGCCTTCAATCATCTGATCTGCAACCTCAGACACAAGACTCTCCGCTATAGGATCAACTCCACGCACCATCACCCCTAACGATTCACTACCAACAGAGAGTAACCCCTGTCCCTCAATATATGGGGCAGAGCCAACCACATCAGGATGCTCCATCGCTATATCAGAGACACTTCTCCATTTTGGTAGAGTATCATCTAAACCCAAGAGACTAGCGTGCGCAGCCATTCCTAGCATCCGTTCACGCAGCTCCTTCTCAAAACCATTCATCACAGATAAAACGGTAATTAGAGCCATAACCCCAAGAGCAATCCCTAATATTGAAGTTAGAGATATAAAAGAGATAAAACTATTTTTTCGTCGTGCCTGCGTATAACGCAATCCAATACGCAGTTCCAATTTTCTAATCATCAGATTAGTATAGCGTAAAATTACTAAAACAGTAGTAAAATAGCACAATGACAGAATACATCTTTAGTTCACCTCTACCCATAAAAGCTGGCGACAAGCGCAAATGGGCGCAACTCTATGGAAGTGCGGCAGGGCTGGCGATTGTTGAAGCAGCAATAGCCTCGGCGGCGGCAGAACGAGGACCGATTCTACTGTTGGCAAATGATACAGCAAGCATGAATCGTCTTGAAGATGAACTACACTTCTATGCGAGCGGAAGTGAGCTCCCTATACTAACCTTTCCAGACCAAGAGACACTGCCTTACGACCGCTTCTCACCTCATCCAGATATAACTTCACGCCGTCTTGAGGTACTGACTCAACTACCACAACTAGAGCAGGGAATCATACTTTCTACCCTTCCGACCGTAATGCAGCAAGTGCCTCCGTGTGACTATATTAAGCGTCACGCTTTTAGCCTAGCACTTGGTGAAACACTCAACCGAGACAAACTAAGACTGCGCCTAGAACAGAGTGGCTATCACTCTGTTTCGCAAGTGATGGAGCACGGAGAGTATGCATTTCGTGGATCAATCATCGACCTCTTTCCAATGGGTGCTAAGACTCCATATCGTATTGACCTATTTGATGATGAGGTTGAGACGCTCTCCACCTTTGATCAAGAGAGCCAACGCAGCACCGAGCAGGTAGAGGAGATCAAACTTCTTCCAGCTCGCGAATTTCCGACTGATGAGGATGGAGTTCGCCAGTTTAGAACATCATGGCGAATTATGTTTGAAGGAGATCCACAAGAAAATCCGATCTATCGCGACATAAGCCAAGGACTTACCCCAGCAGGCATTGAGTACTATCTACCACTCTTCTTCGAAACCACCACCCTTTTTGGATACTTGCCTGATCGACACACCATCATCTACGAAAGTGAAGCAGAGTCTGTAGCTCAACAGTTCTGGAAGGAGATTGGAGAGCGTTACGAAGATCAGAAACTAGACAGAGAGAGAGTTGTAGTTGCACCAGAGCAGCTATTTATCAAGAGTGATCAACTTTTCGCTAAACTCAAACTATCCCCCGCCATTCAACTTAACCGTTTTGAGATTGAAGCGGTGTCTGAACGAGGAGATTTCAACTTAGGCAGCCGCAAACCGATGCAGCTCGGGGTACAGTCTCGCAGTGTTGATCCTCTCAAACCTCTCCTCAACTTTATTCAGACATTTTCAGGACGAATTCTGCTTGCAGTAGAATCTAACGGACGGCGTGAAGCGCTACTAGAGATGCTTCGCCCTCACTCCATCCATCCTCATCTAGTCGAGAGCTGGCAGCAATTCATTAAGGACGACTCCCCCCTCTCACTCTTTGTTTCGCAACTTGAAGAGGGGCTGCTACTTAACGACATAGTAAAAGATAAGATAGCTGTTGTTACCGAGTCTCAGATATTTGGACAACAAGTATTACAGCAGAGGCGGCGTAGATCAAAACGAAATGCAAATAGTGCTATCGGCGCTGATGCAGTAATTCATCATCTTTCAGAGCTTAAACCAGGAAATCCAGTAGTTCATATAGACCACGGAGTTGGAAGATACCAAGGATTAATATTTTTAGATGCAGGAGGAACTCCAGCCGAATATTTGGTACTAGAGTATAACAAGGGAGATAAACTTTATGTCCCTGTGACATCTCTTCACCTAATCGGCAGGTATAGTGGAACTGATCCAGATAAAGCTCCACTCCATAGACTAGGAAGTGATCAGTGGCATAAAGCACGCAAAAAGGCAGCGGAAAAAGTTAGAGATGTTGCAGCTGAACTTCTCGAGATATACGCCAAACGAGAAGCTAAACAAGGTTACACAATTAGTGATCCAGATATCGAATATCAGCAATTTGCTAATCAATTTCCATTTGAGGAGACTCCAGATCAGAGTGATGCAATCAGTTCCATCATAGATGATATGAGATCTACAAAACCCATGGATAGGCTTATCTGTGGTGATGTAGGGTTTGGAAAAACAGAAGTTGCAATGCGTGCCGCCTTTTTAACTGTCCAGAGTGGTCGCCAGATTGCTGTACTTGTCCCCACAACTCTACTTGCACAACAACATTATGAGAACTTTAGAGATCGCTTCGCTGATTGGCCATTTAAAATAGCAGCTCTCTCTCGTTTTCAAAGTAACAAAGAGAGTGCTCTCATCCTCGAACAGCTCGCTGCTGGAAAAATAGATATAGTGATCGGAACTCATAAACTCATTCAACAAAATGTTGAATTCAAACAGCTAGGAATGGTCGTAATTGATGAAGAGCACCGCTTTGGTGTACGCCAAAAAGAGCAGTTTAAAAAACTGCGTTCAGAGATAGATATTCTGACACTAACTGCTACTCCAATCCCACGAACTCTAAATATGAGCATGTCAGGGCTACGAGACCTCTCTATAATTGCCACTCCACCTAATAACAGAGTAGCTATTAAAACTTTTGTTAGAGAGTGGGATCCTGCCCAAATTAGAGAGGCATCTCTTCGTGAAATAAAACGAGGCGGACAACTCTATTTTCTCCATAACAAAGTTGACACTATTGATAAAACTGCTCGAGAGATCCGTAAATTAATTCCTGAAGCTGAGGTAGCGGTTGCACACGGACAGATGAGTGAGCATGATCTAGAGCGGGTGATGAAGGATTTCTACCATGGACGCTTTAACATTTTAGTCTGCACCACCATTATAGAGACTGGCATTGATATCCCAACAGCCAACACGATCATTATGGACCGTGCAGATCGCTTAGGTCTAGCCCAACTATACCAACTGCGTGGACGAGTTGGACGCTCCCACCATCGCGCTTATGCCTACCTTATCATCCCCCCTAGAAATCAAGTCTCTCCTGATGCCTTAAAACGGTTGGAGGCGATAGAGTCATTAGAGGAGCTTGGCGCAGGATTTACTCTAGCCGTCCACGATATGGAGATTCGTGGAGCTGGCGAACTTCTTGGTGATGGGCAGAGTGGGCGTATGCAAGAGATAGGGTTTGACCTCTATGCAGAGATGCTAGCGAGAGCGGTAGAAGATCTAAAATATGGCAGAGAGAGCGATCTAGAGGGTAACTTAACTCCACAGATAGAGATAAACCTCGGTGAACCTGCACTACTACCTGAAGATTACCTTCCAGATGTTAATGCTCGTCTAGTACTCTACAAGAGAATTGCCGCCGCAAAAAGTGAAGATGAACTAAATGAACTTCAAGTGGAGATGATAGATCGTTTTGGACTTCTTCCAGAGCAAGCCAAAAATCTTATCAAAACTACTGAGCTAAAAATAATTGCCGCTCCACTTGGTATTGAGAAGATTGAGGGAAATAGTGATGGAGCTCAACTTAAAATCGCAACCAAACACCATCTTGACCCTCTAAAACTGATCAAACTAATTCAACAAAAACCAAAGAAATATCAACTGAATGGACAGGATAGACTAAAAATTATATTTGAGAGTAGCAGTATGGAAGAGAGAGTAGCAATTATTGAGGAGCTTCTGCAACAGTTGGCACACTAAATGCATCTTACCTTGTAAATAGAGATATTAATCTAAATACACTACAGGGAGCAGTAAGATGGGACATGCGCTTAACTACGATATGGAGCTACAAGCTGCGGATATAGCTGACGAGGTTATGCGCAGAGTTGTGCGCCCACTCCATACAGGACCAGCAGCTAATAAAGATAGAGATCTACAGCATCACATTAATAGTGATAAGCATCTAGAGCTCAATCTTTCATTAGAGTTACAAGCAAAACTTGACATTAACTCAATAATTAACACATTTTCTCACACCCTAAAGACATTTGTTCCTCACTCTGAAGTTAAATTAGTAACAGCCGAAAACTCTATCACCTCTAACAGATTAGAAGAGAGCATAAATAAGGTAGATCACAGAGAGAGTGTAGATCTTATTTTTGAACAGACTAAAATTGGCGTCGTTACCCTAATAAGTGAGCAACCAGTGAGTCGCTGGGCGGCAATATTTTTCCGCTACCTTACTCGTTACTTAGTACACCCCGTCAAAAATGCACTACTTATAGAGACACTCACCACACAGACATTAACTGACCCCTTAACTGGAGCACTTAATAGATCAGCTCTGAATCATGATCTCGAGAGCAGCATCTACGCATCTGCACGAAGCCATACTCCATTTACCGTAGTTATGATCGATATTGATTTTTTCAAAAAGATCAATGATAACCACGGACATACTATTGGAGATAAAGTACTACAAGATATGAGCTCATTGATTCAACATGAGATTCGCCTGTCAGATAGCTTCTATCGCTACGGAGGTGAAGAGTTCACCATACTCCTACACAACACCAATCCTCAACACGCAGTTAAAAAGATAGAACAGATCCTTACTAAAATAAGAGAGCATCAGTTCATCAGCTCCCAGAAGAGCACTCCACTCAAGATAACCATTAGTGCAGGAGTCTCTGAATGGCAGAGTAACGACGATCCAGAGAGCATAATTTCTCGCGCAGATAGCGCCCTATACCAATCAAAAACCAACGGCAGAGACCGTATCACTATTTTTTCAATCGGAGCATAAACAATGAACACCGTAACTAAAACCAAAGAAAACCCAATCGGCTACAAAACAGAAGAGGAGCTTATCTCTGATGTTTCACAAGCAACCCCACATCGCCTAGTACAGATGCTCTATCAAGGAGCACTCAAACGCATCATCATCGCAAAAGATGCTATAGATAATAATGATTATGAGACTAGAGATAAGACAATTGATCGCATCATATCTATCATCAAATCTTTAGATGAGAGCCTAAACTACAAAGATGGTGGTGAGATTGCTAAAGGTCTACACCTAGTTTACCATCAATCTATCTTGCTACTCCTAGAGGCACAGCAGTACAATACAAGTTCTCTCCTAGAGGAGCCATTCGAAATATTAGCGCAGATGAATGACTCCTGGAATAATATCAATAAATAGATCCCAAACTTAAATTGAGTATCTTTAAATAATGCTTAAAATAATGCATTGCGGGCTGATTCCAAAACCTCTATAATAGCGCACACAAACCGTGCCGAGATGGCGGAATTGGTAGACGCAGCGGATTCAAAATCCGCCGGCAGCAATGTCTTGGGGGTTCAAGTCCCCCTCTCGGTACCATATATTTAACTAAGTTATGTAATCTTTCAAATGCTGCGATCTAGATATTGACCACCTTATGCTAATGGAGACTTTTAAGATTTAGTTCAACTTAAAGATAGAGACAACCGAGGTTAATCCTTTTGCCTGCTCACTTAATGCGCTACTGGATGCTGCAGTCTCTTCTACTAAAGCCGCATTTCCTTGGTTAGCATCATCTAGCTGAGAAATTGCAGTATTGATCTGCTCAATTCCTCGAGTCTGTTCTTGTGCTGCAGAAGCAATCTCTGTTGCAGTCGCACTGACCTTACCCACCGAATCCTGAATTTTCTTGAGCGCCTCTCCGGTCTGATCAACTAGCCCTCGCCCTTCAGAAACTCGTTCTGTCGTGCTATCAATTAAGGATTTAATATCTTTTGCGGCATCTGCAGAGCGTTGTGCCAAGGTTCGCACCTCTCCCGCAACTACAGCAAAACCTCGCCCCTGCTCACCTGCACGGGCAGCCTCAACAGCAGCATTCAATGCCAATAGATTAGTCTGAAAAGAAATCCCATCAATCAATGTAATAATATCTGATATTTTTCCACTAGAGTCACTGACTCGCTCCATTGCACCAATCGCCTGCTCTACAACCATAGCGCCCTCTCCTGCCTCTTGCTCCGTTTCCTGAACCAGTTGACTCGCATAGGCCGCATTATCAGCACTTAATTTTACAGTACTCGCTATCTGCTCCATACTAGCTGCCGTCTCTTCCAGACTGGCGGCCTGTTCACTGGTTCGACTAGAGAGATCCTGATTTCCACTTGAGATCTCAACCGTTCCAGACGCTACATTTTCTGCTGAGAGCCGAACCTGTCCTACGGTATAAGAGAGGTTAGTCTGTGTAGTGTTGATTGCCTCCTTCATTGCAGCCAGGCTTCCATGAAAATCTCCCTCAATATTATGGGTCAAATCTCCTTTGCCAATTCTAGTCACGACAGAGACTGTCTCATCAATGGCCACCTCTAAAGAGTTCATCGTACGATTGATTCCCCCTTTCAACAGATTGAGATCCCCTCTTGCATCCACACTCATCCGTTGCGTAAAGTCTCCCTCTGCCAAGCGAGCAATCACCTCACCAGTCTGTTGAATAATCTGATCAATAGAACTCATTGCATTGTTTACTTGATCTCGAAACAACTTCTCTACATCATCACTCATGCGCACACTCAGGTCTCCACTTCCAAGACCCTGCATCACATCTTTCAGTGCACTCATGGTATTTTCAACGCTATCTGCAGAGCCATTGACCCCCTCTTTCAATACAAGAAGATCTCCTTTAAAGTTAGACTGGATACGATGAGCAAAAACTCCCTGAGCAATCTCTCCCACAACCTTACTGGATTCATCAATTGCTTTCTGTAAGGTTTCTAAAAGATTATTCACTGCTACGGCCATCTCAGCAATCTCATCTTTACTCTCAACCGCTGCACGTAATGAAAAATCACCTTCCTCGGCAATACTCATTACTACCTTCTTCAAATGAGCAATCGGGTTAGTAATCACCCGTACTCTATAGATAAAAAATGGCACCAATAAAAACATTAGCAATAAGATGACCAACAACATACGCTTCAACTCTTCCACCTTAGCTGCACTGCTAATTTGCAATGCCTCAATCACTTCGGCAGAGCGATCAAAAAGTGGCTGGTATCCAAGCATCAGCAGATCAATGGCGCTATAAAATTCCTCTTCAGTCGCCCCACTCTCGAAAATTAGAAAATCAGGGTTGAGAATAAGGGTCAATGAGTGAAGCATTGGCTCCCATTGCTCCCCCGTTATCAATAGAACCACCTTGGATGCACCTTCACTGACTGGGAATTCCATCTTGTTCCCCCCCACCAGAATGGATCCCCCTTCAGTCAAAACAGCAAGATTCATAGAAAAACCTTCCACACTTGACAACAGGTGTTCACGCGCCTCTTCCGCATCCAGCTCACTTTCTAGCACCGAGACCAACTCGCTCACCTCAGCAGCGATCTGTCGTATCAACACCTGTTGACCACCTGCTACTTTCATCACAGCAGAATCTGCAGATTGTCCATCTACTGTAATGAAGGTACCCACAACAATAAGCGCAACAAAGATACTATAAAGAAGAACGATTCCAGTAAATTTTGAGCGAATGGAGGAGAAAAAACGCATCAAGTTGTCGCTATTTCACACCCACAAACCGCTCCATAACAACAGACTGTCCTGCAGGAGAGAGTGCCCACTCTACAAATTTCTTGACATCACCCTTAGGTGCCCCTTTTGTGACCAAATAAAGAGGACGAGTCACTGGATAATTGGGATTTTTCACGGTTGCAGCCTGACCATCAATAGAGAGCGCTCTAATTCCACGCTTTCCAGTTAGGAATGAGAAACTAATCTGTCCAATCGCACCTTTTTGGTTAGCGACAGAACGTACAATCTTCGCATCTGGCGTAATCACTTTCGCCCCTTGATAGGCTGCGCCACCGAGCAACTTGCTTGCAAACACCTTACGGGTTGCCGACCCTTTCTTAACAATATAACTCTTAATAGCCAGATCATCTCCACCCAACTCTGACCAATTGGAGATTTTTCCAGTAAAAATACCCTTCAACTGTGCAGCACTTAACTCTTTAACTGGATTTTTGCTATTTACAATCGCTGCAATTGCATCCTTTCCAATGAGTGTTGCCACTGCCCCTTTCTTTAACATTTCCGGCTTCACACTACGCGCCACTCCGCCCACAGAACAGCGACCTGCAATAGCACAGCGTTCTCCACCACCACTCTCTGGCTTTGTGTTGAGTTTAAATTTTGATTTTTTATAGACTTTCGAGGCATCCCCAATAAATTTTCCGACTGTTGAGGAACCAACATAGCTAATACTCCCCCCATAACTACTCAAGGGCAGCAGCAAGAGGGCAAAAACTGGAAGTATCATTTTACATTTCATTATTTTAATCTCCTAAGATTTTATTGGAACAGCTACATTACACGATAAAAGAATCATCACATATCGCGGGTTCAACTTTGAAGTGCACAATCTAGTGTTTTTTTTCTAGACCTTCGATTAAGAAAATTTTTAACACTATTTACAATTAAAGCATACTTATTTAATTATTTGCAAGATATTTTAGCTTTAATTGTAGGCGTAAACAGACCATCACTTCCTAGCCAGTTTTTTCTACTCTATAATTTTTTACACTCTAATAAATAACACTCTGACCCTAATTATTTTGACCCTAATTATTTTTAGCGATCCTGATACTATCATTTATTGGAAGTATGCGGTGAGACATTTTTTTGTAAACGCTGTATAGTTATCAGTAATGAACAGAGCGGATAGAGTTAGTCAAGCGCATTGCAAGCAGGCAGTTAAGGAGAAGCTAGAGTCTCTCTACTCCTTAATAGAAGAGCATTACAGTCTTGCGCTTAGTTGTAGGGTTGACTATAGTCTGCGCGGTACTAGAGCAGGAACAGCTCTCAGTAGAAGAAAGTTTGGGAGAGTTTCTATCAAGCCCAGTGAAAATATTATCCGTCTAAACTTAGGAATGCTTCAAGATCCAATACTGCATGATGATATGGTTAATGATACAGTTGCGCACGAGCTTGCTCATATTGTCTGTCATCACTTACATCCGAAAGCTCGAGGGCATAACCAGTGGTGGCGATCCATTGCACTTACATTAGGTGGAACTGGCAAGCGCACTCACGACTACGATGTGTCAGCACATAGAATTCGCAAAATGAAACGCTTTCAATACCAGTGTAGCAACCCTCAGTGCGCTAAAGATTATGAGTTAAGCGCTATTCGTCATAATAGAGTTTTGAGAGGAGCAAGCTACTACTGCGCTGTATGTGGTGAAGATCATATAATAAAAACAGTAGAAAAATAATAGATTGTACTTCACAGTAAATAGTGATATCTTCTCTCTGCTTTAATAATATTAACCAAGGAGAGAACCTAAGATGTATATAAACAGATTTATAAAAACGAAAACCAAAAACAGACTATCAGCTACTCTATTAGTGCTATCAGTTTCTGCGTTAAGTGCGGGTAGTGCGAATGCATTTATCAGTGGTGATAATATGAAGATGAATAAGTGGGGAAATTGGCAGGATTGGAATGGTCCATCTTCTATGGGAGATTGGGGTAACAACGGCTGGAGTGACAATATGCCTTGGGGTGGTAGAGGTGGTAATCGTGGAGGTTGGGGTGGTATGAACCCTAATGGTATGAATGGTATGGGTATGCCTTGGGGTGGCGGCAACCGTGGTGGCTGGGGCGGAATGAATCCTAATAGTATGAACGGTATGCCTTGGGGCGGTGGAAATCGTGGACGAGGCGGTAATCGTGGCGGTTGGGGTGGTATGAGCCCTAATGGGATGAACGGTATGGGTATGCCTTGGGGTGGCGGTGGCAATAGAGGTGGATTTGGTTCTATGCCAAATTATGGTTCTATGCCAAGCTATGGCTCTATGCCAGGATTTAATTCTATGCCAGGTTATGGTTCTATGCCTTACGCTCAGCCTCAGCCACAACAGAGTCCTCAACAGCAACATAGCGAACCAGCAGTTGCCGCTGAGGGGCGTTACCCTGTACGCCCTGCTGAACCTACTGTAGATACAACTACTGTAGATTAGTTCTGGGGTTGCATAGTACTGGATGCAAAAGGTGATATTTAACCTTTGCATCCAGTAGTTAAACTATCTTACTCTACCTCTTTGAACGAGCATTAAGATCTAATTTTTTCAGATATTCAAAACGCTCTTTTATCTTAATTTCCATACCCCGCTCTACAGGATGGTAGTAGCTCTGTTCACCAAATTCTGACGGAAAGTAATTTTCTCCTGCTGCATAAGCTTCTACTTCATCATGTGCGTAACGATAGTTTGGCGATCCATTACGAAGATGTTCTGGAACATTATATGAGCGCCCACTTTTCACTGCCGCTTGGACTTCACCCCATGCCTTGTATATGGCGTTACTTTTAGGAGCAACTGCTAGATAACTTATCGCTTGTGCTATAGCTAACTCTCCCTCTGGAGTGCCGAGCCTACTATATGTATCCCATCCACTTAGTGCGATCTGAAGAGCTCTAGGATCTGCATTTCCTATATCTTCACTGGCTATGCGTACTACTCTACGAGCTATATATAGTGGATCAGCTCCTCCATCTAACATCCGCGCAAACCAATATAGAGCGGCATCTGGTTTTGATCCTCGTATTGATTTGTGAAGCGCCGATATCTGCTCATAGAATGAGTCTCCCCCTTTATCAAAGCGCCTACTCTTCTCTCCCGCTGCTACCTCTATCTGCTGGAGAGTGACTACTCCATTTAGCTCTCTGTTAGATAGCACAATATCTAGGATATTTAAAACTCTGCGTCCATCTCCATCTCCTGCAGCAATTAGAAGTTTAAGTGCCTCCTCTCTTATCTCAATAGTTTCTGACTCTTGTCTGTTGTGAGTAGCTAGTGCGTACTCTACTATTTGCTGGAGTGCGCTATCCTCTAAGCTTCTCAACTTATATAGACGAGAGCGAGAGAGGAGCGCGTCATTAAGTTCAAATGAGGGGTTCTCGGTAGTAGCTCCTACAAATATTAGAGTACCATCTTCTACGAAAGGGAGAAATGCATCTTGCTGGCTTTTGTTAAAACGGTGTACTTCATCTACAAAGAGCAGAGTGCGATTACCAAGCTGCTGTGCCTGTTGCGCCTGTTCGATTACTGCACGAATATCTTTCACTCCAGAAAGCACTGCTGAAATGGCAATAAAGTGAGTTTTAGAGTTGGCAGCCATGAGTCTTGCAAGTGTAGTTTTACCGCTACCTGGAGGCCCCCAGAGCAACATAGAGTGTAAATTCTCACCATCTATCGCTTGACGAAGTGGCATCCCCATTGCGAGCAGATGGCTTTGCCCTCTAAATTGCGCCATATCAATGGGGCGCATCTTCTCTGCTAGAGGAGCACTACTCACCGACAACATCTACTCCAGCTGGTGGAGTAAAGATAAATAGATCTGAGGAGAGTGGTTTATTATAGTTGAGGTTTATAAATTCAATAGAGGTTTGCTGCCCTAAACTATCGACCACTTCAACCATTTTGAGTCTACCACCACCCAACCAAAGTTCTATTTTTTCAAAACCTCCCTCTTGCTTGCGTGGAGTTAATACCACCCAGTTTTCCTTGCTAGTAATTATAAAGTTCTTCTCTATATCATCTACTCCTCTACTCTCAGTCAATAGAGCCGCAGGTGTATTGGCTAGTGAATCACCTTGACTGCGCACTGTAACTTGCTCTAAATCTGGATCATAGATCCATATCTTATTGCCGTCTCCTATTATCTGCTGTGGATATGGAGTGATGGTATCCCATCTAAATTTACCCTGTGTAGAGTTATCTTGTGTGGAGTTTCTTGCAATGTAGAGTTTACCGCTACTCCTCTCTATCATCCGACCAGAGCTATCTTTTACCTGCTGTTTAAAACTCCCTTGCAGAGTAACTAAGTTAGCTAGATAGTTATTAAGCTCATCTATCCTACCACTCACTGTAGAGATTGCATTGGAGGCGATAGAGACAGTAGAGAACAGTGCAGTACTGAATGCTGCCGCCGCTATTAGAGTTAGTTTGATAGTTGATAATTTCATATTACAGATTGAATCACTCTACTCCAACAGGTGGTGGCGCGATCACTTCTCGCTGCCCATTAGACTCAATTGGACCAACAACTCCTGCAGCCTCCATCGCTTCCACTAAGCGCGAGGCGCGATTATATCCAACTCGTAATCTGCGTTGCACTCCAGACACTGATGCTTTACGAGTTTCAGTAACTATGCGCACCGCTTCATCATAGAGCACATCATCTTCACTGTTATCAGCGGCGACAGCTGCTGTCTGCTCCACTGCTGACTCACTAGTACTGAGCACTGCATCTACATAATCTGGCTCTGAATCTTTTTTGAGATACTCCACAACTCTATGCACTTCATCATCATCTACAAAGGCACAGTGGAGCCTTACAGGTATTCCTGCTCCTGATGGTAGATAGAGCATATCACCTCTTCCTAGTAAATTCTCTGCTCCCATCTGATCTAACACTACTCTAGAGTCCATCCTAGACGATACTTGAAATGCTATTCTTGTTGGCACATTGGATTTTATAAGCCCTGTAATAACATCTACTGAAGGGCGTTGAGTAGCGAGAATAAGGTGGAGACCAGCTGCGCGCGCTTTCTGCGCAATTCTTACAATAAGCTCTTCTACTTTTTTACCAACCTGCATCATCAAATCAGCAAACTCATCTACAAAGACAACTATATATGGAAATGGCTCTAGCGTTTGCGGGGTCTCTCCATCTATAACTTGATAGAGAGGATTATCAATTGGTTCGCCTGCCTCAATCGCATCTTTTACTTTTTTATTGTAACCAGATAAACTACGCACTCCAAGGGCTGACATTAACTTATAGCGTCGCTCCATCTCAGCTACACACCAGCGCAGAGCGCTAGCTGCTTCGCTCATATCTGTTACTACAGGTGCCAAAAGATGAGGTATCCCCTCATATACGGAGAGCTCCAACATCTTAGGATCTATCATAATAATACGAACATGTTCAGGCGTGTACTTATAGAGAAGACTTAATATCATAGTGTTAACACTAACTGATTTACCTGAACCTGTAGTACCAGCAACGAGCAGATGAGGCATCTTGGAAAGATCAGCAACTTGTGGATGCCCTCCAATATCTTTTCCCAGTGCTAAAATTAATGAGCCATTAGATTGGTCAAATGCTTTTGATGAGATAATTTCAGATAAAAATACTGTCTCACGCACTTCGTTTGGAATCTCTAAACCTATAGTTGGTTTGCCTGGTATAACCTCAACTACTCTAACACTCTGCAGGGTGAGAGAGCGAGCCAGATCATTAGAGAGTCCAGTAATTTTACTAGCTTTAAGACCAGGAGCAGGGAGCAGTTCAAAACGGGTTATAACTGGTCCAGGTTGCACTGCCACCACTTCCACATCGACACCAAAATCTTTGAGCTTAAGTTCAACTTGACGCGAAAGTACCTCTAAAGTTTCATCTGAATATCCACCTTCAGCATGTTTAGCTCTACTCAGTAGGGAGAGTGGAGGTGGCCCCACTTTTGCTCCAACTCCTGATTCGATAACGATCTCATCAAACAGCGATGGCTGACTCTCTTCAATAGCCCGCTTCCCTATCTCAATAGAGCCAACTTTCGGTTCAATTCTAACTTTTTTGCGCTTACTAGTTTTTTCACGCTCTTTACTTACACGCACTTCACGCCCTTCGCTCGCCGCTTGTCCGCTGCGTTTCTCTCTTATTTTTCCTGGTAATGTACGCAGATAAAATAGAGCTTGTAAGACTAAACCTCCAACTAGATCCATCACTTTAAACCAAGATATATGACTAAAAATTGAGATTCCAGCTAAAAATAGTGCGGAGAGAAATATTGTTCCTCCTGATGTCCCTAGTACAACTTCAAAACCTCCTCCAATTAAACCTCCAAGATGACCTCCAGATTGTACTGGCAGTAAACTATCAAAACGGTGAAAGTGAAGATGAGATAGACCAGCTCCTGCGAACATAGTCATAAAAAAACCTACTGTACGAAGTGCCAACAGATGTGGTTGAAAACGCAGGAGTCGTCCACGATCTATAAACAGTAACCATCCTAGCCATCCGACTGCTGGAGGAACTAACCATGCCATAGTTCCAAACAGTGTATAGAGAACATCAGAAATCCAAGCCCCAAGATATCCTCCAGCATTACTGTATGGGGTACCAGGAGCACTATAGTTCCAAGCATTATCATTTAAGCTGAAAGTGAATAGGGAGACCAAGAGGTAGAGTGCAATAGCTGCAGCTAAATATAGTCCACTCTCACGCAGACCTCGCTTAAGATGAAGCTTACTTGCCTCCTCCACTACATCTTGTTTTGGTTCCCGCTTAACCTTCTTTTTAGCAACTGCCAAGTGTTTCACCTAATATTGAATGTTGATTGTTGAGTGTTGAGTGTTTAAATTTAAAAGTGCAATTTTGTAATTAATGTAGTGGATATGACAGAATACATTATAGCAACACCTATTGTAGCAAGAAATTTATAGTAAGGAATATAATTCAACACTCAAAAAACACAATTAAATTTTAAACAAGCTACTGCTTAGAGTATAATTCGACCTCAATATTTTCAATGAAATTAAACAGAGTATATTTAAAGGAATTCACCATGAGCGAAACAAAGCATTGTCAACTTCTAATTCTAGGATCTGGTCCTGCTGGCTATACCGCTGCTATATACGCAGCTCGTGCCAATTTGAAGCCTACAATTATAACTGGAATGCAACAGGGTGGACAGCTTACTACTACAACTGAAGTTGATAACTGGCCTGGTGAACCTGAGGGGGTTGAAGGACCTGAGTTAATGGAGAGAATGTTAAAGCAGGCAGAACGCTTTAATACTGAAATAATTTTTGATATGATTCAAAGCGTAGATACTAGTGTGCGCCCTTTTCAACTGAAGGGAGATATGGGGTCGTACAGCTGCGATGCCTTAATTATCTGTACTGGTGCATCAGCTATGTATCTGGGGATAGAGTCTGAAGAGAAATTTATGGGACGAGGCGTATCTGGTTGTGCTACCTGTGATGGCTTTTTCTACAAAGGTCAGGATGTTGCGGTGATTGGCGGCGGCAACTCTGCAGTTGAAGAGGCGATCTATCTTTCACATATTGCTAAATCAGTTACGGTAATTCACCGTCGCGATAGTTTTAAATCTGAAAAGATTTTAGCTGAGAGAATTCAGCAGATGGCAGACTCAGCAGACGGAAATATAAATATCGAGTGGAACTCTCAACTAGATGAGGTTTTAGGCGATGATAGTGGAGTAACTGGTATCCGTATCCGCAGCACTAAAGATGATTCAACTAAAGAGTTAGATTTAAGCGGAGTATTTATAGCCATTGGGCATAAACCAAATACTGGAATGTTCCAAGATAAAATTGATATGGAGCATGGTTATATAACTGTTCGTAATAGTAAACGCCACTATGCAACTGGCACCAATGTTATGGGAGTATTTGCAGCTGGTGATTGTGCTGACCCAATCTACCGTCAAGCAGTAACCTCTGCTGGAAGTGGTTGTATGGCAGCTCTTGATGCTGAACACTACCTAGACAATTTAGATTGCGTTAAGACTGACTAATACAGCGCCCCTTACATTTTTTATAGTGTATAATCCACCGCTTTACTTTGATAGTAAAATTAATCATAAATCATAAATCATAAAATTTAAGAGTACGATAAAACAGATGGCAAAAGAAGAGCATATTGAGATGGAGGGTACGGTTGTTGAAAACCTACCCAATACAACTTTTAAAGTGGAGCTAGAGAATGGGCACGAGGTTATTGCGCACATATCTGGCAAGATGCGTAAGCACTACATCCGCATTCTTAAAGGGGATAAAGTTACGGTAGCATTAACCCCTTACGATCTATCTAAAGGGCGCATCACTTTTAGAGCTAGATAACCGCGAGCTAAATAGTCACTCACTATTTTGGTTAACTTCTCCTTAAGTTAACTCTTCCTTCGCACTTCCTGTAACTCTATTATTAGCTCTCTTATTAGATGCCGTCTTAGGAGCTGCGCTATGATATGAGAATCTTAACTTCTCATTGCGCACAGAGATCTCAACCTCTCCACCATTAATCAACTTGCCAAATAGTAGCTCTTCAGCAATCTGCTTACGGATCTCTTCTCTTATTAAACGAGCCATAGGACGAGCGCCCATCGCTTTATCATGCCCCTTCTCTGCAAGCCAGTTACGAGCTTCATCATCTAACGAAAGTTGTACATGCTTCTGATCTAACTGTGTCTCCAACTCGGTAATAAACTTATCGACAATGTAGGAGATGCTATCCTTATTTAATGAGTTAAATTGAATTACCGAATCAAGTCTATTTCTAAACTCAGGAGTAAACTGTTTTTTAACTTCTGCTAAACCATCACTAGAGTGATCCTGATGAGTAAACCCTACAGATGATCTACTCATCTGTTCTGCTCCAATATTAGATGTCATAATTAAAACCACATTGCTAAAATCACTCTTACGCCCATTAGAATCAGTTAAAGAGCCGTGATCCATAACTTGAAGTAGCAGATTAAACACATCAGGATGTGCTTTCTCAATCTCATCTAAGAGTAATACTGCGTAAGGATTTTTATTAACCTCATCTGTCAGCAAGCCGCCCTGATCAAAACCTACATAACCTGGAGGGGCACCAATTAATCTAGATACAGTGTGGCGCTCCATATATTCAGACATATCAAAACGGATCAACTCTACCCCCATCTGCATAGAGAGTTGTCGTGCAACTTCCGTCTTACCAACTCCAGTAGGCCCAACAAAAAGGAAGGAGCCAACAGGTCGTTCATCACTGCCTAAGCCTGAACGGGATAACTTAATTGCGGAGCTCATGGTCTCAATAGCTTCCTCTTGCCCAAAGATCACCATCTTAAGGTTCCGTTCTAGCCTCTCTAAATGTTCACGATCTGAAGTTGAAACATTACGGGATGGGACTCTTGCAATCTTAGCCACAACCTCCTCCATCTCTTTAACCCCTACCATTTTGCGCCGCCGCGATGGTGGAAGCAGTTGATTATGCGCACCAGCCTCATCCATAACATCAATAGCTTTATCTGGGAGATGTCGGTCTCCGATGTAACGGTCAGCAAGCTCTGCTGCTACAGTTAGAGATTGACGACTAAACTTAACTTCATGATGATCCTCAAAACGACTTTTTAGACCAAGTAAAATTTTAATAGTATCTGGAACTGAAGGCTCATTAATATCCACTTTTTGAAAGCGGCGCGCCAATGCGTGATCTTTTTCGAAGATACCACGATACTCTTGAAAAGTAGTTGAGCCAATACAGCGTAGATCACCTGTTGCGAGCTTGGGCTTAATCAGATTCGACGCATCCATAGTTCCACCAGAAGCAGATCCTGCACCAATAATAGTATGAATCTCATCAATAAATAAGATAGTGTCATCCAGTTCATCAAGCTCTTTTAACAATCCTTTGAGACGTTTCTCAAAATCTCCTCTATACTTTGTTCCTGCCAGCAGTGAACCTAGATCAAGTGAAAAAATAGTACTCTCAGATATAACATCTGGAACCTCTTGATCAACAATACGCCGCGCTAATCCTTCGGCAATAGCTGTCTTCCCGACACCAGCCTCTCCCACTAGAAGTGGATTATTTTTACGCCGCCTACAGAGAACCTGAATAGTGCGTTCAACCTCTTCCTCTCGACCAATGAGAGGATCAATTTTGCCCTGCTCTGCGAGATTATTTAAGTTAACAGCATAACGCGCAAGTGGTGATGCACTTTTTTCATCTACACTCTCTTCAGAAACTTTGGTAGAAGTTGAGTTCTCTTGCTCCGCTATTGCACCTTTCTCATGGGAGACATAGTGCACAACATCTAAACGAGATATCTCCTGTTGAGATAGAAAAAAGACTGCATGCGACTCTTTCTCCCCAAACAGAGCGATTAACATATTTTCTGCAGTAACTTCACTCTTGCCTGAAGATTGAACTTGAAAAATTGAACGCTGGAGTACTCGCTGAAAACCGAGAGTTGGCTGCGGATCTCTACTATCATCTAAATTAATAATAGGGCTGTTTATCTTAATGAAATTCTCTAAATCCTTACGCAGTTTTTCTACATCTCCTCCACACCCGCGCACAATTTCTGCGGAGACTGGGTTCTCCAGCAAAACAAGTAATAGATGTTCTAAAGTGATGAATTCATGCCTATTATCTCGTGCTTGCTTAACTGCAAGTCCAAGTGAAAATTCCAGCTCTTTACTTAGCATATTTTTACTCCCAATATTCTCATATAACTTATTATTATATTTATCATTATAACCATAACTAAAGTGCGCCATTACCCTTTTAATACTATAGTTAATTTACGGCAAAATTCACGACTTCTTAACCATTTTTTACAATCTAATCCACAACTACTTTACAATCTAGAATCACTGCTCTATTTTCTCCAATTTACATAGTAGAGGATGCTCATACTCTTTCGCATAATCTGTCACTTGTGCAACTTTGGTCTCTGCAATTTCAAAAACAAACACTCCGCAAACTCCCTTCCCTTTGGTATGAATATTAAGCATAACCTCTGTTGCCTCCTGTTCATCCATCCGAAAAAATAGTTGCAACACGGCAACTACAAAGTCCATCGGAGTATAGTCATCATTGAGGAGCACAACTTGATAGCGCGAAGGTTCCTTAAGCTTTGCGCTCGCCTCCTCCACATTCTCAACCACATCTGAGACAGAAGAGTTATTTACTTCATTAACACTCACTATAGATCAACCTCCACAATCATATTTCCTAAAAATAAAATTATTACCTAGAACTTAAGTATACTATGTGAGTAATGATAATTCTGCTAAATAAACCATTTAATGTATTGAGCCAATTTAGAGATGGTGAAGGTCGTGACACTCTCGCTAAATATATCGATATTCCTAATATCTATCCTGCAGGAAGATTAGATAGGGATAGTGAGGGGCTAATAGTTTTGACTGATGATGGAAAATTGCAAGGCAAGATAAGTCATCCTAAACATAAAATGGAGAAGTGTTATTGGGTGCAAGTTGAGGGGATACCTAATAGTGATGCGCTACAACAGTTGCGAGATGGGGTTGACATTAAGGGGGGCAGAACAGCTCCTGCCACAGTAAAACTCATTGACACTCCAAGTATCTGGCTTCGTAAGCCGCCAATTAGAGAGCGCAAAAATATTCCAGATAGCTGGATTGAACTCCGCATCAGAGAGGGGAAAAACCGTCAAATACGAAGAATGAGCGCTGCAGTTGGACATCCAACTCTGCGCTTAATTCGTACCTCAATAGGCCCTTGGAGTATTGATGGATTAAAGCCTGGAGAGTGGTGTAGAGTCAACTTAGGTGGAGATAGATTATGATAATGGTTGGACTATCTGGTGGAGTCGACTCCTCTGTTGCCGCAAAATTACTTCTTGATCAAGGGTACGAAGTTGAAGGTCTCTTTATGAAAAATTGGGATGAGGATGATAACTCCTCATACTGTAGTGCAGAAGAGGATCTCGCCGATGCAGAGAGTGTTGCCCATAAACTTGGGATTAAGTTTCATAGAGTAAACTTTGCGCATGAGTATTGGGAAAATGTATTTACCCATTTTCTAGCTGAGTACCGTGCGGGACGCACTCCAAACCCCGATATACTCTGCAATCGTGAGATAAAATTTCGCGCCTTTCTAGATCGAGCTTTAGAGCTTGGAGCAGAGGCAATTGCCACAGGTCACTATGCTCGAGTTAAAAAATCAGCTGATGGATATCAACTTTTAAAGGGGTTAGATAAAAATAAAGATCAATCTTACTTTCTCCACCTTTTAAACCAACACCAACTTGCGCACTCACTATTTCCTCTTGGAGAGATAAATAAAGATGAAGTACGCTCTATTGCAGAGAGTGCCGGCTTTAGCAACGCCAACAAAAAAGATAGTACTGGAATCTGTTTTATTGGTGAGCGTAATTTTCGTGAGTTTCTAAGTCAATATATTCCCGCACAACCTGGCAATATAGAGACTCCAGATGGAGAGATTATTGGACAACATAGCGGACTTATGTATCACACTTTAGGGCAGCGTAAAGGGATAGGAATTGGCGGAGTTGCAAACTATAGTGAAGCTCCTTGGTATGCACTCAAAAAAGATCTAGTCCGCAATGTATTAATAGTAGGACAGGAGGGAGATCATCCTCTACTAATGAGTAAGCAGGTAAAAACTAAGAGTATAGTTTGGATTGATGAACAAGATAAAACAGCTCCGATAAGGTGTATGGCACAAAATAGATATCGTCAAAGTGATCAACTCTGTACCATAACTCACTCCGATAAAAATGGAGCAAGCGTTGAGTTTGATCATCCTCAACGAGCAGTCACTCCAGGACAATCCTTAGTCTTCTACCAAAACGATACCTGCCTTGGTGGAGCTGTGATAGAATCATCAATATGAGCAATTTAAAAAATAGAGCTGTCAACCTAGTCAGCGCCATACTCTTTACACTCACTCTTGCCACCACTGGCAAATCTATCGCCGCTGAACATACGGCTTTAGAACCACCTACTCAGGTTGTAGATGTTAGACACTCCATAGTAAAAATGCGTCTAGCCCCGTCAGTATCTATTGCTGATGCTGCAGAAGCTATGATCTCAAAAGCTACCGAACTTAATCTAGCATTAGTTGGTCAACAACGCATCTCAAACGCTCTCAGAGCTCGTGGAATCGAAACACCTCATCTAGAGATATTCCAATTTTGCAATCCAGAGGATGCAGTCAAGATGGTTGCTCACGATATAATCTACGCATCATATATGCCGTGTAGAGTTTCATTAGTTGAGGATAGTAGTGGAACTCCATGGTTAACTACTCTCAACCTCAATATGATGATCAAACAGAGTAAACTTCCAGTAGACATCTATAAGATAGCCGTCACCACTAACACCAAAATGATGACGATTATGACTGCTGGAGCAAATGGTGAATTCTAAAGATAGAGCCATAATTAATTAGCCAAACTAAGTAGCTTAACTTAAGCAGCCAAACTTTCTAACTTAACCTCATCTTTTCCACCCTCTATTTTATCTTTTTCAACAAGATCCAACTTACTCTCCTTCTGAGGAAGAAGCCGTGCTCTAATTTGCCCCTCAATATCTTTGGCAACTTCAGGATTATCTTTTAAGAACTGGCGAACCTTATCTTTACCCTGACCTATTCTCTCACTACCATAACTGTACCAAGAGCCAGACTTCTGTAAAATATCCTCTTGCACTCCAAGATCGATAATCTCCCCCTCACGAGAGATTCCCTCTCCATATAAAATATCAAAAGTAACCTGCTTAAATGGCGGAGCAACTTTATTTTTAACCACTTTAACTCTAGTATCGTTACCAAGAATCTCATCACCTTTCTTAATAGCTCCGATACGACGAATATCAAGACGAACTGATGAGTAGAATTTAAGAGCATTTCCACCTGTAGTGGTCTCAGGACTTCCGAACATAACCCCTATCTTCATTCTAATCTGATTAATAAATATCACTAAAGTATTTGATCGTTGGATGTTGGCAGTAAGTTTACGCAGTGCCTGAGACATCAACCGTGCTTGTAGCCCGACATGATGATCTCCCATATCTCCTTCCAACTCAGCCTTAGGGGTGAGTGCTGCCACTGAATCTATTACAACAATATCAACTCCTCCTGAACGAACTAACATATCTGTAATCTCTAACGCCTGCTCTCCTGTATCTGGCTGCGATACCAAAAGTTCATCCACATTCACTCCAAGATGACCTGCATAGATTGGATCAAGAGCATGTTCTGCATCTACAAACGCAGCTGTTCCACCAAGTTTCTGCATCTCTGCAACAGCATGTAGAGTAAGAGTAGTTTTTCCTGATGACTCTGGACCATAGATTTCTGCAACCCTCCCTCTTGGTAAACCACCTATCCCAAGAGCTATATCTAATCCTAACGACCCTGTAGATACTGCATCAATATTTCGTTGGGCACTATCATCTCCCATTCTCATAATAGAGCCCTTTCCAAATTGGCGTTCAATTTGACTAAGTGCCGCATCCAGCGCCTTACTTTTCTCTTTGTTCTCTTTATTGTCTAATGTATCTTTATTGCGTTTGCTCATTATTATATCCTCATATTTTGACTATTAATCGATAAAAAAATCTCTATCTGTTCTCTAATATACACTAAAAAAAGATAGTTGCAACCTTTTTTTGTGATTTTTTTGTAAATAAACTAACAACGCTTAAAATTCCCACTCCATTTTTATCTGCTGATCTGGAATGTCGAAAGTTGTTTTCCATTCAGACTCACTACTTCCGATAGAGAATTCACCCCTATTTAGACGCAATCCATACTGCATATCATCATGTTCCACATTTATCTTTGCATGCTTCCAATCAAAGTCAAATGAACTTTTAGAAACATTAAGTGACTCCACTGGAAGTACTAAATCAGATCCTTCAACACCATAAATATCATCCGCCTCATCTGCAGAGAGAGATAGAGAACATAACAGTGCAACCACTCCTACTGTCTCTATGATAGATCTTCTAACTTTAATCTTCCCTATCCTCTCTCTACTTGCCATGCTCTTTCCCCTAACTATTTCTCTCTAAAACAAAACCAATAACTCAGAATCTACTCTACATAAGTAAGAAAGTCAACCGTTATTTTACTAATTATTAATTACACTATTACTTTATATACGAATTTGAAGCTCTTTTAAACGCTCTGGAGTACCGATATCAGACCACTCTCCGCCATAATACTCCGCACTTAACTCTCCATTATCCTGTGCAGAGAACAGAAGTGGCGCAAGCGGAAAGCGCTCCCCTCTCTCTCTAACAGCAACTTCTTCACTAAAAAATTGAGAGCTAAATAGTGCAATTCCGCTATAGGTTAACTTTTCACCACTCAATATAGAGAAATCTCCTGCAAGATTGTGAGGAGGATTATCCACCAATACTATGTGTGCATGCCCTACATCTAAATTAAGCTTCGATAGATCTCCAAATTCGTAGTCAGTAAATATATCTCCATTCACCAAAATAAATGGTTCATCTCCTAATAGAGGTAGTGCTTGTAAAATTGCGCCACCTGTCTCTAGCGCTATCTCCGGCTCTGGGGAGTACTCTATCTGAACTCCATACTTAGAGCCATCTCCTAACTTATCTGGGATCTGCACTCCAAGCCAGCCGTAATTTACAACAACCTCCTTCACTCCAGCTCTCCGAAGTGCAGAGAGGTGATACTCAATTAAAGTTTTATCACCAATTTTAAGTAGAGGTTTTGGAGTATGGTCAGTTAATGGACGCATCCTTTCACCCCGTCCAGCAGCTAAGATCATCGCTTTCACTTTAACGAACTCACCAAATCATATAATGGTGCAAGCTCTCTATAACGAGAAGTAACATCTTTAATGTAGTTTAGGGTAAGGGGAATATCTGCAAGGTAACTAGGCTTTTCATCTCTATGGTTTAGGCGAGAAAAAATCCCCACAACCTTTATATGTCGTTGCACTCCCATCCAATCAAACCAGCGCAGGAACTGTTGCCACTCAATATCTGCTACTGCACCACTATGCTTTAACTGTGCATAGTAATCCGCAACCCAACTCTCCACCTGTTTTCGTGGCCACGCTATATAGCTATCTCTAAGCAGCGAGACAAGATCGTAAGTTATTGCTCCTCGTACTGCATCCTGAAAGTCTATCACTCCAGGATTTACTCCATCCACCTTAGAGCTGACCACCATTAAGTTACGAGAGTGGTAATCTCGATGCACTGTAACCTGCGGCTGCTCTAGTGCAGATTCCGCCAGTAGTGCAAACTGCTGGTTAAGCATACTACGGAGCTCTGCAGAGATATCAATTTTCAGATGCTGTTTTAAATACCACTCAGGAAAGAGCTCCATCTCTCGTAACAGTAGCTCTCTGTCATACTCTGGAAGTTTGTGAGAAGATGGCCAATCCTGTTGCATAGTTAATAGTACAGCGATAGCATCACCGTAGAGACTATCAGCAGAGTCACTATTTAATTGAGTAAGATATGGTGTTGATCCTAGATCAGAGAGCAGCATAAAACCTTGCTCAAAATCAATTGAATGTATTTCAGGGGCATTTACACCGCAATCTCGTAGACTCTTCGCTATACTCACAAAAGGACGCGAATCCTCTAGCTCTGGCGGTGCATCCATTAAAATAGCGCTCTGCTCAACTTTATCTTCAAGATAAGTAACCCTAAAGTAGCGCCGAAAACTTGCATCTGCTGAGGCTACTTTTATAACAATCTCATCTCCCAATAGAGCTTGCGCCCATATCTCTAATTTTTTTCTGCGTCGGTCCATCAGGTAATTATACTGGGAGTATGAACTCTTTTCAAATTACTGTATACTCTATAACTGTTTTTTACTATAAACTAGCTATAAGTTATTTAAATGAATAAAATTACTACTCTAAAAACAACACTATCAGCAGCTTTGTCAATTACGACTATAGCAATGTCACCCCAACTCCACGCAGAGGTGCTCTCTAGCTGCATAACTGGAGAGAATGGCGAATGGATCTGTAGCGCTTGGGATGGCTCTCCTATTCCGATTAAACCTACAGCTACAACTGAGGAAGCAGCTGTTGTTGAGTATGTAGAGGAGAAGAGTCAACCTGTAGTGGAAGTGGCTGTAGAGAGTAAGAGTGAAAGTGAAAGTGAAAGCACAAATGAACCAACGGTAAAAATTGAGATAGATGTAGATGTAGATTCTATCGCCCCCCCTAAACCAATTATTGCAAAGAGTACTCTTCCAACCTCCGAAGTTAACTCTAATAAACTCTGCGCTACAACTGACAAAAAATCTGGGCCAACGCCTGCTATAAATAATGAAGAGGAGCCTCTCAGTATAAATGCAGATGAGATGGAGCTCCACAATAAAAACCTGCTACGCTATAGTGGCAGCGTGCTGATGAGCCGTGGAGATCAAACTCTAAGAACTGATCGCGCAACCTATAACCATGAGGTTGGCGTATTTGAAGCGGATGGTAATCTTATTTACCAAGATAGTGCAACTGAGATGCGAGGAGATAGCGGTCTCTTTAATTCGCAAACTGATCAGGGCGCTATCTACAACGCAGAGTATAAAATTTACGCAAACCACTCTAGTGGAAGTGCTGAACGAATCGATAAACTCAGCCCGTACATCAACAAATATAGCAACACTACCTATACTACTTGCGACCCTGAGAATAAGAGTTGGGAGTTAGAGGCAGATGAAGTTGTACTAGATGATTTAGAGGGATGGGGTAGCGCCAAGAATGCGGTTGTGCGTTTTAAAGGCGTTCCAATCATCTACACTCCTAGTTATACTTTCCCACTGGATGAACGTAGAAAATCTGGTGCCTTATCTCCGAGCTGGGGATATGAGAAAACTGGTGGTGGACTAATAAGTGCGCCCTACTATTGGAACATCGCCCCTAATAGAGATGCAACTATCACCCCTCGTCTGATTGCTAAGCGCGGACTTCTACTCGACGGTAACTATCGATATATGGAGCAGAATAGCGAGGGCGAGTTTGACGCAGGTTTTCTGCCTAGTGACGACCTCTACCAAGATGATCGCTGGCAAGTTAAATTAGCGCATAAAGGTAATTACCGCCACAGTGAACTAGATAACACTTTAACTTATGAGGTCAACTACGCCTCACTTTCCGACAGAAACTATTTTAGTGATTTAGGAAATACCCTTGGACTTGCAAGCAGTGATACGCTAGAACAGACAGCAAAAGTAAGTTATAACGAAGATCAGTGGAGTGCTAGCATACTATTTTCAGACCATTACAGTGTAGGAAAACGAGGCAAGTGCACAATTTCTGGCACAGAAAATAGTAGCTATACAACTGAACGCAGTTGTACCACAAACTCTGGAGAATGGAGTGTTGTAGATATTACAGGAGATAATGAACCCTATCGAAAATTACCACAAATAGACGCTGCTTGGGCAAGTGAAAGTAACGACAACCAACTTAACTATAATATTTCAAGTCAATTTACTCACTTTGATCATGATACAAAAATTACGGGAAACAGGCTCTCTGTCACCCCTAGCGTAAATTATAGATACACCTTTTTAGATGATTCTGCCTATCTCACCCCATCTGTATCTATCCTTCATAGTCGATACAACCTCAACAGCAGTGCCAACAAATCACCTCAGAGAACCATTCCCACCTACAAAGTAGAGAGTGGTCTATTTTTTGAGCGTGATGTCACTTATGATCTGTTTGGTTTCGGCGGAGATTATCTTCAAGAGCTCACGCCATCTCTGACCTACACCTATATACCAGACGGTAGAGACTCTGACCTAACCTCTGAACTAACTGATTTTGACAGTACCACTGTTAGCGCAGAAGAGAGTGAACTATTAAAAACAACCTTTGTCGGAAGTGACAAAGCAACTAATACAAAACAGCTAAGTGCGAAACTATCTACCACATTTACCAACTTAGATAACAGTGAAAAAACACTCACAGCATCTATCGAGCAGGCAATAAATTTCATCTCTAACGAAAAGACAGCCTCTAACATCATCGGCAAACTCGCCTCTGACTCAGGTGCACACCACTCAGACCTAAACCTCAGCCTTGACCCATACGATGGTCAAAATGATCTAATCACTGCAAACTATCAGTATAACCCTAGCACTGACTATATCTTCAATATTGGTCATAGCTATTCACGCGATAGTAAGGAACAGTACGACCTCTCTGCTGCATGGAAAATAGGTTCGTATTTAGGGGGCACTTGGAATATTTTTGGACGCTACAACTACTCACTATTTGACCCAAACTCACACACACTTGAAGAGTTAAACGGGATAACCTACGACACCTGCTGTTGGGCACTGCGTTTCACTAGGAACCGTTACTTTGATGGAACAGAGACGCTTAATGGTGCAACACGCAATAATTTCAACACAAAATGGTTCTTAACATTAGAGCTCAAAGGACTCGGCAATCTTGGTAAACGGGGACCACTTAATGAGCTTCTAACTGATAGCATTAAGGGATACAAAGCAGAGTGAAAAAGTTAAAAAATAAACATTCAACATTAGATAACAGACCATGTTTTTACTAAAAATATTTACTGCAATCATAGCTATAACATTCACTCAACTATCCTCTGCTACC
>Ga0209140_1000006_pt1 | contig 196143 bp, 236 predicted proteins | sample SaaInlV_120m_DNA_3_FD_184666 | JGI IMG/M metagenome (GOLD analysis project Ga0209140, IMG submission 184666) | Marine microbial communities from expanding oxygen minimum zones in the Saanich Inlet - Saanich Inlet SI073_LV_100m_DNA (SPAdes) (version 2) | ecosystem: Environmental > Aquatic >... | reverse complement strand
TACTTTATGGGAAGAACTTGTTCAAATTATGAATACTCGCGATTAGTTCTAAAATATTTTTTCAGCTATTTTTAAATCTTGCATGGTATCAATTTCGCACCATTTTCCTATAACATTTATAGGCAAAATTTCAACATCATTATCAATCAGTTCTTGCAACATATCAGTGAAATATGCAGTATGTATTGAATCAGCTTCATGAAATTTACCAGTATGTGAATTAATTATTTTCTCATATGTTTGAATAAATACACTAGAACCTGTTTTTGATAGTCTCATTAATCCAACAAATTCACCTGTTTTTGTATTTTCAGAATTTTTTAATGATGAAATAGATTCATTTGTAGACTTCTTAAGCTCACGTCCATCTACGATTCTAATACAGATATTATTTTTAATTTGTCCAACCGTAGCTTCATACTTCAAATGCTTATTTTCTCCTTCGTAGTTTTTTTCCCAATTAAAATCCATTCCCAAACCTATCGAACCGTCAAAATCTATAAGAGGTTTCAAAATATTTTCATCAAATATTACATCTCCGTATGATACAATTACATCATCATCCATTATTGAACGTGCCAACATGAATGAGCTGAGAATGTCATGTTCCATGAATTTTTTATCATGTATGAACGAAATATCTTTAAAATTATACTGCTCAGGATGAGGTCCAATTATTACAGTTATGTCGTGAATTCCATGTTTTTTAAAAGTAGAAATTTGATGCTCCAGTATTGTTTTATCATTTACATTAACTAATGATTTAGTAGTATTTTTTGTTAATTCACCTAATCTAGATCCAATACCTGCAGCTACAATTATTGCTTTCATGATGTATTGGGGTTTAGTTTGGCATAAGTTAATGCAGCACAGATTGTTTTTGAATCAATTATTTTCCCGTTGGTTATCATTTTTAATAATTTTTTAAAATCAATTTTTACTAGACTGATAAATTCATCATCTTCCAACATCATTTCAGAAATTTTTTTAATATCACTTGCCACATAGCAATGTATGAATTGTGTATTATATCCTACATTTGGATAATAATCAATTAGGTGTTTCAATTTTTTTGGTTTGTAACCAGTTTCTTCTATTAACTCTCTAATTGCACAAGCTCTTGGTTTTTCATTTCTTTTGAGCGTTCCAGCAGGAATTTCAAGAACATATCCATGCGGAAATCTATGTTGTTTTACTAATAGCACCTTTTTACCTTCAAATGCTAAAACTGCAGAAGCCCCATTCTGTTCGACTATTTCACGTTCAAATTTTTTATTTTTTAATGAAATATCATAAATATTAACAGTGATATTTTTTCCATCATAGACTTTCTTTTTTTTATTTTTTGTTTGAATCATTTTAGAAATCATTCATCATCCCAACAAAGATATGTTGTATGATTTGATGTAATGAGAGGCCTTCTCCATAATTTTTGATTTGGAAGCATTTTCAAGGTCTTACTTTTACCTATGCGTGAATGACCATAAACATCAATATTATCTTGAACCATTTTGAATTGCTCATCATCAATTTCAAATGAGACTTTTAGTTTTTTCTCTAGTTTGAAATTATCTAGTTTAAGATTATTTTTAGGAGATAACCATGTTGGGATGTTATAATCAAAATAATATTGAGGGTTTGTTTCTAAACGATCCTGTCCAAGAACATTATGAGATAAACCCCTACAATAATTTGCAACAGATTCAAATTGTTTTTCTAAATCGTTATCATAATTTTTTGAATTTTTAATTAATTTATGAGCAGATGCGATTACATGTTCAGTCCAATCACCCATTAATTCAGATATAACCACAGCTTTGTAATGATAAATCACATTAGTTCCGGCTTCTCCATAAAGTAATTTTTTGTATTCAGAATCTTTTTGGAAATTTTCCAGCAGATCTTTTGGTGAATCCCATAATTCATCTATTGTGTCATTTTTGAATTGTTCTATAGCATTTTGAGTATTTTCTGATGATTCATTTCTACTTGTAAGCATTCCATAATAGAGTTCAAAAACATCAATTTCTTGTTCACGTAATAATTTTTGAATTGCGTCAAAAACAATTCCTTGATTTGTTACAAAAATTATGAATGCTAAAACTCTCAGTTCAATATACTCTTCAAATGTCATAGTTTTTGAACCAACAACTACTTCTTCATATTCAATTACTTTTTTCTCATTACTTAATTGAGCAAAATCTCTTTGAAGTACTCTGAATTTTGTTTTCATTTCCCATTTTTTTCGTTCTTCGGGTAAACCCATTTCAGAGCCATCCAAAAGCATGCACGTATGGACTACTATTTCATCCATTCTAGCCTTTACAAGATCACGTAGTGTTTGAATATGATTTTCAAATGTTTCACCAGGTAAACCAAGAATTACTTCTGAAGTTGTTTGTAGATCAGCTTCTTTTAGTGCAGGGTATAGTGCAAGCATATGATCAACACTTATGTTATCTCTGCGAATATTATGTAAAACATCAGGATCAAGAGATTGTACCGACATTGTTACACGTAGTGAATTATTCAATTTCTTTATTGCATTAATAATTTTATCTTTTTGGTTTTTTCCAGTTGTGCATTTTATGTATTTTGGATAATCAAATTTTTGTTGTATTTTTGCAAGTGATTCACATATTTCTAAATCACGAGGATACATGCCAAAATTCAAATCACTGATATGAAGACTGTGTGTATTTTTTGGAGTATGCTCTGCAATATACTCTATATCTGATTTAACACGTTCAATACTAAAATGATTAATTTTATTTACTTCATCTCGACCGTCAGTACAAAATGTACAATGAAATGGACATCCACGATTAGTTTGTAACATCGGAGTTAACTTTCCATCAAAAAATTTATCCATCATTCCATTTTGATAAGGGGAAGGAATTTCATTTAATGATGAAATTCTAATTGTTGGAATGCTATAATGTATTTCTCCATTATTATCTCTAGAAATGCATCCTTCAACAGGATTTTTTTGTAGAGATTCAGAAGCATTTTCCAGTGAGGTTAATTTTAGGACTAGGCTAACAATGTTAGAGAAGCCTGTTTCACCTTCGGTTGGAACATAAACATCAACTTCAGGATATTGTTTCATGAATTTTTTTTGTGAAGGAAAATCTATAGGAAAATTCGGTCCTCCCCAAACAGTAACTACGTCTGGATTTGATTTTTTACACATTTTAAAAATTTCAGAACTAACATTGTGAGACCAACAGTAGTTGCTTAAACCCAAAATATCAGGAGGACTTTCGTTTACTGCTTTATCAATATCTTCAATATACTTGAATAATGTAATTTCAACTGCATCACCAAATAATTTTTTACAGTAACTTGCAATAAAACCAACATTTAGAGGAAATGCTTCAGTAGCTAATGTAACTGTAGTATAGGTTAGATCACCTAGATAGATTTTCAGTGGTTTGGTTCTTTCCAAAGAATCTTAATAATTAGTTGACCATATATAAACAATATTCACAAATTATAATTCAATTCAGCTAAACAAAAATTTTTTTTGCTCTAGCAAGATCATCAGGTGTATCAATTTCACACCAATTACCAGTAATTATTATGGGATTTATGCTAATTCCTGTCGATATTAGTTCCTGTAGTATATCAACAAATTTTGCTTTCTGGAATGATTCCGCATCATGAAATTTTCCAGTGTGATTATTTTCAAGTTTTTCATAATGTTCAATCAGAATTTTTGAGCCTTCCGAAGATAATTTCATTATTCCCAATAATTCACCCGTTTCTACATTTAGGTCAGCATCTATCTGTTTTGCGGAAACTTGAACAATTTTATTATTTTTTAAAAGAACTTTATCAGCCTTGTCAATAGGATTATCATTTCTTTCTAGGTAAGATTTTTTCCAATTCTTATCAATTGCAATTGCGATATGATCATTTACATTTAATACTTGTTCAAGAATTTGTTCATCAAAAAGAATGTCACCAAACATTATAAGAACATCTCCAGAAAATTTTTCACGTGCCCTCATCAAACTTCCTGCTTGTTCATCTGTAAGAAAATTTGGATTAAAAACATATTCTATATTTTTAAATGTAAATTTTTCTTTTTTATATCCAGTAACAATTACAATATCGTTAATATTTTTTTTAGATAACAAATTAATTTGCCTTTCAATAATTGACTTACCATTTACATCAACAAGGGGTTTTGGTAAATTATTAGTTAGTGAACCAAGTCTAGAACCTTTACCTGCAGCAATAAATATGGCTTTCATAATTCTAGTTTTGCAATGATTTTATAAATCGATTTTTAATTTGAGGCGGAGTAATATCAATTCGTTTACTAACTATATCACTTTTATCTATTTTGACAAGTAACATAATTGGACCTGTAATGGAGTTTATTTTTTTATAAAAATTTTCTATTTGAATTTTATTTTTAACTTGATATACTTTATAATTTAGAGATTTGGCAATTTTTGATAAATCAATTTGATTAGCTGCAGTTGGTTGTCCACCAGTAGATTCATGACTACCATTATCAAAAATTACATGAATCAAATTTTTTGGTTTTAGTGTTCCTATTGTGGTTAATGACCCCAAATTCATCAAAATGTTTCCATCTCCATCAAAAACATAAATTTTTTTCTTTGGATTTTTTAATGCTACTCCTAATCCAATAGATGAAGATAATCCCATTGAACCAATCATATAAAAATTAGAATTTTTTTCTTTTAATTCAAATAAATCTCTGCTGATGAATCCATTTGCAGATATTATAGGTTCAGATTTTATTTTTTTCAGAATTAATCCCATAGCTTCTTTTCTAATCATAAAACTCCCTCTTAATGACCAACGCACAAGGTTGATGGTTTTTTATTTTTTTCAAAGCCCAAATGCATTGTTTTTTCCAATTTTTTTCAGATAATACTTTTGATGGTAATTCAATAATTTTTAATAGATCAGGTTGTATTTTTCCAATTTTGAGATGTTCAGGTGCATCATTTTTTAAGTATCCTCTCCAACCTATCAGAAAAATCATTGGTATTTCATAAAGTTCAGTTAACGATGTTATGGTACTAATAGAATTTGCAAACCCAGCATTCTGCATAAAAACAACTGAATTACTACCTGACATTGACATTCCACTTGCAATACCAATTGCTTCTTCTTCTCGTGTGGTGATAATTATTTTCTTTTTTTCTAATGCACGAGAAATAAAATGTTTTAGTGTAGAATCAGGTACACCGACATAATTTTCGATATCATTTTTAACTAAAAAATCAAAAAGATCAATTTGGAATGATTTTTTCAAGAGATATAGCCTAATTTGCGTAATTTTTCCTCAAGAATTTTTTCTTGAGATTTAACATCATGCATTTCTTGTAATTTGAAAATATCATCCATTGGAGACATTTTATCTTGTACTTTAGACATATTATTAGCATCCTTCATTTCAGTAAGTAAATTTGAAAGTGCTAAATGAGCTGCACGTAATGTTTGATTAGCGTAAATTACCATTTTTATTTTATGTTTTATTAATTCATCAACATTTACAGAATAATATGTAGTAGGAATGACGACAAGAGGAGCAGTTCCTTTCCATGAATCAGCAAATTCAAAAATTTCTTCAGGAGTAATTTGTTTTGAATGAATGAGTATTAAATCAGCACCAGCTTTTTCATATGCATCTGCTCTTTTGAGAGCTTCTTTCATTCCTATACCAGAAATTAATGCTTCAATTCTAGCAATAATTGTAAAATCATCATTTTGTTTTGCCTCATTTGCAGCGAGAATTTTAGCGGAAAATTCTTTTTCAGATAGTAATTGATTATTTCCACCTTCAAGCAAACTATTTTGTTTTGGAAAAGTTTTATCTTCAATACAAATTCCTGCAATTCCAGCGCTTTCGTATTTTTTTGTCATATATCTAACATTAGTTGCATCACCATAACCAGTATCGCAATCTGCAATTACAGGAATTTCACATGCATTAGCCATATTAGATGCAGCAGTAAAGAATTCAGTCATTGTGAGAATACTAGCATCTGGAACATTATGTATAGCAGAAATTGCAAAACTACCAGCCCATATTGCATCAAAACCATGTGATTCTACTAATTTTGCTGACATCGAATCATAAGCACCGCAAACTTTGACAATTTGATTTGTTTCAAGCTTTTTTCTTAAGTTACTAGATTGTTGCAATAAGAGTATTCAAAAAAGCAGTTATAAAAAACATCCTCACTTTTCATATCATGTGGAATATTTTACAACCATCATCCATACATTTTGGAGCTGGAGCTGCATCAGAGCATGATTTCCCTGAGAGACCACTATTAATTACATCAAAAGGTGCAAAATCCAGAGGATGGACAGAATATTTGAAATTGAAAAATTTTCAGATTTTTGATCAGGTTGAACCTAATCCATCTATTGAAACAACTGAAAAAATAATTTCTGAATTTAAAAATGAAAATTTTTCAACAGTTATAGGATTAGGAGGAGGAAGTTCATTAGATGTTGCAAAATATGTAGGATATAAGCTTGAAAAGAAAAAAATTATGATTCCAACTACTTTTGGTTCAGGTAGTGAAGTTACAAAAATATCAGTGTTAAATGTAGATGGAAAAAAAACTAGTTTCCATGATACAAAAATTATTAGCGATGTTGCAATAATTGATTCAAATTTTATCAAAGGAACACCAAAAAATGTTATAAAAAATTCAGCAATTGATTCCTGTGCACAATGTTCCGAAGCATATGATAGCAAAATAGCAAATCCTTACACAAAATTTCTTTGTGAAAAAGCGTTTGATATACTTGAATCTGCTCTTCTCAAAAATGATTACGAAAAATTAGCTTTGGGCTCATTGATTACGGGATTAGGATTTGGAAATAGTTCAACAACATTGGGGCATGCACTATCTTATGTATATTCAAATGAAGGTATAATGCACGGTCATGCATTGGCACATACAACTTCTGCTGCACATGAATTTAATAATTCAAAATTCTATGAAAGATTCAGAAAAATTGTAAAATATTTAGATTTTTCAGAAATCAATCTTTCCCAAAATCTAGATGATGCAGCAGAATTAATTCTGAAAGATAGAAAACACTTAGACAATAATCCTAAAACTGTATCAAAAACCGATTTAATCGCATTATTAGAAAAAATTAATCCCTGAAATATCATTGAAAAATTTAATTCAGAATAAAGAATAGAAGATTTTATATTCAGTTTTTTTTATTAAAAAAAATAATGCTACTAGTTTCACAAAACATAGGAAATTATGAAATCAATATTCCAGATGACACAATATTTCGTGTAAATATGGCATGGTGTAATAGTATTCCAGAATTAGAAGAAAAACTAACAAGAAATAAAAATTCTAGTTTTTTCATTGATCTTCCAATTGGAAGAATAAAACCACCAAATAACAGATATACTTTGGACGAAATGATCCCGATTTTAGAAAATAATGAAAATGTAAAATTTTTTGCTGTTTCAAATGTGGAATCAGCAGAGAATCTAAAAGAATTTTTGGAAAAAATTCCAGACAGAATAAACATTGTTCCAAAAATTGAAAGTCCTAATGGTGTTCTAAATATTGATGAGATATGTAATGCTCTAAAATCAAAAGAAAAAGTCGTAATGTTAGATCATGCTGATCTGTTTTCAAATATTGTCAGAAATAATGAAAAAAAAGAGAACTTTCAGATGTACATTAAGAAATTAGATGACTATTGCCAAAAAAATAATGTTTCATTACTTAGAACAGTTGGAGTAGTTTTTAGTGATGATGAAAGAAGGCTCACTCAATATGAGAAATGATTCCAAGATATTAGAAGAAAAACAGTTCAAATTATTAATTGTAGGAAACAAAAATCGATTTTTTCACTTGAAACAATTTATGGCAGAATTGGAGAAAATAGATATCCAAACAAAATTAATCTATGATTTGGATTATATAGATAAATTTATTGAATTAAATTTCTTCAAAAAGAACAAGAAAAAACGTGAACTTGAAAAAATTTTGAATGAATTTAAACCAGATGTTGTATTATTAGATAGAATTTCAAAAATTGGAGAAATAATTGATAGGAAGAATATTCCAATCTGGATACTATTACGAGGAAATTGGTGGGAAGAATTAGAATGGGCCAAAAAAACAATTTACAAAAGTAAAAAAGATGAGTTATCTATTAAGAAAAATAAAATTCTGTTTGATCATTGTTTAAAAAAATCAGAATTAATTTTACCAATATCAAAATATCTAGAAAAAGAAGTAAAAAAACGCTATCCTGTTAAAAATATTCAAATTTTTCCTGCAGATGGTAGAAACCCAGATGAATGGAAAAAAGAACTTTCCAGTAAATTAAAACACCCATGTGTAGGTCTAGTTCAAGGTTTGAACATATGGGGGAAAACTAGAGAACTTCTAACACTTAATGATGTAATGAAAAAACTTCCAGAAGTTACATTTTATCTTGCGGGAGATGGAATTTATAATAAAATGATAGTTCCAGAGCTGGAGAAAAATTCAAACTTCATTTGGCTGAAAAATTTGAATTACCCAAACGAAGTTAAAGAGTTCCTTTCAGAAATTGATATTTTTTTGTTGTTATCAGGTTTGGAAGGATTAGGTCAAACGATCATCGAATCATTACTAATGAAAAAACCTACAATTGCATCAAATTGTGGAGGAATACCTGAATTAATTATTGACAATGAGACCGGAATGTTGGTAGAAACAGGCGACTCAGAAACAATTATCAAGAATATTAGAAAATTAAGTAACGACCCAGAATTTGGTAAACAAATTGCCGAGAAAGGTCACAATAAAATGAAAAAAGAATTTGCCTGGAAAGAAGTTGCAAGAAAATTTAAAGATATAATTGAAACTGTAGAAAGGGATAGAAATATTGAGTGATTTAGAAAATAAGAAAAAAAATAAAAGTATTTTTCATCCAATTTTTGTTGCAATATTTCCAATTTTGATTATTTATTCACAGAATGTTGGAAGAGTAAATGTTGAAGATTTAATCTTGCCAGTAGTCATAGTATCATTATTTTCAGTTTCAGTATATTATATCTTGAAATTCATTTTGAAGAATCCATTCAAAGCTGCGTTGATTGTGACTATAATTCTTATACTTGTATTTGTATATGGGCATGTATACTATCTGTTAAATGATGTTTCAATAGATGAATTTGACCTTGGAAGAAATCGCTATCTCATTCCAGCTTTTGGCCTGATAATGGGAATTTCAATATTTTTTACTGTGAAAGCAAAAAGAGTTTTTGATAATGCAACATCTATTCTTAATGTAATCTCAGTTGTGTTTATTCTAGTAGCAATTTCGAATGTTGCACTTGTTGCAGCAGAGATAACAAATTGTGAAAAATGCTATAGTGAAGAACTGTTTTATGAACCAAAAGATTTTTCAGGGTATTTTGGAGAACATGAATTCTCAACTTCGAAAAATCAAAAATTACCTGATGTATATTATTTGATTTTAGATGAATACGCAAGAAATGATGCATTACTTGATTATCATGATTTCGATAATACCAAATTTACAGAATTTTTGGAAGATAAAGGATTCCATGTTGCAAAAAATTCTTTTTCAAATTATCCGATGAGTGTTCAATCTATTCCAGCCACAATGAATATGAATTATATAAATTTCCTAGCAGATGAGGTTGGGAGTGAAGTTAGAAATTATAAGCCGTTAAATGAAAAAGATATTGGATTATATCCAAACAATATGGTAATCAAAAGTTTTAAAGAAATGGACTACAAGATTGTCACATTCAATACGTTTGCACTACATCTTCATGAAAATCCGCTTTCTGATGAAACATTTTGTTACAGAGACAAATTTTTGTTAGATAATAGATTAGTTGATGTATTAGCAAGAACATCAATTTTTGGATACTACGTTGAAAGATGGGCGGAAGCAGAATTAAGACAAGCAACTTTGTGTGCATTTGATGAATTTGGAAATGCAGGAAAAGTATTTGAGGAACCAACATTTGTGTGGGCACACATTATGTTACCACATCCACCATGGATCTTTGGACCAAATGGTGAAGAAATTACACCAGGAAAACCACTTTTGATTACAGATAATCCAGAATTTAGAGATTCAGGGTGGGAACCAAAAATTCAATATATCCAACAAGTTCAATTTGCAAATAAAAAAACTATGGAAGTAGTAGAGAAAATTCTTGAGAATAATAAGAATTCAATAATTATTGTTCAAGGTGATCATGGAACTGCATGGGGAACAAATTGGATGGAACCTGGAAAAGAAGATGTATGGCAACGATTAAGAAATTTTGATGCAATCTATTTTCCAGATGAAGAGAAACGTACTGAATTAAAAGATGAACGAACAGCAGTGAATACTTTCAGAACAGTATTTAATTCATATTTTGGAAGCGAATATGAAATGTTAGAAGATAAGATGTATTGGGGATGGAATAAAAAACCGTATTATTTTGAAGAAGTAACTCAATTCTTACTAAATTGAAATTAGTACTAAAGATTATAAATAAAGCATAAATCTGACTCATATGGACCATCTTAGCACTTTAATGTTAACTGATTTCTCATTAACAACGATTTCAGGATATATAGATCCAGGTAGTGCCACGGCATTCATGGCGATGATTATTGGTGCAGTAGCAGGTGTAGGAATGACTTTGAAGTTGTATTGGTATAAAATTAAAGAGAAAATATCAAAGAACTGATTCGAAATCAATAATAATAATTTTTTAATTATCAAAGTATGAAACTAGGTTTTGGCGAAGAATGGAAAGAGCTAAAAAAATTCAATAATCTAAAGGATGAACAACGTTCAATAGTATTTTATGCAGAAAACAAGGCTTCAATGAATCACTTTAGATTTTTAATTTCAGAATTAACACAAAAACGAAATTTTCAAATTTGTTATATTACATCGGTAAAAAATGACCCAATATTATCCAATAATGATGAAAATATTTTTGCTTTTTACATAGGAGACGGAGTGATAAGAACAAAATTTTTTCTTGAATTGAAAGCTAGAATTTTGATAATGGATATGCCAGATTTGAATTCATTTCATATTAAAAGATCAAAAGTTTTTCCTGTTCATTATATTTACATTTTTCATTCAATGTTTAGTGTTCATTCTTATCTAAGAAAAGGTGCATTAGACCATTATGATACCATTTTTTGTGTGGGAGAACATCAGAAAAAAGAAATTTTAGAAACAGAAAAAATATACGGATTAAAACCAAAAAAATTAATTGATTATGGATTTGGAAGACTTGATACATTATTAAAAGAGAAAAATAATTTTGAAAAAGAAAAATTAAATAAAGAAAATTTAATTATAATTGCCCCAACATATGGAGATAATAATCTTTTAAAAATTTGCGGTGTTAAAATAATTGAAATATTATTAAATTCTAATTTTAAAGTACTACTTAGACCACATTTCAGAATTTTTAAAGAATCAAAAGATCTGATAAAAATTATTCGTGACAAATTCCAAAATAATGAAAATTTTTCATTGGAAGAAGGAGTAATCAAACCAGAAATTTTTCATTCATCTAAATGTATGATTTCTGATTGGTCAGGAATTTCATTGGAATATGCATTTATTTTTGAGAGACCAGTTATCTACATAGATGTTCCAAAAAAGGAACTGAATGAAGAAGCAAATAAAATTTCTTTGACGCCAATAGAAATTTCAATTAGAAAAGAAATCGGTTATTTAATCAATCCAGATAATTTAAGTGAAATTCCAAAAATTATTTCAGAAACTGATAATAAATCAAGAGCAGAAGAAATAAAAAATATACGTTCAAAAACTGTTTTCAACATTGATAAATCTGCAATCATAGGAGCAGATTATGTTACAAAAATTCTAGATAATTAATTTTTCATTTGGATTAAGATCTTTTGTAATAAATAATCTGTACCAAATTTCTAATGCAAGAATTCCAAGTAGTTTATTGACATATCTAGCATCAAGATTAGATTTGTTGGAATATTTTTTAATCCAATCCGAACTCAAAATTTTATCTTCAATTAATCTTGATTTATCAAAATAATGAAGAAAAATTGTTTGAGCAGTGCTGTTCCACATATTCACAGTATTTACAGAAAATCCTTGTTTTTGTGAAGATATCAAATTTTTAACATCATATTTTTCGATTAAATTCACTAATGGAATTTTTCCAATATTTGATGAATGATTATATTTTGATGAGTTAGAAAGCTGACATGATAATCTAATTGTTTCATCATTTTGTATCGGCGTGATATTAGTCATAGAAAAATGCTGGTGGATTAATGAATAAAGCGGTTGCATGTTATGAAGTAATTTTCCATTATAATCAGCTAAGAATACTTGAGATAAATTAGATAGTGAGTTACTAAAGTAAGGTCGTAATATTTTGTAAATCTCATTCCAATTGAATTTACATTGATCTCCAAAAATTAATTCTTGATCAGGAACCCAATCTCTTTCATGACAATTCAGATATGAAATTATTTTTTCTTCTGTAGTTGAATTTTCATTAGTTAATTCTAAAAATTTTTTGTAACGAAATGTATAACCACCAAATAATTCATCACCCCCATCACCAGAAAGAAAAACATTTGTGAAATTCTTCATTTTTTTTACAAGATAATACCAATGTAGATCCCAAAATGGTTGTTTGACTATATTGATAGCTTGTGGTAATTTCTCCAAAAAATTATCAATTTCTAAAACATGGTGATTTGTATTAAATTTCTCCGAAATCTTTTTTGATGCATCTGTTTCATCAGTACTTTTACTAAATTTTACAGATATTGATTCAATTTCGATAGAAGGAAATTCTTTCCTTAATAATGCTAAAACTAATGTAGAATCAATTCCAGAACTAAGTGAAATACCAATTTTATCTGAATTTTTTGGAATTTCATTTCGTATTGTATGTCTGATAGAATTTTCAATCAAATTTTCTGGTTTTTCAGTTTGTTTCATATTATAACTTTCAGGTAAAATTTTTTTCTTAGAATTTCCTAAATTTGTAGAATAACGAAGTGTTAGAATTTGTTTAATATTTTCTAATTGAATATCATTAAGTTTAGTTATAAGCCACCACGTCCAATTCCTCTAAAGATAATTCCTTTTGATTTAACATTCTGTGGATTTATTTTTCCTGTACAATCAACAAGTATTGGTTTATTCTTAGAACTAGATAAAAGTTCAAAATTAAAATCATTAAATTCATTATGACCTGTAACCATTAAGACAGCATCAGAATTAGATATAGCCTCAGAAATTGAATTTTCAATTTTATAACCAAATATTGTTTCTGAAATAAAATATGGATCAAAAATTTTCAGATTAACATTTTTTTCTTTTAATAATCTAATTATTGTCTCAGAAGGTGCTATTTGCACGTCGTGTACATTAGGTTTGTATGATATACCCAGTATCGCAATAGTTGAATTTTCTAATGAATTATTGGATTCAGAAAAGGCATCTTCAAGTAATTCTATAACATGTTGAGGCATGTGTTCATTAATTTTTCTTGCATCTTGAACAATCTTTAGAAAATTCGGATCAATTTTTTTTGAGGAGTTAAGATACTGATAGGCATTAACTGGTAAACATGGTCCTCCAACACCAGGACCAGGATAATGTGGTTGAAAATTATACTTGCTCTTTGCAGCTTCAATTACTGTGTAAGTATCTATTCCTAATTTTTCAAATAATAACGACAATTCGTTGATAAATCCAATATTAATTTCACGAAAAACGTTTGTGGTAAGTTTCACAGCATTTGCAGTTTTACAATTTGGCATTGGAATCAATTCAACACCAAATACATTTGTATAAAGAGCAGAAACAATTGGTACTATTTTTTTATCAATAGAACCCACTAATCTTGGTAATTTTTTAAAGTCATGCATTATTTCTCCAGGATTGGCAGTTTCAGGACAAACAGCCAAATGAAAATCTATTCCAGGTTTTAGATTTTTTTCAGTTCCTTCTATACTTTCAAGTAACTCATTTTCTATAAAGCCAGGTTCAACTGTACTTTCAACAATAACTATTTGACCATTAGATAATAATCCATTAAGACTTTTTCCTACAGTTAGTAATGCAGTATAATCTGGAATATTTTGGTTGTTCATAGGAGTTGGTAAAGATAATAATATTATATCCGAATTAGGTATAACTTTTTTAATATCAGTTTCAGCTGAAAATTTTTTCTTTTCTAAAACATTTTCAAAAACTTTATCAAATTCAGGTTCATCTTTTAATGGATAATCTCCAGAGTTTACCATATTAACTAATTTTTCATTGATATCAATTCCAATTGTTTCAAAACCAGAATTTGCGAAACATAATGCAGTTGGTAAACCAATTCTACCAATTCCAACCACGGCTATTTTTAGTGATTTGTTTTCGATACATTCTTGAATTTGAGAAGAATTCAAAGATGAAAAATTTGTAGTCATATACTAATGCCTAGAAATGTTGTTTTTGTAGTTTTGGATTTAATGTTAATTATGCCTAATACTTAAAGAGCGAAATAGATTAGTTGCGATATGAGATTTTTAGTGACAGGTGGAGCAGGGTTCGTAGGAACCCATTTAGTAAAATTATTAATTGAAAAAGGTCATGAAGTAAAAATCATAGATAATTTGATAAAAGGAAAAAAAGAAAATTTATCAGATGTTTTTGACAAAATTGAATTTATTAATTCGGATATTCGAGATTATGAAAATTTAGAAAAAAATCTGCATAATGTAGACGGAATATTTCATCAAGCTGCATTAACAGTTGTTCAGGATTCATTTGAAAATCCAGAAGAATATCACGATGTTAATGTAGTTGGAACAGAAAATATTTTCAAACTAGCCCACAAACATGACTTGAAAGTTGTGTATGCAAGTAGTTCAAGTGTTTATGGACATAAAGAAATTATGCCTATTAGGGAAGATACAACTAGACAACCAATTAATCCGTATGGTCAAACTAAATTAGATGATGAATATCTTTATGAAAAATATTCAAAACTGGGTACAAAAATTATCGGTTTAAGGTATTTCAATATTTTTGGACAAGGACAAACACCGGAATATGCTGGAGTCATCACTAAATTTTTGGATAGAATTCGAGAAAGAAAACCACCAATAATTTTTGGAGACGGAACCCAACTTCGTGATTTTATTTATGTTGAAGATATTGTTATGGCAAATTTGCTTGCCATGGAAAGTCAGATATCAAATTTGTTAGTAAATGTCGGTACAGGAAATGCGATAACAATATTAGAATTAGCAAAAATGATAATAGATATTTCAGGACTAGATATACAACCAATTTTTGAAGTCCCACTTGAAGGAGATATCAAAAAAAGTCAAGCAGATACTACATTAGCAATAAAATCTTTCAATTGGAAGCCAAAAAAAGAACTTCGAGAATGGTTAACGGAAATATTATAAAATGAAATTATTAATTGGCGCATCAAGTTCAAAGATGTTTCATTTGAAAGAATTTGCAAAGAATTTAGAGAAATTTGATGTAGAAACAAAAATTGTTTTAGATTCTGATTTTGCAGATGGATTTCCTAGTAGAAAAATAAAAAATTGGTTTAGTTCTAATAAAAAATTTAAAAAATTAATAAACGAATTTCAACCTGATGTAATTTTTGTAGATAGAACAAGACATTTTGCATTAGAAGCATCAAAATCAGATATTCCATTAGTAATTCATCTACGAGGAGATCATTGGGCCGAAATGATTATGGCAAGAGAAACATTATACAAATCTGCCGGTAAAAAAGTAGCCATAAATAAGTGGGACGAAATTGGAGAAACTTGTTTTAATAATTCAGAATTAATTCTTCCAATTTGTAATCATCTTTCAGAAATAACCAGGAAAAAATATGGTGAAAAACCGGTTGAAACAATGTATCAAGGAATTAATTCAGAAAATTGGTTTCAAAAAAATGGAATGAAGTTAAAACATCCGTGTGTTGGAATTGTACAAAGTGCAACGATTTGGGAAAAAACAAAAGAATTAATGATTTTACCAAAAGTTTTAGAAAAAATGCCAGATGTGCATTTCTACTGGGCCGGAGATGGAGTATACAGAGAACAAGTATTACCGCTATTAGAAAAATATGAAAATTTCCATTGGTTGGGCTCATTAGAATATCCAGATAAAGTAAGAGAATTTGTAACAGAAATTGATGTTTACGCGTTAATTAGTGGAATAGATATGTCACCGTTGACATTACAAGAAGCACAATTAATGGAGAAACCGGTCATTGCAACAAACGTTGGTGGAATTCCAGAATTGATGGAAGATGGTAAAACTGGTTTTCTAATTGAAAAAAATAATCCTGAAGAATTATTTGAAAAACTTTCAACATTACTCAATAATTTAGAAAAATCAAAGGAAATGGGAAATAAAGGTAGAGAATTTGTAAAAAATAATTTTAATTGGGATAAAATTTGTAATGATTTTTTAAATCACTTAAAAAAATACAATATAGGAAATAATTAATATGAAAATTCCATTTTTTGTTCAAGAATTTACAGATGAGATGGAAGAGGCAGCAATTCATGCTTTAAGAAATGAATCATTTGTAGGTGGAGAGAGTGTCTCTAAATTTGAAGAAGAATTTGCTCAATACACAGGAACAAAATATGCAGCGTCAGTTAGTTCTGGAAATGGTGCATTACAAATTTCATTGATGGCATTAGAAATAGGAGAATCACACGAGGTCATAACTCCAACAAATTCATTCATTGCTTCAGCAAATTGTATTAGAATGACAAATGCAAAACCAATTCTGACAGATATTGATATGAATGATGGAGGTATCAATCTATCAAATATTAAAAAAAATGTGAATGCAATTATTCCGGTTCATATTTACGGCAATCCATGTAATTTTGATTCAGTCAAATCATTTGCAGAAGAACAAAAAATTCCAATTATAGAAGATGCATGTCAAGCACATGGTGCAGAATACAAAGGAAAAAAAGTTGGTAGTCTTGGAGATGTAGGTTGTTTTTCATTTTATCCAACAAAAAACATGACAGTTGGTGGAGATGGAGGAATGACTACAACAGATAATGAAGAAACTATATTGAAAATTAAATCAATTCGAGATAATGGTAGAAAGACAAAGAATGAATTTGATAAATTAGGATTTACAATGAGATTAAATACCGTAAATGCTGCAATTGGAAGAGTTCAACTAAAACATCTTAATGAGAAAACTGCACGAAGAAGAGAAATTGTATCAATCTATAGAAAAAATTTAGTACAAGACTGTATTTTACCTGAAAATAAAGATGGAAAATCAGTTTATCATCAAATTGTTGTTAAACATGAAAAAAGAGATGAAATACGTAAAGAATTAACAGATAATGAGATAGGTTCTGCCATTTATTATGAAACACCAATACATAAACAACCAATTTATGAAATTTATAAATTTGAATTACCTAATAGTGAAAAATTTTCAAAATTAATTTTATCACTTCCTTCATATCCACAACTCACAAATGATCAAGCATTAGAAATTTGTGAGCATGTGAACAAAGTAATTGGTTAATTCTTTAACAAATTTTCATAAAATTTTATGTATTTTGGAAGTATAACATTCCAAGTCATATTATTTTTTACAAAAGTATTTCCATTTACAGCAAGCTTTTCTGCTTTTTGTTTGTCAGATAATAATTCATTAACTGCTTGAGCTAATTTTTCTGGATTTTCAGGTGGAACTAAAATTCCCGTTTCATTGTTAATTATTAATTCTGGAATTCCACCAACATTAGTTCCGACAACAGGAACATTTAGAAAAAATGCCTCTTTGACAGTGGTTGGTAAACTTTCCATTCTGGATGGAACTACAACTATGCTAGATGATTTGATTATACGCATAGCATCTTCCCAAGAACGATCTGTACAATAAACAACGTTTCCATCAATTTTAGATTCTGCAGCTTTTAGAATATCAATTCCTTTTTCATGACTATCACGTCCAACATATGCTATTTGATTTTCAATTTTTTTAACAGAATCTATTTTTGCAAACATACTTGTATCCAATGGTGAAGGAAGATATTCAAAATCAATACCGGATTTTTTTTTGTATAGTTTTTGTGTAGCTATTGAATCAGTAGTTAATTTATCAGGCCATTGTAATACTTGAGATTCTGCAGATTTTGCAAGTGTGGATATAGATTTGGAGTGTAAAGCATCAGCTTGGTCACTAAATACTCCATGAACTGAGAGAACTTTCTTTTTTCCTTTTGCATATTTCATTGCATATGCAGATGGAATGTTAAAACCATGAACAATATCATATGTCTCCCTATCAACAATACTCTTTAGACTACTCATTACAGCAAAACTTGGATTTTTAAAATTTTTAATTGGGATGTGTGGAACTTCCATTTTCTTTACATGAAAACCAGAATCAATTAGTTTGTCTGCAAGCATTGCCGCATGACCACCAATTCCACCTGAAAATCGTGGCGATATAAATAAAAATTTCATTTCAATTTTTTTTATTTAATGAGTTTTTAAGCTATTGTATGAAATTGATATGATTAATTTTAATACCAAAAAAAAATTCATATATTTATATGAAAATTACATATCTAAATTCAGCATCTGTATTGATTGAGGATAAAGATGTTAAGATTCTGTGTGATCCATGGTTAGATGGAGAAGAATATTTTGGATCTTGGGGAATTTATCCACCATATGAGTTCAAACCAGAGAATTTTGATGTTGTAGATTTTATTCACATCAGTCACATACATCCTGATCATTGTAGTTTAGCTACACTATCAAAATTAAATAAAAAAATACCAATTGTCATTCATAAATTTCCAGAAAAAGTTTTGAAAAAGTTTCTTGAGAACTTAGGTTTTTCAGTAATTGAGTTGGAACATAACAAAAGAACCATGCTTAAGGATGATGTTTATCTAACTATTTTAGCAGCTGATAATTGTAATCCTGAAATTTGTGGTAAATTAATGGGATGTTCTAATCTAGGAAAAAATTTAGGAACTACACAAATTGATACAATGTCTATAATTGATAATGAAAAAGAGGTGATTGTAAATACAAATGATTGTCCATTTCCAATTGCAGAACAAACCGCATTAATGATTAAAAAACAATATCCAATTATTGATTTTTTGTTAGTGGGTTATGTTAAAGCATCCTCATATCCTCAATGTTTTGATTTAGATGAAGATACAAAATTAAAAGAAGCAGAAATAAAACAAGAAAATAAGCTACAGACAGCAATCCAATATATTAAATTATTCAAACCAAAATTTTTCATGCCATTTGCTGGACGTTATACTTTGACTGGAAAAAATTCAGATTTAAATAAATTTCGTGGAGAACCAGAATTAGAATATGCACATGAATATTTAATAAAAAATATATCAAATCAAGAATCAAAATGTATTGTATTAAACCATGATTGTAATTTTGATATTTCATCTGAAACTCAATCTCAATCATTTATTCCTGTAAATTTTAATGAAAAAAGTAAATATGTAAAACAAGTTTTTTCTAAACTTTCATATGAATATGAAAAAGAATCATATCCATCAGAAAAGTCTTTGAAAAATCTTTTACCAATATGTTATGAAAATTTTGAAAAAATAAGAAAAGGGATCAATTGGACTTCTGAAACAAAAATAATTTTAACAATTAGTGATGATGTGTTTGCAGTGATTTCATGTAATGGTTCAGGATATGAAATATGTACATCTAATCAAGTAGAAAATATCAATCATTATTTGAAGATGGATATAGATTCAAGATTATTAAAATGGATTTTACAAGGACCGCGAAAAGCACATTGGAGTATTGCAGATATAGGATGTCATATCAATTACAAAAGAGTTCCAAATACATACGAACGTGGATTATACTATTGTTGGAACAATTTCTATTCAAATAACTATAGTTAGAATATTTTTTGAAAATTAATTATTGAGCGCCCATTGCTTGTTCTGCTTGATGGAACATCTCACTCTTTGCACAACCTGCTGCAAGTTCGTCACCTGCGCCTCTTCTCATAAGACCTCTGTAAAGACCATCTTCGAGTTTTACACCTTCGCGTTGTTCCCATTCCTCAACAGTGATAGAGTATTTCTTTTGGATTCTGTCTCTGTACCATTCTGGAATTACATTAAATGCACAGAATGGAATAATTCTAAGGTCTGGTGTAACATAGTGAATATCACATCTTTGTAATCTTTCTAAATCTTCATTGTATTTGTCTTGGAAGTGCATCATTCCTAAGAATAGACCTTTTACATGCCATGAACCTACTGCTTCAAATGATCTCTTCATTAAGATATTTCCAAACATCTTTGCCAAGTCTAATCCGGCTGGTTGGTTTTCTTTGTTGATGAATCCTTTGAGTTTTCTTACAACTTCAAGCATTGTAAAGTACTTGTTTGCGCCAGAACGGATTTGTTCTGCTTTGTCTTCAAATAATTCTAACATACCTTGAATATCACAGAATCTTGTCATTGGAACAAGTTTCTTTGTATCTGCATCTTGGAATACATAAGCTCCTGCTCCACATGCAAAGTGAATAGATAATTCGTATTTTGGTTTACTTGAGAATGCTTCAATTACATTTGTCAATGGCATGCAACTTGGTACTGGATACCAATCGTCAACAGTAACTTGACCTTCTGTTTGTTCTTCAATTCTTTGGATACAATCAGGTACTGTGATTCTGTATTTTTCACGTTCTGATTTTCCCATTCTTCCAGTTAGTGAGACTGGTTGGAAATTTACTGCATGTACAACATCTAAATTCTTTTGTGCATATCTAATAATTCCTCCTAGTTCATGATCGTTAATTGATTTGATAACAGTTGGAACAAAGACTACAGTTGTTCCGGTTTTTCTACAAGTATCTAATGCATATGGAATTTCCCAGTGGTTCTTTGGATTTGTTCTTGCAGTGACACCATCAAAGCTGAGATACAAGTTGTTACATCCAGCCATTCTTACTTCACGTCCTGCTTCAGGATCCATTGCGTGTCTAATTCCATTTGTATTCATTTGAATATGTTCAACACCTTCTTCTTTCATAATTTTGATTAAATCTGAAATATCTTCTCTGAGCATTGGTTCACCACCAGTAATTTGCATGGAGTTTCCTGGGATTGGTCTTTCTGATCTTAATGTCTTCATCATTCCTCTTACTTGATCATGATTTGGTTCATACATGTAAGCACCTTCTAGACCTTTCTTAACATAAAAGAAACAATACCAACAAGTAAGGTCACATCTGTTTGTAACAATCATGTTTGCTAATCCACTGTGTGACAAGTGGTTTGAACATAATCCACAGTTGTTTGGACAAGAACACTTGTCTTCCATAATTACATTTGGAGCATGTGCACCTTTTCCATCAACCCAGTATGTACTGAATTTTTTGTACATATCATAAGAACCGAAATACAATTCCTCAGTTTCGCCATGTGTTGGACAAACTTTGGACATGAAGACTTTACCTTCTCTTTCAAAAACTTCAGCATCTAAAATCATGTTACAATCAGGGCAAATACTTTGGGTAAATCTAATAGTGGATTTCTTACCTTGAGTCTTTGATGACTGATTGGATATCTGAATTAGAGCCATTAACTATTTCTTTTGAAAATGAGTATTTAATGCAACTCCTACTAACCACCGGATGAATTAGGGAACGATCATAGTCAATTTAAATAGCGAATTTACTAATTCTGTTCGTGAGCATTTCTGATAAGACAAAGAAGTCACTAGAGAAGGTTGGATTAACTAGCTACGAAATTCGAGCTTATACGTCTCTGCTTAAAATTGGAGAGAGTAATGCATCAGAAATAAGTCAAAACTCGGGAGTTCCTTATTCAAAAATTTACGAGATTTTAGGTACATTAGAAGAAAAAGGATGGATCGGTTCAGATGAATCAAGACCAACAAAATATTTTGGAAAGGCTCCATCAAATGCACTAGAAACTTCAAAACAAAAAGCAGATACAATGTTTTCAGAAAACAAAAATGTCATTTTATCAGAACTAATTCCTCTTTATGAAAAAAGTGGAACAAGTGAAAAACCAGATATTTGGTTTATTTCAGGTGCGATGAATATTGTTTCAAAGATTATGGAGATGGTTGAGCATTGTAGAGAAGAAGTAATGATTGCAGTTCCTCAAGCAGGAGAAATGATTGTTAAACAAGCACTTCCGAAACTTAGGCAGCTACACGACAAGGGAATAAAAATTACAATTCTTATTTCAGATGAGTTTGATAAAGACTCTATCAAATCAATTTCTCGGGTTGCAGATGTCAAAGTGAAAGGTGGATTATTTGGAGGAGGCATTATTTCAGATAAAAGATATGTCGTTATTCTGCTAGGTCCAGAGATTAGCAGTTCTACATCATCAGAAATAGTTGCAATTTGGGCAGATCATGCAGGATTAGCAGGATTTGCAAGAGAATATTTTGATTTCTTGTTAAAAGATGCTAAAAAAGCATAATTTCAATTGTTTAGAGTATTGAAAATTTATTAGATTAAAGAAATTAGATAGTTCATGGATGCAATGGATGAAGAAGTTCTGTTTGTAGGAACTGCAGAAGCTGAACATACAGAAATGTATCTAAAAGCAGTTTGGCATATTAGAGAAAAAGGTGATGATGTCAAAATCAGTACTATTGCTAAAAGACTGAATGTTCGCCAACCAAGTGTTGTACAAATGTTAAAAAAATTAGCAGAAAGAGATTTGGTCACATATAACAAAGCAGGAGTTTCATTGAAAGAAAGTGGTGAAAAAGTTGCATCATCTATGATTCGAAATAGTCGATTGCTGGAAGTGTTAATGGAAAGCTCTTTGAAAATTGAAATCGATGAAGAGATGGTTTGTGGAATTGAACATCATATGAATAAACAATTTACAGATGCATTATGTATAATGTTAAAATGTCCAGCTAAAAGTCCTAGAGGCCGTGACATTCCAATGGGTGAATGTTGTAAAACATCTAGAGGAAAAGAAGAGTAAAAGAAGATATACTATAAAAATTTGATAAAAGTATGGCTTGTTTTTGTGGATGCGAAGAGTATGTAAAAAACTCTAATGGGAAAATCATGGGTTGTGTAAATTGTAATCATGGTAGACAAAATCACGATAATGAATGGCGTGAATCAGCAAGGAAAAATGTGGAACAATCACAAAAACGAGACACTGACTTTGGATAATTTATTCACCAATAATTTTTACTAGAACTCGTTTGTTGCGTTTACCATCAAATTCACCATAAAAGATGGTCTCCCATGGTCCAAAATCTAATTCACCATTAGTGATAGCAACTACTACTTCTCTTCCCATTACTTGTCTTTTTAGATGTGCATCAGCATTATCTTCACCAGTATCATTGTGATGATAATGATCAATTGGTTCATGAGGTGCTAATTCCTCTAACCATTTTTCATAATCATGATGCAAACCACTTTCATTGTCATTAATGAATACACTAGCAGTGATGTGCATTGCATTAACTAAACAAAGTCCTTCTTTGACACCACTTTTGGCAACTAACTTTTCTATATCTTGGGTAATGTTAAGAAATGCTCGTCTTGTTTTTGTCTTGAATGTAAGATATTCAGTTAATGACTTCACAAACTATATAGAAAATTATGGCATAAAAATTCTAAGTTGCAGACTCAGAACTCAAGATCCTAATCATCAAATCATAGGATAGCGTACATCACAGTCTGCAGTAGAAATTTCAGATAATCATACTTGAACCTTTCAATAAGCTTGATAAGTGAGATACATTTATTGAAAAAAAATGGTCGAGATAGATGCCCCTTCATCATTAGAAAGTTTTCGAAGATTCATCATAGCTAGTACATGCAGTTCATTTGCACCAAGAAGTTATCTTGAAGATCCAGAAGTTTTTGCTGAAAGAGATGATAGTTTAGGTTCCATCTATGTAGAAGCAGCAGACAAAGTAACATTGAAAAAAATTAGAGAGATAACATTTGTAAACGCTAAAGATGTTTTAGGAGTTATCTATTCATCAAAGAGTGGAAATACCAGTCTAAAATGGAGACAAACTAGAAAGAATACAGGCAAGGTAACAGGAGAAGCATCTTCAAACTCATTAGTAAATTTGGCAGAAGGTGGAGTCATAACTCTTGAATGGGTTGAAAAATATGTTAAAAAGAAACAAGAAGAATCAAACTAGTTATCTTTTAGAGATTTTATAAAAAATTATGATTACAAAGACTCTTGATGAAAACACAATTTCATTAATGCCAGAGGATTCTGATGATTTACTAACAATTAGAAGAATTTTAAAAACTGATGACAAAATTGTGGGCGAAACAACTAGAGTAATAAAACAAGATAAAGAATATTCACGACCTGATAAAGGAGAAAGAGTTCATGTGCGACTTGCAATAAAGGTAGAAAAAATTTCACTTGATAATGTTTTAGATAGAATTAGAGTGGGAGGTACAATTTTAGAATCAAATAATGAATCAGTTCCACATGGCACACATCATTCGTTTACAATAAAAATAGATGAAGGATTCAATCTAGTAAAGAAAAAATGGAGTGGTGTCGAGAAAAAACTTGCAAAAGCAAAAGGAAAGAAAACAAAATTTATTTTAATTGCAATAGATACAGGTGATTGCGGAATTGGAAGATTGAAAGGAACACATCTTCATCTTTTACCAAATCTTTATTCAGGTTCTAGTGGAAAAAGATACAAATCTAATTTTAAAATTGAAACATTTTTTGATGGAGTTATTGGTGCAATTAGTTCAGTAGTTGAGAAAGATAATCTAGTAATTATTTTCGGTCCAGGTGAAACAAAAAAGAAATTTTACAATTATGTATCAAAGAAACCACTTGCTGACAAATGTCAATTTAAAATAATAGAGGGAATTGATTCAGGAGGAGAAGATGGAATTCACATATTTACAAAATCAGATGCAATGAAAGAAGTAATGGCAGATACCAAACTTGCCAAAGTATCACAGATAATTGATGAAGTGATGTTTCTTGCAAATAAGCAGAGTAAGAAATTCTCTATGGGAATTGATGAAACAAAAAAAGCAAATGAGGCAGGTGCAATAGAATCTCTAGTATTTTCAGAGAAAGCTATTCAAGATTCCGATGAACAAGAAATTGTAGATTTCTTAAATGATGTAGAATCTAAAGGTGGGGAAATTTTTAGCGTGGACAGCACTATTGATGCAGGATTGAGAGTTTCAGGCCTAGGTGGAATTATTTCATTATTGAGATTTCCACTAGAATACTAGAGAGTGGAATCTACCAACCAATCAAGATAAGATTTGTTTATAGAATTTATATTAATTTCAGCTATTTCTGGTACATCATATGGATGAAGTTTTTTTATTTCATTTTTTAGAGTTTTTTCATTTTTCTTTGTAGTTTTAAAAAATGCCAGATATTCTGAATCATTTTGTATCTTTCCTTTCCATGAATAAACAGAGTCAATTTTTGTGATGTTTACACATGCTGCAAGTTTCTTTTTTACTAATTGATTTGCAACCTTTTTCGTAACAGTCTTGTTAGGGAATGTAGAGACAATTATGATAGGTTTCATAGGAAACGATAAATTGCCGAGACTAAAAAATTTTCTATAACTTGGACCTAAACTTTTTAACAGATAATGCAATTATTTACGTACTCATAGCATGGGTTGTAATTTTTGGAGTAGCTAAAGGTCTAAAATTAGAAAAATATGGGTTTTCAATTAAACCATATAGTTTAACCTACAAAAATTACAAAGTTCAAGATACATTAATTCGTGTATTAGGAAGAACTAGAAGAGGAATTCGTGTATTTGCAGATGTAAGTGTGATTGCAGGATTTTTGATGATGGGATTTGCATTTTGGTTTTTGTTTTCAAATATTTCAAATTTCTTTGTACAACCAACTGAATTTGCAGAGCTAACAGTACTAATTCCAGGAGTTACATTAACTTCTGGTTCAGCTATCATGTACTTTTTACTTTCAATTCCAATTGTTCTAGTAATTCATGAAGGAGCACATGGAATTGTTGGAGTTTTGGAAAAAATTGGTATCAAAACAGGTGGATTTGCCATATTCATTGCAATGTTTGCAGGTTTTGTAGAGCCAGACGAAGAACAGTTCAGTAAAGCAAAAAAGATATCAAGATTACGTTTGATCGGTGCAGGTCCAACATCAAATGTGATTTTTGCTTTTGCACTCGGTGCAATATTATTCACAAATCCAATGTTTGCAATGGTTGTACCAGAACCATTTTTGAGCACATTTTATGAAGAAGCAGAAGACGGAGTTTTAGTACTTTCAGTAATTGATGGTGGAGGAGCACAACAAGCAGGAATTCAAGAAAATGATGTAATTGTAAAGATTAATGATTCGAATATAGCGTCGGCAATGGATTTACAGAAAAATCCAGTAGAACCCGGAGATACAGTTAATGTTACAATACTTCGAGATGGAAATGAAATTGTTTTTCCAGTTACAATAATGGAATCACCTGATGATCCTGAGAGAGGATTAATAGGAATAATGAGAAATGATCAACCTCCTAAACCAATTTACAACATTATTGATTGGGGTTTGGATACTCCTATGGGATTTCAATTCTCCATGTTCTTACTATGGTTATGGATGATCTCATTTTTCATTGGAATAATCAACATGTTGCCATTGCCAATCTTAGACGGCGGTAAATTTATTCATACAATAATTGAAGGAAAAATTCCTGAAAAGGCTGTTAACGGAACAATGATGGCAGTTTATGCATTCACATTTATCACATTTGGTCTCAATATTGGATTATCATATTACAAATCAGGTTGGTTTACAATCTAAAGAATCAGATATTAAACTCAAATAGATTCTCCAAATCATGCAATGTCAGAAATGTGAAAACACTGCCGTGTACAATAGAAAGTATAGTGGAGAAAGTTTTTGTTCTGAATGCTTTTCAAACTCTATTTTGAGAAAGGCTGCAAAAACCATATCAAAATATAAGATGATTAAAAATGACGAACTAGTTGTTGTTGGAGTATCAGGTGGAAAAGATTCTCTAGTATTATTAAGCATCCTAAAAAAAATGTCAGAGACACATAATTTTCGAATTATTGCCGTAACAATTGACGAAGGGATTCCCGGATATAGAGATGAGGCTCTAGAAATAGTCAAAAGTTTCTGTTTCAAATTAGATGTAGAATTTAAAACTTATTCATACAAAGAACTGTATGATGTTACATTATCAGAATCATTAGAGCTAAGAGATGAAGAAAAAACTACATCTTGTTCAATTTGTGGTATTTTTAGAAGAAGAGCATTAGATCATGCAGCAAAAGAATTAGGAGCAAATGTAATTGCAACAGGTCATAATTTAGATGATTCATTACAGACGTTTTTGATTAACACATTATCTGGAGATTCTAATAAAATTGGCTGGATGAGTCCAGGAAGTGATTCAAAAGATATTAGAAAAATAAAGCCACTTGCAGAGATTTATGAATCAGAAATAGTATTTTATGCATTTACAAATAATTTACCATTTCAAACAGAGCCATGTCCTCACATGAATGAAGGTATTAGAACAGAAATTCGTGAGTTTCTAAATTCTCTAGAGGACCAACATAGTGGAATTAAAAATAACATGTATCGCTCAATAATCAAAATCTCAGAAGTTATGAAAAATTCGAGTTTCAAAGAAAAACGAGTTTGTACAAATTGTGGAAATCAGTGTACAGGAAAGATTTGTGCCGTGTGTAATATGGTTACAGATTTGAAGAAGCAACGATCCTAATTCAAATATAACATTCTATTCTATCTAAAACGTAGTAGGGAGGATCAGGGTGCCAGCCGTGCCCTATTCTGAAACCGGCTATATGCAGAGATCAGCAACTGCTGGGTAAATCTCTAGGCAGGTAACTCCCGCTTGGTGTGCGGAAATGAATTCACGCCGAGGCGGGTGGTTGCAGGACAAGGATAATCCGAAGGGATTTTTCCTAAGACCGAACCATCGAAAGGGATGAGGTCCGGGAGGGAGCAATCCTAAGGTGGAGCATCCACGCTTCCTCGTCTACGTGGGGGATCTTGCATGCCTCGAAATGGGACTATCAGCCTAGACTGGAGCCAGCAGAACTACTACATTAAATTGTGAATCAGAGGAGGAGGAATATGGAAAATTTAATCGGAGTTGGAAACGGACGAACTTACGAAGACTTTCAGAGACAGATTCCTAAACCTGTAAAACCATTGTTTAATCAATTACGAACATACTGCAAGTCATTAGATAAAAGAGTGATAGAAGATGTCAGAATGCATAGAGTAGTTTTTTGTAAAACGATGACTTTTAGATGGTTTGCAGATATGGAACCAACTGAATCCTCAATTATAATTAAAATTCAAAAAGAACGAAAAGCAGAACCTACAATTTTAGAAGTTACGCCAGAACAAGAACTATCAGAATTAGAGTCTACACTAAAAGATGCATTTACAACAATTCGTTAATACCTAACTTCAAAATTTTCAAACTCATCCGTATAGTTCTCATCTAATAATTCAAATTCATCAACACGAGAATTTGCAGGTCCGGTTTTACACCAATTTACAAGATTATCAATATTTTGTTTTTCACCTTCTGCAACAATTTCAACTCGTCCATCATCAAGATTACGAATCCAACCGTTTACATTATTTTTAATTGCCATGACTCTGGTAGATTGTCTAAAAAATACACCTTGTACTCTGCCAGCAACAAAAATATGAATTCTTTTTTGAATCATTCTAGAATATAGATTACCAATCTATTATTTGATAGATTGTTTTCTTTCCTTAATTCTTGCTCTACCAGTTTTCTTTGCAGCAATGCTTCCAACTTTAGCGCCTGGAGGTGCATTACGAGATACAGTAGATGATTGTCCAACATGTTGGTGACGTCCACCGCCGTGAGGATGTACATATGCTGCTTGAGCAACACCTCTGACAATCGGATATTTTTTACCTTTTGATTTAAAACGCATCATTTTAACTCCAGCACGCATTAGTGGTCTATCTTCAACACCACCGCCTGCTAAAGTTCCAATCATTGCTCTATTTTTTGGGTTTAATTTTTTGAATTTACCAGATGCTAATTTCAAAATTACTCCATCGTCTGCATGAGAGAATACTGTTGCATCAGCACCTGCTGATTTCATTAAAGCACCACCATCTCCAAATTGCTGTTCTACATTACAAACAATTGTTCCATCAGGGATGTTTTGAATACTAATTACATTACCATCAATAATTTCAGAATTTAGACCAAAATTGATTCTTTGACCAACCTTAGTTCCTAAAGGTGCAGGAATAAATGAGATCGCTCCATCCTCAAATCTTACCTTTGATAGAGGTACATCACGACCAGATTCATGAACTAAATCAATAATCTCTCCTCGACGTTCCTCATCTAGTGAAAAACTTGGATATTTGGCAGGTTTTAGCTTCTGAGTAGCGGCTGCTCTGAACTGCATGCCTCCACGTCCACGTCTACGAACACCTGGTCTTTTACCCATAGTAACCGATTGTGACTAGAATCATGATTTTAAGCTTGTGATCAGTTTTGAGTCGATCAATAGAATAATACGCTAAATATATAAAAAAAGAATGAAGAGTGATAGATATGAGTGAAAATGGTCTTTCCCTAAAAGTTCTAGAAGCATATACTAGAGATGTTGGAAGAGGAGTAGCAAGAATCGATTATGATTCCATGGATACTCTAAATGCATCAACTGGAGATGTTATAGAATTAAAAGGAAAAAGACGTACTGTTGCAAAATGTTTGCCTTTGTATCCTTCAGATGAAGGTAAAGGAATTATCAGAATTGATGGTTTAGGAAGAAACAATTCTGGAATTGCAATTGGAGATACAATTACTGTAAAAAAGATTAAAGCTGTTCCAGCAGAAAAAGTGGTAGTTGCACCATTAGAAGCAATACCACCAATCGATGAAAGATATTTAGCTGATGCATTAGAAAGTGTACCTTTGATTAAAGGAGATAACGTAATGGTTCCATACTTTGGAGGAAGACTAACGTTCCAAGTAATAGGAGTTACACCTGCTGCAGATGCAGTTCTAGTTACACAGAAAACAACATTCCATATCGCAGAGAAGGGTGAAACACTAAGAGGAGTTCCTCAAGTTACGTATGAAGACATTGGTGGAATTAGAGGTGAGATAAAGAAAGTTCGTGAAATGATTGAATTACCATTAAGACATCCAGAAATATTTGAGAAATTAGGAATTGAAGCACCAAAAGGTGTTTTACTTTACGGACCTCCAGGAACAGGTAAGACACTTTTGGCAAAAGCAGTTGCAAATGAGAGTCAAGCACATTTCATTAGTATTTCTGGACCAGAGATTATGAGTAAATTTTATGGAGAAAGTGAAGCTCGTCTAAGAGAAATTTTTAAAGAGGCAAGAGAGAAAGCACCATCAATTATTTTTGTAGATGAAATTGATTCAATTGCACCAAAGAGAGAAGAAGTAACTGGCGAAGTAGAAAGAAGAGTTGTATCTCAAATGTTATCATTAATGGATGGATTAGAAGCTAGAGGAAAAGTAATTGTAATTTCTGCAACTAACAGACCAAATGCAATTGATCCTGCATTAAGAAGACCTGGAAGATTTGATAGAGAAATAGAAATTAAAGTTCCAGATAAAAAAGGAAGAAAGGAAATCTTACAAATTCACTCAAGAAACATGCCTTTGGCCGCAGATGATCAAGAACTTCCAGTAAATATTGAAAAGATTGCTGCAGTTAGCCATGGTTATGTTGGTGCAGATTTAGAATATCTATGCAAAGAAGCAGCAATGAAATGTCTCAGAAGATTACTTCCAGAATTGAATTTGGAAGAAGAAAAAATACCACCAGAGACACTAGACAAGTTAATTGTAAACGCAGATGATTTCAAAAAGGCTCTAGTTGAAGTAACTCCCTCAGGAATGAGAGAAGTATTCATTGAGAATCCAGATGTATCATGGGAAGAGATAGGCGGTCTTGCAGAAGTCAAACGAGAATTGATGGAAGCAGTCGAATGGCCAATGAAATATCCAGGTCTTTATGATAAACTAGGACATAAAATGCCAAGAGGAATTTTGTTGCATGGACCTAGTGGAACAGGTAAGACCCTAATGGCTAAAGCAGTTGCAACAGAAAGTGAAGCAAATTTTGTTTCTGTAAGAGGACCAGAATTGTTATCTAAATGGGTAGGAGAATCTGAAAGAGGAATTAGAGAAATATTCAAACGAGCAAGACAATCAGCTCCATGTGTTATTTTCTTTGATGAAATTGATTCAATTGCACCGATTAGAGGAGCAGGTGGAGAGACTGCAGTAACTGAAAGAGTCGTAAGTCAATTATTAACAGAATTGGATGGAATGGAAAATATGCACGGCGTAGTTGTACTTGCTGCAACAAACAGAGCAGATATGATTGATCCAGCATTACTCAGACCAGGAAGATTTGATAAAATTATTTCAATTCCATTACCAGATAAAGATAGTAGAAAGAAAGTACTTGAAATTCATTCAAAAGATATTCCTTTAGCAGATAAAGACAGTGCAGATGCTATTGACTTTGAAAAACTTGCTGAAATGACAGATGGATTGAGTAGTGCAGATGTTGCATCAATAGCAAACACTGCAGTTTCACTAGTAGTTCATGAACATCTAGATAATGCTGCTCCAGACAAAAATCTAAGTGATGATGAAACAAAGAAAATTGTAGATGCTATTGAAAAGAAAGCAACAGACGCCAAAGTCACAATGAAACATTACGAGGAAGCAGTAAAGAAAGTAAGAGAACAAAAAGATCTCAAGATGAACGATAAACTAGTTGCATCATACTACAGGTAGTTTTAATAAAATACATACCATCTAATTTTCATAAATGTCAGAACTAAAAGGATACAAAGGCAAAATTCGTGATTTCTTAATTTCAAATAAAGTTGATGTAGGAGACTTAGTAAAAATTACTTCAGAATTGACATATTCTGGAATTTTAATGCCTAGATACGAAAGTGGAGATGAATCACATATTGTTCTAAAATTAAAAAGTGGATACAACATAGGAATAAAATTTGAAAAAATAGAGAAATTGGAGAAAATTGGAGAAAGACAACCAAATAACGAGAACTCACAAACCATTGTAAAAAATGAAGAATTACCAAAGATTTTGCTTTTATCAACAGGAGGAACTATTGCAAGTAAAGTAGATTATAGAACAGGTGCAGTTACGCCAGCATTATCTGCAACAGAATTATACGAAGCTGTTCCAGAGATTGCAAAAATTGCAAATGTTGATGCAGAAGTACTATTTTCAGAATATTCAGAGAACTTACAACCAGAACATTGGTTAGAAATTGCAAAAAAAATAGATAGTGTTGTAGATTCAGATTATGCAGGAATAATCATTGCACACGGTACAGATACAATGCATTATAGTTCTGCATTTTTATCATTTGCATTATCTGGTTTTAAGAAACCAATTACATTAGTTGGCTCACAGAGATCATCAGACAGACCATCATCAGATGCAGCATTAAATTTGATTGCAGCAACAAAATTCTTAGTCAATACAAAATCAAAAGGTGTTTTTGTTGTGATGCATCAGAATGAAAGTGATGATGCAATAGCATGTCATTTAGGAACACGTGTTAGAAAAAATCATACAAGTAAGAGAAGTGCATTTCAAACAGTTGGCTCTGAACCAGCATTTGTAATGTATGAGAATGAAATTTTAGAAAATATGAAGAACACATTCTTTAAAGAAAATGAATATAACCCACGAATCAATCTAGATACAAAAGTTGCTCTTATAAAATATCATCCAGGATTTAATCCAGAGATAATTGATTCATTAATAAAATTAGAATATAGAGGAATTATTTTTGAAGGTACAGGATTAGGACATGTAGGAAGAACAATGTATGATTCAATTAAGAAAGCAAAAGAAAATGGAATATTTCTTGGAATGACATCACAATGTATTGATGGACGTGTGAGTATGACAGTGTACGAAAGTGGAAGAGACTTACTCGACATGGGAATTATTCCATTAGAAAACATGATTCCAGAGGTAGCATTAGTCAAAGCAATGTGGGTTTTAGGAAATTGTAATTCAGAGGATGATATTAAAAATATGATGTTGGAGAATTATTCATCAGAGTTTTGAGCGTAAGATGTCAGAATTAGATATTAAAAATATTGGATTAAAGGTTGGTTTAGAGATCCATCAACAACTAGATACAAAAAAGAAATTATTTTGTGACTGTACGCCGATAGAAGAGGAAGAATTTTCAATGAAATTTTCAAGAAAACTAAGAGCGGCAAAAAGTGAATTAGGTAAAATAGATCCTGCTGCACTTTTTGAAAGTACTAAATCAAAAACCATAGTTTACTATGCAAACCCAAAAAGCAGTTGTTTAGTAGAAGAAGATGAAGAACCACCACATGCATTAGATACTGATGCAAAAAATATTGTGCTTTTGATCAGTTCTGCATTAGAATCAAAAATTTTTTCAGAAATTCATGTAATGAGAAAAACAGTAATTGATGGTTCAAACACGACGGGATTTCAAAGAACAATGCTTGTTGCACAAGGAGGGCACATTGAAGTAAACGGGAAAAAAGTAGGGGTTCAATCAATCTGTCTTGAGGAAGATGCGGGAAAATTAATCAAAGATGAAGGAAATCATAGATTTTTTAGTTTAGACAGACTTGGAGTACCTTTAATTGAAATTGCATTAGATCCCGTTGAAGGAGATGCAAAATTTGTAAAAGATATTGCGTTAACATTAGGTAGATTATTACGAGTTACAAAAAAAGTTATGCGAGGAATTGGAACAATTAGACAAGATGTGAATATTTCTGTTGAAGGAGGAGGAGTTATCGAAGTAAAAGGTGTTCAGCAATTAGATCAGTTAGAAAAAATTATTGAATTTGAAGCAAAAAGACAACATGGGTTAAAATTGATTTCAGAGAAAATTAATCAAACAAAATTTTCTGAAATTGATAGAAGAAAAGATGTATTTGATATTACAGAGATAATGCAAGAGTGTAATTCAAATATTATTAAAAAATCAATTGAAAAGCAAGATAAAATTTTTGGAATAAGAATCAAAAAATTAAAAGGAATTTTAGGTTTTGAACCATATTCAGATATTAGATTAGGAAAAGAGATTGGACAATTAGTGAGATTTTTTGGTATTGGTGGTGTTTTTCATTCGGACGAATTACCAAATTATGGAATTGAAAATGCAGACATCAAACGAGTTACTGAAAAATTAGACATTCAAAATGAGGATGCATTTTTGATAATTGCGGGTGGGAGAAATTCAGTTGGTTTTGCAATTGATTCAATAATTAATAGAATTAAGCTTTCAAAGAATGGACCACCTGCTGAAACTCGAGCTGCAACTCCAAATGGAGACACAATATTCCTAAGACCTAGACCAGGTGCATCGAGAATGTATCCAGAAACTGATATACCAACAGTAAAAGTAACGGATGCTGAACTTATCAAAGTAAGATCCAATATACCAAAATCATGGGAAGATTCAATCAAAGAACTGGAAGAAAAATATCGAATCAATAATCAGCTTGCTGAACAGATATTTGATTCAGAATATTTTGAGATTTTTGAACAGATATGTTCACAAAAACAGAATTCACCAAATTTTGTTGTATCTATTTTATGTTCAACCATAACTAATTTGGAAAGAAGTGGATTAAATTCTAGTCTTTTGAGTAATGAACACATAAAGAAAACATTTGAATTATTAGAACAAGAAAAAATAAACAAAGAATCAATTCAGATAATTTTTGAACAGATAATGTCTAAGAAAGCAAATGGTGTGTTACAAGCATTAGAAAATGCATCCATATCTCAGTTGACTGAAGATGAATTAGATGAAATCCTAAATAAAATAATTCAAGAAAATATAGATAAAATAAAACAAGAACAAATGCGTGCATTAAGCGGTATAATGGGAATAGCAATGAAGGAAGTTAGAGGTAAAGCATCTGGCAAGATTATTAATCAGAAATTAAAGGAAAAAATTCAGAATTTTCTAAATTAAGAAAATACCAGTAGATGAATAAAAGAGAATAAGTTAAGGGGATTAACTTTTTGTCTTTCTACTACCAGTACCTCTACCAGTTGAACGTGTTCTGCCTTTGGTAGATACTTTTTTTGTCGTTGGAGTTGATGATAATTTTCTTTTTCCCGTACCGCGACCTGTTGAAACACTACGATTTCCTGCAGCTTTCTTTTGGGTCTCCTGATATTCTTTGTAAGAATCTCCAGAGAATGTTGATTTCTTACTAGTGTCAGTCTTTCTACGAGTTGTGCCTCTACCACCAACACGGGTTACTTTTGCCATGGAAAATAGGCAAACTACAGTGTTTTAAAGTTGTTCATAATGATACATAAAATAATTTATGTGGAAAGTTGGATTTAACCCAATTAACTCCTAAAGATAAGGATTTGAACTATGCGTAGATGACCATACTAAACTAACTCCAGTATGAAAATTTGCGTTTTCTAGAATAAGTTCGTTATTCACAAAATATTGAAATGTGAGAGGAATTCTGTAGTTTTATGTCATTTTGGGAAATTGTGTTGGATAACGATAAAGAAAATCTAGGAAGATATAATCAAGAATATTTTACGGAACAAAAAATTGGAGAAATTATCAAAAAACTATATGAACAAGAGATCAAGCAAGGTCATAATCTAACAATCAGATTATCAAAGAAAAATTAATCAGATTTTCTGAATTCATCTAATAGTGACTTTTGTTGTTTTGATAATTTTTTTGGAATTTCTACTACAAGGTGTACAAAAAGATCTCCACGTCGGTTAGAGTTTTGATTAGGTAATCCCTGAGATTTTATTTTTAAAATTGAATTTGGTTGAGTTCCAGATTCAACTTTTAATGTTTGTGTTTTTTCAAGGGTTTTAACATTAATTTCAGTACCTAAACTAGCATCTATCATAGAAAGTTTTGCATCACAGTACAGATCTATGCCATCACGTCTAAAGTGGGAATGTGGTTCAACTCTAACACGTACAATTAGATCACCACTATCCCCATCTGGAATAGATTCACCTTCACCTTGAATAACATAATCGCCATTGTCAATTCCCGATGGAAGATTGAATGAAAGATGTTTTGTTCCTTTAATTTTCCCACGTTGGCATTTTTTACACGGATCTTTAATAATTTCTCCTAGTCCTCGACATGTTCTGCATGCTTGAGCAGTTTCCAGTAGGAATCCACCCATATTTTTTCTGACTCGAACTTGTCCACGACCATTACAATCTTTACAAGTTGCTTTTGATGTTCCAGGTTTACATCCAGTACCACTACAATCAGGACAATCTACATATTTCTGGAGATCAAGTTCAATTTGTTTTCCATGTAATACATCTTCCAGAGTAATATAACATTCATGTAAAAGATCATTTCCACGTGAGCGACCGAATCCTCCACCGCCTCCACCAAATAAATTTTCAAAAACAGATCCGAATCCTCCACCGCCACGTCTTCCTTGACCACTAAATAGATCATTGAAAATGTCATTGAAGTTACCACCTGCACCTCTAAAGATGTCTTCAGTAGAGTATCTTCCATCTACACCTTCGTGTCCATGTTGATCATATAGATCACGTTTTGACGAATCTGAAAGAACAGCATATGCTTCAGAAATTTCTTTGAAGTGCTCTTGTGCATCAGGAGATTTATTTCTATCAGGATGAAATTTTAAGGCTAATTTTCTGTATTGAGATTTAATTTCATCAGGATTAGAAGATTTTGTGACTCCTAATACTTCATAATAATCACGTTTAGCACTCATGAATAATCTGCTTAATCAATTATTAATTAACTAACTCGAAGTATTTTCTGATTTTTGTTCAGAATTAGCGTCAGACTGTTGTTCTCCAGACTGTTGTTCTCCAGACTGTTGTTCTCCAGACTGTTGTTCTCCAGACTGTTGTTCTCCAGGTGGTGGTGATGTGTTTTTGTATAATTCAGTTGTTACTTCATTGACAATTGTTTTCAATGCTTCAAGTTTTTGTTTGATTTGTTCTGAGTCTTGTGATAATGAATCTTTTAGTTCCTTAATTGCATCTGTGATTTGAATGCCTTTTTCTTGAGGGATTTTATCTTTAAGATCTTGATTAACTAATTTTTCAGTAGTGTAAATGAAACTTTCAGCCTCATTTTTAATATCAACTGATTCTTTCTTCTTTTTATCTTCTTCAGCATGACCTTCAGCATCTTCTTGCATTTTTTTAATTTCATCATCTGACATTTTTGTTGTAGATTGAATTGTAATTTTAGCGTCTTTACCTGTACCCAGATCTTTTGCAGTTACATTCAAGATACCATTTGCATCAATGTCAAATTTTACATTGATTTGAGGTACACCTCTTGGTGCAGGTGGAATATCAGTTAGATTAAAAGTGCCTAATGACACATTATCAGCAACCATTGGTCGTTCACCTTGTACAACATTAATGGTAACTGCAGTTTGACTATCTGCAGCAGTTGTGAATGTTTTATCTTTAGATGTTGGAATTGTTGTATTTCGTTCTATAATTGGTTCTCTTACACCACCTAATGTTTCAATTCCAAGAGTTAATGGCGTAACATCAAGTAGTACAATATCACTTGTTACATCACCTGCAATAATTCCTGCTTGAACTGCTGCACCAAATGCTACAGCTTCCATAGGGTCAACACCTGATTCACCATCTTTTCCAACGGAATCACTTACAAATTTTTTGACAATTGGCATACGTGTTGGACCACCTATCAAAACAATTTTTGTAATGTCAGATGTAGAAATTTTTGCATCTTCTAATGCTTTGTCAATAGATGATTTGCATCTTTGAACAATTGGATTAACTAAATCATCAAGTTTTGCTCTTGTAATTTTAACTTCAAGATTTTTTGCACCGGATGAATCTTGAGCAATAAATGGGAGATTTACATCAGTTTCCATTACAGTAGATAATTCAATTTTTGCTTTTTCTCCAGCTTCTTTAATTCTAGTTACAGCTGTACTATCACTAGATAGATCTATTCCTTCTTTTTTCCTAAATTCATCAATTACATAATCAATTATTGCTTGATCCATATCAGCTCCACCTAGTTTTGTATCACCAGATGTACTCATTACTTCAAAGACACCTCCACCCATTTCCATGATTGTTACATCAAGTGTACCACCACCAAAATCAAAAACCAATATTTTCATGTCTTCTTTACTTTTATCCAATCCAAATGCAAGTGATGCAGCGGTTGGTTCATTGATAATTCTTACAACTTCTAAACCAGCAATTGTTCCAGCATCTTTTGTTGCTTGTCTCTGATTATCATTGAAATATGCAGGAACTGTAATTACAGCTTTGTTTATTGTGTCGCCAGTAAATGCTTCAGCATCACGTTTAATTTTTTGAAGAATAAATGCAGAGATTTGTTGTGGTTTGTACTCTTTACCTTGTATTTTGTACAAGAAATCTTCTCCCATCTTCCGTTTTGCCTCACGAATAGTGTTTTCAGGATTGGTTACAGCTTGTCTTCTTGCAGGCTCTCCTACTAAAAGTTCACCATCTTTTGAAAATGCTACAACTGATGGAAATGCTTTGCCAGCCACGGTTGTACCTTCTGCGGCAGGAATCAATGTTGGTTTACCGCCCTGCATAACAGACGCAGCGGAGTTACTTGTTCCTAAATCAATACCAATAATTTTTTCAGCCATATTTTCCACATTATTTAATTTTATTTCTTTGATACAATAACCTTAGATGGTTTTAAAATAGCTTTGCCAGAGATATAGCCTTTAGATACCTCTTGAGTGATTGTTCCTTCATCAAGGGTTTCATTTACAATCATAGAAACAGCCTCATGGATTTGTGGATCAAAAATTTTACCAATTGCATCTATAGGTTTAATGTTATTTTCAAATAGGAGACTTTCCATATTTTTTATAACTGCAATAATTCCAGATGTATCAATTTTTTCTTTAGATAGTGAATTTTCAGCACGAACAAAATCTTCATAAATATTAATAAAATTTAGAAGTAGATCGTTAGTTTTACTAGAAACTCTTTGAGATATTTCAACTTGTGTTCGTCTTTCTAAGTTTTGATAGTCAGCTAATGCACGTTGCCACTTATCTTTTAAATCAGAATTTTCTTCTTGTAGTTTCTTAATTCCATCATCAATTATATCTAAATTATCTCCAGATTCTATCTTTTCTTCATTGGTTGATTCTTTATTTTCAGACATTATTGATCATTTAATTTTTGAACATATTATTTTTGTGATATTAGTTGACATAATGGATTAGCTTTGAGTATAATTAATTCATCGTCTTTATTATTTTTCATCATATAATCAAAATCATGTTTTGAACAAACAACTACAATTGTAGTTTTATCATTTTGAAATATATCTACAGGTTGACTGATTGATTCAACATCACCAATGTAATCTTTAAGTTTAGTTTCTAATTCTTGAAGTTTTTCAATTTTTTCTCCTTTCATTTCATGTTGATCTAAAGTCCATAAGAGTAGAATTTTTGTTCTGCTTGCCTTTAATTCGTTTTTCTTTAAAATTAACCTAGTTTCATCAATTAATCGTTTAATGTATCCATCTAATCCTTTCATACTTCCATTAATCAGGTACATCAAACTACTTGCACCTTCAAATGAACTACTTAAAGATCTTAAATCAAATAGACCATTAATTAAATCATCAAGAAAAAGTTCTCCTAATTTTTCTGAATTTAAATCTGATTTAGTTACTGAATCTTTAGCAAATTTGCAAACTTCAAGTATGCTTGTTTGACTAGAAAATTGTTTTAAAATATCGATAGCATGAAAATATTCTGATGAACTTAATGTTAAAAAATTGAAGTTCTTGTCATTAGTAAATAATTTTTTTAAAGTATCATTTTCTCCACCATCTGATGAACCAATGTATGATTTTATTGTAGATTCTTTTGAAAGAGGGTAGTAAAAATATGAGATATTCTTTCCCACTTTCAATCCAGTAACATGTTCTAGTAATGATATATTTTCAGAATTTCCACCAAAACCAGTACCTAACCCATAAACAACATTACAACCTTTTTTGATATTTGATACTGCATCTTTGAATTTTGAATTTATCTCAATTTTAGTATCTTGACCAATTTTTCTAATTCTCGGTGCAAAAATTAGTACTTGTGCTGTTGAAATTGCTGCATCAATTGATGTCATTGCAAGTAATGGTTCATCATCTTTTAATGCCTGTACAGAAGGATATGACTTCGCAATATCTTGTTTGATAGAGATAGCTGAAGGAGTAGATTCATCAATTATGTGAACATCACCCCCATTAAGAGCAATTTGGCACGCAAGTGAATAACCTTCAGTACTTAATCCATAAATTACAACTTTTGTTGCCATTAAGGACTATAATATCAAGACTAAGAAATACTTATTGCAGTTATCTATGAAGTGCTAATACTTGAAGATCTGGTTTGACATTTTAACACCAAAACAATACTTGTTTTTTGAATATTTTGTATCAAAACTTAGAAAACAACACAAGATTGTTTGTACATCTAGAAAATATGAACAAGTAAATGGTATTGAAAAATTTGGTTCAATTAATCCAATAATAGTTGGAAAACATGGAGGTAAAAATAATCTAAATAAATTACTAGAAAGTTTGAATAGAAGTAAATTATTAACAAAGAAAATTGAAAAATGGAGTCCAGATTTACTAATTAGTTTTTGCTCTCCTGAAGCATCAAGAGTTGCATTTGGATTAGGTATTCCACATATAGCATTTTCTGATTCACCTCAGGCAACAGCAGTAATGAAATTATCACTTCCTTATGTTACAAAATTGTTAATACCATGGATTATTCCAAAAGAAGATTTCAAAGAATTTGGTATTAATTATAAAAATATTATAAAATATAGAGCGATTGATGCAGGAGTAATTATTAAAAATTATAAAAAAAATAAACAAAAAAAATTAAATAAAAAAAAGATAATTCTAATTCGACCTGAAGAATCAGAAGCAGCATATATTACAAAGAAAAGTAAAACTATCAAAATTATTAAAAAGATTGTTGAAGACTTTCCTGATGAACAAAAAATTGTTTTATCTAGATACAAAGATCAATCTAAAAACTTAAAGAAAATTTTTGGAAATAATATTTCTCTTTTATCAAAACCAGTTAATGGAAAGAAATTATTAAACAATATAGATTGTTTTATTGGATCAGGAGGAACGATGACTGCAGAATCAGCACTATTAGGAATTCCAACTATTTCATTAAATTCAGTCCCAAATAGGATTGAAGGTTTTTTAGTTAAAAAGAGAATAATTGTTAGAAGTGAGAATTCAGATAGAATTTCTAGAGAAATATTTCAGTCATTAAATAATCTTGAAAATATAAAGAAAAAGAAAGAAAAAGCAAAAAAATTAGTTGCATCATTCGAAGATCCATATCAAATTCTTTTAAAAACTATGAAATCATTATAAAATAATATTATAGGGGTGAATTGTTTTTTTATTTAGAAGCCCAGTAGTGTAGCGGCAAGCATAGGGGCCCTTGGAGCCTTTGACCTCGGTTCGAGTCCGGGCTGGGCTATACTATTTTTTAAAAATCTAATTTGGTTAGTAACTTTGTGGCAATAACAAATAGAATTGCAGCTAATGCGACTAAAACTAACATTTCAGTAATTACGAAATCCGTAACTTGACCAAAAATTCCAGCTCGTATGATATCTACCAAATACGATAATGGATTTAGATAAAATATGGTTGCTAATGGTTGTGGTGCACCCTGAACAGGATAAAATGCTGTACTTGCAAATGCACAAAAAAGAAATACTGTGTTAATAATTACATTAAATCCTTCACTAGAACGCAGTTTTACAGAAATTATTGATGCAATTGAACCAAATAATATTGCACCAACTACTGAACCAAAAATTATTAGAGGAATGGTCACAATATTAAATTCAACAGAGTCAAAAAATACAGGGTAACCTACTGCAGTGATTAATGCAGCACTAAATAATCCAATAATTCCAATTGTTGCAATGTTACTTAGGATGTAATGAGTTCTTGTAAATGGACCAGACATGATTTGTTCAAACATACCATGGCGTCTATCATTCCAGATTATTATTCCAGAAATTAATGTACTATTCATAATGTTAAAACCAATCATACCAGATGCAAGAAATGCAGGATAATCTAGATTTTTTCCTCCAAATGGAACACTGTCAATTAATGATGTGTAAGCAAAACCTGCAACAAAAATATAGATTAATGGAAAAAGGATTTGCCAAATAATAAATCCAGGATTTATAGAAATTGTCAAATTCCTATTTACTAATCTAATTATTGGATTAATTTGAATCACCTACTACTTTGAGAAATATTTCTTCTAGATTTGTTGGAATTGCAGATAAATCATTTATTTTAGTTTCAGTTTCATTTAAAATTTGTAAAATATTCATTAATATGATTTCAGATTTTGTAGAATTGATTATGACAGTCGGTTCAGGTTCTAATTTAATTTGGCATTCTGGAATCTTAGATAATTTAGATTTTAGTTCTTCAGAGACTTTAGAAATATGAATTTTAATTGTTTTTTCATGACCAAATCTATTTTTTAATTCAGATGGAGAATCAACTGCCATTATTTTTCCATTATTTATGATTGCAATATTATCACATAGATATTCAGCTTCAGAAAGAACGTGAGTTGTATAAAAAATTGTAAGTCCAGAATTTTTTACTTGTTCTCTGAGAAAATCCAATAATTTTCTTCTTGCAGCAGGATCTAGACCAACAGTAGGTTCATCTAAAAACAATAATTCCATATCGTGCATAAACTCTCTTGCCACCTGTACCCTTCTACGTTGACCAATTGATAGATCATCCATTTTCTTTTTTCTAATTTCTTCTAAACCAAAAGCAGAAAGTAGTTCTTCTGTTCGTTTTTTCCGTATTTTTTTATCAATATTCCACATCATACCATATTTTTCAAGAGATTTTTCGGCTGAAAGAGTTGGTTCATAGCTAGGTTGTTGTAAAACAACTCCAATTTTTTTTCTAATTTCAAGAGGATGTTTAGCTGAATCTATGCCTAGTACAGAAATTTTGCCATTAGAAGGAGAAATGAGAGTTGTTAAGAGTTTGATAACAGTAGATTTTCCTGCACCATTTGGTCCTAAAAAACCAAAAACTTGACCAGATTCTATTTGAAGATCTACACCATCTACTGCAAGTGTAGAAGCGTATTTCTTTCTCAAGTCTTTTGTTTCAATACATAACATAATTGAGATTTATACAAACCACTAATGTGTTTAATGATAATTTTATTAACAATCTCTTTCTTGTAATAATAATTGTCTGAATTTGAAGAATTAATATCAAAATTATTGGAAAAAGTTCCTGAATTATCTAGATCGGTAATTGAAGAGAGAATAAATGAGAAAAAAGAAAAAGTTGGTGCAGGATACTTGACAGATCAAGGAGCCATTTTCCTAGTTGCAGCCGATTTAGGCGTATCACTAGAACAAACACAAAATTCAGAAGTAGCAATAAAAGATCTCTACATTGGTGCAAAAGAAGTAACGTTAGAAAGTAGAGTTTTGAATATTTCACCTACAAAACAGTTTACAAAAAAGGATGGCTCTTCATTTTCTTTGAGAACAATTACAGTTTATGATAATAATTCTACTGCAAGTGTAAAGCTATGGGATGAGAAAGCCAATCTTCCAGGACTAGAAGAACTAAAACCTGGAGATTTGATAAAAATTATCAAGGCATATGTAAAATCAGATTTAACAGGAGCTCCTACAATAAACATTGGTTCTGGTTCAACAATAGAAACATCTGAATCAGAAAGTGACATTGTTTCAATTGATTCAAAAATTAGTGATGTAAGTGAAATTAAAGATGATCAAAGAGACTTGATTATTGCAGGAACATTAGGTAGTGCAATGAGTTTACTTGAATTTACAAATTCAAAAGGTAAACCTTCAAAGGCTTTAAAATTTAGATTAAGAGGTGCGAATAAAAATTTAGTCAATGTAGTGCTTTGGGGAAAAGATGAATCAATTCTCCCTAAAGTAATTAATCAAGATGCTAAAGTAAAATTATTTGGAGTTAGAACAAAGACCGGAATGCAAGGATTAGAAATTCACGGAAATGATGCAACAATAATTGATGTTGAAGGGAATGCAGAAATTCAACCAACAATAGTAAGACTTCTAGCAATTGAAAAGGATCAATCAGGCAATACAATAGGTTTAGCCATAGATAAATCAAAAAAATTAGTCAGAATTACAGATGTTGCAAATACAATTGGCAGTTTTGTGAAAGATGATATTTTAGAATGTATGCCATCAAAAATTTTTGGAAATACAATGCAAATTGATCAAGATTCATTTGTAAGAAAAATTGATGATAAAACTGTCCCAACTATAGCAGAGATTAGAACAAAAATTACAGAAGTTAAAGAAGGTAATGATTATTCGGTAGAAGCAATTGTTCTAAAAGCACCAGAAAGAAAAGATATTCAAACTAAAAACGGTGATAACATACAACTATCTGAAATGTTTGTTGAAGATGATAGCGGACAAGTTTGGATTAAAGGATGGAGACAACAAGCAGACTTGATGGATAGTTTTACACTAGGAGATATAATTACAATTTTAGGAGTTAATGCAAGACCTGGACTAGAAGGAAAATTAGATTTAGTATTAACACCTTATTCAAAAATAATTAAGAAAAACTAATCTTTCCAAAATCCTCTTGTCAAAGTATAAGTTTTTTCTGCAATAATGATTTGTTTTATCAAATAATCATCGTCATCTTCCAATCTATTTTTTAGAATTCTAGCTCCAGTGTCAGGACCAACTCCATAACCAGCCATAACGATTAAAGCTGTTTTTCCAAAACTAGACAATAATGATGAAACTTTCCAAGCTTTGTCAAAATTCTTATTTTCATCAGGAGTTAGTTTTTTTCCTTGATGTTTTTTTTGAATTGTTTTTACAAGTTCGTGATCATATTCATAAGTAGAGGTAATCTGTTGGCCTTTACAATATTTACATTTGAGCGGATGATTTTCACTAGGAGTCATAACTCGTTGCCAAATCCCACATCGTACGCAAATCAATCGTTGTTTGGTTTCCATAAGACGTTTTCTAACCTTTAGCAACATTTCTTTGTCTATACTTGCAGGATTTGTGTACGACATTATAGTTTGATCTAATACTGGTTCTGCTAATTTAGAGAATTTATCAACATCAATCCATTCAATTTCAATTTTATTTTGTTTAATTAATTCAATAATTTTTTGAGTACCTTCAAGATCAAATTTTTCGTGAAATAGTTCTCTAAATGCTTCTTTTACAAGAGGTGTGTCAATATTTCGTTCAAAATCATACCTAACCTCATTTTTTACATAAACATCACCTCGGTCATAAAAACCAAATTTCTTTCCTACGCAGAATGTTTTCCAAGTAACATCATTTTTACCCTTTAACGCTACTGACATTATATCATTAATATCAAAATTAGAAGAAAATACATCAGTAATGTGTTTTTTTGTGAATTTAGATTCAACAGATAAAAGAATTCTATATGCATCAGAACTAGATTTAACTCTAGAAGCTAAAGAAGCATCTAACATGGTTTCTAGAATAACTTTTAATGTTGAATTAATTTTTGTTCCAAAACATGAATGTAAAATTAATACACTTTGCTGTGGAAGGCGATGTGATTCTATAACAATTGTTTTTTCATCTGGCATTTTAGTAAAATCTAAATTTAAAACTATATCATTCATCATTTTTACAGAGCCATTACGAACTCTAGTTCTAAAGGTTCCAACTTTGTTAGCAGTTTTGTAATCAACAGGTATGTTTACACCTTCCCATTTAGGAACCGGTATTTCTTTTGAGGATCTAATAGGTAAAACATTTACTTTGAATGCTTTTTCATCTATGTTTAAAACTCTCCATTGGGAACCACGTAAAACAAATATTTGATCTTTATCAAGATCACCTACAAATCTTTGATCTAACGTACCAATGAATTTGTTCTCTATGGTATCAATTACTTTAAACTTTAGAATATCTGGAATTGTAGATAGATTTTGAAAATGATATTTTGTTGCAAAGAAAGCATTATTTTTTTTATATTCAGTTTTTTCTTCATTAAAAATTATTAAATTTTGATTTCCAAGAATATCTAAAACATCAACAAATTCTTCTAACGTGATATCTCGAAAGGGATACGCTTGTTTTGTTAGTTTAAGCGCAGCTTCAATAGGAACATTTCCTACTTGCATAGATAATCCAACTAAATGATGTGCAAGAACATCTAAGGATCCATTGTGTATTTTTTGTTCTTCAATTGAACCTTCTTTGATTCTTTCAATTATTGCTTGAATTTCAAATTCGTCATCTGCACTTTCAGTAATGATTAATCCTCTAGCAGAATCACCTCGATTATGTTTACTTCTTCCTATTCTCTGCATAAATTTTGAAACTTGTCTTGGTGATCCATACTGAATAACTAATTCTACAGAACCAATATCAAGACCTAATTCAAGTGAGGATGTACAAACAACTATACCAGATTTTCCTTCTCTAAGAATATCTTCAGTTTCCTCTCGAACCTGTCTTGAAAGTGATCCATGATGTAATTCAACATTGAGTGATGTTTTTTGTTTTAAAATAGATGATAAACGCTCAGATTCTCCTCGTGAGTTTGTAAATAACAAAACGGGAGAAGTGATTTGTTGTTTTTTCACATATTCAATAATTTCAACAGCAACATCATCCATTATTCCATCAACAAATACAACATCCACATCATAATTTCTAAGAGATGTATCGTGAATTAGTTCAAATTTTCTTTCTGAACCAACTAAAAAACGTCCAGCTTCTTGAGGATTACCAACAGTAGCGGATAATCCAATACGATGAATTTCATTTTTTGATTTTATTTGTAACCGTTCAAGACTAAGAGACAATTGTGAACCTCTTTCACTTGCAAGTAGTTCATGAACTTCATCAATAACTACCCATTCTAGATCAGATAATGCTTCAAGATGTTTTTTTTGTGATAATAAATTTACAAGTGTCTCAGGTGTTGTAATTAAAATATCAGGAGGGTTATCTGCAATTCTTTTTCGGTTTGCTTGTGTAGTATCACCATGTCTAATCTCAATTTTTAAATCTTCATTTTCAGCATAGTGAATAATTCTTTTGAAAACATCTCGATTTAAAGCTCGAAGTGGAGTTATGTAAAGAACTTTTATTTTATTTAGAATTTTTCGATTTTTTAATTTGGAAAATATTGGGATAGTTGCACATTCAGTTTTACCAGAACCAGTTGGTGCAATAATTAAACAATTTTTTTCTTCTAGAATTTTAGGAATTGCAATTCTTTGGATTTCAGTTAAAGTTTCAAATCCTATAGACTTGAATTTTTTTGAAATTACAGGATCAAGTGTCTTGTTTTTTTTCTTGTCTAAGTCTAGTTCGCTCATAAATCATCACACCTGCAACACCTAATGCTAATAAAATTACAGTAATTGTTGGAATAGAATCAAAGATATCTGCCATGTCATAATTTATTCAACCGACGTTAAATAGATTCAGTTTCTTCTATTCCAGAATTTGTTATTTTATAATCAAATTTTGTTTCATGGATAAATGGAGATGAAACTTTACAGATATAATTATTTTTGATTTTTTCTAGTTTAATTTTTTGATGAATGTAATTTTCAAGATGCATATGCATTCTTTGATAGTTAATATCATCATGAGAGAAAATTTGATTAGTGATTATAATTGGAATATTCTTTAATTGAGTCAACTTAGTAAGTTTGACAATATAATTACCGAAATTGATATTTTTTTCAATTAAATGTTCTTTTTTTGTATATTCAAATGCAAACAGATCAGTTATGTTGTCAATTATGAGTAATGAAAAATTATCATTCTCAAGATTTTTTAAAATTTCAATTTGTTTTTGAGTATCAGTTACACGTGAAACATGTAAATTTTCAAGCAGTGTGGCAGACAAATTTCTGGATTGTATGATTTGAAGAAATCTCTCAGGTCTAAATTCTACAGTGGTGTCAATAAATAATATTTTCTTATTATTACTTAATGACTCAATTGCAAATTGTAAAGCAAGTTGTGTTTTTCCAGTTCCACGTAAACCTGAGATCTCGGTAATTATTCCATTTTGTAATCCACCTGAGAAAATTTTATCTAATGAATCGATCTGTGAGGAAATCATACAATAGATAATAAATTATAAAAATAAAAAGTTCTTTCTAATCTAAGCAAGACTTTATATTCTATAGAAATTCGATTCAACACAAGAGAAACTTTATGTCACAAACTACAGCTGCTAAAAGACCACTTACAATTTTACAAAAGAATGTAAAAAAAACTGTTATTGTAAGATTAAAGAACGAAGTTGAGTATAAGGGAAAAATGAAAAATGTTGATTCTTACATGAATTTGATTATGACTGAGGCTGAAGAATTAGTTGATGGTAAAACAGTCGGTAAATTTGCTAGAGCAATTTTAAGAGGCAACAATGTACTGTTCATAAAATTAGAAGACGAAATCTAATTTTATAATCATGACCAAAAATTATCTATTTACATCTGAATCTGTTACCGAAGGTCATCCAGACAAAATTTGCGATATGATATCAGATTCAATTTTAGATGAATATCTAAGAGGGGATCCAAATTCAAGAGTTGCAGTAGAAACAATGACAACAACCAATTTTGTGGGAGTAGCAGGAGAAGTTACATCAAAAGCAAGTTTTGATATTGAAAGTGTTATACGAAAAACAATTACAGAAATTGGTTACGACAATCCAGACTTAAAATTTGATTCACACTCTTGTGAAGTAATGATAAAATTAGATCCACAAAGTCCGCATATCTCCCAAGGGGTTACTGCTAATGATGAAAAAGAACAAGGAGCAGGTGATCAAGGTTTAATGTTTGGATATGCCAGTAATGAAACTGAAGAGTTAATGCCATTACCAATACTTTTGGCTCACAAATTAACAAAAAAATTAACAGAAGTTAGAAAAAGTAATGAACTAAAATGGGTAAGACCTGACGGAAAATCCCAAGTATCAATCAGATATGAGGATGATAAACCAAAAGCAATTGAAGCAATAGTACTATCTACACAACATTCTCCAGAGATAACAAATGAAGAGATTACAACACAATTAATTGAACATGTGATCAAACCGGTCTGTGGAAGTCTTTGGAATGAAAATATCAAGATTCATGTAAACCCAACAGGTAAATTTGAAATTGGCGGACCACATGGTGATGCTGGTTTAACTGGAAGAAAAATAATTGTTGATAGCTATGGTGGAATGGGTCGACATGGTGGTGGAGCATTTTCTGGAAAGGATCCATCAAAAGTAGATAGATCAGCATGTTACATGTGCAGATATGTTGCAAAAAATATTGTTGCAGCAGAATTGGCAGATAGATGTGAAGTACAAGTTGCTTATGCAATTGGAGTTGCAGAACCAGTTTCGCTAATGGTAAATACATTTGGTACAAATAAAATTTCAGAAGACAAAATTGAGGAATTGGTTAAAAATAATTTTGATATGAGACCAGCAGGTATTGTATCACAATTAGATTTGAAGAGACCAATTTACAAAAAGACCGCAGCATATGGTCATTTTGGTAGAAATGAGCCAGAATTCAACTGGGAAAAAACAGACAAAGCTCAAACATTAAAAACAGAATCAGGTATTTAGTGATTCTATTTTTTTGAAATTAAAATTACATAAATTTTGTAATCTTTTATGATTTCCAACATAATTACCAACTAGTATATTCAAATCTTCAACACCATATTCAAAATTAATATCATTTAATGCTTTTTTATATGCCAGTTCAAGATTTATTTTTTTAATTTTTATTTTAGGAGAAACAGATTTTTTGATAAGATTTTGAAATGTTATTTCTTTCGGTCCTACTAGATCAATTATTTTATTTGAAAACTTTGATGAGTGTAATGCAACATTTATGCATCTGCAAACATCATCAATAGATATTGGTTGGAGAAGAAATTTTCCAGAACCAGGTACAAGTATCTGTTTTTTTAGAATTTGTTTTAAGATATTTTTTGTCAAATAATCATCATTGCCTAAAATGTATGAAGGTCGAAATATTGTATATTTAAGACCAGATTTTTTTATTAATTGTTCAGCATTGAATTTAGAAATAAAATATGAAGAACGTGAATTTTTTGAAACTCCTAAACCACTAAAATAAATTATATTTTTAATATTATTTTTTTTACAAAGATTAATCACAGTCTTTGTTAGTTCAATGTTAACTTGTACAAATGAATCCTGGTGAACAGATTCTGAACCAACTCCCGCAAGATGAACAAAATGTGATGTATTTTTTAATGAAGGGAATTTATTGTTTTTAAAATTTTGACGAGATATTGGAATTGATGAGATCCCATTTACATAAAGAAATTTTCGTAGGTTTTTTCCAACAAAACCTTTTGCGCCAGATATAACTATACGATCAATAATTTCCGTACGCATGATAAAATGATAAAATATTTTATTTTAAACATATCCAGAGAAGGTACATGACAACAAAAATTCATGTGAAATTTGGTAAAAGTGCACAAGAATGTAGAGAGATTTTAGGAGTGACCAAAGATTCCAGTCATAAAGAGATCAAACAGGCCTATAGAAAATTATCTTTAAAATATCATCCAGATAAAAATACTGAAAGCAATGCTAGTAAAAAATTCAAAGAAATTACAGAAGCATATCAATATCTAAAATCTCATCGAAAAAGCCAATCAAATAAAGATGAACATGTATCAGGAGAGGATTATCAAAAATTTTGGAAAGCGCAAGGAGAAAAGATGGGAGATGATATGAGATTTAATTTAGAGGAATTGAGAAGAGAAAATAAAAAATTTGGAGGAGATTATAATCAAGAGACACATAATAGAGAGAAACCAATATCACAAAAAACAACACATTTGTTACTTTATGGAGGACTAGGTGTTGTTACATTATGGATTATTCTCAATGAAATTCTTCATTTGTAACAAAAGTTATTACATAAAAAATTAAAAATTTCACGTGGATACAAATAAAGAAACTAAAAAGAAATTACGTACAGGATTTACAACTGGAAGTTGTGCTACAGCATCATCAAAGGCAGGAATTTTATCAATTATTAATCAAAAGAAAATTGAACAAATTGATATCATATTACCAAAACGCTCAAGATTAGATATTAAAATTAATTCATGTGAGTTTACCAAAGATTCAGCAAAGTGTTCTGTAATAAAAGATGGCGGAGATGATCCAGATGTAACACATGGTGCAGAAATTATTGTCAACATTGAGTTAACAAATGAAATTGGTGAGATTGAGATTGACGGTGGAGAAGGCGTAGGTCGAGTTACTAAGCCAGGATTAGGATTAGAGATTGGAAGTGCTGCAATTAATCCAACACCAAAGAAAATGATTTTGGAAAATGTTAAAGAAGCTGGTGAAGAATTACTTGAAAAAAATGGAATCAAAATTATAGTATCTGTACCAAAAGGAAAAGAGTTAGCGACAAAAACAGATAATCCAAGAATTGGAATAATGGGAGGAATTTCTATTTTAGGAACAAGTGGAATTGTAATTCCATATTCAACTGCATCATTTGCAGCAGCTATACGACAACAGATTGCAGTTGTAAGTTCTATGAATGATGACTATGTTGTTTTAACAACTGGAGGAAGAAGTGAAGATTTTGCAAGAGAAATTATAGAATTACCAGATCATTCATTTATTCAAATGGGAGATTTTTCAGGTTATACAATTAAACAATGTGCAAGAAAAGAATTGAAAAAAGCATATGTTGCAGGATTCATTGGTAAATTAGCAAAAATGGCAGCAGGTGTGAAACAGACTCACGTAAAAGGTGGAAAAGTAGACATGAAATTTCTTTCTGAACTTGCAAAAAGATGTGATGCAAAAACAGAAACAATTGAAAGAATTTTGAGAGCAAATACTGCTAGAAATGTTCAAGAGATCATCATGGAAGACAAAGTAGATGGATTTTTCGATCAAATTACAAATGAAACATGTAAACAAATGATACAACATTCAGAAGGAAAAATTCCAGTTGAAGTAATACTATTTGATTTTGATGGTAAAGTGTTATCCAGAACAAAAATGGATACAGAGACACTTTAAAAATATAGCAAGGCATTTAATTAATTCAGAATTTTTAATATTATGAAGAAAATAGCTGTTTTAGCAATCACAAAAAATGGAATAGAAATAGGTTTAAAATTAAAAGAATATTTTTCAGATTTTGAAATATTTGCCCCAATAAAATTTTCAAACGATAATGAAAAAATTCAGTGGTATGAAAATTCTACAACTCAAAAAATTGTTGATTTGTTCAAAAATAATGATGGAATAATTTGTTTATTTTCATTAGGCGCAGTAATTAGATTACTTGCACCACACATCAAAGATAAGAAAACAGATCCTGCAGTAATTGTAATTGACGATAATGCAAATTTTGTGATTAGTGTTTTATCAGGACATTTAGGAGGAGCAAATGAGTTATCAAATGAAATTGCAGAAAAAATGGGTTCTACACCAATTATAACTACAGCAGCAGATGTTAACAAAACAATAGCAGTAGATCTTGTTGGAAGAGAGTTTGGTTGGAAAATTAATGATGACAGTAATGTAACTAGAATTAGTGCATTCATGGTCAATAAAGAAAAAATAGGAGTTTTTCAAAATATAGGTAAAAAAGAATGGTGGAAAGGAAAACTTCCAGAAAATATTACATTTTTTTCAGACATGAAAGAGTTGAAAGATTCGGATTCTAAGGCATATTTGATAATTACAAATGATGAAATCAATGATGAGGAAGTAGAGAAAGATTCTGTAGTATATAGGGTTCCAAATTTGGTTGTAGGAATAGGATTACACTGGAACACATCTAAAGAAACTATTTTGAATGGAGTAAATGAAACATTAGAAAAGTTTGAATTAAAACAAAATCAAATAGCTAGGTTTGTATCTATTAAGAAAGACAAAGATGTCATAGGATTGATTGAATTGGGTAAAGAGATGAATATACCAATAGAATACATTGACAGAGAAGAATTAGCAACAATCACTGCACCAAATCCTTCAAAAACAGTTCAAGCATTTGAAGGAACTGCAAGTGTTTCAGAGGCTGCTGCAATAAAATCATCAGAAGGTGAATTAATAGTTGAAAAACAGAAATTTCCTCCTAACCTAACAGTGGCTATAGCGAGGATGATAAAATGAAAAGAGGATTAATGATAATTGATAGAGGAAGTAGAGAAAGAGAAGCTGGTGAAGAACTAGAAATGATTTGTGAAAAAGTTAAACAAAAAGGAAATTATGATTTTACCGAGTTTTGCTTTTTAGAAGTTGTTCCACCATTTATTGAAGATGGAATGGATACGTGTTTAAAAAAAGACGTTGAACAAATGACAATAGTTCCATATTTTCTATATCCAGGTAGAAAAGTGAAGATCGCAGTGGCAGATGCAATGAAATATCAAAAAGATACCAACATCAAATTTCTAGTTACAAAACCAATGACTATGCACAAAAAATTAGTAGAATTAGTAGATAACAGAGTAATTACCACATTAAGAGAAAATTCAGTAGATATTCCAAAAGAAAAGGTCGATGTTTTGATAATTGGACACGGAAGTAAAGATCCAAATTCAGGAATATCAATTGATTATGTTGTAGATGAGCTAAAACCCTCCTATAGAAATGTCAGTCGATGTTATTTGGAAATTGAAGGACCAACAATAGAAGAAGGAATACAAGCATGTCAAAAAGACGATCCAGAAGTTTTGATTATTGTTTTTTACTTTTTACACGAAGGAGCACATGTGAAGATAGATGTCAATAACGATCTGTTACCAGCATTAGATAATGCAAATTTAAAGAAAGTATTTGTTACAAAACACTTGGGTACAGACGAAAAAATGATTGATTTAATTTTAGAAAGAGCAAAAGAGGTAGAAGATGCAAACTAGAAAGGGTCAAGAGATAGAAGATGAAAGTATGCAGATCATTGAAAGTGAGATCGGTTCTCACCCATACAATGAAATGGAATGGCCAATTGTTAGAAGAATAATTCATTCAACTGCAGATTTTGATTTTGCTAGAGAAAATAAGCTTCTTTTTCATAAAGATGCAATTTCAAATGGAATTAATGCATTAAAAAATGGACGTAGTATAGTTGCAGATGTAAATGGCGTTATTGGATTAATGAATAAACAAAATCCAAAAGATTTTGGAAATAATATGATTTGTAATATTTCAGATCCATCTTTAATGGAATCTGCAAAAAAAGCAGGAAAAACTAGAGCACAAATGTCTATGAGAGTGGCTGAAAAAGAAATTGATGGAGGAATTGTTGTTGTAGGAAATGCACCAACCGCACTTTTAGAAGTAATGGAAATGTTTAGAGAAGGATTGGTAAAACCTGCATTGGTAGTTGGTATGCCAGTAGGTTTTGTTTCTGCAGTAGAATCAAAAGATGAGTTATCAAAAACAGAAATTCCATTTATAACAAATATTGGTCGTAAAGGAGGAAGTCCTTGTGCATCTGCAATAATAAATGCATTATACAAATTGTTAAGACAAGGAAATAACTAGATCTTCAAAGTACTTTCAATTAAATTTGAAGCAAATTTTGCACTATCAAAATAAAGATGACAATATGATGCTATCGTATTATATTCAGTTAATGCATCTTTGTGAAATGAAATTCCTTCTCCGATTTTTAAATCATAAAGAAATTTTGAATCTTTTGATACATTAATTATTTTTGAATAATGAAATTCATGTGCACGAAAATTACGTGGTTTAGATAAAATACAATTTGAATTAATTTTTCCTTCAGTATAATTTAATGTCATTTTTTTTGTCATTACAGTGTCTACATCAAATAGACCAACCATTTTAGATTTTTTCTTTCCATAAGTAATTGAGTTTGTAAGATACATGAGTCCGCCACATTCTGCATAAATTGGTGTTTCATTTTCAGCATTATTTTTTATGGATTTCTTCATTGACGAGTTTTTTGCTAAAGATGACGCCAAAATTTCAGGAAAACCTCCGCCAAGATAAATTAAATCACAAGTGGGTACTTTTTTATCATTAATTGGACTGAAGAATTTTATTTTTGCACCTTCGCGTCTTAATGCTTCAATATTATCATGATAATAGAAATTAAAAGAATTATCAAGAGCAATAGCAATTGAGACTTTTGATTTTTTAGTTTTAACTACTTTAATTTTATCTAAAGAGGATGTAGTTTTACAAATTTTTTCAATTAGATCAAAATCAAGATAATCTGAAATATCTTTTGAAATTTGTCTAATTTTATTATGAAGATCTTTTTGTTCACGTACAGGAATTAAACCCAAGTGTCTTGATTCTAAATTAGCTGAAGGATTTTTTGGAATAACACCGATTATTGGAATTTTTAAATTCAGTAAAGCAGCTCGACAAAGATCTTCATGTTTTTTACTTCCAATTTTGTTTAAAATAATTCCCGAGATCCTTGAGTTTTTGTGGAATTTAGTAAATCCTAATGCAGTTGCAGCAATTGAACGAGAAGTTTTACTTGCATCAAGAATTAATATTACAGGTGAAGTCAATAATGATGCAACATGATGTGTGCTTGCAAGATTTGATTTTCCTCCAAAGCCATCATAATAACCCATTACACCTTCAATAATTGAGATATCCGATTTTGAATTTCTTGTGAAGCTTTGAATTAATTCTTGTTTTCCCATTAACCAGACATCTAAATTTTTAGTTTCATTTTTTGAAATAGAACTTAAGTAACTTGGATCAATATAATCAGGTCCAACTTTGAATGGTTGTACTGAAAAACCTCTTTTTTTTAAACCATAAATAATTGCGCTTGTGATTGATGTTTTCCCAACACCACTAGTGGAACCTGCAATTACTAATCTTGGAACTCTCAATTTCTTTTGTTAATGTTGTTTTTTATTTAAATGGATTTAATTGAATATTTACAATGTTTTTACTAGATGATTTTCTTGTGTAGATATGAGTAAAGATGGATTAGTAATTGTTTATACAGGAAATGGAAAAGGTAAAACCACTGCAGCATTAGGTCTGGCATTGAGAGCAATTGGTTATGAGCATAAGGTGTGCATGTTACAATTCATCAAAGGATCATGGCATTATGGTGAAATGGATTCTTCAAAGAAATTAGAACCAAATTTTGAATTAATTGCAGTAGGAAAAGGATTTGTTGGTATACTAGATGATAATAGTCCCAGAGAAGAACATGAAAAATATGCTGTAGAAGCATTGAGAATTTGTAGAGAGAAAATTCATTCAGGAAAATATAATGTAGTTATACTTGACGAGGTAAACTATGCAATAAATTTAGGTTTGATAGATGTTCAGGAAATAATAAAACTAATTAAAGAAAAACCTTCCAATTTGGATCTTGTTTTAACAGGAAGAGATGTAAAAGATGAAATTGTCGAGTTAGCAGATTTAGTTACAGAGATGAAAGAGATCAAACATCCATTCAAATCTGGAATAAAGGCAAAGAAAGGAATTGATTTTTAACCTTAGCAAATAGAGAAAAATTAGAAATGGTATCAGATACACAAGAATTGCCAGAAACTGGTGAAATTGTAATTGCAACAGTAACAAAAATCAGTGATCATGGTGCTTACGTCACACTTGATGAATATAATAGAATCCAAGGATTTTTACACGTTTCAGAAATTGCTCCTGGTTGGGTACGTAAAGTAAACAAGTATGTGAGAGAAGGAGAAAAGAAGGTACTACTAGTAAAAAAAGTTGAAAGCGGTAGAAAAGAAATTGATTTATCATTAAAACAAATTTCAAAAGATCAAAGAAAAAAGAAACTTCTGGATGTCAAAAGATTTGAAAAAGAACAAGGAATTTTAAAAAACATTCAAGAGAAATCAGAATTAACTACAAAACAAATTGATGATTTAGAAGACAAATTTTTGTCAAAATATGATTCAGTTTATGATGCAATGTTGAAATTTGCAATCAAAGGAAGTGCAGAGATAGAAGATTTGAAACTACAAAAGAAAGTGATGACTACTATTGAAGATATTTGTTCAAAAATGAAACTTCCATCAGTAGAGTTGAGAGGAATTTTAGAAATTTCAAATAATCAATCCAACGGAGTTGAATTAATTAAAAAAACATTAACAGATACAGAAAATGTTGAAGATGCAAAAATACAGATAACCTATTTGGGTGCACCAAAATATAGATTAAGTTTAGTTTCTCAAGATTTTAAAACCGCTGAGAAATCCTTGAAGCCAATTTTAGAGAAAATTGAGAAAAGTGTAAAAAAACAAAATGGAGTTTATGTCTTTACTCGAGAAGAATCAATAAAGATTGGTGAAGGATAATGCGTTTTCAATTAAGAAAATGTACCAAATGTGGAGCATATACACTAAAAGAAATTTGTAAAAAATGTGATCAAGATACTAAAAGCGTTCATCCTGCAAAGTTTTCTCCAGATGATAAGTATCTAAGGTATAGAATCGCCAATAAAGAATAAAATCTACCTATATTCTCCACCACAATCACCAATCGATGTAAAAAGATCATTTGCATTTGATGTAACAGATTTTATCTTTTCATAGTCATCATTTTGTAATTGTAGTGAGAATGTTTTGGTGTTTTGTTCAATATGATCAGATAAGCCTAATCTTGAACCAATTATGGCACCTGCAACTGCAGGTCTATCTAAAACAAAACGTGTTGCAACATTCGCAATTTGTACATTATACTTTTTTGCAATTTCATCTAATACAACAAGTAATTCTTGAAATAATTTCCAACCACCCCATGCATCAATCATATTCATATATTTTTGAAGACTAAAGGTGTCAAGATCGGATTGTGATGGTTCGGTTGTTCCCAAGTATTTTTCGGTGAGCAATCCGCCTAGTAAAGTTCCATATGCTAATAGTTTCATATCATGATTTTTACAAAATGACGCCATCTTTGCATTAGGACGTTGATCAATTATTGAATATTGGACTTGATTTGAAATTAATTCTATACCATTATCATTCATTATTTGCATCCGTTCTGTATCAAAATTAGTTAATCCAAGATGACATATTTTACCATCATCACGTAGTTTTGTTAGTTGGCGTAATGCATCAATGTAACTTGCATCATTATAGTCCCACCAATGAAATTGAATTACATCAATTACATCCACATTCATTTTTTTCATTGATTGATCTATGTAATGTTCTACAATAGATTTTGTCATTGGTCCAGGATTAGGAACAAATTTTGTAAAGCCTTGAATTTTTTGTAGTTCATCTGTTCCTTTCTTTTTTTCTAGTTCATTTCTAAAATCACCATAAAATGATTCAGCTGGCCCATAGATGTCTGCCATATCCCAAGTATTGAATCCATTTTCATTATACTCTAACATTTGTGATATAGCTGAATCATGATTGATTTGACCATGTCCACCAGCTACTTGCCACATTCCATTTAGAATTCTGCAAATTGAAAAATTAGGTGCAAGTTGAATCGTTTCCATTTCAGACAATATTTAATTTAGATATTGTGATAATTTAGCATAATCGGTTATCCTAAAAAAAATAAACTGAATCATATTTCAAACATTATATACACATCAATTGTAACTTGATCAATTGGATTTATTCAAAAAAAAATCTAAAACTACGACCGATTTAGTATGTAAAATATGTAAGATGGAATTCTCTAATCCTGAAAGAACAATGAGACATATGATTAAAGCACATTCTAAACCACAAAAAGTAAAGAAAAGACTTGGCAGTGGAAAATATGATTAAATTATTATTTTAAATTAATTCAACGCTTTCTTTATTGCATTTTGTAACGCATCTCGATGTTCTTCAATTATACCCCGAATCTCGAATGTATCTACATAACCACCAGCTGATGCTCTAGTAGATTTCAACAAATAATGCAATGTAGCCTCCTCAATTTTTCCTACATAGTATCCATAAAGAAAATCAAGTTCGTTTTCACACTTCCAAACTTTTTTTGTTTCTAGAAATGTTTCTTTGATTTCTAGAGGTATTTCTTGAATTCTCCTTGAAATATAGTCATTTAATGATTTTAGAATCGAAGTATCAGTAATCACAGTCAGTATTATTTACAAATGGTTAATCAAGATAGCTGAAATAGATTTAACTTTAGTAGTTTAGAAATTTTTTTTATAAGATGTCTTCACAAAGTACAATTCTCAAATCTTTCCCAAAGGAGTTTGCTCCAAGACCACTTCAAGAAAAATTAATAAGAGAAATTCAAGAAAAAATAGATTCAGGTGTTAGAGTTGTCTTACTTTCAGCTCCAACAGGAATTGGTAAATCACTCATTGCTGCAAGTGTTGCAGGATATTTTGGCAGTTCATTTGTTGTAACAGCATCAAAGCATTTGCAGGATCAATATACCAAAGATATGCCGTGGTTTAAACCAAACAAAGGAATGCCAAATTTTGCATGTCATAAAATGATGGAAAAACATGGAATAGATTTGACAGAGACAGATTTTGCGGTACAAAACAAATGGACCTGTGACATGGGTACGTGTTTTGATAAAAAAACAAAAAAAGAATGTAAATACAAACCAAAACTCTCTGAAGTTGCGGAAGGAAAAATAAAACCAGATGACTGTTTATACTATTTACAAAAATATCAAAGTTTGATTTCTTCACATTCCATATGGAATTATGCCTCTTACTTTCAAATGATGAAGTATCAAAAGGAAAAATACGCTCAATATTTGAACAAAAAAGTTGCAATATTTGACGAAGCACATAGAATTGAAGATCAAATAATTCAATTTGTTGGAATCGATATTTACGAAAGAAATTTGAACGAATGTAAAATTGATGTAGAAAGTTATGATTTAGAAGATATAGATGATGTAATGAAATTATCAGATGGTTTATCTGAATCTTATGCAAGACAAATTAGTAATTTAGAAGACAGTAGTGCTTTTGCCCAAAATCCAGATTATGAAGTTGTTCAAACATTAGAAAATAAATATAAAAAATATGCCGAGGCACGTTCTGAAATTTATTCAAATAAACAAAATTTTATCTTAAACAAACCATATTTTGATGAAGGTGGAAAATTTAGATCACTTTCTGTAAAACCACTTGATATCTCGAAATATGTTAGCACATTTTTTGAACATCCAGTTCAAATTTTTATGTCTGCTACAATAGACAAAGAAAGTTTTTGTGAAAATACAGGATTTGATCCTGAAGTAGTAGAAATCGTCGATACACAAGTTTCACCATTTCCAATTGAAAATAGAAAAGTAGAGTTTACAGATGTTAAAAGATTAAGTTATAATTCAACACGAGATGATGAATTACTAGTAATAAAGAAAATTGATGAGATAATGACTAAGTATTCAGATAAGAAGGGATTAGTTTTGACATCATCAAAATCAAGATGCTTTGAAATTTTACAAAATCTTTCAGAAGTAAATAAAAAACGGATTAGAATTTGTCATAGCTTTAATTCAGATGGTAAAACCCAAGATCAGGTTGTACAAGAACATGCAGAAAGTGAAAATGGAGTTTTACTTTCATCTTCATTGTGGGAAGGAGTTGATCTAAAAGAAGACTTGTCAAGATTTCAAATTGTTGCAAAAGCACCTTATCCAATGCTTTCAGAAACTAGAACTAAAATAAAGATGCAAAAATATCCGCTATGGTATAAGGCACAAGCAATTATGAAATTACTACAAGGATTTGGTAGATCAATTAGAGATTATGGTGACTGGGCAGATACATATGTTCTTGATTCTGCAGCACACGAGTTACTTTTAATGAATAGAAAAATGGTACCACATGCTTATCATGATATAATTTTTCCAAGTTCTTTCAAAGAATTTTTAGGAGATACTTAATCACAACCATATTTCAAAGCCCAATCTAATCCACCAAACTCACTTCTTCCACAAAATCTTGGATCAAGTTCAGCATGATCATTTTCTAAAAGTAATTCATTAAGTGATGTTTCACTACAAAATACAAGACCGATTTCTCTATCAAATGATGGTTTTTGGCCTCTATCTAAAATGAAAACAGATTCACTTCCAGCCGAACATTGTGATTCTGCAAATACTTTTGCAGATTCCCCACCAGGTTCTGTACGTTCTGCTGCATTTACAAGTGCAAGTCTAATTCTGATCTCTTCACCACTATCTGAAAGAAATTTTACGGTGTCACCGTCAACTACTTGAGCAATTATACCTGTTGTACAAATTTGATCATCGCAATTAATTGAAGTATTAGGTGGTGTAGTAGAAATAGAATATGCAACAATCCCAATACCAATTATAGAAATAAGCATCATTGAGATTGCCTTTAAGATATTACCCATAAATTACATATTCATCAATACAATATAGATGATTTTTTAACTCAATTGATTAGAATGATGGTATGTCAAAGGTTACAGAAGCAAGAAATTTTGCAAAAAAGAAACATGCAGGTCAATTAAGAAAAAATGGAAAAACAACAACATTTTCTCATCTAAAAGATGTAGTAAAAAATTTAAAAAAAATGAAGGTCACAAACAATGATACTATTTGTGCTGCATGGTTACATGATACAATAGAAGATACTGATACTGATTTTGATTCTATAAGAGATAGATTTGGTAAAAACGTTGCAGACATTGTAGTATCAGTTACTAAAGATAATCGCTTGCCAAAAAAACAAAGAGAAATAAAATATGCAAAAGATTTGAAATCTTCAAATATAAAATCAAAAATTGTAAAAATTGCAGATATTTTAGCAAATGTCAATGATGCACCGAATGCTGGAAGAAATACACAATGGGAAAAACAACAATTTGTTAAAAAATCTAAATACTGGAGTTATGTTTCAGGCGTAAAACCAGGAAAACTTGCAGAACTTTCATGGGCGAATAGTGAATGGAATAGATTACAGGAAAAATATAGTTAATTTTTTTGCTCGTAAATATTTAGAGTTGTTTTTACAAGAGAACGACTAACATCATCAGGTAGGATAATCATTATTCCACTATCCTGTGTTACATTATAACATGTTCCCGAGTGACTGATTAAATTTTTAGCAAAACATCCAGGTTCAGTGTAGTAAAAGAAAGTTCCAGTTTCTTTATAGCTTTCATATTCAGAAATAGATGGTACAAAATACAGATTTGCTCCTATTGTTTTATCATCAATTCTAATACTATAATCAAAATTAGAAACATCATTTATCATACAAATTGGAATAAAATGTGCAAATGCATTAGGTAATTTTGATTCTTGTTGAGAATCTGAATATGAGAGATTTTTTACATTTGGAAATTGAATATTATAAGGATCATTTGTTAATTGTAGACCCATAGCAACCTCAATGTTTTGTCTAATCACGTCAACTGTTGAACGATAATGATGCGGTTGAAAATTATACTGACATTGATTATTTTGATGTGATAAACGAACAAATGACTTTTCATGCATTGAATCCAACTCATTTGTACCATAATTATCAGAAATGGTTTCATCAAATGGAATATATTTTTGTGAATCATCCAATACAGCGTTTGATTTATTCCAAGTCGATGTAACATCAAATACAATGTTTGAAGGATAACTATCCCAAACAGGATCTAAATGTACGTATAGTGAGTGTCTGTTAACAGACATATCTTCAAACTCCATTGGCATGTAAAATTCTACTACATCTAATAGAGCAAGAATTGCTGCAACTCCTACGATAAATAATAAAATTTTCATCTGTTTTATTTTAGAAAATGTAGATTTTTGTGACAATAACCCAAATAGGTAAAAAGCCAATAATTAGCTTACCAGTTTTGGAATAAACTAGTGACCAAACAATAAAAAATTGTTTGTCGTTTTTATTTTCTAGAATATGTAATAAAATATGGAAATAAAAAAAATCCTAGTTGCAATAGATGGCTCAGAGCATTCAGAAAAAGGATTAGACATAGCAATCAGTCTTGTGAAAGAGAGTAAAAAATCAATTTTAGGTTTGTTTGTAAAACCTCATTCAGTAAATTCGCTCAGATATGGGGATGTATTTTCAGGACATCACGATGAAATTGCTAAAAAATCATTTCAGAGTTTAAGAGAAAAATGTGAGAAGAATAATGTTGAGTTTAAAACCGAGATAAGAACTGGGGATGTAAAAACAACTATTGAAAAAATGACAAACGATGACCAAATGAATATTGATATGGTGATAATTGGTTCTAGAGGAAGAGGCTCAGTCAAAGGAGCACTTCTAGGAAGTGTTTCAAAATATGTTTTGGATAAGAGCAAAGTTCCAGTTCTAATAATAAAATGACTAGAAATCTTTGTATTGTCCTTGGAGATCAGCTATCACAAAATATTACATCTTTAAAAAATCTTAGAAAAGAAGACGATAAAATTTTGATGATGGAGGTTGTAAATGAAGCAACATACGTAAATCATCACAAAAAAAAACTAATTTTGATTTTCAGTGCAATGAGACATTTTGCAGAAGACTTGAAAAAACAAGGATATACAGTCATTTATTCAAAAATTAATAATTCATCAAATACATTTACTGAAGAATTAGTCAAGCAATGTAAAAATACAAAACCAAAAAAAATTGTGATAACACATCCTGGTGAATATCGAGTCTTACAAGAAATAAAAAAATGGAAAAAAATTGTAAAAATTCCAGTATCAATAGTTGAGGATGAGAGATTTTTTTGTAATATTAATGAGTTTGAGAAATGGGCTGCGAGTAAAAAAGAACTAAAGATGGAGACATTTTACCAAATGATGCGAAAAAAATACAACATATTGATTGATGAAAATGGAAAACCCCAAGGAGGAAAATGGAATTATGATATAAAAAATAGAAAGCGATTACCAAAAAATTATCCAAGTATTCCAAAACCCTTGGAACATAAACCAGATAACATTACAAAGCAGGTAATTGAAGATGTAAAAGTAAAATTTCCAAAACATTTTGGTAATTTAGAATCATTTTGGTTTGGAACAACTCATCAAGATGCAATAAAAAGCTTGAATGAATTTATAGAAAATAGATTAGAATTATTTGGTCCATACGAAGATGCTATGGCACAAAATGAAAAATTTCTATATCATTCAGTTTTATCGATAAATCTCAACATAGGATTGTTAGAACCAAAGCAGGTAATTGACAAAGTTTTACAAAAAAAGAATATTCCAGTAGAGTCTGTAGAAGGTTTTGTAAGACAAATTTTAGGCTGGAGAGAATACATTAGAGGAATTTACTGGTTAACAATGCCAAAATATTCAGAAACAAATTACTTTAATGCAAAAAATAATCTTCCAGAATTTTATTGGACAGGAAAAACAGATATGAATTGCATGAAAAATTGTTTGAATCAGACAATACAAGATGCCTATGCTCATCACATACAACGATTAATGATTACAGGAAATTTTTCATTAATTGCAGGAATTAATCCTAAACAAGTTTGTGATTGGTATCTATCAGTTTATGCAGATGCGTTTGAATGGGTTGAACTTCCAAACACGCATGGAATGACCCTTTATGCAGATGGAGGTATTGTTGGAACAAAGCCTTATGCCGCAAGTGGAAATTATATCAACAAAATGTCAGATTATTGTAAAGATTGTAAATACGATGTAAAAAAGAAAGAAGGAGAAGATGCATGTCCATTTAACTATCTTTACTGGAACTTTTTTTTAACAAACAAAAAGAAACTAGAAAATAATCCAAGACTTTGGACCGTATTTTCTAATATCAAGAAAATGTCAAAAGTAAAAAAGAAACAAATTCAAAATGACTCTAAAAATTTTCTAATTCAAATCACTAAAACATAGATCATGCTTTTTTCATAAATTCAGAGCACGGACAGGTTACTACCATACATTGCCGTTTATCTCCAAGATGTTTTGATTTCAAGTGTCGGCAAGCTATATTTTGACAAGTATTTTTTTCAATTTGTTTTTTTACAATGGATGCTGCAATTTTATTTGCCTCTTCTTTAGATAATTTTTTTTTGTCAATGTAATAATGGACAACTTGGGACCATAATTTATCCACTTGAAATGGAGTGACATTCTCCCACATCATGGCATAGTTTATGCGTTGGTCATAAATAAAATTGATCTATTCCCATTAAGTGAAGTTGAGAGAAGCCACTACGGAAGATGCTGACTTCTCAGAATGTTTAATCATAATCACTTTTTCTGTTTTTTTGTTTCTTCATCTGGAATATATCGTGAGATAAATTCATCAATTACTTTGAAGAAAGGACATTTACCTTCGTATATCATGGGTTAGTATACACACTTGTAGAATAAAAGCATGTAGAGAAGTTTTTTTCTAAAAAATTTTGGTAAATTATTTATTGAAAAAAATATGCAAAAATTATATGCGACTTTCACTATTCAAAATAAGCATTTTACTGGTAATAATTGGAGCATCTGGTACTGGAATCATATTTTCAGAATCAGATAAGATACAACAAGTAATGACATTAAATCAGACAGAATTTAATGAAGTAAGCTTATTTTTTGAGGCAGAAGATATAGCATATTACAAGATAACAATTCCAGAATTTGAGGGTCAAGGAGTATTTTATAGGATTGTTGATGAGGACCAAAATACCATATCAAAGGGAATATCTGAAACAAAGATGTCAATTAGATACTTTGATGTAAAAGAATCAGGCGTACATACGATGATTGTAACAAATCTTTCTCAAGAGAGTATGAAGTATGAAATAGAAATTGGGAGCACAGATGCTAATAAAATCATTATTCCAGCAGGAATTATGTTTGTAGGAGGATTATTACTATTATTCACATCTTTTATGAAGTTGAAAAATTATAGAACAGAACAACCTGATGAAAATATCAGATGAATTGGCATGCATTGAATGTAATGACCAAAGTATAATGCAAAATTAAATGCAAGCCATGTTGTCATAAGTAGAAAAGTTACAATTGAAAATGGTAAAAATGCTCTGAGATTAGTATTTTGACGAGATTTTATTATTAGAAATCCACCTAATGCAGATAAAACAATTCCAATCTCAAGTGGCTGATGTGTTAATGATAACAAACCATCAATTCCAAACATATCATGAGATATGGAATCTCCAAAACCTGAGATAATTTGCATTATAGAACCAATTATTACAAGTTGGAGTCCACGTTTCAAAATTCCATTAATGGAATTTTTTATCAATAAATTAATGGAAAATAAAGACGCAATGGCAACGAGTGTAACACCAGCATATACTACAATATGTGGATCTGACCAGAAAAATTCTGGTGAATTTTGAATATGATTAATAGCATCCCATATCCCTGCTACAAGAATTACCAGAGGTCCAGTTACTGCTAGAATTGAAATTATAGATAATTGTGAATTAGATTTTAAACAAAGACGATTAGAGACTTTTTCAAGTAAAGTGGTAAGCATAATTTAATACCGTTTTTTTATATTAAAAAACCAATCTCATAAAATCATATAATGGAATTAGTTAAAAAATGAGAAGTTTAAGATCAGTAACTGTGTGTTCATCTGCTACACACGTTAGTAATTGATGACAATCTCTCTATTAGCTCTTTTAAAAAAAAGACAATTAAAACAAGTATTTCATTATTGACGTTAAGATCATAACTTGAGATCAAATTTTTAGAATTTATGCCTACAAAGAGATTTAATGAAAGGAAAAAACTTGGTTGTATGTCAGTCTGGTTGGGCGGAATATTTCTAAAAGATGAAGGTGGATATGAGATCATTTTGAAATCACTTGCTCACTATAAGAAACGATTACGATCAATAGGTGAAAGTCCAGAATTAAAAGAAGCAGCTGCTATGTTTGCACCTATTTTACAATCGCAAGCACAGAAAAGATATCCAATGGTTATAGGAGCAATAAAAAAAATTGAACAGATGTTGCAAGGCACAATATCTCCTCAATCATTAGAAGAAGAACTGGATACTTTAGAAAAAGCGTTAGAATGTCATCAATCAGATATTGCAAAGGCACAAGATACAGGTCGAGAATATTTTATGAAATTATTGGGAGATTTACAAGAGGCACAAAAAGATTCAGAACCAATTAAAAACGCACTTGTAAAAATAAAACAGTATTCAGATTAGTTTTTCAAAGATTTTACATAATCCTCAAGCTTTTGTTTCTTTTCTTCAGGAGATAATGGTAAGAATTCTTTCCATTGTTCTTTCATTTCCTGTTTTTTTAGCTCTTTAGCTTCATCAGACATTGTATCCCATTGCATTTTCATCTGCATAAAATGAATAATCATAGCAGCTCTGTCTTGAAGTGAAATAGACTTCCATGCATCACCCATTTCTTTAAATTGCTTTTTCTTTTCAGCAATCTGCTCAGGAGTCATGTCTTTGTAGTAATCTTTCATTTTTTTATCGTATTTTTTATCATATTTTTTATCAGAGTATCGTTTGTTTTTGTAAGAATCCTTTGATACAACATCGGATACGTAAAGTTGTTCTCCAGTTCCAGCATCAACTAGAACTTTGTTATGACCTCTATTGTCATCCATCATTACAACTTTGTATACAAGAAAACCGTTAATCACAGAAAGTTTTCCATAAATTGCTTTACTATCTGGTACAGCATCTTCAGCTGTAGACATTGCATCAACTAATGTAATGTTGCTTAACTCAGCAAAATCTTGACCATCTGCAATAGGAATTGTTCCTTGAATTGCAGGATATCTTGTTTTATCCCAATCAGCAAATGCAGGAGTTGCACCAACGGATGTAACTAATACACTAATCAACATTAAAGCTGCGAATTTTCCAACAAGTTTTGTCATATCAAATCGTTTGATAATTGATATAAAAAAGGATCCTAGAATTTGTTCATAGTATAATTTGCATATTAGACATTTTACAATGATAATTGGGCGATTAGCAACCCTTTTTTCTTATAATGTGTATAACAGGGTATGACAGATCCAATTTGTAATTTATGTGAAAGAAAACTTTCTGACCATACATACGAAGAATCTATCAAATGTGCTATGGAATTAATCAAACAAGGACACAAAAAAATTGGAATGGGTCAGCATCGTTTACGACAAACAATGTCAAAGGATAATTCTACGTGATACTTTAACCGCAATTATAGTTCCAATAAGACTTGATACTGCACCACATGCTATTAAGAGAGGAAAGATTACAACTATGAATTCTGAATAAATTAAAGGTATCATACTAGGCCATACAAGTCTATGAAACATAACTTCATTGTATGTATACGTGATTAGAGGAAAATATGAAAAAATGAAACTAGAACCGACTATTGCACCTGCAATGTAATGAGATTTCTTTATTTTTGATTTGTTTATTATTACATCTGCTAAAACAAATGGAACTAAATTGAGTAAATAAAATGGTATAGCATCCACTAAGACAGGATTTGGCAACAAAGCAGACAAGATCATAATTAAAATGTAAAATGCTCCAGTTGTACTTAGGTAACCAAATCGTCCAGGATTTACTTTTGATGAACTAATCAAAATGAATGCCATTACAATTGGATAAACAATTGTTGCAAATATAGCTGCAAATGTTGGTTCTGGATTAAAATCAAAATAATCAGTTTTTGAAAAAGGAAGAGAAAATGAATGTGCAAAGCCGGTAAGTGAAAACCACACGCCGGTAAAGATTAATCCTTGTAAAATTACACCAGTTTTTCTTTTTAATTTATTTTCAATTCGAATAATTCCTATCACCGATGCAATACTGGTAAATAACATTCCTGTCATCAATACTAAATGTGTAGGACTCAATAAGCCATCAAGACCATATGTATCGTGCCACCAAAAATCTAACGGTCCTGCAATTATCAACAAAAATATTCCAAGTCCAGAAAAAAGTTTTGGAAATTTTAGGTTGAAAATATTTTTATTTTTTATGGGTAAAAATAATCCAACAAAGCCACTAATTGAAACAATTACACCAGCATACAAAATGATATGAGGTTCTGCAAAGAAAGATTCAGGTTTATTCAATATATGATTAGTAATGTCCCAAGAACCAGCACCAGTAACAAGAACAACACCCATTCCTAAAACAATGTAGGGTATGACAATTTTCCAAAAAGGAATGTTTTCTTTTATTTCAGATATCTGATCACTCAACTATAATCACCTTTTTTTCTACAAATTCATTATCTTCATCTACTGATCCACCTTTTGGAAAGATTGAATCTACAGTAAATGGAGCAGATTTTGCTTTAGTAAAAATTCTAAATTCACCTAAATTTTCTGGGAAAATTTCTAATTGTAAAATTGGTTTTTTGTTAATTGGATTTGGCATATTAAAAATATGTAATAAAGGGTAATCTGCAATTTTAAAATCACTAGGATAGTATGTTTTTACTTCATCACCAACCTCAAAAAATTTTGGTGATTGTGTAAACTCACTTGATTTGATTTTTATTTCATCAAAAGATTTTGCGTCAGGAAAACCAATGATTAGTATTAACATATCAGAATCTCCACCAGTTACTCCTGAATCAATGATTAGATCAATTGACTCTCCACTAGAGATTGATTGGTTATCTAATGACGTAACAAAAAATGGTGATGTTATTTTTTTTTCTGTTAATGACATTGTATCTGGAAATACAATGCCCATGATTAGAAAATATACCGCCATTATAGCTATTGAAGCAAAAATTAGTCGATTCATGTAAAAAATTACAAGGAAGAATATTTGAGACTTGGCAATTAAACAACCTTAAACATTATTTTTGAACGAGCTGATTCCTCTTTGTGGACTATCATTGGTTTAGGATAATTTATTGATGCGTCCAATGGTTTAGTTTCAATTTCATGAATCTCTTTTGTGGAAACATCAATTAATTCTGGAACCCATTTTTTTATGTATACACATTCAGGATCAAACCTTTTTTGTTGTAGCCATGGATTAAAGACTCGGAAATATGGTTGAGCATCACAACCAGTAGATGCAGACCATTGCCAGCTTCCTGCATTAACACATGGATCATAATCAATCAGATATTTTGCAAAATGTCTTTCGCCAAGTCTCCAATCACATTGAAGATCCTTTGTAAGAAAAGATGCAACAATCATTCTACATCGATTATGCATGAAGCCCGTTTGTTTCAATTCACGCATACCAGCATCCACTATAGGGAATCCAGTAATCCCATCAGTCCATTTTTCAAACTTTCTTTTATTGTGAGACCATTTTAGATCTTGATATTTTTCTTGAAATTCTTTCTTTTGTGAGTATGGAAAATGAAACATTAGATGTGAAAAAAAATCTCGCCAGTATAATTCAGATATGAATGAATGATCAGTTCCAAAAAATTTAGAGGCTGCTTGATAGACTTCTCTTATTGAAACAGTTCCAAAACGATTATGTGTAGAAAGTTGTGATGTAGGTTTTGAAGGAATATTTCTTTGTACATTATAATCTGCAATATCATCAAATTTTTCTAAAATTTTAAGACCATTTTTTCTTCCTCCTTTGATTACGGTAGTATCTGGAATTATTTTTTCAAGTTTAGAAATTGTGTTATCAGAGTCTTGATTTGAACTGATTAAGTTTTTGTGAGTAAATTTTCGTGGTGATCTCACCTTATACTGAGATGCTGCACGATAAAACGGAGTAAATACAAGATAAGGTGTATCATCTTGCTTTAATACAGAACCTGCGTCACGTAGTAAAAGATCACCATATGCCTCAAAATCAATATTATTTTTTTCACATACGAGTTTGAAATGATTATCACGAAATCTACCATATGGTGAATTATCTCGGTTCATAAAGACAGCATTAATTTTGTCTTGTTTTACAGATGATGAGATTAGTGAAGAAATAGAATCTTGTTTGATTAGAATATTACAATTTTTTGCTTGCTCAAACAAATCTTTTAGTGAATCAATCATAAATCTAATACGCATTTTTGCAAAAACTGGATTATTTTCATTTATCAAACTTTTTTCAAATAAAAAACAAGGTATAACTTCTTCAGAATTTTCACAAGCTTGAATTAAACCAGTGTTATCATCTAAACGATAATCACGTCTAAAGACAAAAAGTGATTTTTTGTATTTCAATAATGATAGTGTGTATTTAGAAATTAAAACCCTTGATATGATTATTTTTTAGTTTCTTCTTTAGGTGCGTCTTCTGCTGCAGCTTCAGTTTCTGCTGGAGGTGCTTCATCTTTGATTTCTCCATCATATTTGCAGTTTACTTGGAAGATTTCGTCAGAAACTGTGTTTCCTCTAACAAGTTTTCTTTTTCTTAATCCTTTTTCAGTATCTTGTAGTCCAACTCCTTTTGACAGTAATACTCGTTTTCTTGCCATTCCATGCAGATCTCCTCTCATTGGAACACCAGACTTGTCACTGCCACCGGTAATTTTCAATTTACCAGCTAATCCTACAATTGCAGCATCAGTTTCTGCACCAACTATTAGACCCATGAGTGGATTTGCATCTCCTTCTTTGAGTTCTTTGGTGATAGATTTGCCTTTAACATCTGAAATTGTTAGTTTGAAATTAGCCATTGCGATCTCAAAAATTTGTGAACTACTAATTAACCTTTGGACAATTTTAATTTGCAAAAAATTTTTAATTCAATTTTCCCATACACAAACCATGGAAGAAAAAGTTGAGTGCCCTAAATGCAATGAAATAATGCTCGACATACAGGCATGCCATCTTATCTGTCCAAGATGTGGATCGCATATGGATTGTTCAGATAAAGGATCAGTTTGGTAATTAAAAACCAGGTCTGTCTGGAATATAATCAGTAGCCATGTTAAGTGCTTGATCTTTCATGATTTCTAAATATTTTTCATATGATGCCTCAAATTTACAATGAGGGCATGTCACTTTAGTAATTTCATCATTTACTTTTGCAACATTTTCACATTCAGGACATCTAGCATCAAGCATGCATCTGCTTACTATTCAAAGTATATAATTCTGATCGAGTAATATGATTATAATATTTTAAATAAAGTCCAAGTGATTTCATGAGTTATAATGAAATTGCAGAAACATTTTCTAAATATTCTAAAGTAAAATCCAAAAACTGCCAACATCTAATTGAATTATTTGAACAAGCAATGATTCAGATGCAAAAAGTAGAAATTATAATGGTTGAACATCCAAATACGCCTGATTGATTTTTAGTGTGTAAGAAAATTTCTGCTTTTACTTTTAAAAATTAATCCAAGACTTTATAGATAAACAAAAGAAAAATCTGTTAAAATGGATGTTACGGAAAAAGTAGAATTAATCAAAAGACCTCCTACAAAAGAAATAGTAAAAGATGAAGCAGAATTAATTGAACTTTTAAACACAAATTCAAAACCAAAACACTACATTGGATTAGAGATCTCTGGATTTTTACATCTTGGAAGTTTAATCAGTACAGGTTTTAAAATTAATGATTTTATGAAGGCAGGAATTGACTGTACAGTGTTTTTAGCAGACTGGCACACCTTGATTAATGATAAACTCGGTGGAAATTTAGAGACAATTTCTAAAGTTTCTAAATATTATGCAGATGCATTTCGATTAGTTTGTCCGGGTGTGAACATTGTAATGGGTACAGAACTTTATGATTCTAAAAAAGAATATTGGGCAGAGCTTGTTAAATTTACAAAACATATGACTCTTGCAAGAACTATGCGTACTCTAACAATTATGGGAAGATCAGAAAATGAAGATAAAATTGATTTAGCAAAATTACTATATCCACCAATGCAGGCAGCGGATATTCATTCATTAGATTTAGACATCGTTCACGCAGGAATGGACCAACGGAAAATTCACATGTTAGTAAGAGAAATTTTTCCAAAAATGAAGTGGAAAGTTCCAGTTGCTGTACACCATTCATTATTACCGGGATTATCACAACCAAAAGGCAACACCACATCAGAACCTGGAAAGATGAGCAAATCAGATCCAAACTCGGGAATTTTTATACATAATTCTGATGATGAAATTACAAAGAAAATTAGAAAGGGTTGGTGCGAAGAAGGATTAACGGAAAATAATCCAGTCTTGGAACTTGCAAGACAAATTGTATTTCATGAATATGATTCAATATCAATAGAAAGACCTGAGAAATTTGGTGGAAATGTAACATACAATTCGTATGAAGATTTAGAATTAGACTTTGCTCAAAAGAATCTACACCCAGGTGATTTGAAAAATACCATAGGAGATTACATGGTAAAAATTATTGCTCCAATTAGAGATAAAATTTCATTAAGTAATGACTTATTTGAATTAATTAAAAACAGTCACTAGTTTTTAATTTCTGGTTCTTCTAGATTATACTTTGATTTGTAACCACGTGGATTAATCATTAAATCCTTAAAGTTGTATGTAGAAGAATTACCAACTATTACAGTACTAGTCATTCCTAACTGCTCAGCATAATTTTCCATGTGTTCTAAATCAGTCATAATTACAGTTTCAGATTCTCTATATGCTCCTTTAATTATTGCAACAGGTGTTGTTGGTTTTCTATATTTTAGTAATATCTGTCGAGTATCTTGTAATTGATGAATTCTTTTCTTACTTGCAGGATTGTAAATAACTAAAACAAAATCTCCTTGTGCCGCAGCCTCTACTCTTTTTACAATAATTTCCCATGGAACCATCAAATCACTCATACTACAAACCGCAAAGTCTGTCATTAATGGAGAACCAATAATACTTGCACAGGAATTCAATGCAGACACACCAGGAACTAATTCAACGTGTAACCCGCTTTTTGGATCCCAACCAGATTCTGCAAGTACTTCAAAGATTAATCCAGCCATGCCATAAATTCCAGGATCACCGCTTGAAACAAGTGATACAATTTTTCCTTCCTTAGCTAAATCAATACATTGATGTGCTCGTTCTACTTCTTGAGTCATTGCATAACTATGAATTTCTTTTCCCTGAATCAAGTCTTCAACTAAATTTACATAAGTTGTATAACCAACAATAGTATCACTTTCTTCAATTACCTCTTTTGCTCGAAATGTCATATGATCTTGATGACCTGGACCTACACCGACAATGTACAGTTTACCTTCCATGAAAATTGAAGATTGTTTGAATAATTTATCCCTTATCTTACTTTATTGTGTTCAGTTTGAACTCATTATGTAGTGATTGGACTACTGCCTTACAGTCATTATCTTTTACAACAAATGCTAAGTTTAACTCAGATGAACCTTGTGCAATCATCATAACATTTGAGTTCGATTTTTGTGCTGCAAGAAATACTCTAGATGCTATTCCAACTTTACCTCTCATTCCAGAACCAATAACAGCAATTATAGCAACATTTGGAATTGTTTGAATTTTTTTAAGAGTTGTTCCAAGTAGATTGATTTCTAATTCATTTTCTGCTTTGGGAAGATCTTCCTTTTTTACAACAATTGTTATGCTTGATTCAGATGGATTTGACGATACCATCATTGCATTAATGTCATTTTTAGTAAGAACCGAAAAGATTTTTGCAGCAGCACCAGGTCCTGCAAATAATATACCGCCAGTTAAATCAAGTAATCCTACTTTTCTAATTGCAGATACACACTTTACAGAATCTTGAGATTTAGAATTAGGTAATGTAACAAGAGTTCCCGGATTATTTACATCAAAACTACTTCTAATTCGCATCGGAATTTTTTTAGACAATAACGGTTCAAATGTTCGTGGATGGATCTGTTTTGCACCAAATCTAGCCATCTCAATTGCTTCGGCATATGAAACTTGTTTGAGAAGTTTTGCATTTTTTATCAATTTTGGATCTGCAGTCATCATTCCCTCAACATCACTCATCAGCCAAATTTCATTTGCGTCAATACATGATGCAATTATTGTTGCGGTATAGTCAGAACCACCGCGACCAAATGTAGTAGTGTGATCATGTTGATCTGCGCCTGCAAATCCAGCTACAACAGGAATGGTGTTTTTTGTTAGATGTTCGTTAATTATTTTTGAAAGACGAATCCTTGTTGTATCCATAAGAGGTCTTGAATCACCAAAATTAGAATCGGTAACTATTCCAGCTTCTTTACCACTCAATGGTACAGATTTATTTTTTAACTCTTGGAATGAAAATGATACTAAATCTATTGATAATCTTTCACCAAAAGAGATTAGATAATCGTATGAACGCGGCGTTACTTCTCCTAGTAAAATTAATCCATGAACTAATTCTTCTAATTCAGATAAATCAGAATTCAATTTATTTGAAAGTGATTTTAGAATTTTAGGATTTGTAACTAAATGTGTAGCAAATTGTTTATGTTTTTGAGATATCTTTGCAAGCATTCTGTTTGCATCTTTTTTATTTCCTTTTTCTATTAACGATGATATTTGAATTAATTCATCAGTGATTCCATCTACTGCAGAACACACAACTACAGTTTTGTTCTTTTTTGCTATTTTATCTACAGTTTTTGCTACATTTTTGATATCCTTGACGGTTGCCAATGATGTTCCACCAAACTTTATTACTAATTTCAAATCTGTTTCACCCGAACAATTGGTCTTAAAATTCTAACTCTCAACACGAGGAGCTAAATAGAAATGAATTTGGCCTAAATTTGAAACCTTGAATTCAACTCTCAGAGGTTTTGCAGTAGAATATTCGCATGTAACAATATCAACACTACTACCAACAGCCTTGATTATGGGATTTAGATATTCTAGGCTGTATGTTCCAGTACTTTCTTGTTTTACAGATAATTCTTGAATTTCATCTTGACTGCTTTCTAACGAGATATCAACTTCTCCAGAATCACCTTTACCAGAAAATGTTGTAGAGGATTCACTAGAAATAATAGTCAGATAATCAGAGACTACTTGAACGTCTCCAAGAATTTTATCCAATGCAGACGAAGTTAGTGATATTTTTGCATCATATGGAATTTTTGGTAGTGGAGTATCAGATGCAGAGCTTTCAATTAATCTCATCTTGTATTTTTTGTTCTTGCCTATTGTAACTAGAAGCATATTATCCTCAGATATGTTAATTTCAATTGAATTACTTTTATCAGATCTTTTAATTAATTTTGAAAACTCATCAATACGAACTCCAAATTTTATATCACTATCACAATTGTATTTTTCAAATGCAGAATTTGGCCAATTAATATCAATTAATGCTACATGAGAAGGATCCATCCCTCTAAAGGATATTCCTTCTACAGTTGCCTCAAATGTTGCTTCTTCTACAAGTGTAGAAATTGCAGAGATAATTGCCTTCCAATCTTCTGCTCCTTTTGTAGTAGCTGAAAAAACCAAATCATTATTTTGTTACGATTGCTAAAGTTAAACCTTATGCGTAATTTCGCCAAGTGTGTTTACATTTTGTGCATCTAAAGAATTGAGTTGTTGGCTCATCAGCACTTCTTGTTTGAAGCATCCACCATACAGCCTCTCTATTATCACATTTTTTATTTTCACAATCAATTTCCATTGTTGGTAAAACGTCTTTTCCTTCATTTTCTTCTAATACAAGGAAATCAGATTCAGTTTCTTTTGAAGTAGATTGTTTTTTGGTTTTTGGTCCACCTTCAGTATATTTACAATTTGGACAGGTCAGAACTAAAGTATTAGAATCTTTTTTCAGCCTGACATCACAGGTAGGACAGAATTTCATCTGTTAAAATCACTTTATTTTTGAGTTGATTAGTTTTTTCAAACTTTCAACTTCAGCAATGGCAGTATCTGCTGCTGCAGAAATTTGAGTCATTGGATTGGATTTTGAATTAACTCTCATCCATATTTCATTGGTTAATGGATGCTTGATTATAACACCTGCAAAATCTGTATTTTTGTCTCTTAGAAGTTCGTGTTGGATAATGTAAAGAGCGCCTATATCAGCATCTTTAATTTGTAAACTAGCCTCTTTTTTATCTGAATTAATTAATTGAATGTTCAATTGATCAAAAAAGAACTTATTGTGGATATAAATCAATGTCAAATATGTCCGAAACTCAGATTTCAGCAATTACTCTCGGTAAAGAAAAAGATGAATTTGCAAGTGATGAGAAAATTACCATTACTGCCAGATTTTCACTTACAGGTGGATTAAGAGATGCATTTAATGAAAAAAATTGGACAGAAGCATACGATGCAAATGATAACACTATCAAACTAAAGTATGGTATAAAATTGGAAAAAGGTGGTATTCGAAAACATGAATTGGGTAAATCTGTAGATACATACAGAAAAGCATCAATTTTTTGGACTAGAAATCCAAAGTTGGTTAATCCAATGAAAGAAAGAAGAGTATGGGTTCAGGTTGCAAAGAATTTTGAGCCATTTATTGCATTAACTGAAGAAGACGTACAAAAGGAATTTTTTGATTTTGAGGAGAAGTTCACATTTAATGCATCAGAGTTAGGAACTGGTAGTCATAAGATTTCAGCAGAAGCATTTGCTTCTTGGGAAACACATGGAAAGAAAGAAGACCCTTACATCAACAAAGGTGATGCCAAGAATCAATCTAACGAGATTGAAATAAGTATTAATTAGTTAAATTTGGTGTTATAGTATGGCAAAATACGATGGATTACTTGGACAACCAGTTTTAGAAGTTGAAGAGCCAGATAAAGAAGGCGGAATTACAATAATTCTCAAAGATAATAGATTTATGTTCATTAAAGTAGTAGATGGTAAAATTGATACCGTCTCAATTCCGGAGTAATTTGAAATGGCAAAATTCGATGGAATAAGAATGCAAGATATCATTGAAGTCCAAGATCCCGATCCAGAAGGTGGCTTAACTTTAGTTTTCAAAGATGATATACGATTAAAAATTAAAATTGTAGATGGAAAATTAGTTTCTGAATCAATTCCAGAGTAGATTAATCATTCAGAGTTTTTGCATACTGAAAAATCATTTCTTCTTGTACAAATGATTGAATTGATCCATGTCTTTGTTCTCTGACATGCTGAATAGCATCTTCGGCTGGCATTTTTTCATATTTTATCAAATAACAAGCAAGAATTGTACCGGTACGTCCTAAACCTGCTAAACAGTGAACCATTACAGGTTCTTTATTTTGAATTTTTTCATGAACATAATCAACTGAGTTTTTCAGATCATCAAAACTTGGTACGCCCATGTCATCAGATAATACATGCAAATAGTTCATCTTGTTTACCCAATTTTCATTTAGTGGTTCTTCCCTAATTGTTACAATTGTTTTAACACCTTCTTCTTGCATCCATTCAATTTCTTTTTTTGATGTAGGAATTGCACTTCCTGCAAGTTTACCTTCAATTAACCAGGAAAAATTATCTGGTCTTCCAGTAAGTTTTCCGTGAAGTTTACGTTTAGCATCTCCAATTTTGGTCATAAGATATGAAATATGAGATCATAATATAAGATAAAAGATAATAAAAAGAAGTTTTTGTTGGACTTAATCGACTAATTCAGTCCAACCTTTGACGAAGACAGAGTTTCTGTATAGTGGGACAGGTTGTCCTACTGTAAAGTCCATTGGTCTCATCCAAAAGATTGCTTTTGTTGGGCAAACTCCGATGCATGCACCGTCGGTGATACATCTTTCAGGATAAAAGACAAATGCTTTTCCTCTTTTCCAGCCTTCGACTGGTTTTACTCTTAAAACATCAGGTCCTAAAGAAGTACAAATTTCAACACATAAAGCGCATCCAATGCACATTTGTTCTCCAATGTCTGGAAGTATTGCTACTGGCATGAAAAATTATGCTAATTTCATCTTAATATAACTTACCTCAAAATCGCAAATTATAACACCGTTTGGAATTTTTATAACACCGTTTGGAATAATTAATTTTCAAATATTATTTTAGATCGATCAGAAATTACAAATTTTTTCATTACATCATTTTCGAGAATTTGGCGGCCATTTGGAAGAACCCAATCATTTTCTTTTTTTCCAGCTAGCGCAGAAATGATCAAAATTGAATTTGAAAATGAGATATTTCTTGCGAGTAACATCAAAATTGAATTTACAAGTCTTCCAGAATCTACATCATTTGAAAGTGTGTTGTATAATCCATTTATTGAATCAAATATTACAAAATGAGGTTTTGTTGCAAGTTTTGTAAAAATTTTAGGAAGAATTTCATTTATTTTAGATTCTAATGTAGAAAATAATGTTAGATTAGGGATTGTGAGAAGTTTTGATTTAACATATCCTGAAAAAAGAAAATCAAGATCAACGTATAAAATTGGAAGACTTTGTTTGGACGTAATTTCTTTGATCAGATTAATTTTTAAAAATGCATTTTCATAGAAAAATAGATAAGAGCTAGACGGAATTAGGCGTTCTTCTAATAATTGAAAATTTTCAAATGTTGTATGGTTTTTATCCAACAGTAATGATTTTTGAATCGGATATATAATGAATTTTGAATCAATTTCTAAAGAATTTCAAACAGATAAGATCTATCTGAATAATGCATCGGTTTCAGTAATGCCAAAAATTAGTATAGAAGCAATGAAACAATTTCTCATTAATTATTCAGAAATGGGACCAGATTCTCCAGAATCTGAAGTTTTCATAAAAGAGTTATGGGAGAAAACAAGAAAGGCAGTTTCAGGAATAGTAAAGTGCCATCCTGATGAAATTATAATCACACAAAGCGTAACTGATGGAATAAACATTGTAGCAAATGGAATGAAATTTGACAATGATTCTAATGTCGTAATAAGAGGCGGAGAGCATGAACATCATGCAAATTATTTTCCTTGGTTAAAACTTGGAGAAAAAATTGATGTGCGAAGTTTACCTGTTGATGAAAATGGAGAATTTCAAAATTCAGATTTTAAAAAATTATTAGATGAGAGAACAAAATTGGTAGCACTAAGTCATGGCCTATACAATTCAGGTTTAATTTTACCAGTAAAAGAAATAGGAAAAGAGTTACAAAAAGAAAATATTCCATATTTTTTAGATACAGCCCAAACTGTGGGATGTATTGGTGAGTTTGATTTTGCAGATACAGGATGTGATTTTATGTCGTTTAATGGTTCAAAATGGTTGTGTGGACCAATGGGTACAGGAGTATTTTATTGTAAACGAGAATCCAGTAATTTACTAGAACCTCTTAACATCGGAGGAGAATCTGCAAATTCAAATGAAAAAGATGGATTAACATACAAAGAATTACCTGATAGATTTCAAACAGGATTTAGAAATTATGTGGGATTAGCAGGAATGGAATCTTCAATTACATTTTTGCAAAATTTAGGATGGAATAATATTAGAAATCATATCATTAATCTATCAAATTTATTCATAGATGAAATTGGAAAGATTTCTGAATCCAAAATTTTTGGTCCAGAAAATGAGGCTGAGAGAACAAGTATAGTTTCATTTGAGATTAAAAATCACGATCCTGAAAAAATTGTTTCAGTATTGGCTCAGAAAGGAATAATCATTGCAAAAAGAGAAATTTATGAAAAACCAATTTTGAGAATTTCTCCGCATGTATACAATACAAAAGATGAGATTTTAGAATTGGTAGAAGAATTAAAGAAATTATGATTTTTCTTGTTGTTCAATTACCAACATTGTCAAGGTAGATTGAACATTTTCAATTTTTCGAATATCGTTTGTTACAATTGATCTTAATTTTTCACTGTTATCAGACGATAATTTAATGAGTATATCGTAAACTCCGTATACACCTTGAATTTCAAGTTTGACGTCATTTTGATTGGCTAACATTTCTTTAATTTCTTTAATAATTTGAACATCGGTTCCTAGATTTGAGTTAATCAATACATAAGAAATAGACAATACCAAAAAGCCTCAAATAGAATATTTAACTTTTCATAGATGTACCAATCGATATGAAAGTAATTGATTTAACACTCACAATTTCAGAAAATATTCCAACATTTCCAGGTTCACCCCAACCTAACTTCATCAATTGGGAGAGTATAGAAAAAGACGGATACAATCTAGAATTATTATTTCTCAGCACTCACACAGGAACTCACATTGATGCACCATATCATTTTGTCAAAAAAGGTCAGAAAATTGACCAGATTATGACTAAAAGACTAGTTACAGAAGCCATTTTGATAAAAATTAGAAAAGGTTCAGATCAAGCTATTACGAAAAATGACATACAGAAATTTGAAAAAAAGTACGGAAAGATAGATGATGGATCAACTGTCATATTTCATACAGACTGGCAGAAAAATCTAAACAAGAAATCTTACTTTATGAAAAATCCAGGATTGGGAACATCTGCTGCAAAATATCTAGCATCAAAAAAAATTAATCTAGTTGGAATTGATTCGCCAAGTATTGATTTGGGAAAAGATGGAAAATTTTCTGTTCATCATATTTTAGCAAAAAGTGGAATTTTGATTGTAGAGAATTTGATAAATCTTGATAAAATTAACTCACAAAAATTTCATCTAATTGTAGCACCACTAAAACTCAAAAATGCTACAGGTTCACCTGTCAGAGCAATGGCTTTGACGGACTAAATTTACCACTAGTTGTTATTGTTAGCACTTGCTTATATGTTCTGAGTGCGTAAATACATTGAGGAAAATGCAACAAACATCACTCAAAAGCGAAAGTATATCGCGGATAGCAATGGTAGGTCTGGCTGTAGCAGGAATAGCTGTGATCTTAATTCTATTGCTCGCTCCGTGGAACTGGATGCCAACAGAATACGCAGAACAAATTACTGTGATTGCAGTGACCGACTACGGATGTGTTGGTGAATCCCAGATGGGTAACTCAGTCGTAGTTAGTGATTGTTCAGCAAGTGTTGGTGATGTAATTTCCGCAGAATTTTACGCACCAGCTAGCGACAAAAACGGATACTACGACAGAATCTATGAAAAGCTAGCAATAGTGGAACCATAGACCCACTCTCTCTTTTTGTTTTCAAAAAAACATTTTTTAATCTATTTTTTAGAATTGCATTATGGGCCTATTTGGAAAGAAACCACGAGAAATAGTCATCACAGGGACATTATGCCGAATTTGTGGAATGAATTTTGCTGCCACAGATAGATTGATGAGACATATGGTAAAGGCTCACGGCAAAGCCAAAAAGGACACAGGTCCTAGTTGTCCAAATTGTTAACTTTCTAGAAAGTGTCTGTAAAGTCAGGGAAATTTCGCGTAGTTGAGGAGTTTCTAGAATATCTATAATTTTCCCAACAGTTAGTCTCTTCTAGAATATCTCTCATAGTATTCAACCGGATAATCAAACTGTTTATTGTAATCAACTGCGTCCCAGAACTTTTCATCGTCAATATTCCGACCTTCAGATATCCAGACATTGAGTACTTTTTGCATGAAGAGTTTTGTTGTATCATCAATGTCAGGTCTCTTGCCGGTACTTTGTTCTATTTGGTCGCGATTCTCCTTTAGAGCGGTAAGAACCTGTTTTAGAGACTTGCCATTCTTGAGTGACTGTTTTGCCTGCATTTCAGCCATCTTCTCTTCTTCTGATTTACCAAAAAATCGCATGTCAAATGAGAGTATTTTGTATGTTTAAGTCTAATTTGAAAATGATCCCTTAGTATAATTAGGGGAAACGTAGTCAAAGTTCAGAAAGATTATGGGTTACGATAGACCACCACGAGAAATGCACGACGCAACATGTGGAGATTGCGGTAAAGATTGCCAGGTTCCATTTGAGCCTCGTAATGACAAACCAGTTTATTGTAACGATTGTTTCCAAGATCACAAACCAGCAAGAGACGACCGTGGCGGAGGCCGATTTGGCAGAGGCGGCGGTGGCGGAGGCCGATATGGTGGTAATAGAGATGGAGGACGCGGTGCAGGCGGATATGGTAGAAATAACCGTGGCGGAGGCGGATATGGTAGAGACAGACCTCCAAGAGAAATGCACAAAGCAACATGTGGAGATTGCGGTAACGAATGTGAAGTTCCATTCAAACCAAGCGGAGATAAACCAGTTTATTGTAACGATTGTTTCCAAGATCACAAACCAGCAAGAGACGACCGTGGACGCGGAAGATATTAGTCATTTTTATACAAATAATCTACTAAAAAATTATTGAATTTCAATTGTGTTTACCCATCTTGTGATTTTAAGAAAAACGATATCGAAGAAGAAGAATTTCTAAAGCATCTGAATGATATGCATCATGATGAGATGAAAGAGGCATCAGAAAGAGAAAGTATTCCGATTAAGATGATTGAGATGATATCAGTGTCAAATTCTAAAGTATTCATCAATTCGGGATAGAAAAATTGTTGGAGGAGATTGATAGGCTAAACTGTCAATCTCGTGCCTAGAATCATCAATTCTGAGCTTTTAAAATTTAGAAAAAAAGAGATTAGAGTACGTCTACAGATCTACCGCTTGGTTTGGTATCCAAATTGAAGGTTAGTTCAAGGATACCGTTCGTGTAGGTAGCTTTTGGAGAATCTGAATCGACCTTGTGAGGAATTGGGACATTAACATGGTAGTCTTTTTCGCCATGCTTGGCATCGATGTGGACAATATCTTCATCCACAAAGACTTTCACATCGGTCTTTTCAACACCTGGCATTTCTGCAACAATCTTGAGAGTTTGTTCCTTGTTGTCAACCAAGGTGTCTATCAGAGGTTCTCTTTTCTCGGCAGTAGCTACTTGTGGTTGGTTGTCGCATCCACAAGAGTCTGTAGTAGGTAAAGTGTCTGGCTTGACATTTCCGTACTCTTGGATAACGGGTTTTCCATCAGGTCCAACGGTCATGGTATAACCGTAGTAGACTGGACCAGAAACCCCGTTAGTGTTTTGTAGAGCCTCAAAGATGTCATCTACACTTCCAAAGGAGCGTGACATTTCTTTGAAGATTCTATTGATTTCGTTGTTGAACGTTGTCATATTTACCTCTATAATGTAATAGGTATGACATTATATAAGTTTTATTTTCTATTCATGAATATAGTTACAATAGCGATCTAAAATTACATAATGTTATTATATCTGTTCATATATTACACTCTATGAGAACTAGCGGTGTTTCCATGCCTGAAGTTGTGCGTGAAATCATTACTAGAAACCGCTCAATTTACGACTGCATGAAGATGGATGTGATTAATTTTACAGCATTGGCAGTCAAAATTCAGGCTGATGTTGAAAAAACAATGGGAGCATCTGTCAACCTCAACACAATAGTAGTTGCCATAAAGCGATACGCTGACTCTTTTGAGGCTACAGATGAGATGATAGATGATCCGGTTCTAAAAGATGCCAGATTAACCCTAACTGATGGGATCATGGGCCTATCATGGAATATGACTGATGCAGGAGATGAGATGGCAAAAGTGCTCAACGAGTTCCACAAAGAGTTTGCAGATTCCGAGTTTTTCAGATTTGGAGATTCCTTTAGAATTTTAGCTGAAGATAGTGATAGAGTTAGACGACATTTTCAGTCCCTACCAAGAGAAAATCAATTCAATTCCGGATTGGCAAAAATCAAGGTGGCGGTTCCAGAGAATCATAGTCGTTCTGATGTAATGGCATTTGTGACTGAAATTTTGCATTATAATGGAATCGATATGGCAGATGCCTTATTCACCCAGGATGGATTGGTCATAGTCCTCAAAGAAGACGATGCCCCAAGAGCATATGAAAAATTACGTGCTCAGATTTCCAGATAATTTGTTAATGCAATCTTAAATTAGCATTAATGAGGCTGAAATATCATGAATTTGATTTTTCTGAGTATTTTCGAGGAGTTTCAAAACCTGTTCAAAGATGGGTTTTTGTCAAAAATCAATACTGAAGAATTAGCAAATTCTAATGCTCGAGATTTAGTCAGGTCATATTTTGAGAGAAATCCGCTTCCGGAAGTTGATTCCGATTATCCAGGCATGGAAATAATACTGAATGGATTAGCAAACATTCAAAGTTTCATAGGTGAGATTTCGATGGGAGAAGGTTCGCTCATTGCGTCTGCTCCAATTTTGCTACTTGCAGCAAGTGTTGTAATTATTTTAGGTGTTTTAGGTGAGGCATTTTTCAAAAAGACTGGAATTCCAGACATTGCATTTTTGATGATACTTGGTGTAATGATTGGACCGGTAATTGGAATTGTTCAACCAGCTGCAGTTATAGAAATTGTTCCATACTTTGCAGCACTTGCATTAATCATCATCATGTTTGATGGTGGATACAATCTAAAGATTGGACAAATTCTAAAGACTGCACACTTTTCTGTTATTCTTGTAGTTTTGGGATTTGCAGCAGCTGTTGGAACTGTTGGAACATTTGCTCATTACGGTTTAGGATGGGAATGGCTTGACAGCATATTGCTTGGAACAATAGTGGGCGGAAGTAGCTCGATCATTGTTTTCGGTCTAGTAAGAAAACTGAGAATTTCAGACAAAGCAAAATCAATGCTTAGTTTTGAATCTGCGTTAACTGATATTTTATCAACAATTGTTGCATTCATTTTGTTTGAAGCAGTACTATCAGGTTCATTCAGTATCGATCTTTTAGGTGAAACACTTGGAAGAGCAATTGCTGTCGGTTTGATACTTGGATTTGGAGTTGGAATTCCATGGATGTTTATAATTTCCAAGTTAAGTAATGCACAGCATAACTACATGCTCACACTAGGTGTTTTGTTCTTGCTATTCTTTTTGGCAAACTCATTTGGAGAATCTGGAGCACTAACAGCATTAGTGTTTGGATTAATGCTCGGAAACAAAAAATATTTGCTCAAAAAATTACGAATCAAACTACCAGAACATACCATAGATAACTCACTTCACAGTCAGGTGACATTCATTGTAAGAGCATTTTTCTTCGTCTTTGTTGGATTACTAGCAAGCTTTGGTCAAATTGAATATGTCATATTTGGAATAGTTGCGGCGGTGGCGATTTATGTTGGAAGAATCATTATCACGCATACAGCGCTTGTACGTGGATTCTCCAGATTAGATAAAAAAGTTACATCTGTAATGATTCCAAGAGGATTAGCTGCTGCTGTACTTGCTACAATACCGCTTACAATGGGACTACAAAACGGTGAAGCCTATCCGCAAATAATATTTTTCATCATACTAACGTCTGTAATTATAACAACGATTGGATTGGGTGGAGCAAAGAAAATTCCACCACCAGAAGGTTCAGGTGGGTTTGTTACAGAAACAAAAGATAAATAATTGCTTTATACGTCTATAGATTCTTTTAAGCCTTTGTAGCGGTTTCGAATTGTAACTTCAGTTACATTTGCAGCTTCTGCAATGTCACGTTGCGTTTTGTCTTCACCGTTTTTTACACATGACAGGTATAATGCTGCTGCTGCTAATCCCATTGGATCTTTTCCGGCAGATGCTTCATTTGCTTGTGCAATTTTCAAAACCTTAATTGCATAACGTTTTGTTTTTTCTGCAATACCAATTTTACTTGCAATTCTTGCAACACACTGTACTGAATCAGTAACAGGCATTTTTAGATCTAATTCTTTTACAAGTAAACGATAACAACGTGCAATATCTTTTCTTTTGATGTTTGCAGCAATTTCAACGTCTTTAAGATTTCTTGGAGTTTCGGTATCACGACATGCAGCATACAATGCAGATGCCATTAATGCAGAAATTGAACGTCCTCTTACAAGACCTTTGTCTAGTGCTTTACGATAAATGTAAGCTGCTTTTTCAACAACAGATTCTGAAATTGCAAGTTTATCTTTTAATCTATTTAGTTCACTGAATGCTTGTCTAAAGTTTCTGTCAACTGGTTCGTGAACTTGACTTCGACTATCCCAAGTTCTTAATCTTTCAATTGTATTTTTCATTGATGCAGTAAGTGGTTTACCAGATGCATCTTTGTTTACAGGATTAATTACAGTTGCAAGACCCATGTCATGCATTGTTAGTGATGTTGGTGCACCAGCTCTTGCTCTGTCACCATGTTCATCTTGTGTAAAGGAACGCCATTCAGGACCAGATTCTTGTAGTTTTTCTGACATTACAAAACCACACTTGGAGCAAAACATTTCGCCAGATTCATTATCTGTGACCATTTTGCCTTTAACACAACGTGGACATGCATCTTTTGAGGCGCCTTGATTAACCATAATGTATACCCATTGCAGAATTGGTTTATAATCCTAATTGTTTGGTCATGCCTAATTTAGGCTGAAGAAAAATATGTAATATCAGTTATTTATGGAAAAGGCAGATTTCTAGTATGGAAAAGCGATTTTTGATTATTCCATTTTTCATAATTGGGATTTTCTTATTTGGACAGATTCCAGATTCAGCAGGGCATGGTCTTGGGTCAGAAACAATGCCTCCGGTAATGATTGGAGAAACAGAAGCTACACTAGAAGTTAATTCATTTACAAATTGGCTCAAAGTAGATGGGGAAGACGTAGGAATTAGACAAATTACAATTAATTTGTTTGAGAGTTTTACTAACATTGATTCAAACGAAGTCAAGTCAATTGACAATGTAACATTTCAAGTTGAATTGATTAAAGGTGATGCAGTTCTGATGAATGAAACATTTCAAAGAGACGATGGTATTTTGGTAATGAATCTTACACCGTCAGAGAATGAACAAGTCAAAATAATGGAACGTGAAACGTTTGCATCATTTTTTGGATTGGCAAGTGAACAATATAATTTTGAAGGAAAAGTGTTTAAAAATGGAGGATTGTATAAATTTAAAATTTCAGTTCTTTCTATAAACAGTTATGATAATGTTTTGAATGAACCAGTAAATTATGATCTTGGAATATCAATTGAAGAGACTACTCGATATGAAATTGATGATGTAAATTATGGTAAACAAAAACTTGGTATTGTAACATTTTTTGATCAGATTACAGATTTTAATTATAATGTAAAAACTAAAGAGATTTCATTTTCATTCCCATTTGAATGGAATCAAGAGACAATTGATCAAACAACCGTGATTCATGAAGAAGTTCTAGTACCAAAAACATTTGGTGATCTTCTTGTTTCAAAATATGTTGCAACATTAAATGGACTTGATTTACCGGAATCAATGATAAATATTGATGATTTTTCATCTAATGATAGAATTGTGCATGTTGTTGTAAGTCAAAAAGAGTTACAAGAAATTTTTTCAGATAATAAATTCAATGATGATTTAATTACAATTGTAGTAAAACCAGAAAGTGATTTACCATTATCAGGAGTTACAGAAAATGGTCAGTTTAAAGTTAATTTGTGGTGGACTAAAGAATTAAGATCTGGAGAATATACAGTTGTACGTTATGATATTCTAGATACATTTTTGAAAGATAGACCAATTTCAGTACCTTATGAATTGAAAATATTCCATAATGATGAGAAAATTTTCTCAAAAAATAATGTGAGTTCTGATAACAAACCAAATGAAGGTAGGCCATCAAACAGAAATGATTTTGAATGGAATATTCCATCTACTGTATCTGGATTAATCATTTTAAAATTTGAAAATTTGGATAATAGTAAAGTTGCAAATATAGAATTTCCATTAATTGTGGACAGAAAACTCTCCGTACAAACTGATTATCAGATACCAAATTGGGTAAAAAATAATGCTGGATGGTGGGCAAGTGGGCAGATACCAGATGCTGCATTCATTGATGGAATTGAATTTTTGATAAAACAACAGATTATCGTGGTACCTATTATTGAAAATGTACCAATGGTTGAATCAAGTGTTCCTGAATGGATTAAAACTAATGCTGGATGGTGGGCAGAAGGACAAATAGATGATAAAACATTTGCAACTGGAATCGAATTCTTGATAAAAATTGGGCTTATTGTTGTTTAATTCTATTCTTAATTGCAATTATTACTGCTGCAGGTGCTACAAAGTACATTCCTATGTTTAGTAAAATAATTCCAATTCCATATCCCAACATTTCTTCTTCAGTGTCAACCTCAACATAATTGAGTAGCGTTAGTGAAGTAAGCAATGGAGTTAATGTGACTTTAACTGCTTCTTTGAAGACTGGATTTTCTCTTTCATAATCTGCTACATATGGTGAAAATGAATAATAAAATTGATTGAATCCGGTCATGAATACAGTTCCTGATTGTGTTGACATTACTGTGCCATCTCTAATTTCTCTTAGGAATTGAACTTGCGGTTCCATTTCAGAACCAAATGCTGCTGTTGCAATTAGACAACCGCCACCTTCTTCGTTTTCATTTTCCATAGTACCGACATATCCATCTTTTTCACTGTCTGAACCAACTGGAATCTTAGCAAAATCAATATTGGTAAATTCTATTGTGCTAACAATTTCATCAAAATTATTAGATTGTCTGTCAAAACTTTCTAAATTGTTTGTATATTGTACAGTGTAAAACATGTCATCTACTTTTATTAGAAAAGTCGCAAATCCAATGTTCATTTCTATTCCTTCTCTATTTTCAAAATGGCCAATAGCTTTTAGTAAATATGCATTGTTTCCTTTTACTTGAGTGCCTTCTTCACTTACAATTGTTAATGCACCTGTTTCGATCATTGGAGTAACTTGTTGTCTCAGTCCGTTTATTGCTTCTTCAATTGTAATATCTTCACGAGTAATGGTAAAAGACACAGCTGGAGCGGATGTGGATGTTTTTGGTCCAACTGCAACAATATCTGGACTATTGCCAGATGGTGTAGGTGTTTGTACTAACCAACCTGCAGGAGATGTGAAAGAAAATCCATATTCAGGAAAAGAGTTTGGTTGACTTGTTGTAGGAGCTATGAGTGCATTTCCTTCGGCAGTAGTTACAGGCGTTACATACTCAGGTAGATTAGATAATTCTGAACGATCCATTACATCTACATTTTTGATAATAGCTTTCCATGCATCCATTGGTTGATCATTTGGAGCTGTGTTGCTATTTGCAATTCTATCTAATGTTTCAAAACTTTCATCTGTTAAGATTCTACCAAATACAGTATACTGCCCATCTAGAAAATTTGAATCGCTATGAACAATAAAAAATTGTGAACCTGCACTGTTTGGATCAGATGAACGTGCCATTGAAACTATTCCTCGTTTATGTTCAATATTGTTAAATTCTGCATCAATAGAATAACCAGGATCACCTGTTCCCCATTCAGACATTGAAGCTGAAGGATCAGCGGATTTTGGATCACCTCCTTGTATCATGAATCCAGGAATTATACGGTGAAAGATAGTTCCAGTGTAAAATCCATCTTCAGATAATGTAACAAAATTTTCAACGTGATTTGGTGCAAATTGAGGGAAAAATTCTATAATTAATCGTCCTGATTCAGTTTCTAACACTACTAATGTATCTTCATACTCTGCAAAAGCTTGAGGTGTAATGGCAAAAATCAATAATGTAAAAATGATAGAAAAGAATTTCCCATTCATGAATTTGAAAATTTTATCTGTAATAAAAATTAGATCTGCAATTGACTTTTAACGATCTATTTTTCAAGTTGTTCTATGGAATTTGATGAAAAGATTCACACACATTTGATGTCTGTTTGGAGAGAATCAAAATCATTTTTTGGTGTTGGAGGAAAAGAAGGAATGTTACTATTAACAGATAATCATTTAATATTTCTAAAAAGAACAGAACGAATGAAAAAATGGTGGGGTGCCGCAAGTAAAAGACAGATAGTTACATTATTACAAAATAAAAATACAATGACTGAGAAATTGGATGGATATGAGGAAAAAGATTTAGAAATTGATTTAGAAGAAGTTAAGAAAAAATATATCAGTAAAATCACATTTGATAATATTTTAGAAATTGGAGAAGAAGAAAAAACATGGGGTAGCGTATTATCAATTAAAGCAATTGAAGATGGAAAAGAAAAGAAATATGATTTTTCGATTGTTCAAGACTGGGTAAAGTATCCAATCAAAGATCCTACAAAATATCTCAGTGTTGATTGGAAACCATGTATAGAGTTCATCAAATCAAAACAACGAGTTACAAAATAAAATGAATAAAGTTTTTGCTGTAGGTGTAGGTCCAGGTTCACCAAAATATGTTACAGATATAGTAAAAGAAGCAATATCACAATGTGATGTTGTGATTGGTTATGGATATACAATAAAAACAATTGAAGAATATGTCAAGGGTAAAAAAATACTTGAAGTGACGATGCAGAATCAAGAAGAGGCATATCAAGAAATTGCAAAAGAAGATAATCATACAATATTAGTTCCATTCACAGGGGATGTCAATTTTTCAGAATCTGAAGTTGTGGATAGATTAATTGAAATTTATGATGAAGTTGAAATAATTCCTGGAATTAGTTCAACGCAGGTAGCTGCATCACGTGCAAAAGTTCCAACTGATAAATCTAAAGTAATTACTATGCATATTTCAACATCAATTGAAGAAAAAAAATTAGAATTACAAAAAGCACTGATTGACGGTCTTAGTGTCATACTTGTTCCAAGACCATGGCCAAAAGTTCCAGAAAAACATTTTATGCAATCTGAAATTGCAAAATATTTGAAACAAAATGGTTTTGAAACATCAAAGATGAAAGTACATGTCTATGAATCAATAACTACAGAAAATGAGACTAGTTTTGAAGGTACAGTTGATCAATTAGAAGGAAAAGAGTTCTCAGATCTCTCTGTAATGGTGTTTAATCAAGCAACACTTGAATCGTATATTAATTTTGAATAGTCATGGGTAAAAAAGCACCAATGTGGGCTCCATCAAAAAAAGAATTAGAGAAAATATTAGAAGTAGATAACGTGCATGAATTGTTTCTAGTTGGACAAGTCTGTATCGAAAGGATGTTAGAGAAAATATTAGAAAAGAAATTCAATATTCCTTTAGAAGCATTAGATGATCCAATGATTATGTGGACACAAAAATACTTGATACTAGAAAAATCAGGTCTACTCAAGGGCAACGTAAAGAAAAATGTTCGTTTGATTAACAGTATAAGAAATAGATATGCACATAGATTGAAACCTGATGAAAAAGCGATTGGAAACAATATCAGAGAATTAGAGTATCTTGGTATATCACATACAAATTCAACTACAAAATTTGAAAAGTATAGAATTTGTGTTATCAGCACATTTACAGCATTAGAGAAAATGTTGTAAATTTATTAGAGAAAAAATCTATTTGATATTATGAAACCAGAAAATTGTGCATATTGTGGAGATATGGTAGACATTCCGTTTGAATGTACATACTGTAAAGATCCATTTTGTGACGAGCATAGACTACCAGAAGATCATCGTTGTGTAAAATTAACAGTGATAAGAGCTAAAAAGTTTGGAGAAAAGAAAGTAATTAGAGACGGAGGACCCGGCTCTAGTAAATTCAAAAGATTTTTTGGAAAATTCCGTTAATTCAATAATCTGATTTAGTAGGATCAAGTTTTGAACGTTTAGCTTGAAAAAATAATGTAACAGCTAATGCAAGCATAACCAAAATTGACATCCATAATGGTTCAACATGAACATTATTTTCCTGTGTAACAATCATTGCAGGGAAAACAACATAGACTACAGATAAAATTATCATTGCAATACCTTGTGTAGATAATTTTTTCCATGATGAAAGTTTGATTCCTCTACTGATTAATTCAATTACACCCAGAGCTATGAAAGGATAAATCGTAAAAGCTAAAAAATCAATTATATCAACTGAACCTGGATGAGACATGTTATTCTTCTATTCTAATCTTTAATGCGATTCCATTTGAAATTAAAGCTTGCGCATTTTCATTAGGAATTGTTGCTATATCTTCAGGTTTAAACGGGCCATATTTTTCTAAATCAACTCCTACTATCTCATCAAATTCTTTTACAAATCTTACTGTTACAGGTTTTATTTTGTGCTTTGTGGAAGTAGTTTCTAGAAATTTTGACTTTCCATTAATTATTCCAGATATTATCATATCTTTACGCTCATTCATTTCATCGTTTGAATCAATAACAAATTTCTCTTCATCGCTTAGAATACTGTAAGATTTTGTTGGAGATTCAGAGATTTTTTCTAATCTTTTATTTATTAAAAGTTCAGTAAGATTTGTGGCAGTTGATATAATCTCGTTTTTTGTTTTCTTTTCAATTCCATCATATTCTTCATTTTTTAATTTTCCAATAAAGTTTGATAAATTTCTAAAAAAATCTGTGCTAAGCTCCTGTATATCATCAGTTTGAAATTCCTGCATGACGATTACATGGAGATTTTTTAGATCTAATGATTCAAGAGTTGACATTTTAATACAAAGTTAATCTTAAATGGTACGTTTAATTCTTTTAGCTTGAAGTAAAAAATTGCCGTACAAAGTAATAGGTGGTAAAGCCACACAAGTAAAATATTCATCTGACGAGGTATTCTCTAGAATAAAACATGAGGATATCAAGTTCATAGATCTTCAATTTACAGGCCTAACAGGTAGATTTCATCATACTACAATCTCCGCAAATACATTTACTCCGGAACAAATGGAAGATGGATTACCAAAATTAGATGGTTCATCAATAGTTGGGTTTACCGACATTGCTGATTCTGATTTAATATTAAAACCAGATCCAAGTACATTTGCAATTATTCCATGGGTAAAAGAGAAAAAAACTGCAAGGTTACTGTGTGATGTATACTGGGGAGGAGGAAGAGGACGTCTTGGTAGTGATCCTCGAGGAATTTGTCAAAAAGCAGAAAAATATGTTAAGACGCAAGGATTTGATTTTAGTAATTGGGGACCTGAAGTAGAGTTTTTTGTATTTGACAAGGTACATTGGGATGTTTTAACACCATACAAAGGTCAATCATATTCAATCGAATCTTCCGAATCACCATGGAGTCAAGAAGGAACTGGTTATCCTATGGGATTACAAGAGGGATATTACCCAAGCACTCCATCAGATACTCTTGCAGAATTTAGAAATGAGTGTGTAGATGTTTTGAATGATAATTTTGGTATTTTATGTGATAATCATCATCACGAAGTAGCAACAGCAGGACAATGTGAAATTGATATAAAATATGATTTAATGACTAATTCTGCTGACGGTGCACAATCATACAAGTATGTTGTAAGAAATGTTGCACAACAATTTGGTAAAGTTGCAACAATGATGCCAAAACCAATATCAATGGATGCTGGTTCGGGTATGCACACAAATGTTAGTTTATGGAAAAAAAATGAAAATACATTTTATGATAAAGATGCAGATTTAGAATTAAGTCAAACTGGGCGTTATTTCTGCGGGGGAGTAATGGAACATGCAAAAGCACTAACTGCAATTACAAATCCAACAACAAATTCATACCATAGATTAGTTCCAGGTTATGAAGCACCAGTTTACATTGCTTGGAGTTCAAGTAATCGTTCTGCAACAATTAGAATTCCTGGTCATTTTAAGGGAGAAAAATATGCATATATGAAAAGAATGGAATATCGTGTACCAGACCCAGCATCTAATCCGTATCTTGTATTTTCAGCAGTATTAGCTGCAGGACTAGATGGAATTAGAAAGAAAACAGACCCTGGTGATCCAGTTAAAGAAGATATTTACAAAATGACAAAATCAGAAAGAAAGAAACATGGAATTGACACTTTGCCTGCAAACCTTGGAAGAGCACTGGATGAATTAGAAAGTGACAGAAAATTCCTAAATCCAATTTTCTCAAATGATGTTTTAGATAAAATTATTGAATTAGAAAGAAGAGACCATAGAGAAATTGCAATTAGACCCCATCCACACGAGTTTTATCTTTACTTTGATGTTTAAGTAAACTAGTTAATTAACGGATTATTAGTTGATTGATAAATTAGAATTAACGAAGCAAACATCATTCCTAATCCACCACAAACCATCATTATTGTAGATTTTTTATATTTAATTCCCAAGAAAATTACTATTCCTCCTGCAAGACCTAAAAAGATTGAAAGCATTCCAAAAATCACAGCTTCAATTTCCACACCTAAAGTTAATGGAGTAAATATACCAGAAAGTAAAGCAACAGCTCCTATAATGTATGCATATTTTGTTCCAGATAGAAGAATTGATTTTAGATCAAGAGGGGTTTTCTCTGATGAAATTTCTTGTTCTTCAAGTTCTATTTTTTCATCTTTATGAATAGAATCCTCTTGTGGTTTATCAGAAAATCTTCTATGTTTTGCCATGATAATCTAAATTGAAATTGTATTGATTAAAATTTTTGCTAATCTACATTCCCATTCCAGGTGGCATTCCCATACCTCCCATACCAGGCATTCCACCCATTCCACCCATATCAGGCATTCCGCCTTCTGCTCCTGGTGGAGGTCCTGCAGATTTTGCAGTAGCAATAACGTCATCAATTCTTAAAATCATACATGCTGCTTCTGTTGCTGCTGAAACAATTTGGTGTTTTACTGCTAATGGTTCAATAATATCAGTTGATTTCAAATTTCCAACTTTACCTTTCATAACATCAATTCCGGTCCATTTTTCACCTTTGATCTGTTTTGCACGAAGATGTGTTAGAGTATCAATTGGATCCATTCCTGCGTTTTCAGATAATGCTAAAGGAATTGATTCTAATGCTTCTGCAAATTTTTCTGCAGCTAGTTGTTCGCGTCCTTGAAGTGATTTTGCCCAACTTCTAATTTTTGTTGCTGCAAATGTTTCTGGTGCACCACCACCCGCTACAATTGATGGTAATTCCATTACGTCTCTTACAACCATTAGTGAGTCATGAACTGAACGTTCTACTTCATCTACAACTCTTTGTGAGCCTGCACGAAGTAGTAATGTAACAGATTTTGGATGTTTGCATCCTTCAACAAAGACCCACTTGTCTTCTTCAACTTTCTTTTCTTGAATTGATGATGCAGAGCCTAAGTCTCTTTCAAATAAATCATCTAGGTTAGTTACAATTCTTGCACCTGTTGCTTTTGCAAGTTTTGATAAATCACTTTCTTTTACACGTCTTACTGCTAAGATACCTGCTTTTGACAAGTAATGTTGTGCCATATCATCAATTCCTTTTTGACATAATACAACATTTGCACCAGAACCAATAACTTTGTCAACCATAGTTTTGAGCATTTTGTTTTCTTCATCCAAGAATGCTTTCATCTGTTGTGGATTTGAAATGTTAATTTTTGCATCAGTTTCAGTTTTGTTAATTTCTAATGCTGCGTTTAAGAGTGCGATTTTTCCTTCTGTAATTTTCTTTGGCATTCCAGAGTGAACAATTTCTTTGTCTAAAACAATTCCTTGAATAATTCTAGAGTCTTTAATAGAACCACCAGATTTCTTTTCTACTTTAATATCATCAATGTCAACAAGATATTTTTCACCATTCTTTTCTGCAACGGCTTTTACTGCTTTTACAATCATATCTGCTAATTGTTCAGAATCTTTTCTAACTAGTTTAGTTTGCATGGATGTTTTTGCAATTTTTAATAAAATTCCATTATCGGTTGGTTCAACTTTATCTGCAATTTGATCTAAGAACTCTTTTGCTTTTCTACCTGCTTTTCTGTATCCATCAACAATAATTGTTGGATGAACATCTTGTAAGACTAGTTCTTCAGCATGTTCTAATAATGCACCAGCCAATACAACTGCAGATGTAGTTCCATCACCTACTTCATTATCAGTAGTTTTTGAAATCTCAACTAGCATTTTTGCTGCTGGATGTTGTACATCAATTTCTTTTAGAATTGTTGCACCATCATTTGTAATTGTAACATCGCCTAGAGAATCTACTAGCATTTTGTCCATTCCTTTTGGACCTAAACTAGTATGAACAATTTCGGCTATAATTTTGGCAGCTGCAATATTGTTTTTTTGGGCTTCTCTTCCCTTTACCTGACTTGCGTCATCTTTTAGAACTACAACCGGCATGTTGCCTTTTGGAGTTTGTGCTGCCATAGATCAAAACGTCAATTTTCAAAATATATAGCTAGCTTCTTGTTTTTCTAGAAAATTAGAAGAAAGATCGCTGTTCTTAAATTAGGAAAATCAAGTTCAAAATCATGGCTAATTCGAACAAAGAATCGTATGATAAGATTTTCACCAGTCTTGAAAAACACCATGAATGGTTTGAGAACTCTATTCCGCTAATTGCTAGTGAGAACATTCCTAGTCCAGCTGTTAGAGAAGCTGTAATGTCAGATTTTGGCAATAGATATGCCGAAGGTTGGCCAGGTGAGAGAGTCTATGCAGGATGTACCTACATCGATGAAGTTGAGATTCAATGTATGGAATTAGCACAAAAATTATTCAAAGCAGAGTTTGCTGACGTAAGAAGTGTTTCTGGCGTCGTAGCAAACTTGGCAATTTATTCTGCTTATTCAAACCCAGGGGATGTTATGATTGCATCATCAATTCCTGCTGGAGGTCACATTTCACATGGTAAAAAAGAACATTCAGGAACTGCAGGATTAGTACACGGACTTGATATTGAATTCTTTGCATTTGATCCTGAAGAAATGACATTAGATGTTGATAAAACAAAAGCTAAAGTTGAAGATTTGAAATCACAAGGAAAATTACCAAAGATTGCAATGTTTGGCGGTTCGGTATTTTTATTTCCACACCCAGTAAAAGAATTAGCTGAATTTCTAAAGGGTCATGGAATGCACATTAACTATGATGCAGCACATGTTGCAGGATTAATTGCTGGTGGTAAATTCCAAGACCCACTTCGAGAAGGAACAGATACAATGACTATGAGTACTCATAAAACTTTGTTTGGTCCACAAGGAGGATTAGTTTTAGGATCTGAAGAACATGCAGAACCAATCAAAAAAGCAATGTTCCCAGGATTAACAAGCAGTCATCACATTCATCACATGGGTGCAAAAGCAGTTGCATTTGCCGAAGCTTTAGAGTTTGGAAAAGATTATGCAGAACAAACAATTAAGAACGCAAAAATGTTAGCTTCCGAATTAAACAATGTAGGATTCAAAGTGTTAGGTGAAAAGAGAGGTTACACGGAATCACACCAAACAGTTGTTAATGTTTTAGATTATGGTGATGGTGGAACAATTGAAGCTGATTTAGAAAAAGCAAACATCATTGTTAATCGTCAACTAATTCCTGGAGATCTTAAAGCAGGTCGTCACTATATGCATCCAGGTGGAATTCGTTTAGGAACATCTGAGATTACTCGTTTAGGAATGAAGGAATCTGAAATGAAAGAGATTGCATCTTTATTGAAACAAGTTGTTGTTGATAAAAAAGATGCAGGAGAAATTGCAGTACATGTTAAAGAGTTCAAGACTGATTTCAAGAAAACACAATACTGTTTTGATAACAAACTTGGTGCCTACGAATACGTAAAATTACGTTAATTTACAAAATCAGTAAGTAGTTGCTGTGAACCATTACCTTTTCCAAATAATAGTTCAATTTCGTCAGACAAAGTCATGATTCTTCCTTTTAGATATGGGTCTACATCATATTTTGTGACTAGTTTCTTTGCTAATGGAAGATATTTTTCAATTGAAGGACGAGTAATTGTTTGTAATAGTTTGTGACCACATGTACATTTTTGAAGTAACGGCATTCGCCTATACTTTGCACCACATGCAGTACAACGGAATTTTTGTTTTGCATATGCACGAATGTTTCCCATAATATCAGGAATCAGATGTGTTTGTATCAAATATGAAACAATATCTCTTGTCTCAACTGCATTGATGATGTCTGCATTTCTAATTTGCAAGTCAAGTTTGTCAACCATTGACTCAAGTGTTGAATATGCGCTTCGTGATTTTGATGTAGTTAGTGTTGTCGTATTATGTGTGAAGAAATGATCATAGAAAATATTTTCATCTCCAGTATCTTTTCTCATAGCTAAAGTTTCAATATTTTCTATATCACCTGATTTCTCATGATTAAGTGATGATTCATAAAATTCGAGTGGAAATTCTTTTGCTACCTCAAAGTTGTGTGCCTGAGTTTGTGCCTCATGTGGTAAAACTATTGGTTGAATTAGTAATGGTGCATCCATTAGCCCACCAATTTTATCAGACAAAAACTGTCGTGAAAAGTTCAACAATGCATCGAGTAGTAACATTACAGAATCTGCATCACCATCTGCGTCTCTTCTTTTTGCAGAATGCCAAATTGGACTAGCAAAACATACGTGGGTTTTCGTATAACCAATTAATCTTCCTGTAATTCCTACGGATGTATGTGGTGCAAGACCAATAACTAAATGACCTAACAAATCCTGTGTATTTTTTAGATTGTAAAATGGTTGTTTGCCAAAAAATTTCTGCAGTTCAAAATCAATATACTTTGAAACATTTACCAGATATTCAGCACTTTCAAGAGGAATAATTACATCTTGCATCTTTAATTCAATTAATTGTTCATCATTTGTGATTGGATTTCCATCAATATCATTTTCATACCCAAGTTTAGTGATTTGCTCAACTGTTGTTCCTATCCAGGAGAGTTTGAAGTGTGTCAAAGGTGAGTTTGTAGCATCAAATCTAACAGTACCGTCTTTGAAGGCTGACAAGCCAAACTTTTGTCTAATTAGTCCCTTTTCTAGAGGTTCTGGGATTTTTTCTTGATTGATTAATTTATCAACGCCTTTGAATGGTGCTTTTGCACGTATTCCAAGTTTTTCTTGCGCTGCCATCAAATTTTGTTTTAGCGGGAATTGTTTGTAAGAAAATCCATTTGCGTCTCTTTTACATTTTTCACAGTGTGATGTTTCTAATTCATCCTTACAAATTCTGCAAATGTAGAATTTTGTAGTTTTATTTCCACATTTTGAACAAACAATTCCGATTGATGGAATATTACAAGTTGCACAACGACGATTATTTAGATTTGTGAAAAATGATTCTGATGCAACAGCAGCTTTTAAAATATCTCTAGTAATTCCACCTTTTTCTGCAACAGGAAATAGTACATGAACTGGTGGTTTCATTAGACGTGGTGCAGCCTTTTCAGGTCTTCCAATTCTAACACCAATTGACTTTGAAAATTTATTCTTTATTTCAATTCCAGTAGTTTCTGTTAACAGTTCTAAAACAGATTTGGTAGTATCAAAATTCAAGGTAGCACCAAAAATAAGATGGTTTAAGATTTGAACATCAATTCCAGAAATAATGATTTTATCATCTGTAACTTTATGTGGAATTCCTAAATTTTCAAGAATTTGTTTTGTTGAAATTTCATAATGAATTTCATTTTCTGATTTTAAAATTGGATTTGAGATTTTCTCAAGCTCTTTTATTGTGATAAAATCCCAATAGTAGAGAAATTTTGGATGTAATGGAATTTTCAATTCTTTTGAAAGTAAAATGGCATCAACAAATGTTGGAGTTTTTGTTAGAAATTCGATTCTTTCATCATGTTTGGAAAGTTTTGCTTTAAGATATTCAGTCCAGACTTCTTCTACCATTGGAGTTGGAATTAATTCTGCATTATTTTCCAAAAAGTCACCAAATGTTATTAGAATATCACCCAGATGTAGAATCTTTTCAATGTCATTTTTAATCTGAATTCCGTGTTCTGTATCTTGAATTTTGACTACATCGCCTCCTTTTAGTCTGACAATAGGCGTCTCAAGTGAGTCAACAAAGGCCACAGTTGCGCCTTTGCTTGGTTTATCCAGTTTGATTTGGGTTCCTACCGCAATAGTATGATCTAATATTTCAGCAATCACTGGATGTAGTCCAACGCTAGCAAAACCTGTATTACAAGCACGCCCATATCTGAGTCGAAAACCTCCAATCTTGTTTGGCATTGATAGCACAGAACGTCCGGTAATGACTTCTCTCATACGTTTTTCAGATGCATCATCACCAGATTCACCTTTTTGAACAGCACCTTGAACGTCGTTTAGCCACTCCCAACCTTCCAAATTATACTTCTCAATTCGCTTTAGGAGTTTTTTTGATCTTCCAATTAATCCGTCATTTAGTACACGTAATGCACCACCTCTTACTCGGTCAGTTTTAATTCGAGTCATGTTACGATGATTAACTACTTCATCGGGGTCTGTACCTTCCCCTTCAAGTTCAACAGGTAAATTTGAAATCACGGTTTTGATGTCATCATCAGATACATGAAATTGAAAACTTTGTTTTGCTTCACTTTCATAAATTCGAAGTTCTTCTACAAATCTTCCAGTCTCATCATCAAAACAATCTGCTTGATATTTTTCGAGTCCAACTGCACGTCTCACATGATCAGCAATTAACATGGTAACAGCAGATTCAGTTCCTCCTGCAGACCTCATTGGTCCTGCAATTGATACAGAAAGATACTGAGAACCATCTTTATTATTTTTAATTTTAATTTCACTAATTCCTTGTAGGGGGGCAATTGTCACACCTTCTGTTACTATAGCTAACCCAACTCTAACTGCATGATCTAATCTATCCTCTAAACTTGCATCTGGAGATTGGTACTTTCCTAATGCAATTTCCTTTGACATTATCAAAGCAGCGTTTTCTTTTCCGGTTTTATCTAATAACTCACGAAGGGGTGTAGAAATGTCAATATCATGCATTTTAGCTACTCGTTCCGCCAAATCAAATGCGATTTTCGGCTCTATTATTCCAGAAGAGTCTAAAAGCGTTGATTTTGCGTCTGCTGCGGTCTCAAACTCCTTGTAAACTTGTTGTGATAATTCTTCATAGTAGTTAGAGTAATTTTGAGGAACTTTGATTTCTTTAAGATAATTTGCGGTAGTAGACATGTAGAAGGTTAGTTTTTGATGGCTTTGGCTATTTCGGTTAGTTTTTCCAAATTCTTACTATCCTCAAGAAGGGTTCCAATCACCAAAGCATCTGCTCCTGCATCAGTCAATGATTTTGCGGTTTGAGCATCACGAATGCCTCCACCCACGATTAAAAATCCTTGAAAGACCTTTCTTACGGTTGCAACCATTTCGGGAGTTACGTTGGTTTTTGCACCAGAACCTGCCTCCAAATAGACAAATCTCATACCAAAGAATTGGGCTGCTAAAGAGTATGCAGCTGCGATTTTCGGTTTATCAAATGGTATTCCTCTAACATTACCTACAAACCAAGCAGATGTTCCTTCTCCAATCACCAAATAGGATGTTGGGAGAGGTTCTAAACCAAATTTGAGGACGTTTGGAGCACCAAGGGCTTGTGCCTGTGTAATATAATATGGATTCTCAGAGTTCATTAAGGAACTAAACAATATGGCGTCTGCCTGAGGCACAACACCGGTAATGTTGCCAGGAAATAGAATAATTGGAATATTTACTGCACTTTTGAGGTTTTTGACCACCTCAGCCATCTCCATCTGATCAGTTGCAGATGAACCGCCTACTAGTATTGATGCTGCGCCTATTTGCTCGACATCTTTGGCCAGTTTTACAGCAGAATCTATCTGAGATACCTCTGAATCAATTAATACGAATAGTAATGGCGATTTTTTACGCTCAGAAATGAGTAATTCTTCTACTTTTCCAGTCATGCTTCACGTTTAATGATGACCCTTTAAGTTTTATTCAAGTATCGGTATACAGATTTGTATAGCTATGAGCAACCCTAGTAATTCTAATTTTTCTAATATTTTAAAGGAAATCATCAAAAAATCACTGTTTACAGAGAGACAAATTGAAATTATTCTAAAATCTAAGAATCTTTCTGATGTCGAATTTACTATGACTAAAGGCGCCTATTACAGGCAGGTTTCTCAGTCCAGAGATAAGCTTGCAGGCTTGTATTATTCATTCATAGTTCTAGGCATACTAGGCGTGGTTTTACCTGATGATATTGATGTAATATCACAACTCTCCGAACGAATGAGTGTGATAAAAGATGGTGATGTTTTCCCTGAGAAGGAACAAGAAATCATTAGTGTGATAGAGCGTGTAGTCAAGCAGACTACAGCAATGTGATTTTGTGCCTGTGAGGAATATTTCTTGTGTAATAGTGTGATGAGGTTTTGGTTACTCTAAGTGTAAAATAATGTTGTCCTATCACGATAAATCACGAATTCCTCATGATATGTCATGTTAGTTGAGATTCCAGACCTAGACGTGATATTCGGGCTTGTGTTAGCCTTCATAGGAGGATTATTCACATTATTCGTTTACTCTAAATTAAAGTCAGTTTCAGCCTCTAACGACCAAACAAAGGCAGATTCAGAGCGTTTAGAGTTCTATGAAAGACAGTTAATTGATGTTAAAATCAAATTAGATGCTATTGACTTGGAAAATCTTAGCTTTTCTCAAGAAATACCACAAAATGTTGTAAGAAATGAGGAAAAACCGGTGCAAGTTGTAGAGAAACAGGTGCAAGTTGTGCCTGAGCAGACTCCAGTTCAGCCTAGAGTAGAAAGAACGCCTAACATGAGTAGTGGTGATATTGTTGAGGCAGTATTGAGACTAATCACAGACAGGTCACGCACATCACGTGATATTCAAATCACATTAGGTAAGAGTAGAGAGCATATTTCCAGGACAATGAAGAAAATGTCTGATGATGGGTTGGTGGAGAGAAACACCAACGCAAAACCATACAGCTACTCAATTACCCAAACTGGCCTTTCCAGGTTGTCTGGAACAGGTACAACACATCAAATTATAGCCCCACAGACCTCCTAGTTGGATAAAATCAAGGCACATTTTATGATCTGAAAGGTTTTTTGACTTTGTTGAATTGTGTTTGATATGTTGATTTTTTGCTGGCTTTACTCATATTTTCTATTGTAATTTATGATATAATAATAAACATAATTAATTAATACTAGTTTATCAGATATTATGATATGAGTGAGGTTTCTGAAGAATTAGTAAAGATAACATCAGGTGGAACCATCTCCATACCTAAGCAATTTAGACGATATTTAGAGATGCAGAAGGGTGATTACCTCAAAATAGGCTTGGAAGGAGACCATTTGGTGGTCCGAAAAGTGCGTATTTCTTAGTTTTCTGAAAGTTTTGGGGCGGTATTTGTGAGTTTTAGAGTGTGATAAGCCCATTCTCTGCCTTTTTTGGCTCTTTCAACCTTGTTTTTAGAGGTAAATCTGGCCAAATATGTCGAAATTACGCTAAGTTTGATTGGTTGGTTGTATTCATCCTCATATTTCTCTAGTATGTCTGAAGAGGTGAATTTGCCGGTTGGGTAGTATTTGTCTACTATATGCCATATCTTACCTCCAACTGACTCTACTCCAGGGTTGTCTGCAGTTTCTTCAATATTCATCAAGTCTAGTAAATCGAAAATTTTGAGGACTTTATCACGATTGATGTTGCCCTCCAAGTTGAACTTGTATTTGGCTCCATCCTTATCCTCTAGATCTATTCTAATTCTTTTTCCTGCCATTCAGATCAATAAGGATCCAACCTTAACTCATCAACTGATCTTCTGAGATTTGTTAACTAACAGGTTTGTTAACATTGACTGCCTAGCCCACGCCTGAGTGTTTTTTTGTTATTAACAAAACCATCTCCTATGCCCCCTAGAATTGAGGATATTTCACGCCTAGACTGGAAATAAAGGGGTGATTTTATGATATTAACAATGTTAACAGCCATCTTAACGCCTAGACTGGAAATTAGGGGGTAAAATGGGCTTCTTTTCACTTTCCTTAACACGTTCTTAACAGTTGTTAACCCAGCCAGTTCCATCGTTACTTTCAATGAGATATTCAGTTACTATGCCTGTTGGTGTTGTAAATGAGAGTGTTAGTTGTGTTGCACTGTTGACCATCCTCAAACATTTTAGATTTTTCATAAAATTCCCTCACAAATTTCATTTTTTATTTTTCTTTTTTGATATCCCACACACCTATCTTTCCAGTGTTGCCTTTTCTAATTTTTTTAAAATGAGAATTCATATTCATACTATTTTATTTTATTTTATTATACAATCTAGTTATCATTAGAAATGAAGGTGTCTGGGAACGATCCTATCGATCTGAGAAGAGTCAACAAGAACGATCAGTCTTGTGAAGTTTTTCAAAAAGATCAGTTGAACTGTTGTTTTGAAATACAATATGATCTCAACATGAGTACAACTACAATCGATCCAATTGACCGTCTTTTAGATGCAGCACAAAACGGCAAAACTCTAATCAAGAATAGAGACGTACTTCACTTCACATTCATGCCTAATCAGATACTTCACAGAGACCCTGAGCAGGAAAAAATCACACAATCATTACTTCCAATTTTAATGGAATCAAGACCATCAAACCTACTGGTGTATGGCAAGCCTGGAACAGGCAAGACTCTGGTAATTAAGAAAGTACTCTCAAAAATCCAAAAAAGGGTTGAAGAGGGATCATTTCCAATTAAACTAGCATATACAAACGCAAAACAAGAGACAACTCTATACGGATTATTGGTCTCCTTTGGAAGACAATTGGGCCTAGGAAGTCAAAAAACCAATGATGAAAAGATGTGGCTTCCAAGCACAGGCCTATCAATAAGCGAAGTATTCAACAGAATTCTATATGTTTTAGACAAGAACGAAACAAACGCAGTATTCGTAATTGATGAAATTGATTACTTAGCAGAATTAATCCAAAAAACAGGTAAAGATGTACTATACCAAATTACCAGAGCAAACGAGCGATTAACCACAGGCTCATTAACACTAATTGGTGTATCAAATGACCTCACCTTCAAAGAAAGACTAGATCCACGTGTCATTAGCAGTTTGAGTGAGGAAGAAGTCATATTCACAAATTACAATCTACCACAAATCAAAGAGATATTGGATGCTCGAATTGAGGTGGCCTTTGAACAAAACATAGTCTCAGATGCAGCATTAAACCTCTGTTCTGCTATGGCTGGAAGAGAATCAGGAGACGCTAGACGCGCATTAGACCTTCTCCGAGTAGCAGCCGAGATAGCAGAAAGAACCCAAATGCCAACTGTCTCAGAAGACCATATCAGAATGGCAGCAGAAAAGATTGAGGAAAACAAAGAGGTTGTAGCACTTCGTTCCTACCCATTACATGAAAAGTTACTAATCTTAGCAATTATGAAATCATCAGAGATATCCACAGGAGAAGTATATTCAACATACAAAAATCTCTGTAAAGACATACGCCAAAAAGAGCTCACTCAGAGAAGAGTCACTCAAATGCTCAGTGAGATAGAAATGTCAGGAATTATTGTTGGTAGAATCGTCCACCAAGGAACACATGGAAATACAAAGAAATTCAGAATTACGGTCTCACCAGATATGGTAAAAACTACCTTCAAAGATGAGATGCTACTACAAGATATTCTCTAACTAAGTGGTGCAGGCTCTGCATGTTTTGGTTCAATAAAGTCTGACTCTTGAACACGAAAGTCCTTTTGGTAAACCTTCATTGTTTGTAGATTTACAATAATGGCCATTCCTGGGGTAGGTGTAATTCCTACACTTTCCTGGAAATCTGTCTGTCTTTGCCAAGCACCTGAATTGACTATCAAAACCCCTTTGTACATATCAAGACCCACAAAATGGACATGTCCAGAATGGAAGATATCTGGAATATCATCAATTACCATCATATCTTCAGTTTCTGGTGCAATTGGGGTTCTACTTCCGTAAATCGGGCTCATATGCCTAGCTCTTAGAAAATGTCTCATTACAGCAGCTGGCTTGTCATAACTAACTCCAGGTGTGGTTCTGACCACATCATCTATTGATTGGCCATGATACATCAAAACCTTAACTCCATTTAGTGAAATCATTGATGGATTTCCTAACATGAAGAAATTCTCCCTATCCCATAATTGTGAATTGTACATCTTTGGGATTGCAGGTTGTGGAAGCGCCTTTCTTCCTGCATCATGGTTTCCAGATATGAGAAATACTTTGATGTGCTTTGGTATCTTATCTAGAACCTCAAATGTTTTTTGTAATTGCCCTTCTGTTGTTGTTTGATTTAGTATCTTTTCTTGACCTGGGAAAACACCAACTCCATCAATCAAGTCTCCTCCAACAACAACAAATCTAATTTTTCTAGCTATTGGGTCTGCACTTGAAATCCATTTGATAAATTCTGATAACTCTTCTTCCATGAAGAACTTACTTCCTACATGCAAATCTGATAAAAATACTGCATAAGTCTCAGTTTTTGAGCGATTTGTTGTATGTTCTGGTATGTCTGGAAGAAAAATCTCTTTTGCAAAAAATCCACCATTTTTAGCAGGAACTATCTTAAACATTGCAAATTGGTCCATGAGTAAAGTATCTGCGGCATCTTTCAAGTCTCCTTCAAACACTACTATCTCCATTGAACTGGTAGGATCTTCTAGAGTGATTTTTGTGATATTTCTATCTGATTTTCTATCTGAAACCAACCCCCACACGAATAATTCATCATCATTTTTTGTAATTGATTTGACAGATTCGATATCTTTGACCTTTTTTGATTCTGGTCTATCAGACATTATCTGTTTTAATTTGTTAAATCTACTAGCAAATAATTTTCCATATCCTTCAACACCTTCTGCAGATGTTATTTTGCTGGTAGGGTCTGATAAAATCTCAAACTCCACCTGATGTTCCTCATCATCCTTTATTCCTAAATAAATCTCAAAATCTTCTTCATTTATCAAAAACTGTTTTTGTTTTGTCTTTTCTTTAACTACGTCTTTGATAATCTGGGCCAATTCCTTAACGTCAATTTTATGTAAAATTTCTAGTGCATCTGGATGGATCTGAAATCCTTTATTCAACGCATAACTAACAGCTGAGGAAATTTCTTCGTCCATTCCAAATAGTGATTAGAGTTTTAATTAAATCTGTTTTACAACAAAACCTCAAATATAGATCGATTAAACGTGCACCATGTTAACTATGAAACGAATAATCTTATTTTTCATATTTACCGCAATTTTCACAGTTGTATATGGTGGCTCTGCTGTAACAAGTGAGCCTACTGAAGAAGAAATTGAAGAAGTAATGAGTTTCTTCGAAGAAATTATCGATACTATAGATGGAATTGGTATCTTTGTACATAATACAACGATAGCATTGCCTATGTTTATTCCAGGTTTTGGTGTAGCTTGGGGTTTGTTTTCAGCTTATTCAACAGGATTTGCATATTCAGCTATAGCAGCTTCAAATGCTCAAGTAGCCCAACTAAACCCGCTGGCAGTACTTTTGACACCATTTGGATTGATGGAGATGGCTTCCTATTCACTTGCAATGTCACGCAGTACGTTACTTGCAAAAGATGTATTTCAAAAAAATTGGAATCAAATTAAAAGTGATAAACTGATCATTTCAATCGAAATTGGAATTGTCGTTGCATTGTTGTTAATTGGTGGCATTGTCGAAATGTGGATGATAGAAACTGCGCAAGGTATGAACGGATAGCATAAAATAGTCACAATATCGGAAATTTGTATGGCAAGCATGAAATGTGTAACATGTGGAATTGGATTTTTCTCAGCAGATGGAGGAGACAAATGTTCCAAATGTAGACCAAGTGTATCTCAAGGTACTGAGACTCACAGTGGATGCGGTTGTGGCGGGCACGACTGCTAACTCTTCTTTTTATCTAAACCACGTAACATTTTTAGTCATAACGAATTTCATAAAATTCAGCTTTGATACAAGATAAAGTTGTAGTAATTACTGGTGCATCTAGCGGAATTGGGTATTCAACTGCTAAGGCACTTGCAAAAAAAGGTGCAAAAATAGTTGCTGGAGCAAGAAGATTAGATAGATTAGAAACTTTGAAAAAAGAAATTACTGACGACGGTGGTGAAATTGTTATTTGTGAAACAGATGTTACCAAAAAATCTGATTGTGATAATTTAGTTAAACAAGCAATTGAAAAGTATGGAACAGTTGATGTTTTGATAAACAATGCTGGATTAATGCCTCTTAGTTTTGTAAAATCTCTAAAAATTAATGAATGGGACAGAATGGTAGATGTAAACATCAAAGGTGTGCTATATTGTACTGCATCAGTAGTTCCTACAATGGTTGAGAAAAAATCAGGTCATATTGTAAATCTTTCATCAGTTGCAGGAAGAGTTGTTTTCCCTGCTGGAAGTGTGTATTGTGCTACAAAATTTGCAGTAGCTGCATTTACAGAAGGATTAAGACAAGAACTCTCTGTACGAAAAAATATTCGAGTTACCAGTATTGAACCTGGAGTTGTACAAACTGAATTAACCAACACAATTACTGAACAATCATTACAAGCATTTGTTGATAAACATAAAGAAATGGAAGGTTTGCAAGCTGAAGATATTTCAAATGCAATTATTTTTGCACTAGAAGCACCAAATCACATGAACGTGAATGAAATTCTAATAAGACCAACTACTCAAGAAGTATAATTATTCGGATTTAGTATCTTTCTCTCTATTCATATGTCCTAAAAGTGCCTTGATTTCTTTACTCATATTATTCGGATCTTTTCCTAAATCTAATTTTTCAGTTATAGTATCTCTCAACTGGAAATTTTCTAATTCAATTCGTCTCTTTTCTATACAATGTAGATGATCATTGTCTGTTGCAGAAATTTTCTTACAGATAGAACATGTTCCCATGTCTTCTTTTTGGTTCACCACGATTTAATTATTTCATGCATGAGAGGCAAATCTCTACTGAATTTTAGCCTATGGAATTAATTCTCTGACTTTTCCAAATATACCAACACGCAATACTACGATTTGGTTTCCATCTAGCTGAATATTTTTCCATAGTTTTTGAATTAGGTAGTTCTTTTAATGAAAACAAATCTCTAATCCCTTTTTGTATTCCTAGATCTCCTACTGGGAACACATCTTTTCTTTGTAAACAGAACATTAGATAGATTTGTGCCGTCCAATTTCCAATTCCTTTGATTTTTGTTAACTCTTCAATTATTTGTTCATTTTTTAATTTTGAAATTTTTCTAAAATCAATTTCTTTTTTAATAATCTGTTTTGATAATCCTTTGATGTAATTGATTTTTGTGCCTGAAATTCCTGTATCTTTTAATTTTTTGTCACTTGTACTCATAACCTGTTCTGGAGTAGGAAATTTTTTGTAAAGTTTTAGGAATCTCTTCGTAATTGCTGTAGCAGATGCTTCTGATAATTGTTGATAGATTATTGCTTCCACAAGTGTTTGGTATGAATTTTTTGTAATTCTCATTGTACATGGACCTATTTTCTTTATCAATGGTTCAAGTTTTTTATCTAAATACAAAGATGAAACCTCTTTTTCATACTTACCTGAAATTTGCAATTTTAATCCAATAGTAATATTTTCAAAGTTTTTTACTGTTGGATTTTTTTTATATTCTCTAGTTAGATTAATTATCTTTAATTTTGTGGGCAACTTTATCTTTTTTTGAATAATTTTTGCCAATCCCGTTCCAATCAAAATTGCTTGCGTTGCACCTGTTACATTGGATGGTTTTCTCTTGGTACTTGAACTCTCAAAATCGATAATTGTATTTTTATTTTTTCCAACAATCACATGTTTGTCTATTGTACTTAGTTCTCCATGATCTAATCCTATACTATCTAAAAGATAACATTCTCTCAAAACATTATTCAATACTAAACGAATTTCTTCTGACTTTGTTTCAGGCTTTTTTGCCCAATCAATAATTTTCTCACCTTCAATGTATTCCATTATCAAAAAATTTTTTGAATTTTTGATAAACTTTGGACCTACATCAATTCTATTTACAATTTTGAGTAATTTGGCTTCATTTGTCATATTTTTCCTTGGAGAATCAATTCTTCGAATTTTTAACGCTACAACATTCTTATCTTTTTTTGCAAGAACAACCATTCCCACATACCCCTTTCCAAGAATTTGACACTTTTCAATCTGTAATGGTCCGGTGAATGAAACATGAGTAATTCCCAATTTTTTTAATTCTATTAGTCGTTTTTTAATCTCAGTTTGTTTTCCCTCTGGAAATGCTAGAATTTTTTTGTAAGGTTCTTTATCGAAAACGCTAATTGGTTGAAAATGCTGTGTCATCAGTAGTTATCAGTTTTGAAATGCTCTTTTTAACAGATTTGCTTTGTTTGTCTTTTCCACTTGTAATTTTAAATCCCTTTTTGAAATCATTTCTTAATCCTTTTGGAATTCCTGATTGTCCAATATGATTTTTAATTAAATCATTAAGGTATGTTTTGGCATTTTCATATCTTCGAGTTTGTAATGATTGCAATTTCCCTTCCTTATCTGTCCACATTAATTTTGATTTTTTGGAATTAATATTGATAAATTTAGTTGCAAACTCACCAGAAAACACATCCGGCCCTGTTCTTATTTCATTTTTTGATATGGTTAGTGATTCTAATAAGAACAACAAACTAGCTTTGGTTTCATCATATGCTATGGCATCATTTCTAAGAACATTAAATCCCTCATTGATCATTTGAGACTCAATTGAGCTAGATGCACGTTTAATCTGCCCATAAACAATGTCATCACTCCTTTTTTTGTATGTAAAATTCACAATTAGTAAATTTTTTGCAATTTCAACAGGAATCTTAATTTTTGATTTTTCTTTAAAGTATGAAATTGAATTCTTCTTTAAGAAATTTCTAGCAATTAAAATGAAATTTGTAACATTTTGAATTGATATTGCAGCTCCAAGATTTCTATTCCTATCTATTGGATCAATTATTACTATTGGAGATTCAAATTTTCTTGGAGATTCTCCAATCATTTCATTATTTTGTAATTTTGAAATTTTCTTTAAGACATTTTCAAAGCTACCCAGATAGTAAATTAAAACTTCACAAACATAACCACTGAATCCTTGCTTTGCAATCTCTGCTCCATACATTCCATTAATTTTTAAAAAACATTTCAAAACTCTAATGTCATCTTTCATTGAACCCGTTAGTTTTTCACTCATAAACTCTGTATGAAATGTTGATCTATCAGCTGCACTTTTCCATTCTCCTTTTTTAATATCATAACACGGTACAACATTAACTCCAACTCCATCAATGTCTGCTTCAACAAATGGATGTTCTGAATATCTTACATACGGTTTGAATTTTTTCAGTGAATCAAATCCAATTTTCTTACCAATTATTTCAAAATTTTTTTCAGTTGTTGTTTTTTTAAATTTTACAAAAATATCAATATCAATTTTTTCTGGAGTCCATGTTTCTTTTGCATACGAGCCTCCAAAATGTACTGATACGACCGCTTTTTGTTTCTCAGTTTCTTTGTTTACTAGACTAAAAACCTGATTTGCAATTTTATCTACTTTTTTTCTTAGTATGTTGTTTGGAATTGCTATTTGTTTTGATTTTTTTATGATATCACTTTTTATTTTGCATCAACCTCCAGTAAATCTGAATATTCTGGTCCCTTTGGACTTAAAACACTTCTTTTTACTTTGATTTTTGATACAGTTTGTGTACCAAATTCAACAGTCTGATATTCTTTCATCATGACTGAAATGTCGTTAATTTTCTTTTTTACTCTAAAAATTGTCAAGTGAGGTTTGAATTTTTTATCATTTTCAAAACCCAACGATGTTAATTTTATTCCTATTTCATTTGCTATGGCGGTTAATTTCTCTCCACCATTTTCATCAATTCCAATCCAGATTACTCGTGGATTTTTTAAATTTGGAAATCCTCCTACACCTCTCAACGATAAATCAAAAGAAGAAAATGATATTTTCTTAATAGTATCTTTTACTTGTTCACATTTCCTTTCATCAATTTCTCCTAAGAATTTCAAAGTAAAATGAATCTGATCAATTTTTGTGGGTTTTGCATCAATCTGAACATTTTTTTGAAATGTTTGAATATTCTTCAAAATTTTGTCATTAGAAATTTCAACTGCTACAAAAACTCTCATGAAAAATAAAACGTTAGTAATTATTTATCGCTACCTTCATAGACTAGTCATTCAAAAATAATCTGTGTCAAAACTGGTTGTTTGTTTAACTGGAATGCCTGGTGCAGGAAAATCAACTATTGTTTCAAAATTAAAGGAAGGTGGTTATGAAACATTTAGTCTTGGTGATGGTGTTAGAGCTGAGGCTAAAAGACTAGATTTGGAACCTACAGGTGAGAATCTTGGTAAACTCATGTTAAATTTACGTGAAAAAAATGGACCAGGTGCAATTGCAAAATTACTTAAAAATTCTATTGAAAACTCAACTCATGAAATTATAATTATTGATGGCATACGTTCAATACATGAAATTAATGTTCTAAAAGAAACTGGAAATGTAAAACTTTTAGCTGTAATCGCATCTGCTGATACAAGATTTAATTTTCTTCGTGAACGTAAAAGATCAGATGATCCGTTAACAAGAGAAAAATTTGAAGAACGTGATAATCGTGAAATTGGTGTTGGCTTAGAAGAAATTATTGGACTTGCTGATAAATCAATTGAAAATAACAATGTAACAATTGAGGAAATGGTAAAATCTGCAATCAAAATATTTCAAAAGTGGATTGAATAATGAATCAAAAAACAACAATTCAAATTTTCTGTCAAATCAATCCTTCTGAAGATCCTGAAAAAGTAAAATCTGCAATAAATAACGTTTTTCCTGAAATAGAATTAAAAATATCTAATGCAGAAATTAGTGGAAAAACAAATAATTTTTCAATTCTGTCACAAATTTCAAAATCAATTCATGAAAAAAACACCAAAAACACCTATCAACGTATTCTCAAAAAAAATAGTGATGGTGACTCCACTTGGTTTTATCTCAATAAACAGGCAGCATTTGTAAATACTGTAGCCTTATGCAGTGAAGCAAACGAATCATCTTTAGGCCCAATTAAGATAATTTTACGCTCAAACGACATAGAACAAGTAATTGATTCTATCACAAATTAGACAACTAGCTATTTCTATCCATTTTGAGAGCTTTTTTTTAGCTCAGTTATGAAAAATCGATTTTTACAGCATTTGTTATGAAAATACAATTAGCAATAATTGGCGCAGTATTGATAGCTGGTGGAATTTTATTCTTACCTGAAACAATGAGTCAATTTCCTGCAGGTACATTAGTTCTTGATGCATTAGTTGCAGATGCCACTAACATTAAGGAATACAATCAGCATACAAGCCAAGTCGGTGATACATTGTATGATGTTGGATTAAAGGCAGGAGATACAGTAGTAGATGTTGCAGGTCAAGTTGAAAACACTATCGATGAAACAGAAATCCCTGAGATTGACTTTCTAAAATTTGATGAATAATCTAAATTTCAATTTCAAGTAGATCTTTTGCAGCTATAACTGATTCATGAATCTGTTTTGCTTCATTTAGTAAAATTGATTCGTCATTATATCTTGCTGAAAAGTGTGTTAAAATGAGATTTTTTACATTTGCATTTTTTGCCAATTCTGCTGCTTCTTTTGCAGTTGAATGATTTGTCTCAATTGCTCTATCTTTTAGTTCATATGAAAATGTACAATCAAAGCTCATGTAGTCACTATTTTTGAAAAATGCTTGTAATTTTTCAGTAGGACGTGTATCACCTGAAATTCCAATTTTCTTACCTGGTCTTTTTTCACCTGTTACTTGTGATGAATTAATTTTTTTACCCTCTACTTCTACGGAATTACCATTTTGTAACTCCTGCCATAATTTCCCTTCCGGAATTCCTAACTCTTTTGCTTTTTCTGGATAAAATACACCAGCTCTTTCATTTTCTATAAAACAATATGAATACGCAGTAATTCCATGTTGTGCCTCACAACAATTTATCTGATAATCTTTTTCGTAAACAACATTACCTTCATTTACAATTGTTATGAAAACAGGAAATGGTAATCCAAAATTTAATACTTTGATATTTGCAGTAATGAATTCTTCAATTCCAGCTGGGCCGTAAATCTCAATAGCTTCTGTTCTCTTTTGTAATGACATTGTTTGTAAAAGACCCAAGACACCTAAACAATGATCTCCATGTAGATGTGTAACAAATATTTTCATTTTTTTATTCCATGGTAACCCTGCTTTCAAATATGCAACTTGGGCTCCTTCTCCTGCATCAAACATCAAAACTTCATTTTCACGAACAAGACAAATGCATGTTAATGAACGATCAATGGTCGGTGCAGCAGCTGAAGTTCCAAGATAAACTATTTTCATAATGTTATTTTCATCTCAATGCATCAGAAATAACTCTTGATACATCTACTTTTGCTGATTCACCAGGTATGGTGTTTGTACTAATAATTTGAGTAACACCTGCATTTTTGATCTTTTTTGTAGCGTCATTAACCAATAATGCATGCGTACATACAACAAAAACACGTCTGCATTTTTGTTTCTTTAAAAATTGGGTTGCTTTAACAATACTTCCGCCAGTACTAACCATATCATCTACCAGAATTAAATCTCTATTTTTCACATCAACTTTACCAGAAAGGATATTCACTTTTCCAGTTTTTCTGTCTCTATGTTTTTTCAATGCAATGAAATCTGTTTTCAAAAGATTAGAAAATTTTTCAGCTCTTTCTTTACCTCCTAAATCTGGAGATACAACCAATGGATCTTTCATTTTCATTTTCTTAAAATGTTTGACTAGTACTTCCATTGCAGAAACATTTTCTGATGGAATTTTTAATTCTTTTAATGCTAATTTACTATGAATGTCAACTGTGAGAATTTTCTTTACACCTGCTGCTTTGAGTAATTTTCCAACCACACCGATAGTGATTATTTCCCCACCAAGAAATTCTCTATCTTGTCTTGCATATCCCATGTAAGGAATCACCGCATATACTTTTGAAGAAAATTTTTGCACCTTTGAAACAATGCTCAATAATTCTAAAAGATTTGAATCAACTGGTGGGTTAGTTGATTGAACAACTATCACTATACTCTTTTTTGGAATTTGATTAATTGTTATTTTACTTTCTCCATCAGGGAATATCTTCTTCTCAGTCTTGATATAGGGTGATTTTAATTTTCTAGCAATTCTTTTAGCTAAATCAGATGATGCATCTCCCCCAATAACTGTAAACTTTGCCATTAAATCAACGAATCAAAACGGATTCTTAAGTTTTCGTAAAATTGTTTTTCAATTTAATTTCTTTTCTTTTAACTAGGTAGCTTACTGCTGCAACTATTGCTACACCTATAATCTGAATTCCTAGCCAGTCTAATCCCTGAAATTCCACTGTTTCTAAGACAAATGGTGAGAAGAGTGGAAATTTTGTACTTGAAGTAAATGCAACATCTGCAAGGAAAACATCAAATGCTAAATGTGATAAAACTGCAGAAAATGCAACTGCGGATAATCTTAAATCTTTTCCTCGTAGAATTACAAAAAATACTATAGCCACAATTACTGCAAATGGAATTGAATGACTCATTCTTGAAACTAACTCTATATCCAAAAATTGTAGTAAATGATCCGAATCTAAGAAGATTGCAAAACTTCCACCAAGTACGATGTATCTAATACTTAACGTTCCTAATCCTATTACTGCACCCCAAAAAATATGTCCAATTACGTGTTCATATGTAACACTACTAACAACAAGTGGATTTCCAATTACAAACGTATGTTCACTTGATGGAAATAATCCTCCAATCATTGAAAATCCAAATGAAATTGTAGCAAAAATTATTGAATTTTTTAAAATGAATTTAAAATGATCTTTCAATATACATTTTGAATTTTTTCAAATAAATTAATCATTACTATTCATCTCCTGCTTCACCACGACCTAAATCACCTAATCCATACTCGTCCATCACTTCATTACGCTTGGAATCTAGTTGGTTAATTTCCTGTTCTTCACGTTTTTCATCACCTTGGTAAACTGTACGTATTGGCCATGGTATTCTAATATCATATTTCTTGAACTCTTCATACATAATCAGACGCATATCGCTTTTTGTCTTGAATTGTGCACCATAATCTCTTACGTAAACCCACATTGAAAAGTCCAAAGATGAATCATTGAACTTGTCAAATCGTACAACTGGTTGTGTTACATCTACGTGAATGTCTTTGTCACATCCACAGCTAGGTTTGTTTTCTTCAAGATATGGACATCTATTTTGTCTTACAAGATGTCTTCCTCTTGCATCTCTAGCTTCAATCATGGCACGTTTCCCAACTTTAACTAAAATTGATGTAACTTGTCTTGGATTATTCAGATATGATACGCCAACATTTACTACTGCAGGAACAAGTTTGATTTCTTTTGTATAATTAATTATTTCTGCACTAACCAATTGTCGTGTAGGGATAATTGCAACTGATTCATTTAATCCATGACGAATGTATGTCACTCTTGGTGTAATTTTATGTACATATCCGTTATATCCACTTTGTAATTGTATTCTGTCTCCTTCTTTGACAACCTTATCTTTTCTGATAAGAATATACGAAAAATAATTTTCTAAGGTTTCTTTTAGTGCTAATCCAACACCAAATGCAAGTCCTCCTGTTGCAGTTGCTAGCACTATCAAATCTACTTCCCACCATGATACTACTCCAACTAATACTCCAACAAAAATTAAAATTGGTAAAACCTGTTTTGCAGATTTTGGAACCCCTTCTTTTTGTTTACGTGAGTGTCCCGGTGGTTTGTTTCCTGAAATTATCGATTCAAAACCTGAATTTCTTTTTTGTTCTCTCCAGATATCTATAGGATAAATCTCCTCAGGTAATACGCCTGGAAATAATTTCCTTCCAGATACATTCTTTCCTGTTACACAAGCTTCAAAGTATAATTGATATTTTTTTCGTTCAGACTTTTTCCATTTTTCGTAAGGTTCTTTAGAATTTTTTTCATAACTTCCAATTGGGGCTCCCCTTGATGTCCGAAAGTTCTCTAAGTATTGTATTCCTTCATCAGTTTGCAAATAACTATTGAATTCTTCTTCAGTTAGATCATCTGGTTTTTGTTTTGGTGGAATCCATTTGTATAATTTATGAAATAAATCGTCAGCATCATCTGGGAATCCTCTCATTTCTCTCCAGGCTTCAAAATCTTCACGTTCAAGACGTGAACTATCACGTTTTGTTAATGCTATTGGAACTAACTGTGAAATTGTATATCCTATAACCAAAATATTCAATGTGTTTAACATTTTTGCAAAAATTTCACTAGGTGCTAGCTCTCCTTCTATTTGCACAACTGTTGACTCTTCATCAAATAATTCAAAAACTTGAATGTACATGTTTACAGATGAAATTAAAGCAATTGCTAAAAACGGTAAAATTATTTTTCTTGCAAACCTTGCAACATGTGGTCTTGTATGGTTGAATTTTTGAGTTTTAATCCAAAATGAAAATTTTCGATAAACTACACTAATTACAATAATTCCAATTATTAGTCCAATTACCGCTAATTGCAAAGATACTGATGATGCGATCAACTGTGATACTGTATCAAACTGACCAACTGAAATCTCACTAATTTCTTCTGCCATCTCTAATATTTTTTGAGAATCCTAAACTTAAGTTAGTAGATTTGTCGTTAAGTTTTAAAAAAACTGTCAATTTTTTTCAAAAATAGGCATTTTCAGGCGTAATCTCTTCGTAAATATCAAATCCTAAAGTTTAACAGAGGATTTATCGTAATTACGGAATGGCTCAAACAAGCAATCAACAAGAATCGATCTGGACAGTAGATTCTTCACCAAAAATCAAGTCATACACGCTTTCAAATCTAAGGAAAATTCCACAAATTGAAAATTTCACAGAAGAACAAATTTTTGAAATGGAGGTAGTTGGACACGTTTTACCTTTCAAGGCAAATAATTACGTAATTGAGCAATTAATTGACTGGGATAATGTGCCAGGTGATTCAATGTTCAATCTAACATTTCCACAAAAAGGCATGCTCAAACCAGAACATTATGAAATGATGGCTTCAACTTTAAAAAATAATTCATCTGGAAAGGAACTTCGAGATATGGCAAATAAAATCCGTTTACAATTAAACCCACATCCAGCTGGTCAAATGGAGTTAAATGTTCCAATGCTAAAAGACGGAACAAAACTTTATGGAATGCAGCATAAATACAAAGAAACAACTCTCTTTTTCCCAAGTCAAGGACAAACTTGTCATGCATATTGTAGCTTTTGTTTTAGATGGCCACAGTTCGTGGGTATGGATGAAATGAAATTTGCGATGCAAGAAGGAGATGATTTAGCACAATATGTCAAAGAACATCCAGAAATTTCAGATATTTTGTTTACTGGAGGAGATCCTATGATTATGCCAGCAAAAATATTCTCTACATATATTGATAAAATTTTAGATGCAGATTTACCAAATCTTAAAACAATTCGAATTGGAACAAAGGCCTTATCTTATTGGCCATACAAATTCATCTCTGATGATGATGCTGAAGAGACACTTGAAACATTTAGACGAGTTAACTCAAAAGGAGTTCATCTTGCAATAATGGGACATTTTAATCACTTAGCAGAATTAAAAACAGGTGCTGTTAAACTTGCAATCAAAAATGTTCGTGAAACAGGTGCTCAAATTAGAACTCAATCTCCACTTCTTACTAACATTAATGACGATGCAGACATGTGGGCTCAAATGTGGCAGAAACAAGTGGAGCTTGGTTGTATTCCATATTACATGTTTGTTGTAAGAGACACTGGAGCACAACATTACTTTGGAATATCTCTAGTCAAAGCACATCAAATATTCCAACATGCAATTCAAAAAGTAAGTGGATTGGGAAGAACCGTTAGAGGCCCAAGTATGTCTGCAACTCCTGGAAAAGTTCAGATTGATGGAGTTTCTGAGATTAACGGGACTAAAGTTATTGTATTGAGAATGCTTCAAGGCAGAAATCCAGAGTGGGTAAATCGTCCATTCTTTGCAAAATATGATGAAAATGCAATATGGCTTGACGATCTAAAACCTGCATTTGAAGACAAATTCTTTTTTGAAGACGAACTAAATCAAATGAAAGACCAAAAAATGAAAAACATGAATAGTTAAAATATGGATTTTTACAGGTAAATGATATGAGAAAAGAGTTTGTAGTTATGAGAATTGATGCAGCACCAGACGGTGCTCCATATGTTCTAGTTACTCTTTCTTTAGCCAAGGATATGGCAGAAGGAAATCAACCTCCAAACCCATCTACAACAAATGTTATGGGATTTTCTAACATGGATGACATGATGAAAAATCTAAATAAAATGATTTCTGGTGGTGGAATGCCAGGGATGATGGGCGGTGCAGCACCAGGAACGACATCCATCAAACTAGATATGCACGAATACAAACAACTTGGTTTGTCTGTAGGCGATAAGGTCAATTTAGACATCTCAAAATCTGAAACATTAGGCGTATAGATCTCTTTAAAAATCTGAAATTTCTATAATTTTCATGGGCGATAAATCTGATGAAATGGTTCAAAATCTCAAAATGGAACTTGATATCTATAAAGAAAAAATAAAATCTATTTTCTCCAAGAAAAAAAATTAGAATTATGAGTGCTAGTGAATTTCTACGAAATGAACATCAAGATATTTTACGTCTTGAAAAAGTAATCACAAAATCCTACAAAGCATTATACGATGGAGTAGATATCCCATTTTCTGATATTGATAAAATAAATTTTCTAATTGCAGAATTTTTAGATTCTGTACATTTTACAAGAGAAGAAGGTTCATACTTTCCATGTGTTGCAACATACGATCATCTGAATAAAGAAATTCGGGAATTGTTAATTGAACATGAATTTAGCAGAAATATTGCAAGATCAATTTCAAAAAATCTCAAATTATGGAAAGAAGGTCAAGACAAACGTGAACCGGTTGCTAGATTTTTGAGTGTATATTCGACGTTTCTAATAGAACACATGAAAAGAGAAGAAGCATTTTTTGAAAAGGCAGAAAAAGAAATTCTCTCAAGAGAAGAAGAACAAGAGATGTTTGAGCAGTTCCAGTCTATATCGGCAATTGCAGAAAAGGTGACCTCTCTTTTAGAAGACATTGATTATCTAGAATCTCAAGACTGGGCAAAATAACATTCTTAAGCGGTAATTTCTCTGCCATTTACATGGCCTTTTGTTTATGGATGACCGGATTGCCTTGTTCAGGTAAAACCACCATAGTAAGAAAACTTGCTGAAACCATACCAAATCTAGCCATTTTAGACGGTGATGAACTAAGAGAATGGTTCTCTCCAAAAGACTTCTCAAAAGAGGCAAGAGATGAGCATAACAGAAGAGTTGCTCATTTGTCAAAATTACTCCTAAAGCATAATGTTTCGATGGGTGTGTCATTAATCAGTCCCTACAAAGAGAATCGTGCAAACGCAAAAGAGATTATTGGTGATGATACAAAATTCTTTGAAGTTTATGTCAATGCTTCACTAGCACAATGTGAAGAACGTGATGTTAAAGGAATGTATGCCAAAGCCCGTTCAGGAGAAATCAAAGGATTTACAGGAATTGACGACCCGTATGAAGCACCAGACAATGCTGATTTAGTCCTAGATACTGAAAACAAGTCTCTTGATGAGAGTGCTGCTGAAGTACTAGAATTTTTGAAATCTAAGAATCTAATCTAGAAATAGCATCTAATGCATCTTGATGAATTAATCCATTTGTAACTAAAATGCCATTTTCATGATTTACTATCTCTGAATTATACACTAAATCATTACCAGACATATCTGTCATTTTTCCACCTGCCTCAGAAATAATACAGTTAGAGGCACAAGTATCCCATTGTTTCATCTTGTTTGTAGTTGTTAGATAAATCTCAGCATCCCCCGATGCAATCTCTGTTACTTTCAGTGAACTCCCAATACTTGTAACAACTGCAATCTCCATTTCATCTAGCAATTTCTTTTCTTTTTCTGAAAGATGATGTCTACTGACTAGAGCTTGGCAATTTTGTAGTTCTGACATCATTGTGGTCTCAATTTTCTCCCACTCCTCATCATGGCAGAATGCTCCTTTTCCAGATTCTGCCAAATACATCTTCTTTTTGATAGGCCAATAAATTAAACCCAAAACAGATTTTTGTTTTTCCACCAATCCTACCATTATTGTAAACTCTCCTGTTTTGTTTACAAAATCAGTGGTTCCATCTAATGGATCGATTATCCAAATTTTATCTTCGGATAATCTTTTTTTATCATCCACATCTTCTTCAGATAAAATTGTAATTCCGGTTTCTCCCAAAACCTCTTTTAGAATTTTGTTACTTTCAATATCTGCTTGAGTTATTGGTGAATCATCATCTTTTTTTTCAGTTGAGAAATCCGTTTCATAAACCTCGAGAACCTTTTCACCAGCTTTTACCATTCCATCAATAATTTTTCCTAATTCAGGCAGGCTAGATTTAAACGGTAATTCATCAATCATATTTCAAGTCTCTATTTGCTAGTTCTGGCTTTAGAGTCCATGCTATGGCTAGACCAACAAATGGAATTGATATCAATCCTGTCATTTGAACTATAATCAAAAGTTGTTGTTGTGCTACGTCTGGTGTTGTTATCAACCACGGTAGCGGTAATGATAAAATGAACCAAACTCCTACTAAGAGTCCAACTATCTCTATTTTCTGTTTTTTTCTAGCATTCATGATAAACACACTCTGTTCTCATCAAATTTAATTCTTGAACTTTATCCCAAAGGTAACTCTTCTATTAAGAACATAATTTATCGCACTGGCTACGGCAATTCCAATTCCTGCTCCATACATGTGATAAAATGCACTACTTTCTACTAGAGTGACTGTAATTCCTAATTGAATTGACATTCCAATTGCGCTAACTATAAGGAATTTAACATACATGACAGAATTTCTTTTGTCTTGTACGAAACTACCAAATGTCCAATATCTATTGAAAAAGAAATTTGTAGTAATTGAAACTGAGATTGCTATAATTTGTGATGCAACATACCAAAATCCACCGATATCTGTTAGAAGATATAAAATTCCTAAATTTACTATAACACCAGTTGCACCAACGATGTAAAATTGAACTGCATGTTTCGCAAATAACGATAATCCACTTTTCTTTTTTCCATCCTCTATCGTCATGTCCCTAATTATTTGACCTACTATAATTAACAATAGATTGAATCAATTATAATTTTCAAAAAACATTAGTTTTTTTTGTAATAATTTGTCATATCTCTTAAATATCATAATAACATACAGTAATTAATGCGGAAGGATGTAAATCCTATCGATTAGACTTGCGTGGTCCTGCAGAGCAGAAATAGAGTTAATGCACATTGATGCTGACAGTGAGGGAATCTCACATTGCTTTGCCAAAGGGCCACGCCCCCATTTATTCAGTTTAGATACTTCTATCGAGCTTGTCTATGCTTATGCTAACTGAGCCCATCAAATTGCCAATTCGTTCTACATTCAGTTCGTAATAACACATCTGTCTTTTGAGAATGGAACTATTACTTTGAGCATCAAAACATTCCTTATCCGAAATGTGAAAATTCTTCTGACCAATGTAATCCCAAGTGTAATATTTTGAAATTCCAGTATCCACTAATGTCTTTTTGAGATATAATGTATCCGAGAAAACCTCGACTATTTTATGATGTTGCCCTCCTGGCCAAATCAATGAAATTCTTAGCTGTTCTGGGGAATCTCCCATTGGCACAAATTTGAACTGGTATGTATTGCCTGTCTCTAGAGAAATACCATCAAAACCATGTGAATTAATATTATGAAATTCTTGCCCTGAAAAACGAAAATTCCAAACCTCTGAACTAGGTTCTTCTTTTACCGGTTCCCCACCTGGATTTGCTATAGCACCATAAGACATTGAAACCACAATGGCAACAGCTACTATTCCACCAGCGATGAGTGTTTTGTTCATAATTTAGGCATGAATTTGCCAGATTATAGTCATTTTGTTAATTCTAGTCATACAATTTCTATGATTGGTGAACCATTATTCACACCGGAAATTAATAACATATTCCAGAACAGTACGCATGGCAAGTTTCCAAGACAAATGGGCCGCTCCACAGAAGCAAAGCTTCATGGACAAACTAGGTGATACTCTCAAACCAAAAGGATCACTAAAACCAAGAGTCGAAATGGCTGTAAAACGATTACAGGCTCAAATCGGAAAACTTGATGGCATGTGCCAAAAACTACAAGAAAGAGACCAGAAAATTTTCCAAAAAATCGTAGCTGCTCAACAGGCACACGATACCTATTCAAGTAAAGTATTATCAAATGAACTAGTAGAAGTTCGTAAAGTTAACAAAATAATGTCTAATGCCAAAATGGGATTAGAGAGAATTGAATTAAGATTAACCACCTTCCATGACTTGGGCGATACAGTCACCACCTTGATGCCAACAATTGGTCTCATGAACGGACTCAAATCATCACTTGTCAAATTCATGCCAGGTGCAGACCAAGAGATTGGCAGAATGACTGAGATGTTAGGTGGACTAATGACTGAAACCTTCAGCAGCAGTGGATCATCCTTCGGAGTTGAAGAATCAACAAACGCCGAATCTGATAGCATCCTTGCAGAAGCAGCAGCAGTCGCAGAATCACAATCAGGAGAGCAATTCCCTTCAGTACCATCAACTGGATTGGAGCAATTTAATGTCCCAACTTCTGAATCAAAATTTATGTAAAATTTTCTAAAAACTAGAAGATTTATCTCGTGACTCTTTGAAACTAGTAATTCTCTTTCCTTCATCATCGATGATTTTGTCTATTCCAGATAATTTCTCTCTCATTGTTGAGATTAGAGTGCCTACTTCGTCTGCCTCATTTTCAACTGTATTTCTTTTTTGAGTCAGATGTTCTATTCCGCGTGTTTCTTCATCGATATAATCACTAACTTTCATTAATTTTTCCTTCAAATTTTTAATGTCTACTGATTCTTCTTCAATTTCTTTCTCAAGGTTAGTTCTTTTTTCTTTGAGGTTTGCAATTAAGCCTCCAACATAATCAATAGCTTCTTCTAATTTTGCCCGCTTATTCATCAATGATGAAATTCCAATATCTGATTCTGATTGAATCATTTCTTGAGGTGATTCAGACGTGGATTCAGCTGGTCTCTCTTCCATCATTTCCCCACCTTCGTCTTCTTTGGAAGAGCCTAATAATCCAGTCACGAAATAACTTCATTTTCCTCAAATAAAAAGATGAACGGACGAATTTTACACACATTTTACGCATACGAAAAAATACAATTTTCCAAACTAATCATCAAAATTGCCACTTTTTGTTGATTTTTAGCCGTTTCAAACCTGTTCCGCTATGCGTTCCGCTGTGGGATTTCAGAATGTTCCTCATAAAGCTCTTGTTCCTAAACTAGACCATGTCAAAACAACAATACAGATCCGAAATGGGAATAATGGGAGACATCTTAGATGTTACCATGAATGGAGGCCAGCAGGGCGTCATTGTGTCTGCAATCTCCAGAAGAGCAAACCTATCTCACTATGCCGTTCTTGATAAATGTGAAAAATTGATCAATGCAGGTTTAGTCGAAACAAGACGTGATGATAGAAATCGCAAATTCATGATAACTGAAAAAGGTCTAAAATTCTTTGATGAATTCAAGAACTTCCAAAACCTCCTAAACTCGATGAATTTGAGGTATTAGAAATGAACCAAGAGTCAGCTTGCTGTGGTTGGTTGGAAGATTCCAAGAATGATGGAATGCTTTTAAGCCCAACCGAAGCCCTGATTTTGATGGCTCGCGTACCCCTAGCAGTTTTCGTCCTAATTCTGCTTGCTATGTCGGTACCGCTACAGCACTCTTTTGGCTCAACTCGAACCCTCGATTTCTTCCTTTTTTCTGATGGATCTACTCATGTCACTTATTCTTTAGAATCTGATCCATTTCTTCCTGATACTGAAGTTTCACTTTATGGTGATTCGGTAGAAAATCTTGTAGCAGAAGATGAAAATGGATTTCCATTAACTACTCAATCTGAAAAAAATATTTTACAAGTTGAAACACTGGGGTCTTCAAATATTTTGATTAACTATGATACATATTCGCTAATTTCAAAAGAAGGAAAAATTTGGTCATTTGAAATAGATTCTCCAGTTGAATTCAATGTAGTAATGCCACAAAACTCTGTCATTGTAGGAATGTCAACTTTTCCTATCGATATGGCTGTAGATTCCGACAGAACCAAAATACTTCTTCCTAGTGGAATCGCTGAAATTACATATTTTTTAGCAGTCGCAGAATCATCCCAGGTCTTACCAACTGAAGAAACTCCCGTAAAAGAAGGAGATGATAATTCTATGATGTATGTTGCAGGTGGAGCTGTTGTAGCAATTGCAGCAATAGTAGCGATTGCAGTAAAGATGAAAAATAAACCAAAACAAATTGTTTCAACTTCTCAAACCACGGTTTTAGAAACGAATGAGCCTTTTAATATTGAAAAGGTTCTAGAAATGCCAGATCTCAGAGAAGATGATAAAGAGATAATCAAATTTATTCATGAAAATGGTGGTAGTGCATTAGAAAGTGATCTTAGGAAAAAATTCCTCTTACCTAGAACAACAATGTGGAGAGCAGTAAAAAGACTAGAAAGATATGAATTAATTGAAATCACTAAAAAAGACCTACAAAATCTCATAAAATTAACAAACGTGGAGGATGACAAAAATGAATAAAATTTATGGTATAATTGCAATCTTTGCTTTTGCTGGTCTTTTGTTACCGACATCAGCTATGCAAGTTGAAGCTGAATCAGATTTAGATTACATGTTGAATATTGCTGAAAAAGCTAAGCGTTACATTAAACACAATATTGATGAGATGGAAAATTCAAACACTCAAGACTGGAAAAACAGACAAGCTGTACTAGAGATTTACAAAAAAAGCACCTATGAGATTGATCAATTATCAGATGCAATCAAAAATGGGGATGTAACGTCTGCAAGAGAACATTTCATATCATCTATGAACAAAATCAAACAAATCAGCCAAATGTTAAACCAAATTGCTGAAAATAAAGCACAAGATGCAGCATTACCAGATCATTCCCAAATTATCAAAAGGTATGAAATGAATTATGAACGACTCCAGCAAATATCTGACAAGATTGGAGCAAATGTTGACTTTTCAGAGATGAAAGGTCTCATATCACTTGCAAAGCAAAATAATCAACAAGGGGAAAGCAGCAAAACAAAACAAACAATCGGTCAAATTGCTTTGAAAGGACTTGAAATCTATAAGATGCTTCAATCAGTTAATGAAGAAAATAAGATAATTCGAGCACAAGCATTAGCTGAAAAATATGTAGACCGAATCAACACATTAATCGTTCAAGCCAAAACCTCTGGCTTACTAGATTATGTTAAACAATTAGAAAATACAAAAACTCAACTGATCTCCTCAAATTCTACATCTCAAATTACTAAACACATCAGAATAGTCATCACAATTAATAGTGATATGCAAGAAATCAACAGAAATAATTTACAACAAATCGATGTTGATGAAATTCAACTATCTCAAAAACAAAGAATCACATCAGAATTATCTCAATTAGAGACTAAAGCCAAACTACTTCATTCTGAAGCAAAAGGAAGTAATGCAGCACTATATTATGTGGAAAAAGCGATTGGTGTAATTGATAATATAAGAAATAATTTAGATGATTCTGAACAAAAAATTAATTCAAAACTACAACTAATAGAACAACTCCTAACAAAAGCAGAGAAAATAGTACAAGAGTCAACATAAACTTCATATAGATTTCAATCCAGTTTTTTATTATGACTTCAAAAGCAATCATTCTTGGCGTTGGATTACCAATGGTAATTTTTGGAGCATTCATAGCACTAATCATAGCACCACTTGCTGAAGGAGTTGTGTCAACAATTGAATTTGTTGGAAGCTTAATTGGAATACTTGGGGTTGTCTTTATGATTTCAGGTATGTTTTACAAAAAAGAAATAATCATACAAGAATAATTGTGCCTAAGAAATCCACATCCTTTAAAATAACCTTTGAAACTAACTGATCACATGGATAAAGAACGAGTCAAAAAACTAGTACGTGAACTAATCATTGAAATCGGTGAAGATCCTACTAGAGAAGGTCTGAAGGATACTCCTAGAAGAATTGCTGATGCATATAGTGAAATATTTCAAGGCTATGATTCTGATTCTGAATTGTCTGTACAATTTTCTGAAGACTCTGAAACCGTAGTTGCAAAAAATATTCAATTTTATTCAATGTGTGAACATCACATGTTACCATTTTATGGAACTATTCAAATTGCATATGTTCCAAACAGTCGTGTATTCGGAATTTCTAAACTAGTTCGAGTTGTTGAAAAATTCTCAAAGAGACTCCAAATACAAGAAAGAATCACTAAAAATATTGCAGATGAACTTTATGCTCAAGGTGTAAAAGGTGTCGCAGTTGTAGTAGATGCTGAACATCTATGTATGAAGATGAGAGGCGTCAAAAATGACGCTAAAGTCACAACATCTGCATTTAGAGGAACACTTGAGGATCAAAAGACCAAAGAAGAGCTTCTAAAAGCTATTAGAAACTAGTAATCTTCTATCAAAAATTAAATAATCCCTCAATTAGAAATTTATCATGCCTGCAAGAAATAACATACATGTTCCAAGTGAATCATGGCCATTTTTCTCCTGGTCTATTATTGAATTTGCAATAGTAATTGCAATTGCAATAGTTATTTCATGGCAAGTCAATCCATTCTTTGAGGATTCTGTAATGTCCTATGGATGGGAATGTGAACAAACATCACAAATAACCGACTGTAGTATCGCAGATGAAGAAACTGTTAATCAAGGCTCACTTAATTGGATATTTTGGGGAATAGTAGGTGCAATCTTTGCTGGATGGTATATGGGTGCTCGTAGATTTGTTTTAAAAAGAAAAATACTCTAATCTTATTTCAAATATTTTGTCTTATCTGTAATCTTTGCTTTCTCAAATGCAATTTTTCTATTATTACAGGATTCACATTTTCCACATTGCATTTTACCACTTAGATAACAGCTCCATGTCTTGAAAATTTCATTTCCTAAAACCTTGTAGCCTTTTTTTATTAAATCACTTTTTGAAATGTTCTCTGAATATGGAGACCAAATTTTAATTTCTTTTCTAATCTTATTTTTAATTCCGTCCAATTCGCCTTGATTTAATGCAGATTGTATTTTTCTAGTAAATTCTGGTCTACAATCTGGGTATTGTGTATCTCCTTTTTGTGCTCCATACGCAACTAGTTCTGCATTTAGGGTAAATGCCCATGCTGTAGCAATTGAAAGAAATATTGCATTTCTAATAGGAACTACAATAGAATATTCAAACGTACTAGGCATCTTTTTCTTTGTATTTGTTAAAACGTTACTATCTCCATACAACTCCTTCATGAAACCAATATCGAGAATTTTATGCTCCTTTAATTTGAGTAATTTTCCAATACGTTTTGCAGCCTTTATTTCCTCAGATGCTCTCTGACCGTATGCAAATGTAATTCCATACAACTGATATCCTTTTTTCAAATATGACATCATACATGCTGAATCTAAACCTCCACTTAGAATAATAACTGCTTTTTTCATTTTTTACCTTTTGATTACTGGACCTTTGCTTGGTTTACAAACAAAAATTCTAGATTCTTTTTTTGCATCTTTGAATCCTCGTTTCATTGCATTGGAAATTTTCTTTGAATCATGTTTTTTATCTGTAAATGCAATCACTGATGGTCCTGCACCGCTGATTGTAACTCCATATGCACCTGCAGCTAATGCATTTTTTTTCACTTTATCAAATCCAGGAATCATATGCTTTCTTGCTGGTTCGACAATAACATCTTGTATTGATTTTCCAATTAATTCAGAATTTTTCTCTGAAAAACCTGCAACTATTGCTGATGCATTTGAGATATTTTTTACCATATTCAATAATGAAACTTTTTTTGGAATAGCTCCTCTTGAAACCTTGGTTTTTTTTGCAGGAACCTTCAATTCTGGTACTGCCACACATAAAACCAGGTCATTTGGAGGCTGCATTTTTACAACTTGCAAAGGTTTTGTCTTAACAATCACAAATCCGCCTAATGCTGATGCTGCAACATTATCATAATGTATTGTACCTGCGCTAGCTTTTTCACCAATTCCCGCAAATTCAACCAGTTCTGCATCAGTTAATTTCAAATTGTATAATTTGTTAATTCCTACTGCACATGCAGAAGCTGATGCTGCACTACTTCCCATTCCATATCCTGCTGGTATATTTTTTTTAATTTTTATTTCTATACCATCTTTTATCTTAAATTTTTTTTTCATTGCAGATACAACTAATCCTGCAGTATTTTTTGATGGACTTAATGGTATATCATCTGAACTTACTATGACAATTCCTTTTCCTTTCTTTGTTAAAATAACATTGTCATATAGTGCATTTAATGCCATACCAAATACGTCAAATCCTGGTCCTAAGTTTGCAGTAGAACAAGGAGCACGTACAGTTACTGATTTTATCATTAATCTTCTATTTCTTCGCCTAAGTTAATAGTTCTGCTTAATGCACTTTGTAGATTTACCATTCCATCTCCTGTTGCATTAGAAACTGGAATCAAATCCTGTTGAAAATCATGTCTGTTTAAACTTGATAACATATCTGATATTAGAGAAAATGTATCTCCGTTTACTTCTCCTGCCAAATCTGCTTCTAACTGTGAGTCTGTTCCTGACCATCTTAACACTTTCTCTAATTTTTCTTGTATCAAATCTGTTTTAGTAATTACATTAACTGTTGGCAATCCTAGTCGTAATCTTATTGATGTTGACAGTAATGTTAGTGATACAAAATTTTCTGGAGTTGAAACCATTGTTCCATCAAACAAAAATAAGTTCATTTTTTCTTCTGCGATAAACTCGTTTACAAAAAATGGACCACTCTGTCTGTATGCAAATAATTCAATTTGTCCTGGTGTATCAACTATAAGATAATCTGGATTGATTGTATCTGCCTCTTTTTGTATATCGTCAATTTTTGTAGCAATCAAATCATTTGCCATTATCAAAGAGCCATTTGATCCTAACTCGTATTGTTCCATCAGTGAATTAAGATCAATGTAATCTCGAACATCAATATCTGGTGAATATGGCAAACTTGCTACCCCTGGATCTAAATTTAGCGTAATTGGGAATGTGGCATTTTTTGCATAATATTCCTTGAGTTTTGAAGTCAGTAATGACTTTCCTGCCCCTGCTGTGCCTGTAACAAAAATAACTTTCAATGGTTCGACAAAAATTCTTTTTTATTCGCTTATATTTGAATCTCTTAAAAATTGAGCAATGAACTGGAGACTGGCAGTAATTCCTGTTACCTTGATTCCAATCATCATAATTGCTGTTCAATTTGATATTGAAGCAGAAGATATCTTTGCAATAGGTGCCATTCCTTTCGCATTAGCCGTCTTAGCAATAATGACAAAATTAGGATTACAAGGGTTAAAGCTTGCATACATTGCACGAACTTTTCTTGGTCCATTTGATTCTATAAAACGTCTAACTGCAATGCGCGTTGGTAGTGAGTTTATCAAATTTACAACTCCAATGTTTGTTGGAGCAGAGTTTGCAGTAATTTATTACATGACAAAAAAAGGAATTTCAACATCAAAAGCATCATGGGTTGCATTATTAGATATTGTAACTGAGGTATTTGCTGCAGGTGTACTTTCAATTTTAGCAGGAATTCTAGCATTAATGTATGGTGCATATGTTGTTGGAGTAGTAGTTTTAGGAACAAGTATTCCGATAACTGGTTTATGGATTGTATTATTTTTCATGTCATCAAAGCGTACATTTACACTTCCTAGAGTAATTTCATACATTGCCACTACACTAGGAAAGGAACGTGGACAAAAATATGTCAAACAAACCAATGGATGGATTGAAGATGTTTGTATAATGAGTCGAGAAAATCTTCATTCTAGTAAATCAAAAAAAGTATTCGTTGTTGGATTTTTTGTATCAATTGTATCTTGGGTGTGTTATGGAATTTCATTTTTAATAATTGCAGACGGTGTAGGTTTTGCAGTAGAATTCTTTGATTCAATTATGGCAGTAATGGGTGCAAACGCAATTGCCAACCTTCCAATTACCGTAGGCGGCTCAGGGTTGGCAGAATTTGGAATAATTGCGTATCTAAATAATCTTGATCCATTTAATTTATCAGCTGATGTTGATCCACTTCAATGGAATGCCGTAATTGGATGGAGAATTGCCACATACTACATACCAATTGCTGTTACATGGGTGTTATTGGTAAAATTAGCATTAAGTAAAATCAGTAAACCAAATTCTTCATGAACAATGAATTTTAAAAATAAGGTTATAGTAATTACTGGTGCATCTAGTGGAATTGGTGAAGCAGCAGCTGAACAATTTGCTAAAAAAGGAGCAAATATTGTACTTGTTGCAAGAAGAAAAGAAAAGCTAGAACAAGTTGAAAGAAAACTTTCCAAATATGCTATAAAAATTCTAGTACAAGTTTGTGATGTATCTGAGAAGGAACAAGTAAAACAAATGTCTCAAAAAGTAATTGATACATTTTCTAAAATTGATGTATTAGTAAATAATGCAGGGTTCGTAATTTATGGCAAAGTAGAAGAATTATCTATTGAAGATATTGAATCTCAAATGCAAACCAACTATTTTGGTATGATAAACTGCACAAAATATTTTCTCCCATATTTTCTAAAACAAAATTCTGGTCATATTGTAAATGTGGCATCAGTTGGAGGTAGCTTTGGAGTACCTGGTATTTCATCATATTGTGCAACAAAATTTGCAATGTTGGGGTTTTCTGAAGGGCTGCACCATGAACTTCATGGAACTAATGTTGGAGTAACTGTTGTAAGTCCAATAATGGTTAGAACTAGCTTATTTGATCATCCATCTTTTAAAAACTTCACAAAATTTGCAACTGGAATCTCCTTAAGTTCTGAAACTGTTGCAAAAGCAATCATCAAGGCATCAAATTCATCTAGATTAGAAATTGTTGTTCCATCTGTTGTACGAATTGGAATTTGGCTTAAACAAACATTCCCATTTTTAATTAACCCAATAATTGGTTCTGCTTTTAGAAAACAACTTGATAAAAGAAATTCTTAGGCGTTTTCGTCTGTAATCTTTATTTCAGCTAACTCGTATTGAATTATTTCAGTAAGATTGATTCCTTGTTCTGCAAGATAATCAACTGTTTTTTTACTTAATTTTGCTTTTAATTCATTTAGTTTGAATTCACATACAACACCTTTTTCTAAATCATTTAATTTTACATCTTTTGAAAGACTTAGTCCTTCAATAATTGATGTTCCTTGAACTGATTCGTACAGTTGTAGATCAACTTTCTTATCTGTTTCATTGATGTCTAAAACATAACCACTATTTGTTAGTGATTTTGGTTTTCCAAATTTTGGTGATTCTAATTCTTTATTGACGTCTTCTGGAACTTCGTCCTTTTTTTTAGCCATTTATCATCAAAAATTATTCTTCGTCTTTGTCTTTTTTACTTTTTTGCCACCAATCTAAATAATCATATTGTTTATCTGATTTTGTGCTTTCTTTACGAGATAATTTGTATCTGATATCACTAACCTGTTCTCTTGTTGCATAAAGACCACATCTTTTACAAATGAAGTGTTTTGTTGCAGGATCTAACTTCATTATTAGACCTAATTCTTCAAAATCAATTTCATCTTCCATTTCTCTATATGGTGGTGCTCTAAATTCAAAACCATCTTCTTGTTCTTCAGCGTTAAAATCTGCCTCTAGCTGTTTCCTTTTCTTAGATACTTCTCTACTTACACATTCAGGGCAGTTTACCAATATCGATTTCCTTGTATTTTTACATAAGAGTGTTGCCTCATTTTTTAGATCTAAAAAATGACTGATGCGCGGATTAACTCTTCATCCCTTGCGGTCAGTTCGCCCATCGACAACCGCGCACCAGTACATCTTTGTTAATTTTTGAAAGCTATTATTTTTTGTCTTCTAAAATTTCTGACACAATTTTTGCTGTATTACTGACACCGTTTCCATTGAAATTTCTTGAAAATTCCTTAACTGAATCCGTAAATTCCTCATAATTTTCGTGCATTTCTCTTACTGCTTCTGCAATTTGAACTCTATTTCGAGCAAATAATCCTAGTTTTTTTTCTTTTGTCCATTCGATCTGATTAGTATGTTCATCATAAATTGGAATTCCAATTATTGGTTTTGCATGACTACCTAGAATTTCTCCCATTACTGTATGAGAACCATTTACTACTGCATATTTACATAAATTCAAAACCGTTTCTTTTTCTTGCTCAGAAAGAAATCCTTTATCAATTTGAACCCAATCGATTTGCTTTTCATATGCTTCTGATATTGAATATTCTTTTCCATCTTTATCCAAAACTCTGTCAATACTTTGATCATTTCTTGCATGAGAAATGATTCTTTTCTCATCCTTCATCTCTGATTGATGAAATGCTTCTTCATATCTTTCACCTGTTCCATCATTAGTTGATTTATTTCCAGTTCTCATCCAGTAACCATAAACTGAATCTGAAACCAATTTTTCTAAATCACTTTTTTCAGTCTTTTCAATTTTCTTTTCATTTGTAAAATGTCCTACATATACTACCTTTTCTTGAACTTCTTTTGTAAAATTTAGATTATATTCACACATTGTATATGGGGGTTCAGTATCTGCTACGAGAATTTTAGATGCTTTAGAAATTTGTTTTGCTACAAACTCTAATGCTGGTTTGAAATAGAATCGTGACTTCCATAATTTTGGTTTAAACTGATTGGTAACAAACAAACTTGTAATATTTCGTCGTTGTGCTAATACATTTGAACCCATATCTCCGTCATTAATTACTAAATCAAATCCAATTTTGTTATACAGTTTAGCCTCATTTTTTAGATAACTCGAAATTTGTGTTACTAGTGGTTTATTTTCTTCTAGCGGTAATAGAAAATTTAGCATAGATTTTGTTAAACTTGGTCCAAACTTACCATCAATTGGTGTAGGCATCAAAATTTCATGAATATTCTCTTTTTCATTAGGAAATTTTCCTAATAATTTTTTATAAATATCGCCTTTACTAAAATAATGAAATTCATTATCACCCATTTCTTTTAATTTTTCATTTAATCTCATCATTCTGGAGTAATGCCCGTTTCCCCATGGATAGATAAATTGCCCTATCTTTGCCATGTCTCTTTACTCAAAATTCCCGCTTAAATTTTCAATGTTCAATTTCTAAAGAGTCCAATATAGTATGAACATTATTTGGTCCCAACTTAAACTTGATAATTTTCTTCATTGTTTTTTCATTTTTACTTGGTTTTAGTTTAGATTTTGTTAAGTTTGTTTTCTGAAATTTTTCAATTTTTGAAATATATTTTTCCATTCCTATTTCTTTTGCATTTTTCAAAATTTCTGAATCAATTCCAGACAATGGAATATGTGGGATCATCCCCACACTAAAAATTCTCTTTTGTAATGTTTCAACATATGTTGATGGAAAAATTAACGGTGAAGTTGCAAGTGATATGTGAGAAATTTTGTTTTCTTTCGCAGATTTAATTAGAATATTCGTGATAAGTGCATTTTTTGATAATACATCTTCTGAATTTTTGCCAAATTTTGATATTTTATGAAATTCTAGTTCTATTTCTGATCTTAACATTCTAGGAAGTATTTTTTCGATAATTTTCACTAAATGTATTACATTTTCACGTGTTTCATAACAAACCAAAAGTTTTGTCTCAAATCCTTGTTTTATTGTTTCAAGACAATTAACTGCTGAAAATTCATCTGTTACACAACAAATTGATTTATGTAATTGAGAATTATTTACAGTTCCTCCCAATCCTTTATCAACAAAAATACAAACATACGCATTTAATTTTGTGACATAAATTTGTAATAATTTATCATATTTTAATTCTGTACCAGGTTTTGCAGAAATTTTTTGATTTTTTTGTATTAATGCTGATGTTGCAGCTAACTCTAAATCTTTTATAACAAATCCTTTTGCATGTCCATCTGCTTTAACATAAAATTTTTCACCCTTCAAAAGAAGATTAGAACCAATTTCACTAACTTGTGATACAATTGTTTTAAAATCATTCTTAATCTTTTTTGCAATCACAATTTGTTTTACACCAAATAATAATGCAATTGCACTTGATACAAAGACTGGATCATCAGCTTGAACACAAATTAAAAAATCATCTTTAGTAATCTTTCCAAATCTTAAATTCTTAATCTTTAAAATCTTTTTAATATTTTCTATAAGTTGATTAATTTTATTTTCAGCAAATAATGATGGATAAACAACCACTAGTGTATCTTCTTTCATCTAATTTATTATTTTTAAGGAGTTTATATTTTACAATATCTCTTAACTCGAGCTAATTTTGATATAATTATAATAGTTGATTATGTAATCAAGTTTATGGGAAAATTTAGTCAACAGGAACTCGATAAAGTAAACAATACATTGTCTACACCTGAGGATTGTTTGAAATGGGCATTTGATAATCTTCATCCTAAACTAGCAAAAGCATCAAGTTTTGGTGCAGAAGATGCAGCAATTGTTGATATGATGTTTAAAATCAATTCTGATTCTAGATTATTTACACTTGAAACTGGTAGATTACCTAAAGAAACTTTTGATGTAATGGATGCGGTTGAAAAACAGTATAATACAAAAATTGAAAAGTTGTATCCTGATCAAAATGAAGTTGAAAAAATGGTTAAAGAAAAAGGTCTAGACTGTTTCTATGAAAGTATTGATAATAGAAAACTTTGTTGTGGCATAAGAAAAGTTCATCCAATGAACAAAATGCTTGCAACACTTGACGGTTGGATTACTGGTCTTAGAAATGATCAAAATCAAAATCGTTCTGAAGCTAAAATGCTTGAAATTGATGAAATGCATGGAGATATTGTGAAAGTTAATCCACTTGTTGACTGGACTTATGATCAAACATGGGATTATGTAAAATCAAATAATTGTCCTTACAACAAATTACTTGATCAGGGGTATCCTAGTATTGGTTGTGAGCCATGTACTAGACCAATTAAGATCGGTGAAGACATAAGAGCTGGTCGTTGGTGGTGGGAAAATGACACAAACAAAGAATGTGGCCTCCACATGAATCACGACAATTAAATTAATCATACAAAACTGATTCATATTGATTAATGCACACGGTGGAAAGTTAGTAAATCGAATTAAAGATGTTGATCCATCAGGGCTAATGTCAATTGATATTTCTGCAGATTTAGCTAATGATGTAGAAAATATTGCAGATGGAATATTCTCACCACTAGAAGGATTTCTTAATCAACAAGATTTTGAATCTGTTATTTCGAAAGGAAGACTAGTAAATGGTATGGCATGGACTATGCCAACTGTTCTGGATGTTGATGATGACACTGGTAAAAAAATGAAAGATGCAGGTGATGTATTACTTAAAAATCCAGATGGAATAGGAATTGCAATTTTACATGTAGAAGATGTCTACTCTTATGATAAACAAGCTACTATGAATGGAGTTTATGGTACTAATGATGAATCTCATCCTGGTGTTACAAAAACTAATTTAATGAAAGACTTTCTTGTAGGCGGAAAAATTGATTATATTCAAAGACAAAATGAGACTGAAATTAGAAAACATAGAATGAATCCAACACAAACAAGAGAATTGTTTGAAAAAGCAGGATGGAAAACAATAGTTGCATTTCAAACTCGAAACCCTCCACATGTTGCACATGAAATGTTACAAAAAAATGCTATTACAACTCGTGATGGTGTATTTGTAAATCCACTAATTGGTAAGAAAAAGCCTGGTGACTTTAAAGATGAAATTATTGTAAAAGCATATGAAATAATGATTGAAAATTACTATCCAGAAAACAAATGTCAACTAGCAACATTACATACAGAAATGAAGTATGCAGGACCTAGAGAGGCAATTCATCATGCCATCATGCGTCAAAACTATGGCTGTACACACATCATTATAGGACGAGATCATGCCGGAGTTGGAAAATTCTATGATCCATTTGCAGCACACAAGATATTTGATGATTATCCTGAACTTGAGATAGAACCAATCTTTTTCCCAGCATTCTTTTACTGTAGAAAATGTCTTACATTTACAAATCCAAATGTTTGTCCACATGATGCAGATGACAGAGAACAAATTTCTGGTACAAAAATGAGAGAGATGATTAACAACGGTGAATCTCCATCAGAATTCATCTTAAGACCTGAAGTTGCTAAAGTAATCATTGATTATGATAAACCATTTGTTGAGTAGCTTTTTATCAAGATCTGGAAAATTTATAATATGAAATATAAAATTTCAATAATCTTTTTTGCATCTTTAATGGTCTTTCCTGCATTTGGACAATGGGAGACACCAAATGAATCACTCTCTGTTGCAAAATTTGATATTAATTGGGATGAATTCAATTTACCTTCACGAGATGCAGAAATAATTCCATTTGATGATATTCATGAAACAACGTGGCAAGTAAATTTTCAAAATAAATTACTCTATGGCAATCCTGATGGGGTTGCAGTAGTAAGATTGTATGATGCAAATATTGAAGACAAATTCATAGAAATAGGAATGGGTGCAATTCCTGATAGACCATTTTGGGTTGCAATTAAACTTCCTGAGGAAGGTTATGTTGTTGTTCATAACAAACTTGACAGAGGTTGGCCTGGAAATGGAAAGGTTATCTTGGCATATGCTGATACTGCTGGATTGACAATCAACAATGGTGAAAGAATTGTAATCACAAATCTTGATGTAGAAGGATTTGCAATCAAATCATACTCTGTTTGGGGTTTGAAAGGTTCACAGGATCCACCTGCTACCACTGCTGGATTCCTAAATCTTGAAGTTCTTTCTGGTGATCCAAAAGATGGACCACTACACATGTTTCCGTTTTATCTAGTAGGATGTCTAGGTATTGTAGTAGCCTTTTTACTTTTCACTAAGAAGCGGAATTAGTTTTATAATATTCACACCCATTTCTTATTTTACAAACTTCACACATTGGGGAAATTGGTTTGCAAATATTTTGACCATACATTACAAATGTATCATTTACATCAAGCCAATATTTTTTTGGAACTTTTTCCATTAGTGCAAACTCTGTTTCTTCAGGAGTTTTTGTTTTGACTAATCCAATTCTATTTGAAATTCTATGAACATGAATGTCTACTGGGATTGCAGGAATCTCATATGCATAAACCAGCACACAGTTTGCAGTTTTTCTTCCAACTCCTGGTAATTCAACTAGTTTTTCTAAATTATCGGGAACTTTTCCTTTATATTTTGAATCAATAATTTTTGCAACTTCAATAATACGCTCTGCCTTCACATGATAGAATCCTATTGATTTGATAATACGCTCTACATCTTTTAGTTTAGCTTTTGATAATTGTCTTGCATTTTTGTATACTTTGAATAAATCTTTGACAATTCTTGTAGTTGATTCATCTTTTGTTCTTGCAGATAAAATTGTTCCAATCAAAATACTAAATGGTCCGTGATCTTCAGCATCATGTAGATCTCTTAATGCAGTAATTCTTGGAGTTTTTACTGAATTCATTGTTTTGTGCATTCCATCAAGAATTTTTTTCATACGTGGTTGATGCAATACAAGTCTTATATCTGTAAAACCTTTGTAATGATTATGGAGTTAACTTCTGAAGAAAAAGCTGCATTAAATGGTGAACATGGTAATACATTACAAACTGCATACAGAATTCTCGTTGCAACAGGCGAGGCAACTAATGCAGAAAAACTCATTCCTATAACATGGGCACATCTTTCAGGCGTTAATTATAATACAATTGGTGATGCTGGTGAACAGTTTCTTCGAGAATTAAGTAAAGATGCTCGTGTAAAGGTTAAAGCAACTGTTAATCCAATGGGAATTGATTTTGATCACATCACTGAATTTAATCACATTGATGATGAATTTATCAAAAAACAGGCAAGTATTCGTGATTCTTACATTAGAATGGGAGTTGAACCAACATTTTCATGTACACCATATGACATTTTTGATTTACCAGAAAAAAACACTCAAGTTTCATTTGCTGAAAGTAATGCTGCAATCTTTGCAAACTCACTTGGTGGCCTAAAAACAAACAAAGAAAGTGCATTTAGTGCATTAGCAAGTGCAATAACTGGAAAATCTCCATATTCTGATTTACGAAAAGATGACATTTCAACTCCAATGACAATACGAATGAAAATGGATAATCCAAGTGAACTAGATTTTGGAATGCTTGGATTTTTTGCGGGAAAAGTTGGTGATACATCTGTTAACATATCTGGAGTGTCACAACCAAACAGACGTAGCTGTAAAGCCTTGTGTGGTGGTATGGGAACTTCAGGTACATGTGCTAAATTCCAATTTGTTGATACTGAAGATAATACATCTGAGAAGGTTGATTTTGGAAAAGAAGAGATGAATGAAGTCTTTGATGAATTAAACACTGCAGAAAAAGGTGATATTATTACTCTTGGAAGTCCTCAATTAGGATTAGAAGAGTTATCAGATCTATCAAAAATGCTAAAGGGAAAATCATTTGAAAAACGTTGTATGATATTTTGTTCAAGAGCTGTACAAAAACAAGCACGTACTCTTGACTACATTAATGAAATTGAAAGAGCAGGAGGAGAAATTTTATCTGATTGTTGTACATGTCTTACACCATTGATTGATACTAATGAAACAGATGCAATTACTACTAATTCTATAAAAGGTGCATACTATTTGAAAAACTCTACAGGTGTGGATGTAAATCTTAAACCTCTTTCAAAAATTATTGAGGAAGAAACAAAATGAGTAAAATAATTGTTCAAGGAATGGCACAAGGAACAGTTCTAAAAACTACCAGTCCAATTAATTTCCTTGGTGCTGTTGATAAAAAAACAGGCACAATTCGTGATAAAAAATATGACATTTTTGAAAAATCAATTAAAGATACTGTACTTGTATTTCCACATGGAATTGGAAGCAGTGTTGGTGCATATACAATTTATTCATTAAAATCTAATAATTCTGCACCTGTTGCAATGATATGCACAAAAGCAGATCTAACTGTTGCATCAGGTTGTGCACTTGCAAATATACCAATGATTGTAGTATCCAATAAAGAATTTGATTCTATACAAGATGGTAATAAAATTACGGTTGACACAAAATCTGAAAATATTTTTTAATTAACCTATTTCTGTAACTTTACTTGAACCCATTTCTGTAACTTTACTTGAACCTGTTGGTAATGCTCTAACATAATCATCAATTAAAAATATTTTTTTAAATCCTTCATCTGTTTTATCAAACTCAGCTCTAATCTTTTTTGAAACATCTGACATTGTTGAGCCGCCAGGTTCAATTACTGCATAGCATAAACATTTTTTCTTAATTGGTTCTGGTGGTCCACAAACTAGCAAATAATCTTCATCTTCTTTAAAAATTCCAACTGCAAGTTTTAGTGATGAAACTTTGATAAAATTTCTTGTACCATTAATCATGAATGAACCTTTTGCCATTGATTGTCCTGATGGTGCACCTTTTTTCACTTGATCTGGATTAACCCAGAAACTACTCATTCCATATGCAGATATTTGCCATGCGCGACTAAAACAAACTGTGGCGTGTGCAACTTCTTCCAAACTTAATGGCAATAATTCTTCATTTTCTGCTTTTAGCAAAAAGAATGGTGAGCCATGAACTTCCGCATGAAAGACCTTGTCATTTTTTTCTAAATATTTTCTAATTATTGCACTATTTGATGAGCTGTCTCTTCCTCCAACTGCTAAAATTCCATCTGATGTGAAGAACCATCTATACCTCTCATACCAACTTTTCTTTCTTATTTCTTTGAATCCAACTGAACCTTTTGCAATCTCTCCTTTTTCAATTGTTTTTTCTAATTTCTCTTCTGTTTTCTTCATTAATTTTTCAATTGATTTTACCGCACCTTTTTGTTTTTTTGATTCATCAAATAATTTTGAAGCAATTGTTGGAAGTGAAGAATCAGGATCTATTCTTATTTTTGATTCATTAATTTTCATGTAAGAAACTCCTTTTTCGCTAATTATTTCTGCATTTTTTTCTTTTAGTGAAGTGGTGATACTTTCATCTCTAACATTATGTTTACCTTGAGATGTCATTGTAAAAAGTAAATTTGCTACATCTGCTATTGTCTTAGATTTTTCTATTACTACATTGATTGCATTTTTTTGTTCGGTTAATGTTGTTTCTAAAGATTCTATTTTTTTATCAGCCGGACTACTAAATAATGATTTTCCTTTCTCCAAAATTTCTTCAGTAAATACAATATCTAATCCTTCATTGAAACTATTTACTTTTTTTGCATTCAAGTTATCATCTGAAAATCTTATTGGATATGCATCATGTACATCATCTTCAATTATTACAGAAGGATCATGTGGACCTTTTGTCACTTTAGAAAGAGTTGATGTAATAATTTCAAATAATGCCTCAAATTCTTCATCTGTAATTTCATTACTCGGTTTTTTAGAATCAATTCCTGATAATCTAATTATTTCTTCAACATATTTTTTTGGCAAACCTAATCCTCTACCTATAGTTTTTCCAATTCCACTAGAAGAAAATAATTCTCTAAATGATTCTTTTGTTAAATTTAAAATATCTAGTCCATCTTCTGGAGGTGGAATATAGTTTAATCCCACACGAAGTTGTCTATGTCTTACATCAATTGAATGTAAAAGTGCTAGAATTTTTTTCTCACCATTACATAAAATGATATTTCCATCTCCAAAAAATTCTACAATTAAGATAAACTCTTTTTCAAAATTTGTAAATGTAAAGTAAGCAATTCTTTCGGTTCCAATTTGTTCAATTTTCGTTAATTTTGCTCGTAAAAGATCGCTACGTAATCTTCTTAACATTTTATTTGGTTCAATTGTATCAATTTTCTTATCTGTAATCCACATTCCTATACTAGATACCATTAACATAATGTCTGGTTTTGTTGTATGATGCAATTTGAATAAAAGACTATTTCGATTTATTCCCCAAATATTACTTGCATAGTATCCACTAGTCTTTTCTCCAATGTCATTTACAAGATATACTAATTCAATTCCCGCAAGAGTCATGGTATTGCAATTTTATCTGGAAATTATACTCTTGCTATTGCCTAGTGACTGCCAAAGATTTTAAACGAGGTATTTCTGAGTCAACTCAAGAAATTCAAATGGCAAAGTTCAAAAAAAAGAAATTTTCAGCAGAAAAACCAGATCCTAAGGATGAAACTGATGATCTTCCAGAAATTGAAGCAACAGAAGATGAGAAAAAAGCAATTGCCGAAGCAACAGAACCTACTGAAGAAACTGAATCTGAATCTGAACTTAATCCTAAACCTGACCCTAGTGAGGATCCTATTGATAAATCTGCAACAAAAAAACTTACAGATAGATTATTTTGGTTAAGAATTGCTGTTGCAATTGCTGGTGGTATTATAGCCACATTTGCATTTGAAGATATTGCTGACGTTGAAGAAAAGCGTTGGACATCAATTGGTTTTATGATTATGTTATTTGTCGCAACTGCAATAATTGCCAAATCCTGGAAAATTAGAATTGCAAAAAAGAAAAAATATGTTACAACTGGAATAGGCAGTTTTGTTTTCATGTATTTATTCATGTGGATATTTAGTTACACCGTAGTTAATGCTGGCACTAATCAATCAATGATTCCTGGTATATAATTATAAAATGTGGAAATCAAAAACTCCTGGAATTCCAGATGAAGAATTTGAAAGAACAGAATCTGTACCAATTACTAAAGAAGAGATTCGTGCTATACAAATTAGTAAAGGGAGACTCTCTGTAGGACAAACTGTTTTAGACATTGGATGTGGTAGTGGCTCTGTAACAATAGAAGCTGCAATTCAAGTTGAAGAATCAGGTAAGGTAATTGGTGTTGATATTGATCCTAATGCAATTGAATTGACAGAAAAAAATCTAAAAAAATTTGGAATTTCAAATTATACATTAATCGAAGGAAATGCTAAAGAAAAAATCTCAGAACTTCCTCAAGCAGATACTATATTTATTGGTGGAACAGGTGGTGATACAAAAGATATAGTAGAATTATGTCAAGATAAAATCAAATCTGGTGGAAGAATTGTAATTGGTGTTATTCTCATTGAAACACTTTACTCTGTATTGAAAACAATTGAAAAATTAGATTTTGAATCAATCGATATCACACAAATTACAATTGGAAAGAGTCGAAAGACCAAAACAGGCACAATGATGCTTGCGCGAAACCCAGTATCTGTTATTTCTGCTACAAAAAAATAATCTAGCTTTTTAATTGGGAACAAAATCATCTTTGTTATGTCTCAATTAACTGGAATTGGTGTTGGTCCCGGCGATCCAGATTTACTTACTGTAAAAGCAGTAAAAGCAATTCAAGATGCTGATATGATAATGTGTCCTGCATCAGCAGAAGATAGACCTAGTATCGCTTTATCAGTTGTTGAATCTTTAATTGACAAATCAAAAAATCAAGAAATTGTAAAACTAATTTTTCCAATGACCAAAGACAAAGCTGTTCTTGAGGCACACTGGAAAGAAAATTCAAAAATTATGGCAGAAAAAGTTTTGTCAGGAAAAAATGTTGTTTATCTGACGGTTGGCGATCCATATCTTTACAGTACGTGGATCTACATGCATCGAGAAATTAGCAAAAAACATCCTGAAATGAAGATTACTGTAATACCTGGAATTGTTTCAATGTTCACATTCGCATCTAAAGTTGGAATAAGTATCGCTGAAGGAGCAGAAAAAGTTTCAATTATTCCATCATGTTATGATCTAAGTTCTGTCAAAGAAATTGCAAAGAATTCTGAAGTTCTTGTATTTCTTAAAGATGGTAGATATTTTGATCAAGTGATTAAACTAGTTAGAGAATCTGGATTTCCTGATGATTCTATATTTGCAATTGGTCAAGATTTGGGAACAGACAAAGAAATTATTAGAAAATTAAGACTAGGTGATGTAAATGATGATACTCTCACCACAAAATACTTTTCAATTTTGGTGATAAAACGTGTCTAAGGTATATTTTGTTGGTTGCGGTCCTGGTGACCCTGATTTAATTACGATAAAGGCAAAAAAGTTGGTTCAAAAAGCAGATGTAATTGTTTATTCAGGCTCACTGATCCCTCCTGAGATTTTAAAATATAATAAAAAAGGCAAAAAACATGATGCAGCAAAACTTGTTCGTGAAGAAATATTTGATCTACTCTTAAAAAATTCAAAAAAAGGAAAAATTGTAGTTAGATTACATGATGGTGATCCTGCAATTTATGGTGCAATTAGAGAGCAGATTGATAATTTAGAAAAAAAAGATGTGGAATCAATTGTAGTACCTGGTGTTACATCATTTTTGGCATCTGCAGCTGCACTTGGAACACAATTAACTCTACCTGGAATTACACAAACAATGATTATTACACGTGCTGAATCAAGAACTAAAGTTCCTAAACGTGAAAAAATTTCTGAACTTGCAAAACATCAGGCAACTTTAATTTTTTATCTTAGTGTTCATTTACTAAATAAAATTTCAAAAGAAGCAATTGAAGGTGGATACAAAAAAACTACACCTGTTGCTGTAGTTTACAAAGCAAGTAGAAAAGATCAAAAAATAATTCTTGGAACACTTACGGATATTGCAAAAAAAGTAAGAGATGAAAAAATCAAAATGACTGCAATTGTTATAATTGGTGATGTAATAAAACCAAAATCTTATGAATATTCCAAGTTATATGATAAGACCTTCTCACATGGTTTTAGAAAAGCAAAAAGAACTAAGAAAAAAGATTAACTTTATTAGAAATACCCATACTTTTGAGATTTCTTTGTAGTGCTTTAGGACTCTTTGTTGTATAAATTGATAAAGAATTTTTTGTAGATTTTGGTCCTTTTAATTTAGAAATTTTTATTGCAACATCATCTGCTGGATCTAAAAATTCCACTCTTCTGAAATATTTCTTCATAAATGGTAAAAGAAATGGTAGATGTGTACTTGAAAGTGTAGCAACTTTAATTTTATTTTCTTTAAATTCATCTTTTAATACTTTTAGTATGGTTTTAACACAATCTTTTTCATGAGTTAAAAATTTTCCACTTTCTACTAATTCAACTAATTCTGAACAATTTATTTTTGAAATATTTTTTAAATTATTAAATTCTGATATGTAATTATCTAATTCTTTACTTTTTACAACAATCTCTGTTGTAAGTATTGCAACATTACCTGGTTTCAGAATTTTTTTGAGTGGAGGTAAAACTGTAATTACATTATTTGGGAGATTTTCTCTAAAAAGTAATGATGGTGTATTTGATGCAAGTACTATTACATCCGGATCAAATCTTTCTGAAATTTTTTTAATTGTATCTGAAACTATTTTGTATAATTGTGATTTTGTTTTTTTCCCATATGGAAAATTCTTTTTGTCTGCTAGATAGATAATATCTGATTTTGTCTTTTTTTGAATCGCCTTAATTATTGATAAAGAACCTAATCCTGAGTCAAAAACAACAATTTTCATCTTCATTCATGTATGATTGGTTAGCTAAATTTAGTCTAGTGTTGATCTTATTCCACACTTCTAATTAAGAGCAATTTTTTCGACACTACACATGCCATCATTCCATAAAGCATGGGCACGCCAAGAAACAGCAGGTATGACTGATAAGTTTCGTGACACCTTGAAACCTCAAGGAGCATTGAAACCACGAATTCAAAATGCTGTTAACAAATTACAGACACAAACTTCTAAGATGGACACTATGTTGGGAAAACTCGAACAACGAGATCAACAATTATTCCAACGTGTAGTCACAGCAGTTCAAAATCATGATAAAAGTGCAAGCACTGTTTTATCAAACGAACTAGCAGAAGTTAGAAAAGTAAAAAAAATGCTTGGTGGTGCAAGAATGTCCTTGGAACAAGTTCAATTAAGACTTTCAACAATTCATGACCTCGGTGATGCAATGGTTGCAATTGGACCTGCAATGGGTACAATGAAGAGCCTACAATCATCATTAGGTAAATTCATGCCAGAAGCAGATTCAGAATTGAACGCAATGACCCAGACATTAAACGGACTTATGGTCGACTCGATCTCCGGTGATTCATTTAACATGGAATCCGATGCATCTAGTGAAGAAACAAATAAAATTCTTCAAGAAGCATCCGCAGTTGCAGAGCAACAAATCGGTGACAAGTTCCCATCAGTACCTTCAATGGAGCCAACAACTCAACAATACCAACAAACAACTTCAAGTTTTGAGTAGTTAGCCTTCTTCTTTTATTTTCTACCTATGTAACTAATGCACATTATGATAAACTGTATCATTTCACTACTTCCCATTTTTGAATTACCTTCTGTTCTATTTACAAAAATTGTTGGTACTTCTAATCCCTTCATTCCTAGTTGTTTCAGTTGATGTAGAACCTCAATCTGAAATGCAAAACCATCTGAACGTATTTTATTAAAATCAATTTTTTCAAGTGTTTTTTTCTTAAACATTCTAAATCCGCTAGTCGAATCCTTGATCTCTATTTTTGCACAAACCCTAGCAATTGTTCCTGCAATAGAATGTGTTGCTTTTCTTCCAATTCCCCATCCTATGACATCTGAACCTTCAACATGTCTACTGGCAATTAAAAAATCAAATTTCTTTATTTTTTCTAACATATTTGGAATTTCACTAGGTTGATGTGAATGATCTGCATCCATTTGAAGAACTAATTCTGAATCAAGTTTTTCCAAAATATGTCTAAATCCTTCTTTGTATGCTGCTCCTAATCCCATCTTTTTTGGTCTCTGAATTACTGTAATCTTCTCATATTTTTCTCCTAATTGTCTTGCAATATCTGCAGTTCCATCGGGGGATGAATCATCAATAATTAAAATATCTAATTTTTCAACTAACTGTTTTATTTTTTCAAATAATTCATTGATTAGACTTGGAATAGTTTCGGCTTCGTTATATGTTGGAATTACAATTGCTAGTTTCATAAATTTTCACCATTATCTTAGAAGAAATATCTTATGGATATGCTGTTTCTTTTGCAAGAATTGACTCTAATTCTGAAATATTAACCCGATTTTGAGCCATATCGTCTCTTCTTCGAATGGTTACCGTGTTATCATCTTTTGTTTGGTGGTCTACTGTTATTGCAAATGGTGCACCAATCTCATCTAATCTCCTATACCTTCGTCCAATTGCACCTGAATGATCTAAAAAGGAATCAAATTTTGTTCTAATGAGACGATAAATCTCATCTGTTTTTTCTGCGAGGCCATCTTTCTTGACTAATGATAAAACTCCTACATGTGTTGGAGCTAAATACGGTTTGATTGATAAAACCATTCTTTCATTTTCTTTATCTTCTCTCAATGAATGTTCTAAAATTGTGTAAAGACTTCTATCAATTCCCATTGAAATTTCAAATACATGTGGTAACACTTTTTCGTCATTATCCATAACCTCAAACTTTTCTTTACTTTTCTTTGCGTGACTTGATAAATCATAATCTGATCTATAGTTACATGCTACTAATTCTAACCATCCAATTGTTGTATTCACTTCAAAGTCAAATGCAACATCTGCGTAGAATGCTTTTTCTTTTTCTCCAAGCTTCCTGAATCTACTTTTTTCCATATCGATTCCAGTCTTTTCATAAAATTCTGTTAACAATCCTAGATAGTATGCAACAAACTTGTTTGGGATTACTCCTTTGTCTACTGCTTCTTTACATGTCATTACCTGAATTTCATCTGAAATTTGAATTCGTAATGTAGTATTTTCAATTTCTAAGAATTTTTCCAAATCATTTAGTTTACCTGGATTACAAAAAACCTCAATTTCTGCTTGATAAAACTCTCTTAATCTCAAAAGACTTTGTCTTGGAGCGATCTCATTTCTGAAACTTTTTCCTACTTGAGCTATTCCTAATGGAAGTTTTCCGCGCATTGTTTTGAATAATCTTGGAAAATCAACAAATATTGATTGACATGTCTCAGGTCTGAGATATGCTTCTACATCTTCAGGACCAATTCCAACTCTAAACATCATGTTGAATTTTTTTGCAGAGTCAAATTCTCCTTTACATTTAGTACAAACAATATTTTTTTCCTGAATCATTTTGTCAAAATCTTCCAAATCTGCACTTTCAGGAATCTCAACATTGGCAATTTCTGAAATTAATTTGTCAGCTCTAAATGTTAATCCACATTTTTTACATTTTATGATTGGATCTGCAAAATTACCAAGATGACCTGATGCCTCAAAAACTGATTTTGACATTATTTGTGAACCGTCAATCTCAAGCATTCTATCTCTTCTGACTAATTCTCTTCTCCATAACTCAAGAAATTTATTTTTTATACTGACACCTGTTGGTCCATATTCCCAAAAACCTGCTTGTGCATCTCCATAAACCTCACAACTTGGAAAATAGAACGATCTTTCAAGTGCAAGCTTCATCACGCTTTCATAATTCATACTAAAACTCTAAAACAATCATGGAATAAATGCGTAATTAATCATGCAAGTGACTTTGCCTTTCTAATATTCTCAAACTCATCTCTTGTATCATCAATAGGTGTTTCTAAAACAATTGGAATTTTATTTTTATTCATAATTTTTACCACTTCTCCTAGTCCTTCGTTCCCAATCTCTCCTAATCCGATATGATTATGCCTATCCAAATTAGAATTTAATTCTCCTTTTGAATCATTTAGATGTAAAATTTTCAAGTTTTTTAATCCCACTGTATCATCAAACTCTTTCATTGTTTTCTTTACAGCTCCTTTAGTTCTCAAGTCATATCCTGCAACAAATGCATGGCATGTATCTAAACAAACTCCAAATTTTTTTGCTGGTTTACACTTTGCAAAAATTTCTGCGAGCTGTTTAAAATTTGAACCAACAGAATTTTTTTGTCCAGCGGTATTTTCAAGTAAAATCATAACATCCGCTTTTGTTTTTGCAACTTCGTTTAATGCATTAGTTAATCTCTTAATTCCATTTTCTTCTCCTGAACCTTTGTGACTTCCAAGATGTGTAACAAGATATGGAATCCCTAACTTGTCACATCTTTTGACTTCTTCAATCATTGATTTTATTGATTTTTCATATCCTTCATCTTCAGGTGTAGAAAGATTTGGCAAGTATGGCATATGTGCACATGTTGCCATTCTGTCGATGTTTGATGCCTCAAGCTTTTGTTTATATTTTTCAGCTTCTTCTAGATCCAAATCTTTTGCAAACCAGCTTCTTGGACTTCTAGTAAACACTTGAAATGCTGTACATTCTCTCTCAATTGCATTATCTACCCAGCTCTCTAGAGAACCCGATTTGGATATATGCGCGCCAATCTGCATACTTTTTCTAAAATTTATTACAATTTAAACTAGAGATCTAATGAAAATGCCAATTTAATGATTGCAATTTTTAAACTAAGTTGGTACACTATTGTTATGGTTAATCTTGGAAACGATGAAATTGTAAAATATCCATTTCTAGCAGAAGCAGGAAAATATCTAAGTGATAAAGGATTTTCATTAGATCAATTTGGAACGGATCCAGATCTAAAAAAAATTGTTGATAATGCTTTTGAAAGAATTATCACTTCATCAGAAGGAAGAATTTTCAAATCTGATCCTTTGTCTAATAATTCTGCATTGCCTTTAGAGATATTCTCATTCTTGATTGCTGTGATTTTACTAAAACTATCTGGAATGAATACATTAATCAGAAGATTTTCTCTAGCAGAAGCTCGTCGTGCAGAAAAATTTCTTGAAAAAGATCTAATGAACCATCAAGATGCTACAAAAACAAAACTTTCACTCCAAATACTTCAAGAATTATTTTCTGTAACTGTGGAAAAAATAGATGAAGAATTTACAATTTCAGTGAGTGATTATCTAAAACACTCAATTAATTTCCATGAACGTGAATGGAAATTAATTAATCGAAAAGTCACAAATGGAAAGGTTCACCTCACACCACATGAAACCGTAAGATTAGTTCGAAAAGAACTTGACAGGCATATCTACACAAAAATCAATTCATCATCAACTCCTGAAATGATAATTGGGTTTGAAACATATGTTGACAAACTAAAACAACTTGCAAAAAAATTCGAGGTAAAAACAGTAGAGTCAAAGGAATTTCCTCCTTGCATTAAACATGCAATAGATGTTTTAGAAAAAGGAGAAAACTTACCACACTCAGGAAGATTCCTACTTGCAACTTTCCTCTTAAATAAAGGACAGACTGTTGAACAAATTGCACCTTTATTCAAAAACGCACCAGATTATAATCCAAAAGTTACAATTTATCAGCTGAATCAACTTTCTGGAATATCAGGTACTACTGAATACAAATCTCCATCATGTGAAAAAGTAAAGGGCCAAAATCTTTGTTTTCCTGTTCCTGCATGTGATACAATAATCAATCCTCTTCAATTTGGGAGAAAGAGAGTATGAATGCAAAAGATATTACATTTCTAGAAGATACATTTAAAAAATTTTATTTTGAACATTTTGAACTTTTACATGTACCTAATGATCCTAATCAAAGAGAATTTGGTTATCAAAAATTTAATGGAGGAATGAATCGACATATTTCATTAAAGTCAGATAAAGAACTTCACTTACTTTTAATGCAAAACAAACCATCTGATGTTTATTGTTCTAATGCACGATACATGTTTCCAAGTTTACCAATGTCTGAAAAAGATTGGCAAAATGCAGAGCTAATTTTTGATATTGACGCAAAGGATCTAAGAAAAGAACACCCTAAAAATAATACATTAATCAAATGTTCTGACTGTAATGAAATTTCTGCGCTTGGTGACTCATGTCCTAATTGTCAATCAACAAAACTTTCGTTTACCACACTAACCTGTGATGATTGTATAAAATCAACTAAAGATGAGGTTTTAAAACTAAATAAAATTCTCGTGGATGACTTAGGTATCAATGAAGAAAATATTAAGATCTTTTTTTCTGGAAATGAGGGATTTCATATTTATGTTCATAAATCAGAATATGAAAGTGTAGGATCTAGAGAGCGAGCAGAACTTTCCGATTACATAATGTTCCGTGGAGGTATTCCTGAAACATTTGGATTTAAAAAATTTAACACAAACAAATCGTCTCTTCCAAAATTTGATGATGTTGGATGGAATGGAAGACTTGCAAAACATTTGTACGGAATAAAATCAAACCGCTCAAAAATTTCTCAAGAAATACTCTCTGGAGGTTATGCGTTGTTTCAAAAAAAATTAGAAGATTTTAGAGATTCAATTGGAATAAAAATTGATCCAAATGTTACACAAGACATTCATAGAATTTTTAGATTACCCGGTTCCATTAACAGCAAAAGTGGTCTTACGAAAATTTTCGTAGAGGATCTGAAAAAATTTGATCCATACATTGATGCGTGCTTTATTGATGATGAAGAAATAGAAGTTGCAGCAAATTGTCCGATCGAGTTTTCATTAAAGAAGAAAAAATTTGGACCATTTAACAATGAACAAGTATCTGTACCAAAGTTTGCAGCCGTCTATATGATGTGTAAAGGTATAGCATCAAGCGTATAATTACAGTTTTTTTTGTAATTCTACCAATAAGGTATTAATTTAATGAAAATCGAGTTTATTCAACTTGTACAGTGCTAAAAACGAAGACAGTAGTCAACCCCCACCAGATGCTGGCAAATTTATCAAAATTGGTATAATTGCATTAATTGGAATTATAATTTTTGCATTGGCTGGAAATCAAGCAGTAGTTTTGTCAATGAATGTGACAGAATTTGCTGACGTTTTTACAAAACCACTAATGTTTGCACTGATAGGTGGAGTCACTCTTGCAAGTATCGCATTACTTAGAATTAACGTAGTTGGCAGATCATCAATTTTCTGGTTTGCTATAACTAGCGTAATTAACATGATGAATCGTGGTCCACAAGATCAGGTTCAACAAACTGTCCCAAACTTTTCTGAATTCAAATTATCTGGAATACAATTTGCAATATGGCAAGTAACAAAAATTCTTCTCTTTGGTGCATTCTTTGCAAATCTCATGTTTGGATTTGGTTTATTGTACATGGTAGAAGGAAATGATTTGGGCGTTGAAAATATTACAACACTATTCTCACTTCCATTTGTAACTCCACCGAACGATCCAACATTTGCAATGGAGAATGTAACGCCAATGATTCCTTCACTTCTCATTATAATTCCGCCAATTATCGGTGCAGTTGGACTTCGCTTAATTCTCTTTGTTGGAATTCATTACATAATCAAAGTTGTCACACTTTATCTACATGATACAAAAGAAGGAAAACCAAGATATCTTAACTACATGGCCACAATTGAAGCTGTAATTGGAATAGGAATAATCTGGGCTGCATTTAACATGTTCTTTACAGATACTATTGATTATAACACTAGATATGCAATTGGTGGAACTTTTGTAGTAGGATTTGCATTAATTGCATTTTCAATCTTTGATAGAATGCGTGCACGTGTTCTAACACACATGTTCAAACGTGATGTATACATTCGTGTTGCAGCAATTATTGCTATTGCATTAATTGTAGGTATTGCAATGGGCGTAAACAATAGTGTTGCAGATGCAAAGAAAATAGAGTACCTTGGACCGTATACAGCACAACAAATTGGTGTTAATCGTCATCTTGCAGAACTTGATCTAATTAATGAAAATACTCACGAAGTACAAATTACATCCGTCAATCCAAATCTAATTAATTCTTACATTGATGATAATGAAGATGTACTAAGTAAGATTCGTGTGTGGGATTGGAATGCTGCATTTGCAAAACTAAAACCAGAGATTGGTCTTATTCCTTATGTAGACTTTGAAGATAATGATATTCTAAGATTTAACGATAAACTTTACTGGACTGCATCAATGAAACCAATCCTTCCTTCATCTGTAAGTCTTGAAAACCAATGGTACAATGAGCATTTAGTATACACTCACGTACCTGATGGATTCCTTACACTTGAAGCAACTGAAGGAAAAATTGTTGATAGTTCTGAATTATTTCAACAAAGAGCAATTTACTATGGTGAAGGTGGACTATTATCTGATACTTGGTCTGGTTTTCCAGTAAATCGTGATGTAAGTGCAGAACTTAACGGCGCAAAATATGATGGAGCCGGAGGAGTTGATGTAGCACCTCCACTTTCATGGATCTTTGAGCCAAACTTTATCCTATCTTACCCTGGTGAATCACTTCACATTATGAGATACAAAGATGTCAATGAAAGAATGCAAACACTTTATCCTTATTTCTTGTATAACATGTTTGGAAAAGAATTAGATTCCTATCCTGTAACTGATGGAACTAACACATATTGGCTTGTCCCATTAATTGTTGGATTTGATACACGTGATGTTCCATATTCTGCAGGAAATCCATATCTTAGATTAGCGGGTTTTGCACTTGTTGATACATACAACGGTAGCATTGATCTAATAAAAAATGGTGATGACTTTTTCTCAAACATGTTGATGGCGCAATATGAAGATCAAATAATTGATACACCTGCATGGCTCGAAGAACAAATTCGTTATCCAGAAGAATTATTCAACTGGAAAACAGAAATGTACAATATTTACCATGTAACTGATGTTGAAACATTCATTCAAGCAAACGAATTTTATGAAATTCCTAGAGGATTAGATACTTACTATATTGAAGCTAAACCACCGGGATTTGAAGAAACTGAATTCATTGGATTGTTATCATTAGAACTTCGTGGTTCACAAGGACGTAACTTGGCAGGATACATGATTGTAGAAAATGATATGGATAAACTAGGTAAGATGACTTTCTATGAAGTCCCATTAGATTCTGAAACAAAACTTTTGGGACCAACATCTGTTAGAGAAGCATTAGACCGTGACCCTGACTTTGCACAACTCAAAACACTGTTAAGAAATCCAAGAATTGGTGATAACATTTTGTATCGTGTAGGAGATCAAGATACTTACTTTATTCCAGTATACACTGCAGGAGCTGGTGGTTCGGTAGCACAACTAGGTACTATTGCTGCAGTTGGTGCAGGATTCACAGGAGAATATTATGTTGGTCTAGGTGAAACACAAGAAGAAGCATTTGAAGCATATTTGCAAAAGCTATCTGGTGTTGTTTCTACAAGTAAAACTGGTGAAACTATAATACAATTAGACAAGGATGAAAGATTTGAAAAAATTATGGAAATGATAAGCACTAGTGGTTTGACAATTACAAAGCCAACTGCAATTCAAATTCCACTATCATTTGAAGAGGGTGAAATTGTATTCTTTAATGAATCTGATAAAGATGCAACTGAGGAAATGATTAATGAGTTCATTGGCAAGTATGCTATAGGAACATCTAGAGTATTGATGTGGGAAGAAGATACATCTCTCTACTTTGGAGTAATTAATACTGTAGATGGAATTGCTGAAATTCACTACATCAAAATTCAGATTGGAAAAGACTAATCGTGCTACTTTTAGTAGATAACGGTTCTGTCTTTACAAAAGATATTTCAATTACACTTTCAAAATCTGATGTAAAATTTGAGCAAAAATCATTTGATGAAATTAGTTTAGATGAAATTAAAAAATATAACTCATTTATTTTATCTGGTCGACGTCAAAATAATTCACAAATGAATGCAAAAAACTCAAAGATTATCTTACATGCAGTAAATGAAAAAAAGAAACTATTAGGAATCTGTTATGGTGCAGAAATCTTAGCTCTTGCATTAGGTGGAACTATACGTAAATCTTCTGTAATAAGAGGTGAACAAGAGATTATTTCAAATGAAAGTGCTCTTTGTACTGGAAAAAAAATAGTTTTTGAAAGTCATTCATATGAAATTTCAAAACTTGGAAATTCACTTGAGTCTATAGCAAATTCTGAAAATTGTAATAATGAGATTGTAAAACATAAAGAATTGTTAATTTACGGTACACAATTTCATCCAGAGATGACTAAAGATGGTCAAACAATAATTACAAAATTTACAAAACTTTGATGATATTAATATGCTAAAATTATTGTATCATCATGAGTGATGATTCTGGACATGAATTAGTTTTACCACCAATTTCTGATGATGACAATATTTGCTTACCACTTTCAGTAAATGCCGTAGCCAAATACTGGAATATTGATCTCCCAATTGCAGAAGCAAATGAAATAGCATCAAAATATGTGGGAATGAACGGTAGTATCTTAATTGAAGGTATTAATCTTGCAGAACGACATGGACTTTCTAGTTTAATTTTACACTCTAGTATTATGGAATTAAAACAGGTAATTGATATGGGAATTCCTCCAATTGTTATCTTACCTGGATTACATGCTGTGGTACAACATGCATCCATAATCTCTGGTTATGATGATAACGAAAAAACAATTTTTCACTATGTTCCGGAACAAAAACCATCTGAAGAAGGAATTCAGGTAGGTGTTATTCCAGAAAAAAGATTTGAAAAACTTTGGTCTGAAGATGGATGTTTAATGGTTCTGTTAGGTCCAACCGATATCATCTCTACGCTAAAATCGGATCAAAACAAAATAAAATCAAATAGATTATGCTTTGAATCTGAAAAACTTAGTTTACAAAAACAAACAAAAGAAACAACTGATTCATTAAAAAAAGCCATTGAACTTAACCCAGATAATTCTACAGCCTTATGTCTTTTAGGAGGAATACTAAATGAACAGAATAATCCTGAATGTGTTTCATATTATGAAAAAAGTTTAGAAAAAAATGAAAATTGTTATTTAGCTTTTCGTGGTCTTGGAAATTTCTATTTAAAAAATCAACAATTTGATAAATCTGAAGAAAATTATACAAAAGCAATTAAAATTAATGATAATAGATTTGGTCCTATTTACAAAAACCGTGGTTATGTAAGACAACAACAAAACAAAATGAAACAAGCCAAAGAGGACTATCAAAATTATATCAAATTCACACCAAATGCAAAAGATCGTGGAATGATAGAACGTGCATTAAATGAAATGTAATTAGAATTTTAAATCTAATTTTTACTGATTAATTTTGAAGATAAAAGCAGAAATTTTTTTACACACTAAAAATCAAGCATTTCTATTGTATTATTTGTAATTTTTTCAATTGTTTCTGGATAGTATTCCTTTACTATCCCTTCTATTTGCCTTGGATTTTTTAATGAATATTTGTTTGTAGGTATGTCGTATCGCTTTTCAATAATCTTTTCTTTGAACAACTCATTTAGATTTACAGATACTACGGAAGGTGATTTTTTTATGAAGTCTCTAATCTCAAGTGATGTGGCGGTTCCTTTCTTTAATAAAAAGAAAATTAGTTTTTTTTGGCTTGGTTTTGTTAGATATTTACAAATTTTAGCTTCCTCAGATGATATGCCTGCAGGGTATAGGCGTGTAACCCTCGGCGTTCTTTCTAATTCTATGCTTTTTTCATCTTCTAATTTTTTCACATAATGACTTAGTGTACCATTTCGAATGTTTGAAACTCTCATAATTTCATTAAATCGAATTCCAGGATTTTTATTTACAATTTCCAAAACAGTATTTATTTTATCCAATTATCTTTCTATACTGTTTCTCTATTTTTAGAATATAAATCCATTTTTCTAATTTTTTATATCATATTTATAGAATAATTAATTATGTACACTCTATTTACGTGCAAATTATTATACGTTATCCATTTATCGTTTATAAAAAACTCCGATAGCAAACAATGCTGTCATGATTAAAATTGAAATATCTAAAATTTCTCCACCACTAAACATATTTTCTGGAGAATGATTATCTATTTTTGTATACATGTAAGCTGATTGTCCACATGCCAAAATTCCAAATGCCGCTGAAGAAAATAACATTCTAGTAATTTTAGTTTTTGAATATGAAATTAATGCTAAAAAAAACATGAATGCAGCCAAAACAAAACCAATTTGGTGAATTACAATATGAAGTAAATGACTTTGATGTAATAAGTGATTAAAAATTAATGGTATTGATAATATTATAATTGAACCAAGAATGGAAATAAGAAATAGTGAATATTTTCTTTCATTAACCAAGTATTTCATAGAAAATAAATTTTTTCAATAATATATAATCAAAACCAAATTTTTGTTACTAACTTACTCTTCTGGTAGTAGTTCTTCTTTTGATTTTCTAGGTCTTGTACTCAAATAGAATGCGTGTGCACTAATCAAAAATCCTACAGACCAAATTTTTGTTGCAAATATTAGATTCCATGGTCTGTCTGGGTCTGGATAGTGTACTGCTAGTTTGTCTATGTCTGGAGTTGTTCCATCAATTACCATTTGTGATGTAATTTCTGCATTTAGTACTGTGAAACTCCATAAAACTTCGTATATACAAATTACTGCAAAGCCTAACAACATTAGTTGTAATAAAGCCATTCTGTATGATTGTAATCCGACCGTTCTTTTCCAACCAATTCTTGAAACACAATACCATGAAATTATACATGCAAATGATAACCATGTAGTAAGGTTTGCAAAATTTTCAAACGGAACATGTGTGTTTACTAAAACTTCTCCCATTACATAATATCCAGTTTCTTGCCATTCGCCAATCATCATGACCATTCCATAAATCATGATAGTTACCATCATTGCAGATGCGATATAAAATATGTACAGAAAAACTCTGTATTGTTTATCACTTTCTTGTAGATGACGAACTTTCATTTCATCGGTTTTTAATAGACCTACTATAAAATTATTTCAATCACATTATATGATGAAATTAGTAACCATCTTTCTGTCTCTGCCTGTTAATCTCATTTTTTCTCTCATATTCTTTCAAGATATCGTCAGGTGTGAGGTTTAGCTCAAGTGATGCTTGTACGACAAAGTGCCAAATGTCTATCAGCTCTTCTCTTGCTTCTGCTTTATTAAATTCGGTTGGTGTCTTCCACCACTTCCAATTTGTAGTACGTTGTAGTTCTACTGCTTCATGTATTATTGCAGTGCATAATGCCGATACTTTACCTTCAGTATCTTTTGGATATCTATCAAGATTCATCATCTCTGACAAACCTTTTTGCATAGAAAAAATTGAATCCAGTCTATCTTCCATGATTTATAAAAAAAAATCTTATCTATAACTCTTCAAAAAGTAACCATTTTTTCATACTGTCTTATTCTTTCTGAAATATCTGATTTCTTCAATGATGTTAATCCAGCTAATCCATATTTTTCAACAGCAAATGATCCCATTACATTTCCATAAATAATTGATTTTTTAATTTCAGAAAAACTAGTCTTATTTTTTGCAGCCAAGTGTCCAATCATTGCACCTGCGAAAGAATCTCCTGCACCTGTTGGATCTACGACCGATTCTAATGAAAATCCAACTGATGGAAAAATCACATCTTCATGAAATAGCAATGCACCATGTTCTCCTTTTTTAATTACAACATAGTTGGCGCCCCAACTCATCATTTTTTTTGCACATTTGATCAAATTGTCTTCTTTTGTGAGTAACTTTGCCTCTTCATCATTAATCACTACTGCATCAACTGATTTTATCATTTTAATTACAGCATTACGTTTTGTCGCAATCCAATACTCTATTGTATCACACATTGAAAATTTTACATTATCAAATTCTTTTATTATTTTTGCATTTTGTTCTGGATCATTATTTGCTAGATAAACAAATTCTGATTTTTTATATGGATCCGGTACTGTTGGTTTAAAATCCGCTAGTACGTTTAGTTCTGTTTTGAGCGTTTCACGTACACTCATCGTTGCATCATATTTGCCATCATATCTGAATGTTTTACCATTTAGAACTGTTAGTCCTTTTAGATCAAGATGATTTTTCAATACTGTGTGATATTTCTTAGGAAAGTCACTACCAACAACTGCGATCAATCCCGGCTTTGTGAAAAAACTTGCTGAAATTGCAGCAAATGTTGCTGCTCCTCCTAGTACATTTTTCAAAGTTTTCTTTGGTGTTCTGATTGTATCTAATGCAGTTGAACCAAAAACCGTTAACATGTATTTTTTAGTAGAAATTATGTATAAATCCCTTGTCAAAAAAATTACTTGTTAATGATTTGTGTATATCTTTTGATTATTTCTCTAAGCTACTTTGAGCTAGCAAAATAAATCATTATTTGCGTAGATTACATATGGCAAAAATACGAATCAAACAAGGTTCTAATGAAATCGAGATTGATTCTAGAGATTTTTACGTTGATAATGATTCTGTAGCCGAAGTAGTCGAATCACTAAAACAACTACTTAATGAAAGATCGCAACCTGATGTAATGAGCTCATTAGAGGATGCTGAATTTCACGAGCCTGAATTTTCATCACCATCTTCAATTGAAGTAAATGATATCAAACATAAATTAAGAATATTAGAAAAAGATTCTTTTTTTGATCAACCAAAAACTGTTGGAGAAACAGTTGCACAAATGTCAGAATATGGCTGGACTGCAAGTCCATTTGATGTGTCTGTAGCATTAACAAAGATGGCATTCAATAAAGAATTTCTAAAAAATACAGTTGATGATAGAAATCAATATGTTTCAAAAGAAGCATTATTAACTAATTAAAAACAAAAATTTAATTCTAGATAATCTATACATATTGTGAGAGATTAATCACACCATGGATGAAAAACAAGAAATTCCAAAAGAAATTGATGATCATTTAAAATTATTTGGAAAAGAACCATGGGAAATAGAATATGGTGATAAATGTCCTTTATGTAATTCTAGATTTGATGAGTTTGAAGGATGTGCTTGTGACTCTAATGGCGATTAATTTTTCTTTAATTTAATAACAACTCCGGCAATTATAGCTCCGGCAATTATAGCTCCAATTAGTATGATAATCATCGTATTATCTTCTGAATTAATTGTTTGTCCATTTTCTAATTCATTAGCAAATGATAGAGTGTCAACTTTTTCTTCATTTGTTTGTTCAAATTGTGATTTTAATTCTGAAGCTGCTTTAGTTCCTGGTATTGGAACTGCAATTCCTTTTTCATCTTCAATTTTTTCACTTTTTACTTCTCTTGCTTTCATATTTTCAATTTGTTCAATTTTCTTTTGATGCTCTTCTGGTGTTGCACCAACAATAGAAATAGTTCCTTCACTAAATGTTCTAAATGATATATTTACATGAGTTTCGTCTTGAGAAAATTCGGTTTTTCTAATTTTATCTAATTGATCCAAATTAGTATCATCTTTTTCTGTAAAGTAAATATCATATGGATTTAGAAAATTTTCTAAGGGAATTTTTAAAACATACAATTGATCTTTATTCTTTACATCAAAATTTAGTAATTGTGTTCCTCCTTCAATAAATTCTACTTCAAAAATTTCTTTATTTGATAAAAATTCTACTTCAAATTCACCTTGACTAGATGAAATTTGTTTTATAGATATTTTTTCATCTTGAATGTATTCTAATGTTAATTGACATCCTATGCAATTAATTCCCTTTGCATCAGTAACATCCACTGGTCTAGAATTTACAAAAATTAATTCTATATCTTCTTCAACCATCACCAATACATCAAACGTAAATAAAAAATCCTTTTTCCATATTCCATTTTTTAATTCCATAAAATTATCCAAATCATATTCTGCAATTAAATCATAATTACCTAATTTTTGATTTAATATGATGTACTTAGATTCTTCAAATGTTTCACCATCATACGAAAAATTTAATTTATCTCCATCTTCATCAACTACAGTCAAACTTGAGTGTGTACCTGGTAATATTTCGATTATTCTAGGTCTATCAGAGTTCCATGCACCTGTTTCTATTACATGTTTAACATGAACGTCTGAATGTTTTCCTACTTCAAAAATTATTTCTTGTTGTTCGACTAACAAACCTAAATCTTCTTGGGCATACACTTGTGATGAAACTGAAATTAATACAATTGAAAATATTATTAGTAAAAATTTCTTTTCCAAGATTTTACTCTGAAATTGAAACTTTGAGCATCTTTGCATCTTCTTTAGGACAGTCATTTCCATCCCTATCAAGACTTTCTATTTTATGTGCAATATCCATTCCATCTGTTACCTCTCCAAATACAGTATATTCTCTATCTAGGAATGTACTATCTTTTGTTACGATGAAAAATTGTGAGCCTGCACTATCAGGATCTGTTGCTCTTGCCATTGAAACAATTCCTTCTAAATGTGATCTTGTACTAAATTCTCCTTTTACATTAAATCCTGGTCCGCCCATTCCCCATTGACTTTTCTTGCTTGGATCTTTTGTATTTGGGTCTCCTCCTTGAATCATGAATCCCGGAATTACTCTATGAAATAATGTTCCATTATAAAATCCATCATTTGCTAATTTAACAAAGCTTCTTACAGTTTCTGGTGCTAATTCTGGTAACAAATTAAATGAAATATTTCCATGATTGGTTTCTATGTTTACACTAGTCAATGTCGCAACGACATGCGATTATCATAATAACCTTTTGATCACTAATTATTTTTTTAATGAAAACCTTTTATCATTGTAATATTTCCATGATTTTTTTTCCAGAAACTACGAATCACGTTTCTATAATTTTATCAATTGAAATTTTATATAGATCAGTATTAGACGATCCTTGTGAATCGTACTAATCAAAGCACTGTAATCAAAGCAGCAATCAATTCTTTGCTTGATAAAGGTGTAACAGACAAACAAGACATCTATACTAAAGTCGTTGACGAATTAGGAGTTCCAAGACCAACTGTAAGAAGAGTTGCTCGTGATTTGAGAAATGAACTTTTAGAAAAAATCCAAATACTACAATCTGATACTAAAACATCAACTGCTACTGTAGAAGTTCCTGCAGAGCAATAATTCCCCTTTTCTATATTGAACTAGTTGCAAATCTACCATTAACGTTATATTTTGGAGATTTATCTTGTTGAACAATGGGCTATGTAAGAAACCATCTGGCTACGCTTGTTTCAGGCGTATGGGCAGCTGTTTTGACTGGATTATACTTCCCATTAACTGACTTTGCACCACAATTACAATTTGTTTTCACAATGGCTGTTCCAATTATGTGGTTTATGGTGTTTGTAATTTGGATTGCACAATTAGCAGCCGATCGCAATCATGGTGCATCTCATGATCATGATGAAAAAAAAAACCATGAATTAACAGAAAAAGAAATTACTACGTACAAACTGGGATTAGAAAAAGATCTTTCTAATGTAACCGACGCAAAAGACGATGAAATTGGACATCTAAAAAATGAAATTGAGAATCTTAAGACAAAAGTTGAGATTGAAACAATTCGTGCTGAAATTTACAATCTAAAGATGTTAGCACAACAAAAATAATTATTCCTCACAGTGTTCACACTTGAATTTAAAATTATGATTTTTTTTACAACTAGGACAACTCTCTGCCCCTCCAAAATGACATTCACATTCACACTTTTGGGTTTTTTCCATTTCCATCATGATAAATTATCAGTCATGTTAATATATTATTGATGCAATATTTTTTTTAATGAAAACAAAAATTTCAATTTTTGCTGGATTAATTATACTAGTTGCAATGATTGGTATGTCACCATCATTTGCTGACTCTAACACAATTGTACTTTCAACAACTGAAGGCGTACAACTAACACAAACAGTTGTATCAATGTCAATTTCATCTGATAATGTAATGCCATGGGGATTCATTGAAGGTACAATAGAAAATCATGCAGAAGGTTTTCCTGTAATTCTTCAAATTTATCAAAATGATGAACCAGTTCATTTTGCACAAACAACTGTGAATGAAGATGGTACATACGAATACAAATTTCGTGCAAGAAATGTAGATGGAAACAATGTAGTTAATGTATACGAAGGTGACTATGAAGTTAAAATCTTCAAATCAATACAAATTACAGGTAAAAATCTAATTTAATTTCTTTTTGCCAAATCTAATGTTTTGTCAACCATTTCATTTAATCTAGATTTTACTTCATCGTCTGTAATTTTTCCATCTACAATTTTTTCTCCTGTTGAATATACGGCTGTAGGATTTGTAATTACTCTGAAATATGACATTAATTGTGTGAATAAAGTCTGCACATCTCCAAAACTAATCATTCCTCCTGCAACAATAGTGAGACCTGCAGTTTTTCCTTCTGTTGCCTTGTAACTCACAAATTCAAATATATTTTTCAAGGCTGCACTGAACATGGAATTATAAACTGGAACTCCAACTAACCACACATCTGCTTCTGTTATATCTTTGGCAGCCTGTAATGTTTTTTCATTATAATCAACCTCATTAGCAGCTCCTTTGAAAGACTCAAAACCATCATCTGCCAGATTGATAAATTTTGCATCTACATCTTTTTGATTTACATATTCTAGAACATGTTTCATCATAATCTGTGTATTACCATTTTTTCTTGGACTTCCAGATAAAACAACAACTTTCATGTATGTTATCGATATTATACATAATTTAAGTAATAAAAAAGCGGGCTCGAAGGGCTTCGATCCCTCGACCTATAGCTTAGGAAGCTACTGCGCTATCCATGCTGCGCCACGAGCCCAGCAGAAAAATAACTTGAAATAATTTAAGCTTACTTGAGATTGGATTTAATCATATTTTGAATCATATTCCAAGATTCATCTTCTTTTTGTTTCCATTTTTCAAAATAAATCACATCTTTTAGTTCTAATCTTGGAAGCCAACCTGAACGTTCTAAGTCTGGCTTTGTTTCAAAATTTGTTACATGACCAAGACAAAGATATGCGACAGGTACAATATGTTCAGGTAAATTCAATTCTTCTTTTAATACGTCATTAGATACTATGCTGACCCAACCTAATCCAATGTTTTCTGCTCTTGCAGCCAACCATAAATTCTGTATTGCACCACAAACGCTGTAAATTCCTGCTTCCGGTATACTTGTTGTTCCTATAATGAACGGTCCAAATTTTGTGGGATCATATGTGACACAAACATTGACATCTGATTCCATTATTCCTTCTAATTTCATTGAAAGATATTCCGATCTTTTTGGATCTTCAACTAATTTTGATGCTTGTTCATGTTCTTTTTGAAAAGATTCTTTAACTTTTTGTTTAGTTTTCATATCTTTTATCAAAATAAAGTTCCATGGCTGTGAAAACCCAACAGATGGTGCATGATGTGCAGCATGAAGAATTTTTGTTAATGTTTCTTCATTAATTGGCTCTTGTGTGAAATGTGATCTAACATCTCTTCTAGAGTAGATTGCTTTGTAAAATCCAGCCTTTTCATCATCTGTAAATTCGTCGCTCAATTTTTTAGCCTCATTTTCAATATCTCTTAAACGTTAATAATGTTCTTTCAGAATTTTTAATTCGTGGGCTTGTGGTCTAGTTTGGTTATGATGCTGCCTCGACATGGCAGTGATCGAGTGTTCAAATCACTCCAGGCCCACTTTAAATTTTAAAATTAAGACCTGGTATCAAAATCTAGTTCTACAATACTCCATGCTGATTCTACAGTCATTTGTCCTGTTGCAGCATATTGTATAACTTGTCCACTGACTATTTTGTTATAGACGGTTTCATTCATCTCTGACATTACAATAGTTAATTTATTTTTTAATGGAATTTCTGCATCAGGGTAAAATGCAGCACGGCCTGGCATTGCAACATCTTCTGTTGAATATGCACCACTTCCAATTTCACTTCCATCTGCATACAATTGATATGAAATTACTGGAACAGTTACTGTAACGTCACCTGGATTTGCAACTAGAAATGTTACTTTGAGTATTGCACGATTTTCAATACTGTTAACATCTATTAATTCTACTTCTCCTAATTCAATTGTAGCCATAGAAAGATCGTCATTATCCAAACTTGCATAGTAAACAATTCCTCCCATCATTGCTAACAATCCAATTATTGCGAGAAATAGTATTGGACGTCCTGGTGGATTCATTAATATTTTTTTTTAGGTTTTATACTAAAAAACCTTGTTAAGAGTCAAATAGAGTTCTAATCATTAATTGTCATGGCACTAGAGCAAGCACTACTAACATGGATTCACATCACAAGTGCCGCAATCTGGGTTGGTGGCTCGTTATTCATAGGTGTTGTATTTGCGCCAATTTTAAAAAAAATGTCAATGCCTGTTGAAGAAAGAATACAATTAATGGTCCAAGTTGGAAGACGTTTTAATAAATTAGCTTTGCCTGCTTTGTTCATTTTAATTGCAACAGGAATGTATCAAGCACATCTTGTACTACAAAAATCTGATATTTTGTATGAGACTAGTTATGGTCATGTATTAATTGTTAAAATAATTCTAGTTGCAGCATTAGTAATTTTGTATGCTGTTCATGTGAGAATAATTAGAAAGGATGTTGAAGACAAAATTATTGCTAAAGAAATGCCACAAGAAGAATTACAAAAATTAAGAAAAAAAATTATCATACTGGGAGAGGTAACTGTTGTTTTATCCGTGATAATTCTATTCTTAGCATCAGTACTAAATGCTGGTGGACAATTATGATTGGGTTTCTAATAGGCAGATTCCAACCATTTCATTTAGGCCACTTGGAAGCAATAAAATTTGCATTAGCAAAAGTTGAGCATCTTCACGTTGGAATAGGTAGTTCGAACAAAAGTCATGAAGAACGAAATCCTTTCACTGCTGATGAAAGAAAAAAGATGATTTTATCGTCTATTGATGATGAATTACAAAAAAACCTGTCAATTCATTATATCCCTGATGTTGATGATCATTCTAAATGGACACATCTTGTAGATGAAATAATTCCTGAATATGACGTTGTTTTTTCCAATGATGATTTTACTCATGAGCTTTACGGTAAACGAGGAAAATCAATTATCTCTGTAGAACTCAAATCTCGCAGTGATTTATCTGGAACTAATATTCGAAATCTCATCTTAACCGATCAAAACTGGAAACAGTTTCTTCCTTCAGGAACCGTAGATGTTTTATCTGAAATTGATCCAAAAAAACGATGTCAGATCTTTAATTATAAATAACCTTCAAACATCTTAAGCTTAGGCGATATAAAATTTGGAATATTTAGTAATGTTACCGGGTCCAACAAACGTACCAGAACGTGTTACACGTGCTATGGTTACTCCATCTATCAATCATAGAAGTGATGATTTTGTTGAACTATACGAAGAATGTGTTAACAACACAAAACAAATATTTGAAACAGAAGGCGATGCAGTTTGTCTTTCTGCTTCTGGTACGGGTGCAACTGAATGTTCTGTTGTAAATTTAATTAAAAAAGATGATAAAGTAATAATTCCAGTTAATGGTGAATTTAGTACTCGTTTAGCACAACAAATTGAATGGGCAGGTGGTCAAACAATTAGAATTGAAACTGAACCTGGAATTAATGCAACTTATGATCAAGTCAAAGAAGCATTTGATAACAATAAAGATGTCAAAGCATTCTATTGTGTTTGGAATGAAACATCAACTGGTACAATGATTAATTATCTTGATAGAATCAAAGACTTGACATCAAGAAATGATTCGTATTATGTTTTGGATGGTGTATCAATTGTTGGTGGAGAAGAACTTCATATGGATAAATGGGGAATTGATATTGCAATGACTGGTGCTCAAAAAGCATTTGCATGTCCACCTGGAATATCACCAATTTGTATTAATCAAAGAACTAGAAAATACATGGAAGCAAATCCACCTAATACAATGTATTTCAACTTACCAAGATACTTCAAATATTATGATGAAGCAAAACACACACCATTTACTCCTGCATTACCAGTTCTTTATGCATACAGAGAAGCAATGAGAATAATCTTAGAAGAAGGAATGGAAAAAAGAATTCAAAGACATAGAACATGTTCTGATGCACTCTATTCTGGATTGTCAGCAATAGGATTATCTCCATTTGCAGATGAAAATTCTCGTTCTACAGTTGTAATTGCATTAAACTATCTAGATGGATTAGAAGACAAAATATTCAGAGACACACTCGCAAAGAAATTCAGAATCTTAGTAGCAGGTGGATTTGGAAATCTAAAAGGCAAAGTTTTCAGAGTTGGCTGCATGGGTGAAGTTGATCGTTATCACGTTATGAGATGTATATCCGGAATTGCATCAACATTAGCAATGATGGGTTATGAAACTGATGCTCAAGCAGGTCTTAAGGTAGCTGAAGAAAAACTAAAGCCACTCGATTCGCTCTAACTTAATATAAGGAAATTCAAAATCGACAACGTTGACATTCAAAAAAGGACAATTAATTTTACTTGATTATACTGCTAAAATCAAAGATAGCGGAGAAGTTTTTGAAAGCACAAATGAAGAAGAAGCAAAAAAACACTCCATTCACGATCCTAATCTAAAATATATGCCAAAACTCGTTTCTGTTGGAGAAGCATGGGTTCTCAAAGGATTAGACGATGCATTACCTGAAACAAAAGCAGGTGAAAAAAAGACAATTGAAGTTTCAGCTGAAAAAGGATTTGGTGCAAGAGACAAAGGTAAAGTTAGAATGATTCCTCTTAGAAAACTTGGAGAAGACCAAGAAAAAGTGTCTGTAGGTGATACAGTAGAAATTGATAACAAAAAAGGAATTATTCGTTATATTGGTTCAGGTAGAGTTCAAATTGACTATAATCATAGATTCGCAGGAAAAACAATCGTCTATGATGTTGATGTAAAAAAATCTCTTGATACCGACGATGATAAAATATCTGAAATTTTAAAATCAAGATTACCTGTAGAAAATGAACAAATTAATTTCAAAAAAACTGGTAATGCAGTAGAAATTACAATTCCTGAAGAAATTTTTAGAGCAGATGGATTAGCAATTATCAAACACTTCACTCAAATGGACTTGTTCAAATTTGTCCCAACACTTGGAAAAGTAAATTTTGTAGAATCATACGAAAACAAAACCGCCAAAAAAGAAGAAAAACCAACAAAACCTGTTGAAAAAAAATCTAAATAATTAAAGAACGCCTGTACTTTTTGCAAGTTTCAATGCATCTTTTTCAGTCATTTTTGTTTCTTTTAGTATTGTATATCTCTCAGGTCGTAATGATTGTGCGATAACTAATGCTTTTGCTAAAATTTTTGGCTCTAAGCCAATCTCTTTTGCTGTGGTTGGAGCACCAGAATTCTTCAAAGTTTTAACAATTTTCTTCCAGTTTTGGCCTTGTAATTTTGCAATCATTATGGAACCTATTCCACATTTTTCACCATGTAATCCTATTCCAAATTTTAAATGATCAATTGCATGTGAAAAAAGATGTTCTGCACCTGAACAAGGTCTACTACTTCCTGCAATACATGATGCAACTCCTGCACTGATTAATGCTTCAACAATTACTCTTACGTCTATGTTCTTTTTTGAAAAATTTTCTGCACTTTCAATTAATATCTCTGCACTCATTAAAGCAAGATTTGCCGAATATCTTCCGTAGTATTCTCCAACTTTATCACGACCTAATTCCCAATCGTGAACTGCAGTTATCTTTGCCATTAAATCTCCACATCCACTTGCTAGTAATTTTCTAGGAGCTTTTTTGATGATATCTAAATCTACAAACACACCTAGAGGTGCAGTTGCTACCAATGAATGTGGTTTTTCACCTCTAATTGAAACAAATGGGCTGGCAATTCCGTCATGTGATGCCGAGGTAGGTATGCTAACAAATGGTTTTTTTAGATTAAACGCACATAATTTTGCAACATCTACTGACCGTCCTCCTCCTAAGCCTATGATTATGTCACTTTTTGTTGCTTTGACTTTTTTTTGTATTACGCTTGTTTCTTTTTCCTGATTTGATCTTGCTAAATGCCAAACAATTGAAATTTTTGAATTTTTTAATGACTTGTCGATCTCTTTTCCAATTATCTTCTTTACATTTTTCCCAGAAATTATTGAAACTTTTTTTGGATTAGAAAGTGATCGTAAAAATTCTCCAACTTGTTCAATGTTCTTTTCACCAACAACAATCTGTCTTGGAAGCTCCATTGTGTGAGATTTTGCCTTCTTGCTCAATACTTCGATCCTATGACAAAGTTATTTAAAAGGGTCTAATATCATTGATATTATCTCAAAACGAGGTTAATCTTATGTCAAACAATGTTGAAGAAAAAATATTACATGGAACAACCACTGTAGGTATCAAGGCTACTGATGGTGTAGTCTTATGTGCAGACATGAGAGCAAGCGCAGGATATTTCATTGCAAATAACAATACAATGAAAATTCAAAAAATTGAACAACATGTTGGTCTTACTTTAGCAGGTGGTGTAGCCGACGCACAAAATATTGTTGATGTATTACGTTATCATGCAAATTTACATAGAATTCAAAATCAAGAACCTATTCCAATTAACTCTTTAGCAAGACTAACTTCTTTAATGTTCCATCAAAATAGAGGTTATCCATTCATTGCAGATATCTTAGTAGGTGGTGTTGATTCAAAAGGTCCTGCTTTATTTAACATCGACATGTTTGGCTCTGTAGAAAATAAAAATTATGTAACAACTGGTAGTGGTTCTCCAGTTGCATATGGTCTGTTAGAAGAAGAATACAGAAACGATTTGACACTTGAAGATGCAAAAAATGTTGCATTGCGTGCAGTAAAAGCGGCCATAACACGAAATATTGGAACTGGCGATGGAATCAATATAGCATTGGTTGATAAAAATGGATTCCGTCTTTTAACAGAAGAACAAAAGAAAGCAGTACTTCCTCTTTAAAATAATTGCAAAAAAAACATCAGCAGCAAGCAGATCAATCTAGCCAGAATATAATGGCGACCATACTGACAAGTATACCCAAAGATGCAAATGTTACAAAAATTGATTATGAAGGACCTCGTATTGCTCTTTATACAGATACACCGCGCTTTTTGATGGAAAATAATGATATAATTTCTACTTTAGTTAATCAAATCAAAAAAAGAATTGTTATACGAACTGATGAAAAAATTCGAAAGTCTGAAGAAGACGCAAGAAAAATTTTAGATTCTCTAGTACCAAAAGATGCTGGATTAGAAGCTACATTTTTTGATACCACAACAGGTGAAGTTTCAATTGAGGTAAAAAGACCATGGCTTTGTCAAAGAAATGCAGAAGAATTCAATCATACAGAAGTTACTGAACAAACTGGTTGGAGATTAAGAATAAAAAAATCAACTACAAAACCATCTAACACAATCAAATCAATCAATTATCAATTAAAAATCTCATCTGCAGAAAGGGCAAAACAACTAAAATCCGTTGGGGAAGAAATCTTTAGACCTAGACTTGTACAAAAATCTGAAGTATCACTACTAACACTAGGTGGATTTGGACAGGTTGGACGTTCCTGTATGCTTTTGACTACTCCAGATAGTAAGGTGTTAATTGATTGTGGTATTAATCCTGGTGCACGAACTCCATCTGAAGCATTTCCTCGTTTAGACTGGGCAAATATTTCATTAGATGAATTAGATGCTATTGTAATTGGACATGCCCACTTAGATCATACTGGATTCTTGCCTGTATTAACAAAATACGGCTACAAGGGACCAATTTATTGTACTGAACCAACACTTCCTATGATGAACCTGATTCAATTAGATGCAATCAAAGTTGCAGGTGCACAAGGTCGAACGCCAATGTATGCAGAAAGAGACGTTCATCAAATTATGAGACAAACAATTGGTCTTTCATATGGAACTGTCACTGATATTTCTCCTGATATCAAACTTGTATTAGCAAACGCAGGTCACATCCTGGGTTCTGCATCATGTCATTTTCATATTGGTAACGGTGATCATAATTTTGTTTACTCTGGTGATATTAAATATGGAAAAAGTATGCTTTTAGAAAGTGCTGATACACGATTTCCACGTGTTGAAACATTATTAGTTGAAAGTACATACGGTGCAAAAGAAGACATTCAACCAACAAGAGAAGAAGTTGAAGGGGCATTTATCAAATCTGTAAATGAAATCCTTAAGGATGGTGGTAAAGTTCTAATTCCAATTCCAGCTGTAGGACGTGCACAAGAATTAATGATGGTTATTGACAAGTATATGAAATCTGGTCAATTAACAGAATCACCTGTTTTCATGGAAGGAATGATTCAAGAAGCAACTGCAATTCATGAAGCACATCCTGAATATCTTGAGAGATCATTAAAACAGAAAATTCTAGAAACAGATGATAATCCGTTTGATTCAGAATATTTCACAAATATTGAGCATGCAGATGGAAGAGATGAACCCTTAAGAGAAGATTCGCCATGTATTGTAATTGCTACATCTGGAATGCTTGAAGGTGGTCCAGTTTTAGAATACTTTAGAAACTTTGCGCCAAATCCAAAAAATAAGATTCTTTTTGTTTCTTACCAAGTAAATGGAACCTTAGGACGAAGAGTCATGGATGGCGCAAGACAAGTGACAATTATGGGAAGAGATGGAAAAGTTGAAGTGGTTTCAATTAACTGTGGTACAGAAAAACTTGAAGGATTTAGTGGACATAGTGATTATAATCAATTAATGTCATATGTACAAAGATTGAGACCAAAACTTCGTAGAGTTCTTGTTAATCATGGGGAAAGAAGAAAATCTCAAAATCTTTCATCAGCAATTAATAGAATGTATAGAGTTACAACTCATTATCCACAAGTTCAAGAAGCTATAAAATTATTTTAAATCATAATCTGGTTTCCAAATTTTTACATTTGGTGGAGTTACAATAATTCTTTCTTCTCCTAATCTTGCAATATCTGCTTCTGCATTACGTGCAATAACATAGAGCTCTTCTACAACCTTACGTAATTTTTCAACATCTGATTGTGCTAATGGTGTAACTCTTAAAATTAGAACCATTCCTTTTTTGATATCTTCTTTTATTGAATGTAAATCACTAGGATCACGAATAGTGATTGCTTTCAAGTAAGTTGTGTTTTCTTGTTTCTGCACAGCTTACTGGCGATCTACACCTTCATAAACTCTTTTGATCTATTTAGCCTCAAATATTATACAACACACAAGTCTTTTGTAAATTTATGTAAAAGAATTGAATTTTTTTGTGTTACAATTAATGAATCTTCTATTCTTACACCAAACTTTTTTGGAATGTAAATACCTGGCTCTACAGTAATTGCCATATTCTTTTCTAACTTTGTAGAACTTCTTGGACCAATTGTTGGTAATTCATGTACATCTAATCCAATACCATGTCCAGTTGAATGAATGAAATATTTTCCATAACCTGATTCATCAATAATTTTTCTACACGCATCATCAATTTTTTTACAATCTATGTTTGGTTTAACAGCTTTTAGTCCAGCTTTTTGTGATTCTTTAACAATCTCATAAACATTTTTTTCCTCAGCAGAAATTTTTCCTATGGCAAATGTTCTTGTTGCATCTGAAACATAACCTTTGTAACGTAATGTTAAATCTACTACAATTAATTCATTTTTTTTGAATTTTCTATCAGTAACTTGTGCATGAGGTAATGCACCATTAGGTCCACCCGCAATAATTAATGGGTTTAATGTTGAACGATATCCTGTATCAAACATTTCATTTTCTACTGCATATGACATTAAAATGGCTTGAAGTTCTGATTCTTTTTGTCCAGCTTTAATTTTTTTCTGACAAATGCCAAACATTTCATCAATTATTTTAGATGCCTTTTTTAGAATTTTAATTTCATTATCGTCTTTAATTTCTCTTGATTTGTTAAATGGTTCAATTGAATTTTTAATTTTTGGAAATGTTTTTTTTAACGACTGCATTACAGAATAATTTTGGCAGTCTGTACACACTTTTCCTTTGAGAAATTTCTTTAATGTCACCAAAGAACTCATTCCACGATCAGATTGAATAACTGTACAATCAACCCCTTCTTCTTTTGCTCTACCTATTTCTAATTCTGGTGCAATAATGGTTGTCTTTCCATTTTTCTCTAAAATTCCAATTGCCTCTCCCCAAAAACCGGTCATGTAAAATAGATTTTCGGGCTCTAATGCAACTAGCATATCGCAACCTGTAATATTTTTACAATTTTTTAAGAGTCTTTTTCTTCTAACCTTCAACAATCTTAATGCATTCTTAATCTGAATTTATGTCTGATGTCATTCATTTTTTGCGGTCAAGACTAGAACTTCCCATGGAAATACAATCTTTCCATCATTTTTTGTATATTGTATAGTCTTATCTTTGACCATCTCTCTAAGATTGGCTTTTTGAAATTTAGTTAAAAAATCAAATTTTTCTTTTAGAGGTTTTGAGAGATGTTTTTTATAATTATTCCAATATTCTGAAAATGTACCTGGACTGTACTTGAAAACAAATTTTTTTACAATAATTTTACTAAATCCTGCTTTTTTTATTGCACCTGCAAACGTTTCTTTTGTTCCAAATCTATCCATCTCTGGATATTTTGGTAAGTAATTTGGAATGAATTTCTTTACTGATTCCAAAATACAATCAAAATATGGAACATTATATTTCCCATGAACCGCAAGTGTAATCGTTCCATTTTTCTTCAAAAACTTTTTCATATTTTTTAATACTTTTTGTTCATTAGGAAAAAAGAATAATGCATATTGACATGTAATTGCATCAAATTCTGTATTAAATTGAATCTTTTCAGCATCCGCTCTGATGAAATGTAGATTTTCAGCATCACCTATCCATTTTTTTGCTATTTTAATTGCAGATTCTGATGAATCTGTTGCATAAATGTCACCTTTACTTCCAACTTTTCTAATTAGTTTCTTTGTAACAAGTCCTGTACCGCATGCAAGATCTAAAACTGTATCATTCTTTTTTATTTTAGATAACTCTAACAGTTTTTTTGTAACGCTAAATGGACCAACTTCATTTTTTGCCCATCTCTTATGATAAAATGGTGCAACTTCATTCCAAACTGAAATGGTACGTTGTTTGTATTTTAGTCCTTTAGAATCTTTTTTCAATGTTTTTACAAATTATTTTAGAAAGTCTCTCTTTTTTAGTTCTTGGAACATTTATTATTATTTTGGAATCTACAATTACTATCTCATTATAGCTTGTATCCTTGTTATATTTACGACCAATATCATTTGCGATTATCATATCTGCATTTGATTCTTTTAATTTCTTTTTTGCACGATTAACAAGTTCTTTTTTAGAAATATCAGTTTCAGCCTTGAAACCAATAAGAAAAATGTCTTTTTGCTTCTTTTTTATCATATCGATAATTTTTGGTACTTTTACAAGTTTTACATTAATTTCTTTTTTGTCACTTTTAATCTTGGTTAAAGTTGTATTCTTTACTACATAATCTGATGCAGCAGCAGTCATTATTGCAATATCGAATTTTTTCTTCAAACATTCTTTTACTGCTTTACTCATCTCCTCTACAGAATTTACTCGAATTATTTTAGCACCTTTTGGTGGTTCATTTATTCCTGGACCGTATACCAAAGTAACTTTTGCTCCTGCTGAAATTAATTCTGAAGCTAACAACGCTCCTGTTTTTCCAGAACTTTGATTTGTTATTACACGAACGGAATCTATTTTTTCTATAGTTGGACCTGCTGTTATCAAAATTTTCTTTCCACGTAATTTTTCGGATCCTCCAAATTTTTTCAAAATAAATGATAGCATATCTTCTGGTTCTGGAGCCTTTGCTTTGCCTTCTATCATTTGTGGAGATACAAAATCTATCTTCTTTCTTAAAAAGTCCATATTTTTTTTAACTGCCGCATTTTCATACATTGAACGATGCATTGCAAGACCCATGATTATTGGAATTTTGGATCCAAATGCAACTGTAAGAACTGTAGAGATTGGAGTGTCATCAATACCTGTTGCTAATTTTCCTAAAGTATTTGCAGTTGAAGGATATACAATTAACAGATCAGATCTTTTGTAATCTGCTAATTCAATATGTTCCATATCTCCAGTCAATTTTGTAATTACATTATTTCCTGTAGCCCATTTCATATAGTCAGGTTTGATTAATTTTGTACTAGCATTTGACATTACACATTTGACATTTGCCCCATGTCGCATTAGTAATCTAGCAAGCTCAATTGACTTGTATGCCGCAACTGAACCTGCAACACATAGAACAATGTTTTTTCCTGTTAGTTCAGTACCATGACTTTCTACAATGTCAAGTGATGGGTGTGCTAATTCTTTCTTAGACATTATCTTTCTCCAATTTTTCTAACTCATCTTTTTCCATAGAAAATGTATGTTCTTGTTCTGGAAATCTTTCTTCTTTTACATCTTTTACGTATGAACTAACTGCATTTCTGATCTCTTCTGATAAATTCAAGTATCTTTTAGCAAATTTTGGCTTTATTTTCTCAAACATTCCTAGCATATCATGAATAACTAATACTTGACCGTCACAATCCTTGCCTGACCCAATACCTATGGTTGGAACTGTAACATTTTTTGTAACAATTTTTGTAACATCACTTGTAACCATCTCTAAAACAATACTGAATACTCCTGATTTTTCCAAAATTTTTGCATCTTTTATTAATCCAATTGCATCTTCACTTTTTTTTGCTTGTACGGAATATTTTTCTGCAGTTTGTGGAAGTAATCCAAGATGGCCCATTACTGGAATACCTGAATCTTTTACAGCTTTAATAATATCCGCAACTTCTTTTCCACCTTCTAATTTTACTGCATGTGCTCCTGCTAGTACTAATCTTTTTGAATTAGCAATAGCTAAATCCTCATTTTCATAGGAATTAATTGGAAGATCTGTAACGATTAATGAATTAGTTTTTGCATTTTTTACAGCAGTTGTAAAACGTACCATATCATCCATTGTCACATCTTTTGTACTATCATATCCTAACATCACCATTCCAGCACTATCTCCAACTAGAATTACATCTGCTTTATCACACAGCGTAGTCATAGTTGAGTCATATCCAGTTAATACTGTGATTTTCTCTTTTGATTTCATCTGCATTATGTCATTTACCGTTTTAGACATTTTTTGCTCTCCTTTTCAGATTTTTTTGAATCTCTAAAATTGTAATTTTTAGATTTTTCTTGTTATCAAATGAACTTTGTTTTCTTGATTGTTTTCTTGATTCAGAAATGAGTAATTTCATTGCACGAGTTACGTTATCTACAATTGTCACATCTGCAGTTTGTGCAGTTCTTGAAAGTGGATTGAGATCAAATGTGATGATTTTCTTTTTTGCCTTTTTTAGAGCAATAGTTCTATCTCCATCTTCTAATGGAACCAAGACTACATCTGCAGAAAATATGCCATTTTTATCAACAATTCTCCTAGCGCTATCTATTCCCTTTAGCTTAGTAGATTGTTTTTTATTCATTCCTAGAACTTCTTTTGCCCCAGATCTTTTCAAAATATTTAAAATTGCTTTTTTTCGTTTTTCACTTGAATAAAATAAATTCACTTCTATCTTTGAGTTTGTTATTTTTGCTAACCGAATAATTTCTTTTGGACAAAGTGCGGCAAAATTTCCATTAACTGAAATTACCGAATTTTCTGCCTGATTTAGCATAATTGATGCAGCTTTAATTGCATCTTTTGCAGATCTTGTTGTTTTTTCACCTATCAAATAATCAAAAGCTTCTCCTCTCCCATGAGCTAATAATCCTTCTTTTGCAACCAAGTTATTATCAAAACCATTAATTAATTTTTCTCTAATTTGAAGAGACAAATATCGAGGATGAGACTTTGGTATATTCATGTACATCAAAAAATTTACTGTAATCTTGCACCAGAATTATCAATTTTTGATGTAATTATTAATCCATCATCAAATTGTTTTAAAAGTGCCTTAACTTTATTTTTTTCATCTTTTGTTACAAGTGAAAATACTGTTTCACCAAATAATGCTACACCGCATTTTATCCCATTTTTATGTAAAAGATTGATAACTTGATTCATTTTTGGTGTTACTACATTAACATATTTTGCAAATTTTATTGACATATCTTGAAACTCTTCAGTATCATTACTTTCAATAAGTTTTTTTACCATTTTACCACCTAATCCATTAATTGATGAAATCTTTTCTTTGAGAAATTTTTTTGTTGAAATTGGATTAAAACAAATTATAATTACATCTCTTTTTTCACTTAAATCAATTTTTTTTACTTGACCCACTCCTGGTGCACCTGGTTTTACTCTAATCTCAAATCCTCCATGGTATGATGCTAAGACATCTCCTAGTCCTGTTCTACATTCTATCTCAATATTATGTGCTATTTGTGCTACCTGAATTTTTGTTAATTTACAATCTAATGCATCATTTAATGCAATCGATAATGATAGTGCAACTGCTGCACTACAACCAAATCCATAACCGACTGGAACATCAATATCATGTGTAACATCAATGAATTTACCTTTTACACTAAATCTATTTAGAACTAATTCTGATACTCGCATATCTCCTGATTCAAAACCATCTACCTTTATTGTAAAATCTGAAATGTCATGTTTTGTTTTATCTCTTACTGCAACTGTTGTTTTAACACCTTTTTGTATGGAAAATCCTGCACCTAAAGATCCAAGTTGCTTGGAATCTTCTTTATCTAATTCTGCTTTGAAAAAACCTGTGATATGTGCCGGACAAAACGCTGTTGCCATCATGATCGAATATGACATATTTGTAAAATATTAATACTTGGCTTAAATAATATAAACTAGTATAAATTGACTACATTCACACGACGCCTGCAAAAAATTGGAAGTAGTATTCTAGTATCTCTACCAAAAGAATGGATTGATGCAAATAATTTAGATAAAAGTAATCAAGTTGAAATTGAAACAAACAAAAACAATCTTTCTATTAGAACACAGCTAAGTAAAAGACCATCAAAGGATATTGAAATTACTTATCCTCTTCCAAAAGGTGAAAGTATTGTACCCACAATTACTGGTGCGTATCTTTTAGGATTTGATATGATCAAAATTGTAAGTAAATCTCCAATTTCAATTACCGATAGAGAAAGTGTTCGTGGTTCAACAAGAAGATTAGTTGGAATGGAAATAATTGATGAGGATGCAACAAATATTTCTGTTCAATTTTTACTTGATGAAACATCAATTAATCCACAAAATATTCTAAAACGAATGAGTTCTATTGCACTTGGAATGTTTAGTGATGTTGTATTATCATTAGAAAATGGTGATAAAACAAATCTAGAAACAATAGTAAATCGTGATGCAGAAATTAATAGACAATATTTTCTTCTTGTTAGATTAATTCGAAGTACTATCATGGATGCTAGATTGGCTAATATTTTTAATTTGGAAAATATTGATATTCTTGATTATAGAATTGCAGCAAATACACTTGAAATTGCAGGTGATACTGTTGTTGAATTATCTCAATCATTAATTAAATCAAATCTTTCTAAAGTTGAACTAAAGAAACTTCATGATTTTGCAAAAGATATGGAAGAAATACAGATTAAATCTATTGATTCTTTTATCTCTAATAATAGAACGCTTGCAATTGATGCAATTAGTTTACAAAGAAATAATGCTACAAAAATTTCTAAAATTAGATCATCACTAGAAAGTAAAAAACAAATTTCTCTTGCATTTTTTGATCTTATTTACATGTTTGAAAAAGTATTACAATCTTGGTCTGATATAGCAGATTTAGTCAAACCAAGTTACAAGTAATTAGAGTAATTTTTTCTTCGCTGCATAAATCATTACAGCACAAATTGTTTTTGAATCAATAATTTTTCCAGCTTTAATCATTCCAATTAATTTTTTAATATCCATTTTAACAACGGTGATAAATTCATCATTATCTAATTTCAATTCAAATTCTTTTTTTGTTCCTGATGCTACAAAAACATGAATTTCTTCTTTGTTATAGCCTACTGAAGGGAAATATGAGACTAATTTAGTCATCTTTTTGGCCTTGTAGCCAGTCTCTTCAATAATTTCTCTATATGCGCAATCAATTGGTTTTTCTCCTTTTTCTAAAGTACCAGCTGGAATTTCTAGAATATATCCATGAGGAAATCTATGTTGTTTTACTAAAAGCACTTTTCCCTTTTCATCAAATGCAAGCATTGCTGCAGCACCTGGATGTTCTATTACTTCTCTTCTAACTTTTCTATGTTCTACTTGCATATTATATGCATTTACTTCAAATAATCTTCCTTTGTATAATTTTTCTTTTTTCATTTTTAGTTTGCTTGTGTTATGTGCAATGTTTGTGACTTTGTTAATGTTTCTAATCTTTTTTCCAACCATTTTTCTGGCATATCAATTTTCTTTGGAATAAATAATTCAGTTGTTATGGTTCCTTCCACTTTAGCTATTTTTTCTGTCATTTCATCCATCTCGAAAATACTTTCACTATACATAAATAGAACAATCTGATTTTTTGCTAAAAATGGTGTCATTAGATAATTTCCTGAAAATTCTTTTTCAAACTTTTTTAACATTTGTGGAATATCATCTTGTGTAATTGCTACAACTGCATAGCATACAAAACCTTCAATTTTACTTGGATCAAATACAAGTGTAAACTGGATTGATTCATTATTTTGTAGTTTTTCTAATCCTCTGTTAATTGTTTTTGTTGATAGTTTGGTATCCTTTGATAATTGTTCAATCTTTTTTCTAGGATTATTTGTTAAATGATTTAAAATTTCCAAATCAGTTCTAGTTAGATTATGTTTAATCATTGTATTATTAGCTTCAAAAACTGACATTACACGTACGTTTTGCATTAATTTTTCTAAAAGTTCAATTTTTTGTTCCATATCTTCTTTAACTACAACTCCAATAACCGTATTTCCTCCTACACATGGTACAATTGTAAATGGCATTCCAGCTAGTTTGACATTTTTGATAATCTCTTTTTGATTTTGAGTATTAACTACAATGTAAAACATGTTTAATCCTAAAAGTGGCGGTTCTACTTTTAGACAGAATTTTTCTATAATTCCTAATTTCTCCAATTTGTTAATTCTTGTTCCAACTGCACCACCAGAAATCCCTAATTCCCTTCCAATTTGTCTATCTGGTTTTCTACAATTATTTAGTAATCTACTGAGAATCCTCATGTCTAAAATGTCCAATATGTAAAGTAAATTGTATATTTATCTAATAAATCTAGCCTTTTTTGATAATAATGTCTAAAATGTTAGCACTAGTCTTGATCAGCATTATATATTCGACATTTACTAGTAGAATATGGATTATCGGGTAAATTTGGCAGCAAGAATGCTCGCAAACAAGAGAGGCAGTCTAATCGGTGCCGTACTTGCTGTATCAATTGGAATTTTAGTAATTCATGTTAACTTTGTAATCTTTCAGGGAATCTATGATGCAATAATTCGTGATATGACTGATTACAGATTTGGAGATATTTTTGTAAGCCATGAAGAAGAAGCAACTATTGAAAGATCTCATGTAGTTTACACAAACTGGTTTGAAAGAGTGCCGCTGGTTCAGTCCGCAACGCCCCGGCTTACGGGTAGTGCCGATATAGAATTTAGAAGCATGGGAGAATTTCGCGAAGAATTTGACGTTCCAGTAGTCGGTGTAGAACCTGTATCTGATATACAAGCATCTAAAATTCATACAACAATTAGTGATGGTCAGTATGTCTATGCTAGAAATTCAATTGTAGTTGGTGAAACTGTTGCACAAGATTTAGGTGGTGTAAGAGTTGGTGATAATCTTAAATTAATTATGACAGATCAAGGTGGAGACGAAAACTCAAAAAGATTTGTGGTTACCGGAATTTCAAAAACTGCTGGAGGTCAAGGATTTGATACAAGTGTGATTGTTCATATTGATACTTTACGAAGTTTAGTTGATAGACCTAATGAATCAAATTCAATTTTTGTAAAACTAAATGAAAAAAATCCAGAGGCTGCACTAGAAATTAGAAAACAATTCTTGGCTGCATATGCTAATGATGATCTCAAAGCACAAACAATTGAAGAGGCAGCTGAACAAACACTCAAAGGATTTCGCTCTGGAATCGCAATGATCAATCTAATTGGTTACTTTGGAATGGGTTCTTCTGCATTTGCAATTGTTACTATACAAATGATGCTTGTAAACAGTAAGACTAGAGAAATTGGTGTTATGCGTGCAATTGGTGCAAAACGAAAAGATATCTTAATGGTATTTATTTTACAAGGAATGATTATTGGTGCAATTGGTGCAGGTGCTGGAACCGGAATTGGTTTAGCATATACAACATATGCTAAGGAAACTAATATGCAATTCCAAGGAAGTTTGGCACTTGAAGTAAATTATAATTGGTCAAAAATTGCAGAAACAGCACTCTTGGCTTTCTTCTTAGCAATTCTTGCAGCAATATATCCCTCTTATAGAGCGACTAAACTACAACCAGTGGAGGCGATGAGAAATGTCTGATATTGTTTTAGAGCTGCAAAATGTTTCAAGAATTTTTGGAGAAGGAGATACACAAGTAAAAGCATTAGATGACGTTTCATTTAGAATCAAACGTGGTGAATTTGTTCTAATTGTTGGAAGTTCCGGTTCTGGAAAATCTACATTACTAAACATGATTGGATTATTAGATAAACCAACTTTTGGAAAAGTAATCTTAGATGGAAAAGAAACTACTACTCTAAATGATGGGCAAGTCTCACAATATAGAAATGAAAAACTGGGATTTGTCTTCCAGTTTGCAAACTTGTTACCAGATTTAACTGTCTTAGAAAATGTAATGTTGCCACAGCAAATTCAAGGAAGTTCTGAGGATATACGTCAAAATGCAACTGATTTATTGATTAAAGTCGGATTAGAGGATCAAATTAACAAACGTTCTAACAAAATTTCTGGTGGTCAAGCACAAAGAGCCGCAATTGCTAGAGGATTGGTTAATCGTCCAACTGTAGTTTTAGCTGACGAACCAACAGGAAATCTAGATTCAGTTACGGCCGGAAAAGTTGTTAAACTAGCAAAAACAATGGCTAAGGAATTAAACCAAACATTCATCATTGTAACACACGATAGACATCAATTCCCAGATGTTGATAGAGTAATTACAATTATAGATGGAAAAGCATTTGATGGAAAACAAACAACAATGGAGATTTCAGCATGAATAAAATAATTATATTATTTTCAATGGCATTGATCTTAACCTCATTAACTCCTTTATCTTTTGGAGATGCCAGACTTGGACCTGCTGATGTACCTCAAGGAGTTCTACGTGAAGGAGTTCTAAGTGTAAAATTCCTAGATGCATATTTTGGAACTGAAGGTGAAAAAATTGAAGTTGCACCAGGAGACAAAAATGTTCCATTCAGTGTAGTAATGAGTAATGTTGGTACACAAGATATTACTGGAATTAAAGGAAAACTTTCTCTTCCTGCAGCATATCAATCTCCAAGTGGAAGGGGTGTAGCTATGATGGCTGATAATGACCAAAAAGCCTCAGCTGGTAATACATTTGCTCTAACATTTTTTGTTGATGTTTCAGAACTTGCTCCTATCAAAGATTATGCTGGAACTGTTGACCTTACATTTTCAAGATTAAGAGAATCTGGTGAAAGAAGTGAAAATTTTGCCTTTAATTTCAAACTTACAGGTGACAGTATCGTTAACTTAAGACCACTTTCTGGCGCTTTGACATCAATAATAAACAATGAAGTAATTATTGAGATTTCAAATGCAGGTAGTGCTCCATTAAATAATGTAGACATTGTTTTGCAAAACGATCAGACTTCTGTTGCATCTACTTCATCTTCTGTTACTAATTTAGAAAATGTAATTTTTGATCAAACACATTGGGATGTTGGAACAATCAAGCCACAATCTACTGTAACATTTTCATTAAACGTATTTGTCCCTGAAACAATCAAAAATGAACCATTACATCTTCCTATGACAATTTCATACTATGATGCTCATGGTGAATTAGAAACTGTTACTCGAGTAACTGACTTTTACATTAACGGATTAGTTGATCCATCAATTTATGGTGTTAAAGTAATTGATTTGTCTGGAAAACAAACCGTAATTGGTGAAATTCTAAATGAAGGGAATAGTGATGGATTATTTGGATTTGTTACTCTAAAACCAAGAGGTGACTCTAACATTATAGAATCCACACAATACATCGATGAAATAGAACCAGACAGTCCTGTTCCGTTTAACATTCCAATTGATTTTGACGGTGTATCGTTAGATGGTAAACATGACATTACAATTGAAGTTAGATACAAAGATTCCATGAGAGTAGAGCATATTCTATCACATGATGCTACAATTGATGTTTCTGCATTATCTATGTTAGATAATGAAGAAGGAGATTCACCGATGGGTGGAATAGCTGCAATTATCATTATTATTGCAATTATTGCAATTTTGTACAAGAAAGGCAAACTACCAATGATTAGCAAAAAATCTGCATAACCCAAAATTTAATGCATAAATTAACATACTCTAGATTTGTAATTTTATTATGCATTGGAAAGATTCACTTCCTGACTCGTATGTAAAAAAATATGGCAATCAACCGTGTGTAAACATTGGTACTGCGGGTCATGTAGATCATGGAAAAACCACTTTGATTCAGGCATTAACAGGAAAATGGACTAGTGTTCACAGTCAAGAATTGAAGAGAGGAATTACAATTAGAGTTGGCTATTCTGATGCAGCATTTTACAAATGTCCTGATTGTGAACCTCCAACAAATTATTCTACATCTCCTAAATGTCCTAACTGTAAACAGGAAGGAGAACTAAGTAGAGTAGTTAGTTTCGTAGACAGTCCTGGACATGAAAGTTTGATGGCAAATATGTTATCGGGTTCTGCATTAATGGATGGGGCTATTTTACTAGTTGCTGCAAATGAAAAAGTTCCACAAATGCAAAGTAAAGAACATCTCCTAGCACTTCAAACATTAGGAATTAAACAAATTGTTGTAGTTCAAAATAAAGTTGATTTGATTACATACAAAGAAGCAATGGGAAATTATTCTGATATTTCGAAATTCATCAAAGGTACAAACGCAGCAAAGTCTCCTGTAATTCCTGTATCTGCACAATCCAATCTAAATTTAGATGCACTCATTTATTCAATTGAAACTGAAATCAAAACACCAGAACATGATGTCAAAAAATCACCTGTAATGCATGTTTTACGTTCATTTGATATTAACAAGCCTGGTTCAAAAATTGCAAATATCAAAGGTGGAGTTATTGGTGGAAGTTTAACTGAAGGTCAGTTTAACATTGGAGATGAAATTGAAATTAAACCTGGACTGTTAAATGAAAAGAAAAAAAATTATGAACCATTAATCACTGAAATTGTTTCTTTGGGAACCGGAGCAGGAACTGTTGATAATGTAAAACCTGGTGGACTAGTTGCAATTGGAACTAAACTTGATCCAAATTTAACACGTGGTGATTCATTCATTGGTTCTGTAATTGGTAAACCAGATTCATTACCCGAAAATTCTGATATTGCAAAATTAAAAGTTAGTTTATTTGATTCTGCAGTAGGCTCTACAGGTAATGAAAAAATTGCTCCAATTAACATGGGTGAAATGTTGAGATTAAACATTGGTACTGCTCCAATTCCTGGAAAAGTTACCAAAGTAAAAGGAACTGATATTGAAGTAACATTAAGACGTCCCGCATGTTTATTTGAAAAAAGTAATGTTGCAATTAGTAGAAGAATCGCTGATAGATGGAGATTAATCGGTGCTGGAATAATTGGTTAAAGTAATTTCTGATACTAGTTTTTTAATTCATCTTGCCACTCATAGAATAAAAAATATTGATTCTATAGAGACTGAAATTGGCACATTATCATTCATTGTTCCTAAAATTGTAAAAAAAGAATTAGAACATCTTGCTGGAGATCCCGATAAGAAAGTTATTTCAGAACAAACGTTAGATTTCATTAAAAATTTTAAAACAAATGATATTGATGGCAGTAATGCAGATGTAGCAATTCTTGATTTTATAAAACAAAATAGAAGTATCGTAGCTACGATGGATAGAGACCTAAAAAACAAGATAAAACAATCAGGAAGTTCAATTCTATCTATCCATAATGATAAGATTATACTTGAAAACTAGAAAACTTTATTTTAAAAATAATATTTCATGAGATATGTCTGAGTTCTCTATTGATTGTTCTGATTTTGATGATGGAGATCCAATACCTGAAAAATTTGGTTATAAGTTTGAAAATGAAGAACCAAATATCTCATTTAATCGTCCACCACCTAGTACTACCACATTAGCATTAATCATGGATGATCCAGACGCAATGGGTGCTGTAGGAAAGGTTTGGTTACATTGGTTACAATATCATAATTTAACTGAAACATCTCCAATAGAAGGCAAAACAGACTTTGGTGAAATTGGCTACGGTGGACCTGCTCCTCCAGATGGAAAACATACTTACATTTTCAAAGCATATGCATTAGATATGGAACTAGAACTCAAAGAAGGTTTTTCAAAACAGGAATTAGAAGATGCAATGAAAGGTCACATTCTTGCTGAAGCCAAACTAACTGGTACTTTTGCACCATAGTGCAATAAACTGTAAATAAGTATCAAAATTGAATTGAATTATGGTATCTAATCAGAAATTATTCTCTGTAGGTAATTTTGATTTTAGATTACAACATTTACTTGTAATTGGAGTATTAACATTATCTGTATCAATTTCAATGATGATTCGTTCCACGCCTGCATCATACGGTTTTGAATTATTTGAATTTGATCCATTTTTTAATTTTCGTGCAACTGAATATATTTTAGAAAATGGTACTGATGCATATTTTAATTGGATTGATGAAAAAAGTTGGCATCCATTTGGTAGAAATGTATCTGAAACATCTCAAGTAACTTTACATCTTACTGCTGCTTCTCTATATCCAATCTTTAATTTTGGTTCATCTGTTTATGATTTCACGGTACTTTTGCCGTTAGTTTTTGGTTCTTTAACCGCACTTGCAGTCTTTGCATTTGTTCGTGTTTTAGCTGGAACAACTGCTGGATTGTTTGCTGCATTAATTTTTTCAATCTCAATTCCAATCTTTTCTCGAGGTTTAATTGGTTGGTTTAAATCTGAACCTTTAGGACTATTATTTGCATTTTTAGCAATGTATCTTTTTGTTTCAGGAATGAAATTCAATAAAGGTAAAATTTCTTTTATTAAATTAATTTTAGCTGGATTATTTTTATCATTAGGATTATCTGCATGGGGTGGAATTCTGTTCTTTGTAATACCTATTGTATTATTTTATTTTGCATTACCATTTTTAAAAAATAAAGATAATTTCATAATGTGGGCAGCACCTTCATTTTCAATTTCGTTAATAATATTTTCTTTAATGTTTGAAAGAACTTCTACATTCATAATTGGATATGCTGGATTAGCAATTCTTCTACCCACAATCTTTATAATAATTTCTGGTATTGTTATGAAATTTAGTAATGAATGCACAAAAATTCGTAATTGTGCAATTCTTCTAATTTCATTTGTTGCATCAGGCATAGGAATAGTAAATTCTGGCATAATTGGGCTACCTTCTTTTAGATATCTTAATGCTGTAAATCCTTTCTTAACTGCTCAAGATAATCTAACTGATTCTGTAGCTGAACATATGACTACTAGCATAACACTATCATTTACATTTTTATCACTTTTTCTTATATTTGCAGTAATTGGAATGTGGTTTCTTTTCTCCAAAAAAACAATTAATTTAAAAATTGACATGAGAATTTTTGCTATATTTACTAGCATTATTGCTATTTATGTTAGTTCGGCATTTGTTAGATTAGAACTATTTGCATCAATTGCAATTATAATTTTAGGTTCAATTGGACTAACAATTTTAACACAAAAAATATTTGAACAGAATAAACAACATATTACAAAATTAATATTTCCAATTGTAATTATTATTTTGTTCATTATTCCTGTAACTATGCCTGAAAATAATACTTGGTTATCATGGGCTGATTTCCCCCCATCCATATTAAATGGTGGTTCACAATTCACTAATTTTGCATCTAATGATTGGAAAGATGCCATGCTTTGGGTAAAAGAAAATACTCCTGAAGATGCAGTTATTGCATCTTGGTGGGATTATGGATATTGGATTACTACGCTAAGTGAACGCACAACTCTAGCTGATAATGCAACGCTGATTGATTGGCAGATAAAAAAACTGGCATATACGTTGATTACTCCTCCTGAAAACTCTTGGAATATACTAAGTTCTGACTATACTCGGGATGTATCTGATTACTTTGGGCAAGAAACAATTCTTGCTTTTGGTGGTGAATTGGAATCAGAATTTAATTCTAAATTTCAAGATGATTTTGGAAAAAAATGTAAAACAATATTTAAATCTGAAGCATGGGAAATGGGTGATGAAAAATTAGAACAAAGTTGTAATCCTATTACAAAAGGTATGGATGCTGATTACTTGATAATTTATTTAGCAGGTGAAAGATTTTACACTGAGCGTTCTAGCATACCTCTTCATACACTTGAGGGTGGTGGTGATGAAAGTAAAAAAACATGGTTTGCAAAAATTTCTAATCACCAAGTTTCTAAAATGGTAGAAAATGATAATATCACTCCAACTAAATTTTTTATGGAGAATACTACATTAGGAATGTTAACTCCATTTTCAATTTACAAATATGTTGAACCTAATACTGGTAGAAGTTTTGATGAATATCGAGATGGTTTAATTCCAGTTTATCTCCATGACCTAAAATTTAAAGATCCTGAAAATGATCCATTCTATTTAGTATATGCATCACCTAGTTATTACAATCAAGAATCAGGACCTATGTCTATAGTTTTAATCTATAAAATTAATCAGGATTACAATTCTAGCCAATGAAATTTTGTCCAAAATGCAATGATAGAATGAGTGGTAAGTTCTGTACCACTTGTGATAAGGATAAACTGCCTGAAAGAATAAAATTCTCAGATTATTCAAATCAAAAAATTAATAGTTGTGATAAGGGATGTGGAGGGAAAATTTACTTTGATCAAGATTTCAAAACAGAAGAGGGAAAATTTATCCCAATTGATAAAAACACTGGTCGTCCTCATAAATGTAAAAGAATCCCAGTACGTAAGAAAAAATCCTAGAAATGTTTATCTAAAATTGCGATAATTAATCGTGATGGGATTAACAGAGGCAGATGCCAAGGCCTTGGTCAGTGAAGGAATTCTTTCAGCAGATTATGATGAACATAAAGAAGCTATAGAATTTTACGATAAGGCTCTAAAAATTGTAGAAACTTCTGAAATTTATCTAAACAAAGGAATTTCACTAGTAGAATTAGAAAAATATGATGATGCTGTAACATGTTATGATAAAGCAGCAACTATTGATGGTAATGATTCTCTTATCTGGTATAATCGTGGTGTTGCGCTAACACAATTAGAAAAATATGATGATGCAATATCTAGTTATGAAAAGGCAATTGAAATATCACCTGGTTATGCAGATGCATGGTATAACAAAGGTGAATTATTAAAACATAAAGAACAAAATGATGAAGCTGAAACTTGTTTTGCTAAAGTAAAAGAATTGGAAGGAGAATAATCATCTTCTTCGTTTTATTACAATAGCAGTTATTACTCCTACAATAACAATTCCAACTATCGCATACACTATAGTTAGATTATCTCCAGACTCATTAGACGTAAATTTTGTAACCTCTTCTATCGGTGCTTCAGAGATACGAATTATCTTATCATTGTCTCCATTTGCTGTTAGTAAATACAAAACTCCATCAGGATCAATCTGTGCGGTACGAATTCTACCAAAATCACCTTCAAACATTTTTTCTGCACTGATTAATGAACCATCATTTGCAATATCTAACACCATCAGATGTTCTCCTCTTAGTGCTCCAACCAAAAACTTTCCTTCTAAACTAGAAATTTTATCTGAACTGTAAAACACCATTCCGCTTGGTGCCCATGTTTGTTCACCGCTATGAATAATTGGATTTACATAACTATCATCCGATGAATCACCTACAACTTTTGGCCAACCATAATTTTTGCCCTTTACAATTACGTTAATCTCATCATGACCATACCCCATCTCTCCAGATGGACCATGTTCTGATGATACAAGCAAACCATCTTCATTCCATGCAATTCCTTGTGGATTACGATGACCATAAGAAAAAATTGTACTTGAATCAAATGGATTGTCATCAGGTATGGTTCCATCTTGATTAATTCTTAAAATTTTTCCTGCCAAAGATGATAAATCTTGTGACCATCCAGGATTAACTGCATCACCTGTTGTTATGTACAGTTTTTCATCAGGACCAAATGCAATTCTTCCACCGTCATGCCATGGAGCACCTGGTATGTCATCTATCACTGTCTGCATATCTATTAGTTCATCTCCGTCAACTGTAAAGCTAAAAACTTTGTTTTTGAAAAATTCTAGTTCTAAATTTGTTTGATAAATGTAAATTTTCTTATTTTCTTCAAAATTTGGATGTAATGCAAGACCAAGCGTTCCTCCCTCATATGATCCGCTCTTTGGGAATGTTTGGATTACTTTGGCCTCTCCAAAATTTTCAATTTTCCATACACGTCCGTCTCTTTCTGAAAAGTAAATGTCTCCATTTGGCGCAAAAACCATTTCCCATGGGTTGTTCAACCCGTCAACTACAACATCTATGTTCATCTCAGCAAATGCTGGGGTAACAATTGAAACAAAAGCAATTGCAATCAATGGCGCAAAACGTTTCATAATTCAAACATGCATTTTTTGCTTAAAATTCTATGCAATGAAAAAATCCAAAGAAGAGAAATTTCTCTTCGATAAAATTTCGTGCTTCATAATTCGGCGTTCAAATGAACTTTGTCTCATCACTGTTTGAGGAAGTCAGAGAGAACCTCGTCTAATCTATAATCATCAGCAAATAATACAACACACATTGCCTATTTAGAATCATTCATTTGTAATAGAAGAAATCCTGAAAAGACAACGTTTGTCATCTCTTCAGGCAGAGAAATTAATCTCCTGTTGGCGTGCAAACCAATAGAAATTATCAATTTTGATTCAAACTAAAACCTTTCTAACAGATAACAATGAAATACTCTTTTTACCAATCATAATTATGGCATATGCTTGGATTATTCCTATCGTAATAGTTGCAATTCTAGGAATATCTGGATATCTGGTGTACAGATTTGTGATTTTTGACATCTTGGCAAATAGTTCAATCAATAGTACATTGAGACGGTATAACATCAAAAAAACACAGTTTGAGATAATCAAAGAGTTTAACGAAAATAAAGGTGAGAAACTATCTGATGCAGAAATTAATCGCTTAGCAAAACGTTATCGTCGAGAAGAACCTGATCAATTTTTATCAATGTACGATAACTTGAGAGATAAACCAAAGGACTAAGGTCTTTGGTTATTTGTTGGAATTTCAATAAATGGAGTTGCTCCATCACCACCAGTAACTAGCGGTAGTATTCCGTCCCATTTCTGAATCTTGAGCCATTCTAGATAGTATGGGTTGTTTGAAAGTGCTTGATTGATGATGTTAATTGCTTCTGCTTCACCTTTTGCTTCAGCAATATTTGCTTCTGCAATACCAAATGATTGTGCTTCAAACTGTCTTGCTTCTACCTCAATTCTCTTCAAATCATTTTCTGCTTGTAGTGCGCGTTGTTCTGCCTCTACTTTAGATTCAATTGCTTGTGCAAATAATACTGAGAACTGGAAATCTGTAATTGATACAATTTCAGTTGTAATGTTAAAGTCAGCAAGACGATCAGAAATCTCATTTTGAATATCTTGTTTTACTAGCGGTCTTTTTGTGATTAACTCTTCAGCGTTATAGTTGGCTGTAACCTGTTTTACAACCTCTTCTACTGTTGGTTGAATGATACGATTCTCATAGTCTAAACCAACCTCTTTGTAGAGATAGTTGACACGAGATGGGTCTGGATGATAGTTTACTGTAATCTCAGTTGACACTGTCTGCAAGTCCTGTGATGCCGACGTTGTCGCCTTTGTATACTTTAAGGTACGAACCTCAAGTGGAATAACTGAATCTTGGAATGGAACTATGAAATGCAGTCCTTCATCTAGTGGTGGGTCAACTACATCTACAGCGTTCCAGTGAAGTAATACTCCTCTGAATCCTGCATCTACAATTGATACTGCAGAGCCAACCATAACTCCGATTATAATTAAAACAATTAATCCTATAACTACTCCTTTAGCCTTTCCGAAATTTACGTTAATTGGCTGATTTTGATATTTAGACAACGTATACGATCCGCATTTACTCTAAATATAGTATGCGCAAAAAATAGGCACGTCCTCGAAATTCTTAATTTGAGTGTAAGATATCAAATTGTATGTTCTGTCAAAAATGTGGCATAAAACTAGTTGAGCACGGAGATTATTGTTCATCATGTGGTACAACATCAAAAAAGACTCTCTCCTGGTGGAATAGAATATCATTACCAAAAAAAATTGTACTATGTTTTGGTATAGGATTTGTCGCCTTTCAGGCACTAAATTTTGTTATTGCATATTTTATGGAATTAACAGATAGCATTAGCGGAGCCTGATTTAAAACTAAAATATGGTGATTGGCCTATTCTGATCACTGTCTTCGTCAGTCAGCGGTCTATGTTAGGCCGTTGTGGTTTACGGAGATGGTGAGTAGCTTTGAAAAAGGTGAAAGCCGTTTCCATCTTTTAATTATTAGATTGTGTTAGGTTGTGCATGAGCAAATACATGAAGATGGAGTGTCCAAAATGTGGACGCAAGCTAAAAGACCATTCTAGAAGTGAACTTGCTAAATGCTCATTGAAAAACTGGACCTCGGGCTGGAAAAAATAATGTCTGAAGATGAAGAAAATAAAATTGTTAATCTACGTGGAATTGCAATAATCTCAATGTTTGTTACTATTTGCGTAATTTTGTACATTCAAACTAGTTAGTAAAATAATAGTGTGGAAGAGAAACTGAAAATCTCTCTTCCACCCATGAACTGCGTGTTCATGGAATCAACGATTGTACTAATGTAACCAGTGATAAAAATCTATGAAATACCTAAATTGTACGGTGACGTATACGATCCCATGGAATATGACCCAACCATGAAACGAATTATGGACTCTGATCCAAACATTAGACACTGTATTGTAGCTGATACAGAAGGAGAAATCAAAGCAGTAATGCATAGAGATGGAATTCGTAACTATCTTAGTGATGAAGAGACATCTGAATCACTAAAACGGGCAGCAACTTCATGGAAGGCACGAAAACAACTATCACCAAAAATTGGTCCTGGACAATATGCTGTTGCAGCATTTGAAAAACTAACAAGAATGACTTTTCCTGCAGGAGAAAATCATTTGGTATTTGTCAGTATGGCCTCAAATCCAATAAGAGATGACTACCATCAAGGTGGAAGAGAAGACGTTGTTGAACATGTTTTGAATATACTCAGCGGTGATCCTACAAAAAACTAAACATAGAAGGCTGAAGAGTTATTGAATAGAAATTTTCCTAGACCCTTCTTTACCCTCTATGAATTCTCGATTGGGGAATACATTGTAACGTTAAACTACGATATAAGCATGATGAACTTTTGTAAAATTATCAATTCTTAAATATTATTTTCACCTATACGATCTCGATGATTACGTCATCAACAGAATAAAACTGTGTGGCACCGCAGAACTGATGATGTATACTGTGTATGACACAGCAAGAGAGGAATTCTCTCAATGTTTTGCCAAGTGCCACACCCATTAATTTTTACTTTAAAAATTTATGAAATGAAAAAATGTGAGCAGAGACAGTAGTTTCAGTTCTTTTACAAGAAAATTACTAAAGCTCTTCCATCATTGTGTATGCATGGTTTGGTTATAGGTATTTCAAATGAAGATTATTTAGCTAGGAGTGAAATGTACATTCATGCAAGAAGATTCTGCTAATGACTTGAAGGTTTTACAAGAATGGTTTGAGACTAATCGTGTACGAGAGACTGGAATTGTAGAGAATGTACAAAAACAGCCAGCCTCTCCTGAGAGAGATGAAATGTTAGAAATCTGTAAGGGAAACATTGAGGAGTTTTCTATGATGATTCAGTTAGTTGCTAGTATAATTGAAAGAGAAAAAGAATAGGGTCGTCACCCCAAACTCTTACTATTCTTTGTATTTGCCACTATTGATAGTCCACCACGGTTTGCTATGCCAGGAGTATTCCTGGTCAGTCATATCTGCAAAACACTGGAAGCAGTTACTGTCTAACACATCTGCTAGATTTGCTTCTGTAGAAGATATTGCACTTTCACATATCTTACAGGACATGTACACTGGAATATACTCTACATGAAATGGAGACTCTTTCCCATTCACTATTACAGTGTTCCATTTTACAATCTTTGCTAGTGTCTCAGGACCAAAGCCTTTCCGCACTGTACCAAGTTTCACATTGGTTGGAACCGCTTTTTGATGTGTATCCCACAGTTCAACACTATGTTCTAGACTGTTCTTTCCACAGAATGTACATTTTAGCTTCTGTTGATGCAGTCTCCACTGTTTTGTACTATGCTTTTTGATGTCTATATGACACACTTTACACATACTCAATTACATCACCTCCTGATCTTGAGGTCTTGGCTCAAGCTTAGCAAGAATTCTTAGTAATCTTGCAGTTGCTATCTTACCTTCTTCTATTACCATTTTGGTAAAGTTACTCCATTCTTCTCTACTAACACCATACTCTTCTCTTAGCAATCTATGGGCTAGAACTGCATTTTCACCATGCACTTGTTGAGAAAGTGTAATGAATGCAATTACATATTGTAATTTCCAATTCATTTCCAATACTCCTTGATGGTTTTTGAGAACTCATTTTTCTTGTATTTTTGCTTGTGTACTTCTTGACACTTTTTTTGTTTTGTTCCAAATTTTGAAACCGGGCTCAGCAATGTTTCAACTTCTTTTGCTAAATCAAGCAAAACCTCCTCAATTTGCTTATCTAATAGATTTTTACATCTATTATTTCGCATAGTCTCCAGTTTTTTATTGAGACTAGTTTTTGTCAACCTTCCAAGGTTACTCATCGTCATCAACGTAGTTGCATGATAGATGAATCTCTCGCGTTCTGAGAAGGTCATTAGTACATCCACCCTCCTACTAGTGTGCTGAAGTTTCTGTACCATTCTTGTGCTATTTCTCGTTCTTTTGAGGATAGCCTTGAACGCAGTGCGATTGCTGCATTAACTATACGTCTGTCTTCAGCATGACAGATCTCGTCATAGTTTTCTTTTTTGTTTTCTAACGAATCTTCTACTATTCCGTAGTAGGTTCGTATCCCTTTTCTAACCAGGGTAGGGTTTTCGGACATTTTTTCTCCATCACTTTCATCCGATTGGATGGGTTGTTTTTTGTTTTGTTTTTTCATTTTTGTTTTTCCTGACAATGTCAAAGAGAGACCAGAATACCGCTGAAATCCGTGCATACCATCCGGTACACATGGGTAATTCAACACCAAGTGTGGGTAAATTTACTCAACTCTGGTGTCCTTTAGCGGCCAAATAGTTATTGGCGTTTTTCTGGTCTGACTTTTTTTCCTTATAGAACTCCTCTACATCTCAAAAATGATGTAGTATGTTTTTTGTTTCCAGTTCTAAAAAATGAACTGTTAACTTGTGTTGTCATTATATCAATTCCACATTTATCCCTTTTAATACTTCCTA